>Ga0207416_1000364_pt1 | contig 80712 bp, 81 predicted proteins | sample PaiPotPPM11metaG_FD_184107 | JGI IMG/M metagenome (GOLD analysis project Ga0207416, IMG submission 184107) | Iron sulfur acid spring bacterial and archeal communities from Banff, Canada, to study Microbial Dark Matter (Phase II) - Paint Pots PPM... ... | reverse complement strand
ACCTGCCCGCTGCCAAGCTGGCGCACCGCGTCCACGAGTACGCGGACATCGCCACCGGCCGCAAGCGCCTCTTCAGCGACCGGACAGGGCCCTTCGGCGACCACATCCGCCTTTGGGCGTGGTGGGATTAGTGAGATTGACCGAGACCGGACGAATTAGTGGCCTCCTCGGCGGTGCGGGACAAGCTACTGGCGAAGCATGATGTCACCTTCGGGGAGGTAGAAGAGGTCTGCCTCTGGGGGCCGGCACGTGAACGAGTCTGGCGTGCCGGACGCGAGGAAACCACGCTGCTTTTCGGGCGCACCTTCGCCGGTCGCTATCTCTTGGTGGTGCTCAGTGAGCAGGGCTCCGGCGTCTGGCGCGTAGTGACGGCGCGCGACATGACAGGCGGGGAGCACCGCACGTACAGAAAACAGCGAAGGGGACGCACATGATCGAGATACGGGACGACCTCGAGGAGTTGGAGCCGGCGCAACAGCGGGAGGTGGAGCGCATCGACGCGGGCGGGGACGCCTGGGAAGGAAGCGCTCCCTTGCCGGAGGCGAGACGCCCGCACTTCAAGCGGCCAATGGAGAAGGTGATCCCCGTGCGGCTGAGCGACGAGCACTGGCGGGCGTTGCGGGCGGAGGCGGCGCGGCAGGGGATCGGACCGACGACGCTCCTGCGCATGTGGGCGATCGAGAAACTGGGGGGGCGACGCTCCGCCTGAGTTGCGTGGTGGCGTCGTTGCTTGGAGGATCGGCGTATGACCGTATCAGCGCGCACCTGCGGTGGTGAAGCGGACCTTCAGGCCATTGCCGACGTCCGTTTCGCCGCTGACGTGGCCGCCGCCTGAACCCACGATTTCACGGCTGCCGACATCCGCGTGCCCCTTACTGAGCCCATCGCCAAACAAGGGGGCGTGCCAATGGGCCGGAAAGCGTCTGATCGGTGGCCATGATCGAGTGATTACTCGTACGGGCCGATCCGTGACGAGCCGTTCCTCTCCCTTACGTCATCGTGCCCTTTGCGAAGCGAAGCCAATGCCCTCTTCGGCTCGCGCTGGAGCCAGTCCAGTGTCAGAATGGCGGCAATCGGATTCATGCGGTAATTATTGATAAGCTCCTGAGGCGTGTAGCCCTCGACCTCGATCTGGGGCAGCATCCCGGTCGACCACCACTGATCGAATGCGGCGGCGACAACGGGCGAGAGCGCCGCCAGCTTCGCGGCTACCGGTCGCGCCCCCTGGGGGGGGTAGCGAAATTCGTTCACCAATCGCGCGATCACAGCATCTTGATCCACAGCGTTTTCCCCATTGCCGGGTATCCACAATTATCACACGACAACCCAGACGCACCAGCGCGCTACGAGCCTAACGGGGTAATCCTAAACCGTCTATAACGCGGGACGCATAGTTCCAAGCGTCTGCTTCGACCGGCTGCGAGGCGTAGAGTTCTTGACCGTATTGTTCAGCCGACAGGTAGTTGCCCGGCGCCATGTTGTCTGCCCAAGCCCCGACGACGGCTGCATCGGTGACGAAGCCGGGATGGTCCACCGCGTAATTCTGGTAGGCGTGCCGCCCCTCGTGGACGATGGTGTCGACAAACTCCCCCACCGGCTGATCACCGTTGAGATCGGCCGCATTGACCATGATGCGCTGTCCATCGAACGCGCCGTAGGTTCCCGCGCCCAGCTCCGACGGAGTGACTTCAACGCTGGGCCGGCCCTGGATGGCCGCCATCTGCTCCTCGACGTTCTGCAGCACTTCCAGCCGGCCGCCGGAATCCAACGACTGCCACCGCTCCGGGGCGATACCATCGACTTGCTGGAGCGCCGCGACCGCATCCTGAACTTGCAGGTCCGTCTCCAGCGCAAAGTCGGCCTGTCCGTCAACCGCCCCGTCGAGCATGTCGACGCTGTCGGCGGCAAGCTCCGGAGCGGCGACATCGTCGACGGCGTGCTGAAGCTCCGGCATCAGCGCCCCTCAATGCCGCCCGGACGCCAACCCTCCGGTGTCTTGGGGTCCAATCGCACCGAAATGGGCTCGACTTCGGGGCTGGCCAGCACCTCGGGACTTGGCGTCGCGTGCGTGGTGATCCAGTCCCCCTGGTCGCTGTTGTCGGCCGGCTCGCCACTCTGGTCGTTCTGCTCGGCTTGGGAGGGAACCTCCTGATCAGTGCCAGAAGAGGCGTCGGTCGTGGCAGGCGCCGTGTCCGCCGCGCAAGCCGCGACTCAGGCCGCGGTCACCGCCTCAATCGTCGCATCGGTCGCGGCTTCGACTGCCGCCTGCTCGACATCGGTAACGGAATAGCAACGACGGCTTCGGACGCCTACTGGTACACTTCAATACACCATATGCGGTGTACATGGGAGCGGTGATCTTGGCGACCTGGGAGGTTGAGTAATACGAAACCGCCACCGGACGGATCCCGGTATTGGAGTGGATCGAGGAAATGCCCGCAATGGAACGGGCGCTGGCCCTCCTCCACATTGACCAGCTTGCCCTCCTTGGCCTTGAGGCACATCCTCCCCTGGCCAAGCCCCTTGGCGGTAAGCTCTACGAGCTCCGTTGGAAGGCCAAAGATACGCAGCACCGCGTCGCGTATGTTGCCTCGTCGGGTCGAACGTTTGTGCTGCTGCATGGCTTCGTCAAGAAATCGCAGAGGACGCCAAGGCAGGAACTACACGTGGCCAGCGCGAGGCTACAGGACTACGAGAGGAGGCAAGCCAAGTGAACATGGAAGAAGCGAAGAGACGGCTTCTTGCCGACCGACAAACGCGGGAAGCCTACGAGCATCCGCCCCTGGCCCTGGCCCTTGCGCGGGCGGTCGTGCAGCGCAAGCACGCACTGAACATGAGCCAGGTGGAGCTCGCCGAGCGCCTAGGCACGAGCCAAACACAGGTATGGCGAATCGAAAGCGGCCAAGCCAATCTGACGATCGACACGCTGCAGCGGCTCCAGGAGGTACTTCAGGTGGCCGTGGAGGTACATGCGTAGGATTCGCGTGCCGCCAGGGACGTAGCTGGCGTTCGTGTCTTCGACCTCGCCACATTATTCTTCTGCGCCGTTGGCCAGAGCAGGATAGGCTCTGAATGATAGCGGAGGCGAAGGCGCCGTTCCACCTTGGTGGAGAGACGCACGAAGCAGAGCGATCCGTTGTTCATATTCGGGTAGAATTAGGTGGTGGGGCTGGGCGTAGCGTGCCCTTCCAGGCGACCTTCCGAACGATGCTACCTTGGCGTCGGTAGGTCCGGTACGCTACTCAGTGGATCGTGTGAAATGACACCGAGAAACGAGCGCACGCTAGAGGAGGCTGGGATAGTGCTATCGGTGCCGGACTCCGATGTCGCCACCCATGAGCTCTCCCGTGAGGAAGGCGAAGAGATCTTCGATGAGGCGGCGCGCCGCTACCTCAAGATGAGCGGTGAGGAATTCCTGCGCAAGTGGGAGGCGAAGGAATTCGGCGACGACCCTGACCAACCCGGTGTTATGGACGTCGCAATGCTACTTTCCCTTGTCCGCCAAGAGCGCAGCTGAGGCCGTCAGCGCCTTCGTCGCGCTGATCCAGCGCGTAGTGGATTGCATTACCCAGGATGTGGTCCACGTATCGGCCGGCGGTTACCAGCCCGCAGGACAACCCCACACCGTCTTGCTCAATCGAGGTCGTCCATCGCGGCTTGGTGGTACCCCTCCCGTTCTCTTTGACCTGACGGTACGCTATCAGATTGTCCCGACCGGTGGAGGTCGCAACGTTTGGGCTATCAAGACGGTGGAATACATCTACTCGTTGCGAGATCAAGCCGATAGGGAGTTCCTCGCCTACCATTGGCATCCTACCGAGGGCAGTCGGATGCAGTCACCCCACCTCCACATCCGCGACACTGCACTGAGCAGGGGCTCGCCGCTCGGGAAGGCCCATATCGCCACCGGCCCTGTGAGACTCGAGGACGTGACCCAGATGTCGGTAGACGAGTTCGGCGTGCGGCCGCGCAAGGCGGCGTGGCGGCAGACGCTGGCCGAGTCGCGGATGGCCTCCGCCGATCTACTGCGCTAGCTTAGAGAGGGGCCTGCTGAGCGGTTGCTAGGCATGTCCGAATCGGCGGAAGAGCGTCGACGCAACGACGAGACCTGGCTGGCGGAGGTCAGGCGGACACAGGCAGGCTGGCAGACGCCGCGACTGGTTGTGGATGACGCCATCGGCAAGGCCACCGACGCCCTGCCGGCCTCGGCCCAACGCATCCTCCTGGGCCAGAGCAACGAGGTCTATGACGTCGCGACCGCGGACGGTCAGGCGGTGATCGTGCGCATTGCCCACGAGGGTCTGCCGGCGTTCGCCGGGGAGCGCTGGGCGATGGAGCGCTGCCGGGAACGTGGACTGCCGGTCCCCGCGGTCCTGCTGGTCGACCACGTTGGCACGGACGCTGGCCCACGGTCCATCTGTGTCCTGCGGAAGGTGGATGGGGTCTCCCTTGGCCACCTGCTGCGCCGACCGGATCGCCGCCCCGACCGGGTCGCCAGGCTCCTGACCAGGGCCGGCGCGACACTCGCCGGGCTGCACACTATCCCGGCGCAGGGCGGTGGGTCACTGGACGGCAATGGCCGGGGGCCGAGGGAGAGTTGGGCCGCCTATGTGCTGGAGACCGCTGACGATGTCGCTCGGCAGACGATGGAGGTGGCGGGGCGTATCCCGGTGATCGAGACAGCGCTGGCGATCCTACGTGGGAACGTGGAACTACTGGATCGCCAGCCGCCGTGCCTGCTACACGGCGACTACGAGCCGGGCCACATCTTTGTGGGCCATGACGACCATATCGCGGGCATCATCGACTTCGGCAATTGCGAGGCCGGCGATCCGGCGTATGACTTGGCGCAGTGGCAGGTCATCCACGACAGCTACGCGCCGGTGCGACACGTGCTGGACGGGCATCGAGCCGCCAGCACCGCGGTGAATGACTTCGATGAGCGCCTCTGGCTCAACCGCCTGTTTTTCCGGCTGCGCGACCTTGGCTACACGGCCGATGGCAGCGATGCCGCGGGAACGCAGGCCCGGTTGACTTCGCTGGAGGAAGATCTGAGACGCTAGACGGAGAGTTGCCGGCCTCAAGGCACCCCGCTGCTGCCGCTCCCCGGATAAGTGTACACTCGCGGAAAGGTGCTACCGGCAGTACCGAGCCAGATGTCGCCCCACGCGGTCGGTCGGGAGGAGACCCGAATGCCTGACGAGGTGAGCGGACTGTCCCTTGACCTGCGCGTCGTCGACGTGCGACGCTCGCCGCCGACCGGCGTCCGCGCCAAAGAGCACATGGCCGTTCTCGACACGGTCGACGCTCAGTACCGCTTGATAGTCCGGCAGGCCGGAACGCGGGAGGCCCGGCTGTTGGCCCTCGTCCTCACCGGCGGCGACGCGGAGGCTGCGCTGCAGCAAGGCCTCGCCGAGGGGTGGCTGCGGACGCTAGGTGGTACGATCCGCGAGCTTCGGATCACCTCGGTGGCAGACGGGGTCTACACGGCTGAGGCCACCGTAGAAGACGCAAGCGGCATACAGACCGTGGAGGCTCGCCTGTGGGACCTGCTGCCCCAAGCGGCTGTCGCCGGTGGAGCGGGTGGTCGTGCTCTGGGGGCTCGCCGGCATGGACGCCCGGCGTAACCAGATGACCCACCTTGGCGACACCGACCTCTGGTACCGCACCTACCGCACGGGGAACGACGCCCGGTTCACGTATCAGCTCTCCCCCAACGATTCGCTGGCCGACTGTACCGACCTCAGCCCGGCCGAGTGGCGGCAGCGGAGTTCGACCTTCCGCGTGGACCCACTCAACCGCCATCCCTTCCCGGACGATCCTCTGGCGAAGCCAGTATCCTCCTCCGTAACCCTGGCCGGGGCGCCGGCGCAGCCCTGGGTAGCGCCGAGACCAGGCGTGCTGGCCGGCAACCTGGAGGCGCGACGCTTCCGCAGCGCGCTGCTGGAGAACGAGCGAGACATCTTCGTCTACACCCCACCAGGCTACCAGGCCGAGGGACCGCCGCACGGCGTGCTGGTGTTGTTCGACGGCTGGGCCTATCTGGAGTGGGTGCCAACGTCCACCATCCTGGATAACTTGATCGCCGCCGGCCGCATCCCGTCACTGGTAGCTGTCGTCGTCGACTACGCGGCGGTGGAGGACCGCGACCGCGAGCTCCCCTGCAACCCGCGTTTCGCCGACTTCCTGGCGGACGAGCTGCTCCCCTGGATTAGCCGGCGCTATCGCGTCACAGCCGATCCGGCGCAGACTGTGGTGGCCGGTTCGAGTCACGGCGGGTTGGCCGCTGCCTATGCTGCCTTCCGCCATCCGGAGCGTTTTGGCAACGTGCTGTCCCAGTCGGGTTCCTTCTGGTGGAAGCCGGACGGCGACAGCGAACCGGAATGGCTGATCCGTCGGTTCGTGGAGCACCCACACTTGCCGCTGCGCTTCTACCTGGAAGTAGGCCTACTCGAGGGGCTTGGGGCAGTGGAGACCGATCAGCTCGCGGCAAACCGGCACTTGCGCGACATCCTACGGGCCAAGGGCTACCCGCTGCGCCACGAGGAGTTCAACGGCGGGCACGACTACGTCCGCTGGCGCGGCACGCTCGCCAACGGCCTGCTCGCACTCATCGGTCGGGAGCAACCAGGGTAGCGAGGTCGCGCACCCTGAACCGCGACCGCCGCGCTCGTCTCGCCCCACGCTCGCAGCGCGGCTATCTCCCGCCAGCCTCGACCTGGCAGGGTGCGCTGGGGCGCCCACGGGCGGGTCTCCCTACGAGCCGGCCGCGGCGGCTTCCTGCATCCCCTGTTTGAGCAACTGATCCATCGGCGTCTTGATCTCCTGCATGGCGTTGTTGGCGGTTGACTGCCCTGAAGCAACCTTCGCCAGCGCCGGATTGAGGATCTTCATCGACTCGGAGAAACGCGGATTCAGCTCTGGCCGCTCCGGGGAGCTGTATTGCAAGAAGTCTGAGGCAATGGCGAGGTTTTTCTTCGCTCCGCTGGCGCCAAGCCGCGATGCAAAGCGGCTATCCAGACTGGAGAACAGCGGCGCTGTCCAGGCATACTCCACGGGCACGCCTTGTCCTTGCGGCCCGCCGTACCAGTAGAGGAAGGCCCAGGCATTCTCGGGGACCTTGCTGGACTTGTTCAGCACGGCCCAGCTCACGTAGAACCAGATCACCGGCTTTTTGCCGGCCTGATGCGGTGGCGGCAGCATGTCCCACTGGAACTGGTCACCGACCGTGCTCAGGAGGTACATCGCCAGGTTGAAGGTGGACCAGGTGAGACCCAGGCGGCCCTTCTCGAAGTTGAAGACGCCACCAGTGTTCTCCGTACCGCTCGGCGCCACGTGCTGCTTGAGCTGCAGATCCGCCATCCACTGGATGCCGTCGGCCGCCGACGAGCTGGTCCACAGGAACTCCCCGGTCTTGGGGTCCATGAAGTCCCCGCCCCAGCTCTGCACCACCGGATGCAGGAACGACCAGGACATCCCCGTGTTGATGCCGAACTGTTGCGGCGGGGGACCACCCTTGGTTATCTTCTTGGCCGCGTCGAGCACGTAGTCGAAGGTCCAGGACGGGTCGTTGTACTGCACCGGCGGATCAGCCAGGCCAGTGGTGCGCCAGATGTCACGGTTGACGCTGAAGTCGTAGTAGGCCCCCGTGCCGATCGGGAAGCCATACTGCTTGCCGTAGGCGCGGCCCCAGTTCATCACGCCCGGCTTGACGTCCTTGCTGCCCCACCAACCGTTGGTCGACGTCGCGAGCATGGGGTCGAAGGACGCCAGCTGGCCCTTGCTGATGAGTGGCAAGGCGTCGGCCGGGTTATCTCGGAACACGTCCGGCCCGGTCCCGCCGGCCAGACCGGCCAGCAGCTTATCCTGGTAGCCGCTGCTAGAAACCGCGGTCATGGTGACCTTGAGGGCGGGGTTCTGTTGCGCGAATAGCGCGAGCTGTTCATTTTCGCGTTTCATACCCAAGTCGTCGGTGGCCCAGTTCATGTAGACCACGGCCTGCGCGGCAGCAGCGGGCGCACTGCTCGCGGCGGCTGTGGTCGCGGCGGCTGTGGTCGCGGCGGCGCTGCTACTCGTCACGCTCGTGGCGGGCTGGGCAGTCGTGCTGACCGACGCAGCGGCTGTCGAGGGCGACGCGGCGACGCCGGCGGCTGACCCCGCGGAGGACGTGGTAGCCGGCGTTGTCGGGCCGGTACCCCCGCAGGCGGCGAGGAGCGTAGCGCTCCCGACGATGGAGACAGCGCCGAGCAAGAGTTGCCGGCGCGACGGGCCGATAGACAACGTTGCCATGGCCTTGAGCTTCCTCCTGTCCTGACCGGAACCGGCATACTGACGCGTACCTAAGCGTTTCTGCCGGCGGCGCAGGGCCATTGTAGCGGTCGCGCCACCGCGATGAAGAAGACTTGAATCAGCCTTCTTGCTGAGTATAAGCGTACACGGTACGCCTCGTGGCTCAAGACGTCTGCCACCTTCTACGGTTCTGCTCGACCTTCCTGGCAAATGCCTGCTCCAGGTCGATGCCCAGGCGGTTGGCCAGGTCGCACACGTTCCACAGCACGTCGTACATCTCCATACCGATCTTCTCTCCGGCGACCTCGGGAGCCACGGCGCCATGGGAGGGATAGGCGCCGACGTGCTGTAACACCTCCCGCGTCAACTCACCCACCTCAGTTACCAGGAAGAGGAGCCGTTGCTCGACGGTTGTCTCGGGAAAGGATTGCGCCAAGTCCTTGGTCTGCTCCTGAAACTCCTTGATCGTCGACATGCTCGTCCTCCGCGATCAGTCATCCCAAGGCGCCGCCGTGTTCCAAGACGCACATGTGAGGCCACCCCATAATCAGCCGGGGCGCTCCTCGGACGAAAACTGAATACACACGGGCGTGGGACTCTCGGTTACCTGCCCGGTCGCCGCCAGCCTGCCCGTCCCCTGATCGATCCGGAAGGTGACGATGGTGTTGCTGTTCTGGTTGGCGGCCAGCAGGAAGGCGCCGGTGGGGTCGATGTTGAAGTTGCGCGGCGTCTTCCCGCCCGAAGGCTCATGGCCCACCTGGGTCAGCTTGCCGGTGGCCTGGTCGATGGCAAAGATGACGATGCTGTCGTGGCCGCGATTGGAGCCGTAGACGAACCGCCCGGAGGGGTGGACGACCACCTGCGCAGTGTGGCTGGTACCCGTGAAGTCACCCGGCAGCGTGGAGACGGTCTGGACGATCTGCAGCGCGCCTCGCGACGCATCGAAGGTGAAAGCGCTCAGGGTGGAGTCGAGCTCGTTGATGACGTAGACGTAGCCTCCGCTCGGGTGGAAGGCCAGGTGGCGGGGGCCCGCGCCGGAGCTGACCTGGGCGTATGGCAGGCTATTGGCGACGAGCTTCCCCGACTCCAGATCGAGCTGATAGATCACGATCCGGTCGATGCCGAGGTCGCAGGCCAGGACGTAGCGACCGCTCGGGTCGGTGGTCACAAAGTGGGCGTGCGGCCCCTCCTGCCGGCCAGCGTCGGGACCCTGGCCGGCGTGCTGCACCACGTCGCTCGCCGCGCCGAGCCGCCCATCCGACCCAATCGGCAGCGCCGCCACCTGGCCGCTGCCGTAGTGCGCGGCCAGCGCGTACCGCCCGCTGGGGTGGACGCTCACGTAGGCCGGCGAGACGCCGCCCGACGGCTGGCGATTGAGCGGCGTGAGCGCGCCGGTCGCCCCGTCCACACTGAAGGCGCTGACGGCGCCGACGTCGCTGCGCTCGGGCGTCCACTGCCGCTCGACGGCATAGAGGAACCGGCCCTGGGGATGGAGCGCCAGCCAGCTCGGACTGAGCAGGTTGGCCGCCGTCTGCAGGTGCGCCAGCGCGCCGGTGGTCGTGTCCAGCCGGTAGATATAGATCCCCCGGGACCCGGTCGAGCCGGTAAACGTCCCCACGTAGACAAACATCGCCGCATCTCCCATGTCGGCCGTCAGCGTCCGGAGTATACGTCAAGGCTGACCATGCTGGCCGCACGAGAGAAGCGGTGCTTGTCCTCGCCCTGCTACGCCTCAGCCACCACCAACGCCTCCACGTTGCCGGCGCGGTATCCCTCCGGCCAGGACAGGGGCACGGGGTCCCATGTGCGGCCCGCGTCCGGCGAGCGGTAGACCTGCCCCTCGCGTGTGGCCGCGTAGAACGCGTGCGGCTCCGCGGCGTTGGAGGCCAGCACCATGGTCCGCCTGCCGCGCGGCTCCGGCAGACCGGCGCTCATCTCCTGCCAGGCCTCGCCGGCCGACCGGCGATAGAGATACGACTCGGCCGTGCCGCTGTCGTGGGCCTGACGTGGCCCGGCAGCCGACGAGACGACGATCGTCTCCGGGTCGCCCGGATCGACGGCCAGGCCCCAGGCATAGTGATGCCGCAACCCGCTATCGTCGCGCCGCCAGCTCGCGCCGCCGTCGTGGCTCTCCGCGTAGCCGCCGCCCGCCGCCTCGTAGACGCGCCCCGGCGCCCGTGGGTGGGTGCGCAGCGTATGGGCGTCGTGCTGGCCCTCCGGCTTGCGATCCTCCCAGGTGCGTCCGCTGTCCAGGCTGCGCATCACGCCGCCGAGCTCGATGCCCACGAAGAGCCGCGCCGCGTCGTGGGCGTCGGGGGCGATCCAGCGCACGTGGCTGGTCCACGGCCTAGGCGGGAAGCTCCACGTCGGCGCCGACGGCAGGGCGCGGAGCGCCGGGCAGTCCTGCCAGGAGCGCCCGCCGTCTTCCGAGCGGAACAGCGAACTGGGTTCCGTTCCGGCCCAGACCACCCCGCCGCCATTGGCGTGCTCGAGCGCGCCGACCGCGACCGCCATGACCGCCTGAAAGGCGATGCCCGGACCCGCCGCGTGCCAGGACGTGCCCGCGTCGTCGCTGACCCACAAGCCGCGGTCGAAGGAGCCGCAGTAGACGCGCTCGGGCCGTTCCGGGTCCGCCGCGAGGCACTGGGTCGTGTAACCGGCCAGCCCACGCTGCACCGGCCAGGCGCCGTTGTGCCGCCGAGCCACGGCCACCCCATCATTCGTTGCCAGGTAAAGAACCGTCACCATCGCTCCTTCCACCAACGTGTCCACAGCAGCTCGCTTCTTCGCGCGCTACGGTGCTAGTCCTTGTACTGTACCTTCATTAGGAGGGACGCCTTCGTCGCAAAATGGTACATCCAAGAAGACGGGGTGACTTCCCGTTGTCATCCTTCGCTGCGCTCAGGATGACAACGGGAGTGGCCGCGCGGCGTTGGGCACTGCCCCGAACTTGGTAGATGCACCACCAAGGTAATATGGCGGAAGTCGCGGCTAGGAAGGCAAGGCTTCCCGCCAGGATCCTGGCAGACGCCGGGCGGGGATGAGCGCCCCACCCGGCGCGGGCAAATCGGCGCCTGCCTAGCCGGGCACGGTGACGCCGTGCGTTGCGACCGCCTCGGTGGCGCCGTCCGGCGCGGCCGGCGCCTGGCGGGAGCGCAGCAGCAGGCCCAGGGCGCCCGCGACGAGCGCGGCAGCCACCATCACGCGGAAGGTGTCGTCGAAGGCCGCGGCGAAGGCCGCTCCCATCGCCGCCTGCAGGTCGTGGGCGAGGTTGGCCGGCGCGCCGGTCGTGCTGGCCGGCTGAGCCTGCGCGAAGGCCGCCTTCGCCGCGGCGATGCGGGTCGCCGCGCGCGAGGTCAGGATGGCAGCCAGGCCGGCGATGGTGAACGAGCTCACGACCTGCTGCAGGGCATTGGTCAACGAGGTCACGCGGCTGACCAGCCGGCGTGGCGCCGTGTTGATCAGGTGGGTATTCAACGGCATCATCATCATGCCCATCCCCGCGCCAACCATAGCCAGCGGCAGGAGCAGGTCGATCCCCCGTGTCGCCGCGCTGACGCCCGAGAGCAGGTAGGTGGCCACGGCCACCAGGGCAATGCCCAGCAGCACCAACGGGCGGGCGCCGATGCGGTCGAACAGCCCGCCGCTCAGCGGCATGATGATGGCGGCCGCCAGGGCTTGGGGCAGCAGGATCAGTCCGGTATCGAAGGCGCCGTAGCCACGCACCTGCTGCAAGAAGAGGGGGACCAGGAACAGCGAGCCGAAGAGGGCAAACTGGGCCACCCACTGCACGACGATGGCACGGCAGAACTCCGGCGAGCGGAAAACGCGCAGCTCGAGCAGGGGCGTGCGGGCGCGCAGCTCCACGACGACGAAGGCGAGGAGCGCGACGCTCCCGACGACCAGACCGCCCAGAGTCTGGGCCGAGGTCCAGCTCGTGCCACTCTGGCTGATGCCGTAGCACAGCCCGGCGAAGGCGAGGGGCGCCAGCAGCGTGCCCGGCAAGTCCAATCCAGCCGCGCTCTGTCGCCCGATGGCGGGGAGGCTGCGCAGTCCCACCGCCAGGCCAATAATGCCGACCGGCAAGTTCAGCAGGAAGATCCAGCGCCAGACGGCGTACTGCACCAGCCAGCCGGCCAGGACCGGGCCGAGGGCGGGCGCCAGCAGGATCGGGATGCCCATCACCCCCATGACGGCTCCCACCCGCTCCGGCGGGCTGAGCCGGTAGACGTAGGCCATCGCGATGGGGAGGACGCAGCCACCGCCCAATCCCTGCAGCAGGCGAAAGGCAACCAGCATCGTATCGCTCTGCGCCGTCGCGCAGAGGGCCGAGCCTAGCGTGAACAGCGCCACGGAGAGCAGGAAGACCTGCTTGGCGCCGAAGCGATCGGAGAGCCAGCCGGCCAGCGGGATCACCGCCGCCTGCGCCAGGGCGTAGCCGGTGACGGTCCACTGGATCATAGTGAGGCTGCTATCCAGCTCCTTGACCAGACTGGGCAGGGCGACGTTGACGGCAGTGCTATCGAGGATCACCATGAAGACGCCGACGATGATCGCGACCAGCGGCGCCATGATCGCCCGCATGCGGAAGGGCGGCGTCTCCGCCACGGTGGTGATGGGAGCGGTTGCTACGGCCATGGAACAAATCTCCTTCAATCGGGAGCCATTCGACAGCGGCGTTCTCGCTGGTACATTCGTTCTAACATCTACCGCCGGCCCCATGCTTCTTCGATCTTGCGCAATCGATCCCTCGCCGAGGACCACCTCGACGCGGCGCTGGGGCCGGCGCTACCTGCTCGCCGGCCAGCCACCGCCGCCAGTGGCCGGCGACCTCGTCGCCGCGACACCCGCCGCTGTGTCCTCGCCGTCGACCGAGAAGCCTAGGCCGTGACCTCCCAGATACCACTTCCGCTGAACGTCGTCATCATCGCTATCGCCATCGTCAGTGTCGTCGCGCTGGTGGTGGGTTTCGCCGTGGGGGCGCGGCGGCTCCTCGGGCTGCGGGTCAGCGTCGTGCGGACCCTGATCGCCGGCGGCGTCGCCTACGAGTCCAGCAGGCTCTTCGGCACGGCCCTGCAAGCGGCGGGGCCACGGGGCGCGCCCTTCTTCGTCACCGTCGAGGTCGGAGTCGCGCTGCTCAGCGCCATGCTCTTCCTCGTCGTGGCCGAGGCGGTCCTGCCGAGCGGAACCGTTCGGCCCCTGGCCTGGTCACGCGCGCTGCGTCACTGGCTGGCCCGAACACGGCGCTATTCCCAGATCAGCGCCATCGCCGTCCGCCACGGCCTGATCTCCTACGTTCGTGGCCGCGGCCGCCTGGAGGCCGACGCGCCGGCGGGGCGCGCCCAACTGGCGCGTTCCCTGCGGCTGGCGCTGGAGGAGGCCGGGGTCACCTTCGTCAAGCTCGGTCAACTGCTGTCCACGCGGCGCGACCTGCTGCCCACGGAGTTCGTCGACGAGCTGGGCCGGCTGCAACAGCAGGTCGCGCCAGCCCCCTGGCAGCAGGTGGAACAGGTGCTCGGCCGGGAGTTTGGGGCGCCGACCGGTACGGTGTTCGCCGAGTTCGACCCGACGCCTCTTGCGGCCGCCTCCATCGCCCAGGTACACCGGGCCCGCCTGCATTCGGGCGCCGACGTGGTCGTGAAGGTCCAGCGCCCGGACATTCGACCAATCGTCGAGCGCGACCTGGACATTGTCGGCCGCATCGCCGGCACGCTGCAGTCGCAGGCCGGCTGGGCGCGCGCCATGGGAGCCGTCGATCTGGCGCGGGGCTTCGCCGCCGCCGTGCGCGAGGAGCTCGACTTCCGGATCGAGGCGCGCAACATGCTCGCGGTCACGGCGGCCTGGACTGAGCGCCGAGCGGATACCGCGGTGCGGCTGCAGCGCGGGCCTCGCCCCCGACCTCAAGATGTTCACCGACCTGTTCCGCCTCATGGCGCGATATGGCCTCGCGGTCCCGCCGGAGGTCGCGGCGGTGTTCCGGGCGCTCGCCACCCTGGAAGGCGCCCTCATCCAGCTCGCCCCCGGTTTCAACATCGTCGCCGATTCCCGCGCCTTCGCTGCCACCCAGCTGAGCGAGCAGCTCAATCCCGCTTCACTGCGCCAGGCGGCTGCCGACGAGCTCCTCGCGCTGCTGCCGCTGCTCCGCCGGCTCCCGCGCCGCGCCGAACGCCTCACGAATCAGCTCGAGCAGGGCCGGCTCAGCCTGAACGTGCGACTCTTCGCCGACGAGCGCGACCGTCGGGTCGTGACGGGGCTGCTCCATCAGGTCTTGCTCGCCTTCCTCGGCGCCACCAGCGGCGTCATGGCGGTTCTACTGCTCGGCATCAACGGCGGGCCGACCCTCAATCCCAACTTCACCCTCTTCCAGGTGTTCCGCTACAACCTGCTCGTGCTCAGCGCCGTGCTCGTCCTGCGCGTCCTCTTCCTCATCTTCCGGACGGAGCGCTGACAAGGCGATGCGGGGGATTCCCGCCAGGCCGTGAAGTCTGCGGCGACGCGACGGAGTTGAGGTCGCCCAACCGCCAGGGTGCATCGGTCACTCGGTTGGACCCACGGCGAGCAACACGTCCACGTCGATCAAGAGGTTGAGCTCGGGACCTCCTCATCATCGGTCAGATCACGATCAACCGGGACAGCAGGCATCACGCCGAGTCCCTGCCGCCTCGCCTCGTCGAGGAATCCTGCCATCTTTTGAGGCTGTTGGCCATTCGGGAACGTGGGCTGGTGCGGTGGACAGGGCGTATAGCAATACGCCCCTACCAGATGTCGCCGGCGCCGGTAGGGGCGTATTGCTATACGCCCTGATCTCGCCAATGGCGCGACGCCCGCGAATGGCCAACGGCCTCATCTTTTGGCGATACTCGTCGGGCCCGATCTTGAGCGCCCGTCCCGCTGCTACGAGCGGCAGGATCTCGTCGAACGCAACCGACAACGCGTCGAGATTGACATGGCCTACTCTGCTGCAACGAACAGTGTGTATGACCCGCCCCCTGCCAGTTCCCGCAAGACGTGTCGGGCCACGTCCTCCCAGCCGTCGACGTAGTCCACCCAAGGATGGCGACCGGCAACCAGCCCCTGCGCGGCCCATAGCAACGCCCGGCCATCCTCCGTCTCCGGCGCCGGCAGGTCCAGCCTCCCCACGAGATCCGTGACGTCGATCAGCCGGTAGCCGGGTAGCTGCTGCCGGAGGGCCCAGCGGTGGCGACGCTGGAGTGCGGCCGCCACGAGCAGTCGCGCCGTAAGGCTCGCTCGTGCCGGGTCGTCCGTGGCAGTCGCCACCAGCGCCGCCCGCACGGTGGGCGCGGCATCCGGATGCCGCAGGAGCAGTGCGATCAAGGCGTCCCGTAGGCGCGGCTCGGGAGCGCGCGCCAATTCGCGGATCAGCCGTGCCAGATCGACGTCAGCTGGTCCGCGGTACTGCGGCGGGCCGCCGGCGCCGGCTCTCCCGCCGCCGAGATATGTCACGTCGTAGGCGGCCAGGCGGTCCACCAGGTCGTCCCAGACGGCTGGATCGAGTCCTGCCGCCTGGTTGATCAGAACGTCCGCGAGGTCGTCGTACGTCGCGGACGCCGGATCGTGTAGCCGTAGTTCCTGCTCAGTTTCCATCGTTGCTCCCCGCATATTATTGTCGCAGGATCGCGCCATACGCCGGGGCGGCTGGGGACGGCGTACGGGGCGGGAGGAATTCAGGATAATCAGGCTCACCACCAACGCCAGCAGCACGATCGGGAAACTGTAGAGCTTGATCGAAGTGGAGGCGGAGGCCCAGTCGCCGGGGCCGCGGGCGACGAGCGCCGCGACCGTCACCACTGCTCCAGCCACCGCCACGGCGAGCGGGAGGACGACCAACTGTCGCCATCGCCATACCAAAGGCAGCACCCCGATCGTGACCAGCGCGGCAACGACGACCGGAAGGCGCAGTTGAGCCAGTGGATACACCATGCCGCCCGCCGTCACGGCCAGGAAGGCCAGCACCCCGCCCGCGACGCAAGCGGCAGCCATTCCGGGTCTGGGCCGCCCACCGAGGCCGGCGCCGCCGGCCAGAGTGAGGCCCGTCCCCACCCCCGTCAGGAGCCCTGCCAGGACCGCCGAGCCGAGGATCGTATTGTCACTCGGCAGCCAGATCGGAAAGACAGTCCCTACCGCCGCCCCCACGACGACCAGGTACAACCCGACACCCACGCCGCCCGAAGCGCGGTCCCGCCGCCCGGCCAGGTAGCGTCCCGCGGCCACACCGCCGGCGAGTACCGCGATGAGCTCGACGGGGAACAGGATGATGAAATCGTTGGCATGTGACAGGTCCCGACGCGCGGTCCCCGCCGCCGCCGATGCCACCAGGATAAGCAGCATGAGCACAGTGTACAGCAGGTTGCGCCCCAATTCAGACCGCCGCTCGGAGTCGCAACGTCGGGTCCACTGCGTCGCCGGTTAGCACTACCGTCCCGGCGAGCCGGTCGTAGAGGGTCTGGCGACGCCGGCTGAGCAGTATGGAGCCGAGGGAGACGCCGACCAGAGCATACACGAGCGCGTAGCCGGCCGGGACCCACCAGGGGACCGGCGCGCCGCCCGGCGCCAGCGCCACCCGCCAGAGCAGCGCGTGGCTCAGCTCCCACGGGACGAGCTTGCCGGCGGAGCGGGCGAGCGATCGCACCGTGCCCAGGCGACCCCCTTCCCCCGTGACCACCCGCAACCCCAGCAGCCGTTTGCCCCACGTCCCTTGCCACGCGGAGCGCTCCAGCAGGGCGAAGTAGAGGAGCACCGGCAGCGTGAGCAGCACGAACTGTGCGAGCTCAGCAGACAGCGGATGCGCGAACAGGTCAAGTAACGGCCGCCGCCAGGGGCTAGCCGCTAGCAGAATGCTGACGACGGCCAGGAGCAGGAGGTAGCCCGCGATCAGCACGTAGTCCAGCGCGAAGGCCATCAGCCGCGCCCGGAGCCCCGCATAACGTTCGACATGGGCACGAATGTCGTGCGCGGAGAACAGGCGGCCGCCAAGAGCTGTCGTGGGAACAGGCTCCACGTGCATGCCTCCCTCCGATCGCCGGCCGGGCAGGGCGACCGCATCCATACTGGCACGTCGATCCGGCGTGGGGACGAGCCTCCTGCGAAGTGCCGCCTTCCATGGGCCGCGACATCAGTATCTGCCCACTGGATGAGACGAGCGTGAGTACACGGGCACGCGTTGGGCAAGGACGTGGCTGGCGGCGCTCGGTGGGCGGCTCGTCCCGGCTTCGGATTGACGGGGAGTCGAGTATTTCTGCCTCAGCTGCTACGCGCCATACTGCCGGGGCAGCGCGGGCTCTGTTGGCTCGCTTCGTCCGGAGCGTGAACACGTGCAATCTGACGTGGGTGCCCCACTGATCCGCGCCTAACCGCTGTCCTGACAACTCTGGCGCAAGTGGACAGCGGGAGTGGGCGTCAGCCTAACGTGCCCCCTCCCCTCAGCGACAAGGGGGCAAATCTCCATGTTCAACATTCTACGGCGGCGTGACTTCGCCCGGCTCTGGCTCGGCGGGCTGATCTCGGTGCTGGGTGACTATGTCCTGCTCATCGCTCTTCCTTTCGATGTAAACCAGCGGACTGGCTCGGCGTTAGCCACCAGTCTGACATTCCTCACCGGCATGCTGCCTTCGGTTCTGTTTGGCTCTCTGGCGGGTGCGCTGGCGGATCGCTGGAACCGTCGACACCTCTTGGTAAGCGCTAACCTGGCCGAGGCCACTGTCGTGCTTGCATTGCTCGTGTACGCGTCCGATCCATCAGCGACAGGGCTCTGGTTGGTCTACGCTGTCCAATTCCTGGTGTCGGCGCTTGGGCAGCTCTCGGAGCCTGCGGAGGGGGGGCTCCTGCCACAGCTCGTAGAGCCGGGGCGCCTGGCGTCGGCCAATGCTCTTGGCACGCTCAGCGGCAATATCGGCCGCCTGATCGGTCCGGTGCTCGGCGGAGTGCTCGTCAGCCGCTTCGGACTGGGCAGCGTCGTGGTCGCCGATGCCCCCTCCTTCCTCACCGCCGCGGCGCTGATTGCGCAGATCAGCGTCCCACTCGAGCCGGTCACCGGGGGTGAGCAGCGCGCGGCAGCCGGATGGTCGGCGTTCTGGCGAGCGTGGAGGGAAGGATTCAGCCTTATCCGGGGAGACTCCTTCATCCTCGGCCTCCTGGCCGTGGGGGCGCTCCAGACCCTTGGCACTACCGTCCGCGTCCCGCTCGTGATCCCGTGGGCGCGGGAGGTGCTGCAAGGAGGAGCGGTCCTTTTCGGCGCGATCACGAGCGCGCAAGGGATCGGCGGGCTCATCGGCGGGATGCTCATGACGCAATGGGGCGAGGCCGTGCGACCGGCGATCCTGCTCGCGCCAAGTGAGCTCGTCGAAGGCGGGCTCATCCTGGCCATCGTCTCCACCCGGTCGATTCCGCTCACTTTGGGTCTTGTCGGCATCGTGGGCGTGGCGTTCGCCGCCTTTCGGACCAGCGAGCCGACGCTCATGCAACACGCCGTGCCCGACCGGTATCGCGGGAGGGCGTTCGGCGCCTTCGCCACCACGACGGCGCTGATCGGGATTGCCGGCTACCTCGCCTGCGGCGCGCTGGCCGACACGGTTGGCATCGTGCCGACGCTCTCCATCAGCAGCGGCCTGGACATCGCGGCGGGGTTGGTCGCCCTAGCCTTGGTGCACCACGCACGCCTCGGCGATCCATAGTGTCGCGTGGCCAGGGGACTCGCCCACCCCATTGCGCAGCTCCGGCGCGCCACTAGGCGCGTCGGAGCTGCCGGCCTCTTCGACCAGCGCACGGCCGCCGAGCCGCCCGGCCGACGACGAGTCACCGACCTCTAACAGTCAGCGCTTTTCCGTCGGCTCCCCTCCGAACCGGGCTTTACACTTTCGCGTTATCCGGCTCTCCAGTGTCTTGCGTCTGTGACTGTGGTAGGCGGCAGGTGGTAAAGTGGCGCTGTGAGTGAGGGAGTAACGCAGCAACCGACTATCCGACCGTACCGTCTCGATGATCTGGACGCGACGGTGGACCTCTGGTACCGCACGTGGCATGCGACCTTTCCCGATCTCCGACACGCCGAGCCGATAGAAGAGTGGCGGAGCCGGTTCGAGACCGTCATAGCCGTTGAGGAGCGGGTCTACGTCGCGGAGATTGATGGGAGGCTGGCAGGATTCCTGGCCGTCGCCGACCGCGGCGGTGGCCAAGGATACCTCCACGAGATCTTCGTCGCGCCCGAGTTCCAGCGCCGAGGCCTTGGCTCGATCCTCATGGCGAAGGCGAAGGAGCTTGCCCCCGCCGGACTGCGCCTGCGCACGCTCCAGCGCAACACGCAGGCCTCCGCGTTCTATGCGCGCCACGGCTTCATCGCCGGCTCGACTGGCATTGGTCGCGTGGGATTGCCGAACGTGGAGTTTCGCTGGACGCCAAGTCCCGAAGAACCTGACCTTCGGCCGGAGGAATGAGGCGTGTAGGACTGAATCTTGGCGCGGATTACGACCGCCGGGACATGCCGGCTGAGTCCGCCGTTGATCGAACGCTGGCCCCTGTGGTCGTGCTTCGTGTTCCAGTGCAGAGTCGACACCTCACAGCCGCGAGTGGACGGCTGGCTCCTCAACGCGGTCGAACTCCCGAGGAGGCGGCGTTTCAGGTGGTAGCCCGAGGCGGGATGCGGCCTCGGCGAAGCGGCGACGCATCGTCGCATAAAACTCGGGCCGGGCCGCCTCCAGCGTTGTCCGGTCCGCCTGGCGAAGCTCCTCGTTCTCTCGCAGGTAGCGGTCGACTTCCCCCTGATGGTCGAGGTAATGGGCGATGGCGCCGTAGACGGCCGCCAGCCGCACTGTCGGGAAGGCCTCGTGTATCTGCTCGGGGGTCTGTCTCAGCCGCCAGTTGACGACGATGCTCTCCAGCGTCACGCGGCTCGTCCCGACGTAGAAGTTTACCGTCGCGCGCTCGGACGTAGGCGGCCTGCATCGTGCCCTAACTTTAGTCCTCAGTGTCGTTCCGTAAATCGTAACCGCATTAGGGAGCGGACGCCATCAAGACCCCAATGTGCTGCGCATGCTAAACTCGCACGTACACGTATAGGTTTGATGAGGGTCAAGGAGGGCCGAGCGATGCGCAGCGGCGAGGCGGCGGAGCGGCTGGGGGTGACTCCCCGCACGATCAAGTATTACGAAGAGCTGGGCCTGCTCACGCCGCGCCGCGCCGGTGGGAACTACCGCGAATATGATGCGGAGGACCTGGAGCGGGTCGAGCGCATCCGCAACATGCAGCAGCTCGGCTTCTCGCTGTCGGCCATCCGCGAGTTCCTCAAGTACCGGCGCCAGGTGGACGAGAGCGGGCGGCGGCGCCTGCGCCTGGCCGACCTCGAAGCGTCCGTGCAGGCCCTGGAGAAGGAACTGGCAGAGGTGCGGCTGCGCATCGCCAAGGCGCGGGCGGAGATCGAACACGGCGAGCAGTTCGCGGCGGCGCTGGAGGCCGACGTCGCGCGGAGTCGCGAGTTCCTGGCCCAACGCCGGGCCGGCGTGGCAAGCATGGCGGGGAGCAGATAGATGAGTGTCACCCCAGCAGTTCCCCTCTCGGTAGCCGGTCGGGCGCAGGCCGTGCCTCGCGCCGGAGGGCTTGCCCTCCTGGACGAGCAGCATCTGGTGGGCAGCGTCAATCGCCTGGCCGTCCCGATCATCGCCGAGAACCTCTTTCAGACGACGCTGGGCGTCGTGGATATGCTGATGGTGGCCCGGCTCGGCGCCGCGGCCATCGCCGGCGTGGGCACGGCCGTGCAGCTCATGGGCCTGGTGATCGCCGCGCTTTCCGCCGTGACCGTCGGCACCACCGTGCTGGTTGCTCGCTTCATCGGCGCTCGGCAGCCGGCGGAAGCGGCTAGGTCAATCAAGCAGTCTCTTCTGCTGGGCATTGCCCTCGCGGCCTTCATCACGGTACTCGGCCACCTCTTCGCGCACCGCGTCGTCGCCCTGCTCGGCGCGACACCGGACGTGGTCCAGACCGGGGGCGACTACCTGGACATCGTGGCCCAGATGGCCATCTTCATGGTGATCCAGTTGGTCTGCGGCGGCGCCCTGCGCGGCAGCGGCGACACGCGTACCCCCATGCTGGTGACCGGCCTGGTCAACGCCGTCAACATCGTCGTCGCCTACACGCTCATCTTCGGCCACTTCGGCTTCCCGGCGCTCGGCGTGCTGGGCTCAGCCTGGGGCGCCAGCACGGCGCGGGCCATCGGCGCCGCCGTGCTATTGATCATCCTCTGGCGCGGCAGGCGCAAGGTGGGCATCGGAGGGCGGGCCGGCTGGCGTCCGGACGCCGACCTCATGCGCCGAATCATCAAGATCGGGCTGCCCTCGATGCTGGAGCAGTTTTTCATGAGCGGGGGCATGCTGCTCTATTCAGTCATCGTGATCGGGATGGGCACGGCGGTGTACGCCGCCCAGCGCATCACCTTCAATGCGCTGTCCATCTCCTTCATGCCGGGCTTCGGCTTCGCCATGGCCGCGACCACGATCACCGGTCAGGCCCTCGGCGCCGAGCGTCCCGATCTCGCTCGTCGCTCGGCCAAGATCGCCGTGGCAATGGCGACGCTCTGGATGTGTACGATGGGGATCGGGCTGATCCTGTTCGGCCACCAGATCATGCACCTGTTCACCCAGGACCCCCAGATCGACGCCGTGGGAACGGCGGCGCTGCGCATCATCGCCTTCTCCCAGCCCCTCCAGGCGGTCGGGCAGGTGCTGGCGGGCAGCCTGCGCGGCGCCGGCGACACCCGTTTCCCGATGATCGTGACGGGCCTGTCCGTCTGGCTAGTGCGGCTGCCCTTGGGCTGGCTGTTCGGCATCCCCTTGCATGGCGGCCTTTCCGGCGTCTACATCTCCAACGTGGTGGACGCCGGCGTCCGCGCCGCCGCCAACTTCCTGCGCTACCGCACCGGCCGCTGGCAGCACATCCGCGTGTAGGGTCCACCCCCCTTAGGGCACCATCTGCTGCTACGCCGACCTGGTAGCCCCGCGGCATGTAGGGAGCCGCCGAGGAGGACGCCACCAATTGCCGAGTATCGCATTGCGCCTAACTGAGGTTACAATTCGGCGGTTATTGTGATCTTAGTAACGCCGGAGCAGACATGAACGAAGCCGGACACCGCCAGGCAATGGAGCAGCTCAGGACATCACGGCAGGCGCTGGACCGTGTAGGCGACATCCGCCTCTACGTCGAGGCCACGCACGGCATAGCGATCCACGCCGTCGTCGCCGGTTTCTGGCGCCGCCACGGCGTCGACAGCGACCAGCACCAGGGGATGGCGCGCCGCCTGCGCGACTCGGGCTACCGTTCGATCGCCGACGCCTTTGCGGAGTTGGAGCAGGTCCGGACAGGTCATTGGTACGGAGGGCAGGGCAATGGCAACACGGCACGTCGCGTCGATGAGCTTCTGGCAGCAGTTGAGGCGTGGTCCGTGGGGTAAGCCGGTCACGGATCGCATGGTGGACGCCCTCGACGGTCTCACGCGACAACTGCGCACCGACGACGCGGTGGTGGCAATTGTAGTCTTCGGCTCCTACGCTCGCGGCGAGTTCGGCCGCAAGAGCGATCTCGATCTGCTGATCCTGCTGCGCTGCCTGCCGGAGGGCGAGCGCGGCGCGGCGGAGCGACGCGTCGTGCAGGCGGTGCTCGACGCCGAAGCCGGCGCGCGTCTGCCGGTGCATCTCGCGCCGCTGGTGGCCGACGCCAGCGACCCGGCCGCGCTCGGCCCGGCGCTCCTCCACGAGTTGTGGACGGATGGCGTCGTGCTGTATGGCGAGACAGCGGCCCTGGCTGCCTTGCAGCCCAGTGGATTGGCGCCCTGGAACGTGGTGCGCTTCTCCCTGCGCGCCACCCCATCAAGCGAGCGCGTGCGCCTGGCCCGCCGGCTTCACGGCAGTGGGACTCGACCGGGCATTATCCGCTTGCCGGGCCTCGACTTGGCCCGAGGCGCCGCCTTCGTACCGGCCGAGCAAATCCGCGCCGTCCGCGCCGCGCTCGACGACGCCGGTGCGACCTACGACATCATCCCGGTATGGCGAGAGGTCTAGCAGCCGCCTGCGCATGTTGGATAATAGCCTGATAGGCGACGCGAGGAGGCTCGACCATGGTGGCGCTCACGACTGAGGCCCTGCTGCGCGCGCTGCTCCCCGTCCCGGCCTGGCCGCCGGACGACACCGAGGAGAGCGTGGTGGGCACCGACCTGCACCAGATGACGATCATGAACCTGCGCTGGGGCATCAACGAGGTCGCCCGCGCGCGGACAGCCCCCGGCCGGCCGGCGCCCTGGCAGGCGCTCAGCCAGATCATCGTCACGGGCTTCCCGCGTCCCGATGGCACGCGCTTCCAGGCGCTGCCCGATGTCTTCGTCTATCGCCATCCGGTCGACCAGACCCGTACGTCGCTGGCGCTGGGGGTGGACGGACCGCCCGCCCTGATCATCGAGGTGCTCAGCGATTCGACCTACGACTCGGACCTCGACCTGGTGAAGGGCAAAGGCTACAGCTACGCCCAGGCCGGAGTTCGGGAGTACCTGACGCTCGATCCCACCGGTCGTTTCCTGGAGGAGCCGGGGCGCGGCTGGCGCCTGATAGAAGGGGCCTACCAGCTCTGGCCGCCCGATGGCCAAGGCCGCTGGCGCAGTGAGGAGCTCACCTTGGCGATCGGCCTGGAGGGGGTACTGGCCGCGGTCTACACCCCCGAAGGGCGGCGCATGCTGCGCGAGGGCGAGATCGAGGAAGAACGGGCACGGCTGGGAGAAGAGCGCGACCGGGCCAACGCCGAGCGCGATCAGGCGAACGCCGAACTGGAGCGGCTGCGGCGACTCCTCGACGAGCGGGGGGAACAAGCGTAGGCGTTCCGCCCCCTTCCGGGTAAGGCCCCTCCCGCCCACGCGGCGATAGTGCGCCGGCCAGCACCGCGACCTACGGCTACGGCTTCCTCTCCGGCCGGCTCGGCATGTATCGCGCCAACATTGGCAACAAGGCCAGCTTCCTGAAGGTCAACAACTTCCAGTGGAATATGACCACGCCGCCCAAGGGACCGACGGGGAAATACGGCAGCTACGCCGAGACCGACATGATGTCGATCACCAAGTTCTCCAAGTCCCGCGACGAGGCCTGGGCCCTGCTCAAGGCGGTCACCAGCCACGACGCCGGTCTGGAGCTGGCCAAGCAGACCGGCAACCGCTCCTCCACCGCCGGCGGGCGGCCCGACGTCTATAACGATCCGCAGTTCCTCACACTGCCCGGCTATCCCGACGGCGTGCAGAAGACGACGCAGCAGGCGATGAACGAGGTTGAGCCGTATCGTACCGCTGTCAACTTCCGCGGCCCCGAGCTGGCGCGGATCATCGAGCCGACGGTGGAGCTGCTGATCCTGGGCAAGGCCAAGCCGGACGATGCCTGGTTGAAGAAGCTGGGGCAGGATGCCCAGGACGTGATGGACAAGCCGCGCGCCTGAGGAAGTTAGGATTGATGCGGGTTAGAAGGGGCCATAATGCTGGTGGCGGTGGCGCCGGTGAAATGTCCCATCTGAACCGCACGGTAGCTAGGACGGATCACATGGCAACCGTAGTTGCCCGGCGTCGATTGCCCGGCGCTAGACGCGAGGCGATCGAAGGTTTCCTCTATATCAGCCCTTGGATCGCCGGCTTCCTGAACTTCACGCTGGGGCCGATGCTGGCGTCGCTCTACTACAGCCTGACGACCTACAATGTGCTGTCCGACCCGCACTTTTCGGGGCTGGCCAACTACAAGGTCGTCTTCACCCACGACCGCCTGTTCTGGGTGGCGCTGGAGCGCACCGCCTACTATGCCGGCGCCACCGTCGTGCAGTTACTCCTGCAGCGCCACTGGGTGTACTACGAGGAAGGACCTCGAACGTGAGCGTGGCGGAGCGAGTCTCGGTTATTCCGGCTGTTCGCGCTAAGGCCAGGAGCGCAGCGCACACGCGTCATCTCGTCGGTCGCGGCGTGCTCTACCTGGTCGCCCTGATCGTCGCCGCTTTCTTCACTTTCCCATTTCTCTGGACTATCGGCAGCTCGCTGAAGACGAGCGTAGAGATCCGAACCTTCCCCCCGACGTTCTTCCCGGTCACGCCGCACTTCGAGAACTACGCCTCAGTCTTCCAGGTGGCGCCCTTCGGCCAGTTTCTCCTAAATAGCATCAAGGTGGTCGTGCTGGCGGTGACGGGTCAGACGCTCTCCGCCACGCTCGTCGCCTATGGCTTCGCCCGCTTCCGTTTTCCGTTTCGCGGCCAGTTGTTCGCGCTGGTGCTGGCGTCCCTTCTCCTGCCGGTCGAGATCACCTGGATTCCGCTCTTCCTGCTCTACAAACAACTTGGCTGGCTCGACACGCTGCGCCCGTTGATCGTACCGAGCTTCTTCGGCGGCGGAGCCTTCTTCATCTTCCTGCTGCGCCAGTTCTTCCTGACGCTGCCGAAAGACCTGGACGAGGCCGCCAAGATCGACGGCGCCAACTCGCTGCAGATCCTGTTCCGCATCCTCATTCCCCTCTCGAAGCCGGCGCTGGCCACGGCGGCGATCTTCTCCTTCTTGGGCCACTGGAACGACTTCCAGACGCCGCTGATCTTCCTCAACAACGCCAAGAACTTCACCATCCGGCGCGAAGGCACCCCGCCGCAATGAGGTCCGAATCCTCGGCACGCGCTGTCGGACGCAATGGATACGGGACGAGGCGTGCGACTGCCCTACCCTGCTCCGTCACAACAACCTCCTCGCCAGCCATGACATCCTCCAGATAGCGCCCAAAGACTGACTGTAACTCCACGATGTTGACGCTGACCATAGTTGCGTGCTCTCTCCTCTCGAAAGCCTCGCGAGCGAGACAAAGCGTTCGCCAGGTTGAAGTAGTCCTCGAGCGCGACGTTCGAGACGTCCAAGCTCGCCGTGCCCGTGCCGAGATTGGTCTCAATGCTCCCTTCCGGAATGCGGGTTGTCCAGAAAAGGCCACTCGGGAAGGGGTCGATGTCGGCGTTGAAGTCGTGCTTCTGGTTGTTCGGCGCGACCGGGTTAGGGTTCACGACCCCATCATAGAGGTCGAGTCAGAAGAATCCGAATGTGCCCTGGTGCGGACGGCCATCCACGCCGAAGTACAGGCCCTGCATGAACCGGATATCGACGTCGAAGTTGTAGGTGACGTTATCGCTGCCCTTGCCGGTTCCATCCACGTTGGCCAGGCCGACATTTCCGACGAAGTCGGTGATCAACGACGGATCGTTGTTGGAGCCCGGCAGGAAGAAGTGGAAGAGGACATCCCCGTTCGCCGTCGGGAGCGTCGTGCCTCCTGGAACGGGCTTGGGAGCGTCGGGACCGGTGACGCTTGCCTGCGCCCTTGCCGGCAGCCAGAGCCCCGCGCTCAAGAGCCCGCCGGCGGCCGCCACCTCGCGCAGCCGTGCCTCGGTGGCGATAGCGCCCAGCGCGGCGCCGTGGCCGGACGAGAGCGCGTTGGGGTTGGGGATAGTATGATGCGTACGATCCTCACTATGGCGGCATGACGACATGCCTTCGTGGCGGTGGGGCCAATGAACGGTCAAGTGCTCTGCCCGGTGCTCGTCGGCCGAGCGCCGTACCTGGCGGCGCTCGATGAGACGATCGCCGCGACGCGTGCGCGGCACGGGCAGGCATTGCTCATCGCTGGCGAGGCGGGCATCGGTAAGTCGCGCCTGCTCGCCGAGGTCGAGGCCCGCGCAGCGGCGCAGGGCTTCCGCGTGCTGCAGGGCAACTGCTTCCCGCCCGATCGCACCTATCCCTACGCTCCGGTGCTCGATATGCTCCGCATGGGCTCGCGTGGTGATCCCGCGACTGATCCCGCCGACTCGGACGGCCCCGGCGCGCAAGCAGCCCGCTCGCTCTTTGAGGAGATCCAGCCCCCACCAGGCACGGCTGTCGCGGCCGGCATGGACCCCGAGCAGGAGAAGCGCCGGCGCTTCTCGGCGCTGACGCGGTTCTTTCTCGAGCAGGCGGCACGCCGGTCGCTCCTCGTCGCCGTCGAGGATCTCCATTGGAGCGACGACACCAGCCTGGAGTTTCTCCACCACCTCATGCGCCGGTGTGCGGGGCGACCGCTCATGCTGGTGCTGACCTACCGCACGGACGAGCCTGCGCCTCGCCTGCAACACTGGCTCGCCGACATCGATCGTGCCCGCCTCGCTCAGGAGCTCATCCTGCCTCCCCTCACGCGCGACGAGGTGGCGCAGATGCTGCAGGCGATCTTTGGGCTGCCCCGCGCTGCCCGCGCGGAGCTCGTCGAGGCGCTCTCGACCCTGAGCCAGGGGAACCCGTTCTTCGTGGAAGAGGTCTTGAAGTCCCTCGTCGCGGCGGGCGAGGTCTTCGTGGCCGAGGGCGTGTGGACACGCAAGCCGATGGCAGCCCTGCGCATCCCACGCAGCGTGCAGGATGCCGTCCAGCAGCGCTCGGCGTCCCTAAGCTCCGAGGGGCGCGACCTCTTGCGTGTGGCCGCGGTCGCCGGCCGGCGTTTCGATTTCGCGGTGTTGCGCGAAGTCACGAGCTTGTCGGAGCAGCGGCTCCTGCAGTTGCTCGCGGAACTGGTCGCGGCCCAGTTGGTGGTGGAGGCGTCGGCAGATCAGTTCATCTTTCGCCACGCCCTCACGCGCGAGGCGGTGTATGCCGACATGCTCACGCACGAGCGGCGGTCGCTGCATCGCTCGGTGGCGGAGGCGACCGAGCGCCTGCATGGGACGCAGCTCGACACGCACGTGAGCGACCTCGCCTATCACTTCCACGCGGCGGGGGAATGGGCACGCGCCGCCGAGTATGGACGGCGCGCGGGCGAACAGGCGCAGCGGCTCTACTCGCCGCTGACGGCGGTCGAGCAATTCACGCGCGCGCTGGATGCGGCAACCCGCATGTCCGAGCAGGCGAGCGCAGTGGCGCCACCCACCGATCTCGCCGCGCTCCATCGGGCGCGCGGGCAGGCGTACGACACGCTCGGCGACTTCGAGCAGGCCCGTCGCGACTGCGAAGCGGCGCTGGAGCTAGGGGAGCGTTCCGAGGATCGTGACGCCGAATGGCAGGGACTGGTCGATCTCGGGCTGTTGTGGGCCTCACGGGACTACGCGCGAACCCGCGCCTACTACGAGCGCGCGCTGGAGCTCGCGCGAGCTATTGCTGATCCAACGCGCATCGCGCACAGCCTCAACCGAATCGGCAACTGGCACACGAACGCCGAGGAGCCCGCCGAGGCGCTCCACTACCACGAGGAAGCGCTCGCCATCGCGCGTACACTGGGCGATCGCCGCGGTCTGGCCGAAACGCAGGACCTGCTCGGGCTGGCGAACCTCGCCGCGGGCGACCTCGTGCGCGCGAAGGAGGCGTACACCGAGGCGATCGAGCTGTGGCGCGCCTTGGATGAACGACGCGGATTGGTCTCGAGTCTGGCGACAGCGCAGCTCTGCGACGGGTATTACTCGACCGACACGCTCGTCGTACCTCAAGCGGGCGGGGGCGGCCCCGAGGCGGAAGAGGCGCTCGGGATCGCGCGGGACATAGGCTGGAGAGCTGGAGAGGCCTACGTTCTGTTCGAGTGGGCGGCGTATCTAGGGCTGCGCGGCGAGTACGCACGGGCGCTGGCGATGGCGTATGAGGCCTTGGGCATCGCCGAGGAGATCGAGCATCGCCAGTGGACCTTGGGCGCGCACTGGGCGATCGGCGCGCTGCATCTCGATCTGCTGGCGCTGCCGGGGGCGCAGGAGCACCTCGTGTCTGCCCTGACACTCGCCCAGGCCATGCGTTCCTCGAACTGGATACGCACCACCGCCGCCCTGCTCGCGCTGACACATCTGGCCCAGCACGAGCTCGACCGGGCGCAGGCGCAGCTCGATGCCATACTCGGACCCGACGCCGCGGCCGTGACGCTCGGTCAGCGCCTCTGCTGGGCCGCGTTGGCAGAGCTCGCGCTCGCGCGCGGCGAGCCCGCAGCCGCCCTGCACATCACCGATCGGTTGGTCTCCACGGCCGCGAGCCTCACCGGACCGGCAGAGCGAGCCATCCCGCGACTCGGCAAGCTGCGTGGAGAAGCGCTCCTGGCGATGCGGCAGCCGGCCGCGGCGGAAGCCGCCTTGCTAGCCGCGCAAGCCGGGGCGGTGGAGCAGCAGCTCCTGCCATTGCGCTGGCGCATCGACGCCGCGCTCGGCAGGCTGTACCGCTCCCAAGGTCGGCACCGGGAGGCGCGCGACATCTTCGACACGGCCCGCCGAATCATCGCCGAGCTGGCCGCGAACTTGCAGGATCCTGTCCTGCGCGAGCAGTTTGCCGGTCGCGCCGTCGCCATGCTGCCGTCTCCGCGCCCGCTGACGCCGCGTCGTGCCGCCAAAGCAGCAGCCGGCGGCTTGACTGTGCGCGAGCGCGAGGTCGCCACGCTCATCGCGGCGGGCAAGGCCAACCGAGACATCGCGGCGACGCTCTTCATCAGCGAGGCGACCGTGGCGACGCACGTGAGTCATATCCTTGGCAAGCTTGATCTCGCGTCGCGGGCGCAGGTCGCTGCCTGGGCGGTAGCGCAGGGCCTGACCGGGTCGCGCTGAAAGGGTCCGTCACCCTCCGATTTCTTCCCATACCATCCGCACGCCCCGAACAATTCCACCGTGCCGTCGCGAAATCTCATCAGGTCTCAGGATGTCTGGTCCGTGCGGCTAGGGTACGGTAAAGGACGATCCGGATCGATACGTCGGCAGTTCGCAAGCTATCGCCAAGGAGGAAGGCCATGTACGGCACCGTCGTCCGCGTCCGCCCGAAGCCCGGCCAGGAGCAAGCGACCCTCGACCGCATCGACCAGTGGCTACACGAGCGCGCCCCGCGGGTCGTCGGGTTCATCACCGAGTACCTGCTGCGATCCGAGGCGCACCCGGGTGAGCTCCTCGTGCTCGCCGTCTTCGCCTCGAAGGAGGCGTACGTCGCCAACGCCAACGACCCCGCGCAGGACCGCTGGTATCAGGGATTCCGTGCGACACTCGAAACCGACCCCGAGTGGAACGATGGCGAGATCGTCGCGCTCGAGCGAAGCGCCGTGCCGATCTAGGCATCACCAGGAGACCCATCAACGTATGGCGGGGTGGGCGCCAGAGGAGATTGGGGGAGACCCAACCCCGCCCTGGCGGGGGAACTGGGGACGCCGCCGCAGCACCGTCCATCCCCCGAACAGATTTCCCGAACAACGAAGGAGGATGACCCAATGGCGACAGAGACCATCGATCCAGCCAAGACTGAGGCATTTGCCGGCCAGATGGTGGGGGTGCTCAACAACGCCTTCCTCGGGCTACTGCTGAGCGTCGGACACCAGACCGGCCTCTTCGACACGATGTCGCGCCTCCCCGCCGCGACCAGCGCGGACATCGCTCGGGCGGCGGGGCTCAAGGAGCGGTACGTGCGCGAATGGCTCGGCGGGATGACCGCGGGCCACGTCGTGGAGTACGAGCGCGCCGGCCGCACCTACCGGCTGCCGCCGGAGCACGCGGCGGTGCTCACTCGAGCAGCCGGCCCCGGCAATCTCGGCCGGTACATGCAGTACATCTCCGTCTTCGGTGACGTCGAGCAGGACGTCGTGGCGTGCTTTCGCAATGGCGGCGGGGCGCCGTACGCGGCCTACCCTCGCTTCCAGCAATTGCAGGCGGAGGAGCACGACCCCATCCACGACGCGGCGCTCGTCGAGACGACGCTACCCCTGGCGCCCGGCCTGGTCGAGCGCTTGCGGGAAGGGGCCGATGTGCTCGATATCGGCTGCGGGCGGGGCCACGCGATCAACATCATGGCGCGCGCCTACCCGAAGAGTCGCTTCACGGGCTATGACCTCTCGGGGGAAGCAATGGTCGCGGCGAGTACGGAGGCGGCGGATCTTGGCCTGAGCAACGCACAGTTCGCCGTGAAGGACGTCGCGACGTTGGAGGCGACCGACGCCTACGACCTTATCGTCGCCTTCGACGTTATCCACGACCTGGCACAGCCCGAGCGTGTGCTCCAGGCGGTGGCACGGGCGCTGCGGCCGGACGGGACTTTCCTCATGATCGACATCGCCGCATCGAGCGACGTTGCCGACAACACCACGCACCCGGTCGGTCCGCTGCTCTACGGCGCATCGGTGTTCCATTGCATGACCGTCTCCCTCGGGCAGAGCGGACCCGGACTCGGGACCATGTGGGGCGAGCAGACGGCCCACCGGATGCTGGAGGACGCCGGCTTTGCGGTGGATATCAAGCGAGTGCCGGGGGACATCCTCAACAACTACTACATCGCACGCAAGCGCTAGCCGAGCCGGATGAATATGGATAAGGAGGTACACTCTATGTCACAGCAAAATGTGAATCTTGTGCGGAGTCTGTACGAGGCGTTCGCGCGCGGCGACATCCCAGCCATTTTGGGGGCGATGGACCCCAACATCGTGTGGGATATCCCTCAAGCACCTAACTATCCCCTTGGCGGCATCCATCGGAGGCCGCAGGGGATAGCCAACGAATTCTTTGGGATCATCCCGACGTACTACCAGGAATTCGCCGCTATCTCCCAGGATGTGGTGGACGATGGGGACCGGGTGATCGTGCTGGGCGAATATCGGGGCAAGGGCAAAGCCAGCGGAACGCTGTTCCAGGTCCCCGTTGCGCACGTCTATGCCTTCCGCGACGGCAAGTGGGTTCGTTTTCAGGAGTATACGGATACGGGCACCATAGCCGCCGCCCTGAAGTAAGGACAAGAGCATGCGCGACGTCGAGCTCCTCACCGACTTGGCCCGGACGTTCGCCGAGCGCATCCGTGACGAGGTTGCCGCGCTGACCGACGAAGAGCTGGCGTGGCAACCTGCGCCGCGCGCCAACACTATCGGTGTCACCGTCTGGCACTGCGCCCGCTCGCAGGACTTCGGGCATCTGGGCGAAATCCAGGCGCTCAAAGCGCTCCGTCGGTAGGAGAGGCTCCCTACGTTGCTTCCTCATAGAACTCGATCCGTGGCGTGCCCTCCACGCCTGCCCGGCCCATGGCGTCGCGCAACTCCGGACTCGCCACGAACGCCTCTGCCTGCGCCATAGTCGCGACGGTGTGCGTGACTAAGAGATTGTTCGGGTCGTCCTTGGCCTGGTAGACGCTCTCGGCGGTCACGCCACCCGCCTTCTGCACGGGCGCGAAATCGTCATACACCTGCCGCCGGGCGCGATAGTCCTTCACTGGATGGAGAACCAGGATCAGTGCCATTGTTGGGTTCCTCTCTGCGCGGTGCGCCGGGCCACCCGACGCCCTATTGCCGGAATAGACTCGACGAGCCTACCTGTCAAGTGGGGCCGCGGTCTCGCGGCATGCTCGCTATGATTGGGCTTGGAGGCTCTGTATCATAGGGATTCGGTCCCCGCGGTACGACCCGTAGGGTTGCCGTCAGAGAGCAAGAACGCGGGTATGACCACGGCCGAGTCGCCACCCCTGCCGACCGCCTGCCCCATCCTGGTCGGACGTTCCTCCACTCTGACCCAGATCGTCCGGCTCGCCGAGCGGGCGGCCGGTGGGCAGGGCCGGGTGGCGCTTGTGTCCGGCGACGCCGGCATCGGCAAATCCCGACTGCTTGCGGAGGTCAAGGCCCGCATCCTCGCCAGCGCGACGGGGAACCCCGCGGACAACTTCCTGGTGCTCGAAGGGCGCTGCTTCGAGGAGGATCGCCATTGCGGGGTCGGTAAGATTTAGCTGGCGGGGGAGGAGATGGGCATGGATCTGGACGAGCTGGCCCGCCTGATCGAGACGGCCGAGACGCAAGGCGCCGCGACGGGTCCGTTTCCTCCGCGGGCGACCGTCGACGGATTAGTCCGTCAGGGGCGAGAAGATCAGCTCCTCCTGCTGCTGGCCGCGCAGGAGATCCACCGCCTGCACGCCAAGGTGACACGATGGCAGGAGACCGGACGGGCGGCGGCGCACCCGCTGACGGACACCGAGCTGCGCTTGATCCAAGTCCGAGCACAGGGGACCGGAGCCGGCGGCCGGTCGCTGCCACCCCATATCACCGAAACCTACCGGGCGTTCTGCCTTTACTCTCACCGCGCCGTGCAGCCGAAGGATCAGCCGGGAGTGGACACCCCAACCACCTAGTCTTGACGCTACCACACTACCCGCGCCCGCATAGTTCCATGGACACCACGGCGCGAGCAAGCTATGATCCGGTCCACAAGGAAGGGTCCGACTCGACGTGGCTTGACGCTGACGGTGACAACGACGTGGGAGGGGCAAGTCCGTCAGCCAACGAAATGGCGACCAGGGGTCGTAGGCGAGTGAGCGTGCGGAATCGCTTTGCCGGGCCTCCTGCTCGCCCAGCGCACCTAGACTCAAGCCACGGCGAAACCCGCGGCGCCGGTATCTGGGTGCAATGTGGATTTCATTGTGGCTTTGGTAAAGTGCTTCTCCAGGAGAGCTGTTTTGTCAAGATCGAAGGAAGAGAGGAGGGAAACTCTTCGGGGACACCCCCTACTCCGCCCTGACGGGGCACTGGCCACGGCGTGTGGCTCGGCTTCATCCGGAATCAGGTCGGCGGCAGCGTCTACTTCGCCAACAACCAGCTCACGGATGAAGATGCGAATGAGATCGTCACCAACGTGATCGGGGGGAACCTGGCCTGCTCCGGCAACTCACCGGTCCCGCAATACGGCGACGCGATTGACGTTCCGGGCTTCGCACCAAACGTCGTGCATGGCGCCGAGTCCGGACAGTGCGCCGGTCTGCACTAACAGGACGATTCGGTTAGAGGATCGCGCCTCCTGAGCGAACGAACCGAGCGGTACAACAGATCTGTCGCGGCCGGCGCATACGTCGGCCGCGCCGATCAAGTGGCGCTCGCTGGGATGCGCCAGCAATATCAACTCCGTGGCATGCCGGGGCACGGTCAGGGGAGCTGGTCCCGCCGGCGCTTCAGCGGGTCACCTTTATCGCTTGACTCGGGAACCGGCCTGTGCTATAGCATGGGTAGTCCAGTCGGGGTTCCTTCAGTACATCCACATTTGAAGGAGAAGGAGATCGCGCATGGCAAGCCCAGCCTGGCAGATCAGCGGTGACTATTTCGAGACCTGCAGTTGCGATTACCTCTGTCCCTGCATCCCGACCAACATGGCCGGCAAGCCGACCAAGGGCCACTGCAACGCCGCCCTCGTGTTCCACATTGAGGACGGGAGCTATGGCGGCACGGCGCTCAACGGCCTCAACTTCGCAGTGCTACTCTACACGCCTGGGGTGATGGGTAGCGGCGATTGGTCGGTCGGCGTGATTACCGACGAGGCGGCGAACCCGGAGCAGCAGCAAGCCTTGCTCGCCATCGCCAGCGGACAGGCCGGCGGTCCGATGGCGCCGCTTGGTCCCCTGATCGGTAAATTCCTCGGCACGGAGGCCAGGCCCATCCGCTATCAACAGCAGGGCATGGGCCGGTCGGTGTCCATTCCCGGCGTGCTCGATCAGGCCGTCGAGGGCGTTCCGAGCGTCACCAATAAAGGCGAGCCGCTGTACGTGGACAATGTTGCCCACCCGGCCAACAGGCGGCTCGCTCTCGGGCGCGCGACGCGCAGCCACATGCACGCCTTCGGGCTGGACTGGGATGACACGTCGGGGCAGAACAACGGCCACTTCGCCCCGTTCAGTTGGCAGGCTACCTGACAGCTCCCCGGCATGCCCACTGAGACGGAGCAGACCGCGACGTCACAGCGGCCCAACCCGACGGTGTGGGTGGCGCTGCTCCTCCTGGCGGCCGCCGGCTGGACGGTCGTGCTGCTCCAGGTCCGGGGAATGGGGCAGATGGACCAGGGAATGGCCGAGCTGAGCCCCCAGCCGGCCTCGTTGCTCCTGTTCCTGCCCGTCTGGGTCAGCATGATGGCGGCCATGATGTTCCCAGTGGTGGCGCCGGTGGTATCCCTGTTCGCCGCGATCAGCCGCAGGCGCCAAGCGGCCGGGGAGCAGGCCGCATCACCCGTGACCTTTTTGGCCGGCTACCTGGCAGTGTGGACGCTCTTCGGCGTGGCCGCGTACTTGCTCTCGCTGGCGGCGCCGGCGATCGGCATGGCGGCGCCGGGCTTGCGCGCCTACAGTCCCGTCGCGGCGGGCCTGTTGCTGATCCTGGCCGGCGTCTACCAGTGGAGTCCGCTGAAGCAGGTCTGCCTGCGCCATTGCCGCTCGCCGCTCAGCGTCATCATGCACGGCTGGCGCGAAGGCGCAGGCGGCGCGTTCCGCATGGGCGCTGGCCACGGTGTCTATTGCCTCGGCTGCTGCTGGGGACTCATGGCAGTGCTGTTCGCGGTCGGCCTGATGAACCTGCTTGCCATGCTCCTCCTCACGGCGATCATCTTCGCCGAGAAGGTCGTGCCGCGCGGTCCGGTCATCGGCAAGGCCGCCGCGGTCGGCCTGGTGCTGTTCGGCGCGCTCACGCTGACCATGCGGCTGCCAGGATAGAAGGAGGGGCGGTGCACGGCAAAAAGATCGTCTGCCTTGGCGGGGGAAGCCTCTACTTCACACACGTTCTGAGCGACCTGGCCGCCACGGAAGGACTCGCCGGCAGCGAAATCACGCTCTACGATCTCGACGTCAAGAAAGCCGAGATCGTCGCGACGGTCGGTCGCCGCCTTGCCGCCGAAGGCGGGTTTGGCATGCAGGTGCGCGCCTGTTCGACGCTCGCCGACGCGATCGATGGCGCGGACTTCGCCATCTCGGCGATTGGCGGCGGCGGGGCCGGCGACGCGCTGACCATCTATGGCTCGCCCTATCACCAGAGGGATCTGCTCATCCCGGCTCGCTACGGCATCTATCAAGATGTGGGCGACACGGGGGGACCGGCCGCCCTGATGATGGGCTTACGCACCATCTCGATCTACCTCGACATCGCGACGGAGATGGAGAAGCACTGCCCGGGGGTCGTCTTCATCAACCATTCCAATCCGATGGCGCCGCTCTGCCGAGCGATGGTCAAGTACACGCGCCTCCCCGCGACGATCGGCCTGTGCCATGGCGTGCAAGGCGGCATCAAGCATCTCTCCGAGCTCCTCGACGTTCCCGTCGAGGAGCTGGAAACGGTCTGGATCGGCACGAACCATTACCTCTGGTTTACGCGGATTCGCCACCACGGTCGTGACCTCTATCCCGAATTATGGCGGCGCTTGGCGGAGCGGGCGCCCGAGCCCGGGCGCGTCCTCTCCCAGCAACTGTCGGAGCTGTATGGGTACAAGATCGTCTATCCCCAGGATGACCACATCATTGAGTTCTATCCCTTTCTCACGCATGTCCGCGGTCCCAACGAGCTCCCCTACGGCATGCACGCGCCCATCGATCTCTCCAGCCCGCCTCCCGAGGACGCCGCGCCGCTGACCGAGGGCGAGCGACAGGCCGAGCGGGACCGTTACCTCGGCGACTTCCAGACCAAGGTGCATGGGACCCGCCTGGGCAGCCCCAGTGCCGACCCTCGGCGCGGCGAGGGGGTCGGCCATCTGTTGGCCGCCATCGCCAACGGTGACCGGGTGGTCCACATCGTCAACATCCCCAACCGTGGGATCGTCCCCAATCTGCCGGATGAAGCCATCCTCGAGGTGGAAGGGGTCACCGACTCTTGTGGCGTGCGGGGGATTCAGGTTGGGGAAGCGCCGCTGCCGCTGGCCGGCCTGCTCCAGAAGCGCATCGCCTGGCAAGAACTGGTGGCTGATGCCGCGGCCACGGGTGATCGTCGCGTCGCGCTCCAGGCGCTCACGCTCGACGAGATGGCGATTCGACCCGATGCGGCGAAGCAGATGCTGGACGAGCTGCTCACCGCGTCTCAGGCAATGCTGCCGCGTTTTTTCTGAGCGCCAACGGGTGCATGGCGCTACTGGTCGGCTTCGATATCCTCCGCGGAGACCGCGTGACGCGCGCCATGCCAAATCCGACTTTGTAGGCCATACTTGGCTTGCATCTCGCTAAAGACCTGCTCGGCCGGCTTCAGTTCGCCACGCTCGGCGCTCGCTATCCCCTCCCGAATGGCGGCGATGGTCTCCACATGCTGCAGCCGGTCGAGTAAGTCCTGATAGCTCTCCGCGTCCTGAATCACCACTTCAGCGCGACCGTTGATGGTAAGCACCTCGGGCGTCCGAGTCTCCTTGAGCCGCGCGACATGCGCCTTATGGTTTCTCAGAAAGTCGGTGAGTGGGTGAATCTGGCGAGTGTCGATCATGGCCGTCTCCATCATACAATTGTCAACTCATTGTATGATTCCGGTCCCTGACCGACGCCTGCCCCCCCTATCTGGATGCTGTCGGGGCGCCAGAGTCGAGCGCGAGGTCCAACAGTTGGGTGAGGCTTGCGATCCGCTCCGTAGCCGGAGCTCTGAGATCCCACACGCCGTCGAATGCAGCAAGCGTACCTTGGCCCAGCCCGTGCTTGCGGATAGCCTCGCGTAGCCATTTGTCGCCGGGGTAGTACACCCGATGCGCCGCGAAGAGCGCCTGGAGGGAGGCGCGCACGGCGGTGACGAGCACGCTGTGAAACATGAACCAGTCCCGCCGCTCCGCGAACTTCCGGACATCGGCAAGGTAGGCCGCGCGGTGGTTGCGGACCACGTGGATCGATTGCTCCTGGAGCACCAGGGGGAAAGCCCGGAGCGCGCGGTGCAGGGCCACACCCTCCTGCGCCGGGTCGAAGAGGAGTTGTCCTGACCAGAAGCCCGACACCGCTGTGAGTGCATGCAGCACCCCAGGGCCCGGGCGCTCCCGGCCGGTAAGCACGGTCTGTACGGCATCCCGAGACGCCGGCAATGACCAGTGCCCAACGTTGTACTCCTGCTGTGCCATGACAAATCGGTCGAGGTGAACGTCCATGTAGTCCACGACGAACGGCGGTTGTCGCCCCTCCTCATCCAGCGTGGCGACCACGCCCTCGCGCCCGGTGGGTGCGTCCGGCGTGTCCCAAACCAGGATGACGTCGAGGTCGGACTGATCGGTGTAGCCGGATACGAGCGAGCCCTGCCAGTAGGCGAAGGCGAGTGTCCCCAACTGCTCGTAGGCCGGCAGCACCCGCTCGAGGAGGCGCGCTCGATGCGGGTCGAGGTCAAGGGACATGCTTGTGATCTCCTCATGGCCGGAACAAGGTACCGGACCGATACGGTACCTCGGAAGGACTCCCCGGGCGCCCGGGGCGGCGAAAGGCGCCGCTCGCGTCCTAACCATTATGTCGTATCCTGAGGCACAGCCGAATTGGCGTCGTCCACCAAAGACCGTGTGCTGGTTCGCGACGATGGCTGTCGAGGAGACCTTGATGCACATCGTGCATGGCACCTGGATTCCGGATGAAGCGGGCGGGTTTGTCCGCCGAGGCGCCTTCTATCTCTGGGTGGAAAGCGACACGCCGGCCCGCCTCCGCTCGCGCAAACCCGGCGCTCCGCATCCGCGCCAGCTCAGCGACAAGGAGCTGGCTGCATTCCTGATCGAGCGGTTAGACGTGGACGAGTCGTTTCCCGGCAGCTTGCCGCGCCTATTCGTGCAGCGGCATTTTCTGCTGCCCAGCGCCGATGGCAAGCCGCTACCCTCCTACGAGTTGCAGCCTTACGTCGAGGACGACCTGCCGGAACAGACGGAGCTGCTACCCTGGCAGGTCTGCTGCCACCCTGTCCCCTATCCTGTCGCCACGCTCAACTCCATTCACTTCCTCGCCTCGCATGACGCCGACGACTTCCAGCTCGGCAGCGACTTTCTCTTCTGGCGGCAGTTCACCCAGGTGCTCAAGGGGCTCATTGCCAGGGACCAGTACATTCCGGCGATCAAGCGGCTCGCGCTCGCACCGGCCGAGCCCAAGCGCGGCAAGCGCCAGACGGAGCCGATCGGCGAGCTGCATTACGGCTGGGCCTGGCAGTCGGAGGAGTACGAGGCCGCCGTCGCCCGCTACGCCGCGGCGATGCCGGCCGTCTGCGCCGCCGGCTCGGCCAGTGCGGGGCGCACCCAGCTCTATGCCCGCGAGCCGCTGCTACGCCAGGCCGCGGAGTGCCTGCTGCACGACACGGTCACCGGCACGCCGCGGACGGCCAAGTTCGAGCAGCAGCTGGCCGGCTCGCTCCTAGAGCGCTGCTTCTCGCTCGGCCGCCTGAACGGCTCGCCGACCGCGACGGAGTGGGAGGACTATCAGGCCTGGGCCGCCTGGCAGCGGCGGCTGACCGTCAGGCAGACGGCCGGTGGCTTCCGGCTCTGCTTCCGGCTGATCGAGGCGGCGCCAGGCGACGCTGACGCCTGGCACATGCAGCTCCTGGTCGCCGCCAAACAGGATCCATCGCTGCAGCTCAGTCTGGACGACTACTGGCGGATGGATGCCAAAGCGCGGGCGGATATCGAGCGCAGCTTCGGCGTGGACTTCCAGCAGCACCTCCTGCTGGCGCTGGGCTACGCCGCCCGTGTCTACCCCAAGCTGTGGGACGGGCTGCGCACCGACCATCCAGCCGGCTTCGCGCTGACGCTGGAGGAGGCCTTCGACTTCCTCCAGGAGAGCGCCTGGGTGCTGCAGGATGCCGGCTTCGCGGTGCTGGTGCCCTCCTGGTGGACGCCGGAGGGCCGCCGCCGCGCCAAGGTGCGCCTCAGGGCAGGGCTGCGCAGCGCGCCGTCGGGGACCAACGCGCCGCGCGGCTACTTGAGTCAGGAGAGTGTGGTCGCCTACGAGTACCAGCTCGCCATCGGCGGCGAGCCGGTGAGCGAGGAGGAGTGGCGGCAACTGGTGGCGGCCAAGTCGCCGCTGGTGCATTTTCGGGGCCAGTGGACGGAGCTGGACCGCGACCGGATGCAACAGCTGCTCACCTTCTGGCAGCGCCGCCGGCAGGAGGAGCCGGACCTCTCGCTGCTGGACTTGCTCCAGGTGGACGCCGAGGGCGACGACGTGGAGTGGGAGCCGGACGAGGCGCTGGAGGCGGTGCTGGAGCGCCTGCGCGACAAGTCGGCCATCGCGCCGGCAGCCGACCCTCCCAACCTGCACGGCACGCTGCGCGACTACCAGCGGCGCGGCGTGGCCTGGATGCAGTACCTGGAGCGCCTGGGCCTCAACCCCTGCCTGGCCGACGACATGGGACTGGGCAAGACGGTGCAGGTGATCGCCTGCCTGGCCGGCGAGAAGGCGGCCGGCGTCAACGGGGCGCCGACGCTGCTGATCGCGCCGACCTCGGTGCTGGGCAACTGGCGCAAGGAGATCGAGCGCTTCGCCCCCGACCTGCGCGCCGTCGTCCACCAGGGCAGCGGACGTACTACCGAGGAGCGCGCCTTCCGCCAAGCCAGCCGCGACTGCGACGTGGTCGTCACCTCCTTCGCGCTGGCACGGCTGGACGAGAAGCTGCTGCGCGGCGTCAAGTGGCGGCGGGTGGTGGTGGACGAGGCCCAGAACATCAAGAATCCCCAGGCCGCCCAGACGCGCGCCATCCAGAAGCTCACCACCGACCACCGGATGGCGCTCACCGGCACGCCGGTGGAGAACCGCTTGCGCGACCTCTGGTCGATCTTCCAGTTCCTCAATCCCGGCTACCTCGGCAAGGAGGCGCAGTTTCGCAAGTCCTTCGAGCTGCCCATCGCCAGAGAGAACGACGCGGCCAAGGCGGCGACGCTCAAGAAGCTGGTCGAGCCGTTCATTCTGCGTCGCCTGAAGACGGACAAGCAGATCATCGACGACCTGCCGGAGAAGGTGGAGCAGAAGCTCTACTGCAACCTCACGCCGGAGCAGGCATCGCTGTACGAGGCGGTGGTCAAGGATGTGGACGAGCAGTTGAAGGAGGCCGAAGGCATGGGGCGCCGCGGCTTGATCCTGGCCACCCTCCTGCGGCTCAAGCAGATCTGCAACCACCCGGCGCAATTCCTGCAGGACGGCAGCGACTTCAGCGTGGAGCGCTCCCTCAAGCTGAGGCGGCTTACCGAGATGGCCGCGGAGGCGCTGGAGGGCGGTGAGAGCCTGCTGGTCTTCACCCAGTTCACGGAAATCGGCGCGGCGTTAGAGAAGCTGCTGCGTCGGACGCTGCGCTGCCCAATCTTCTACCTGCACGGCGGTACCAGCGCGAGCAAGCGCGACCAGATGGTGGCCGAGTTCCAGGACCCCGACACGGAGCCGGCCGTGTTCGTCCTCTCGCTGCGCGCCGGCGGCACCGGTCTCACCTTGACCAAGGCCTCGCGCGTCTTCCACTTCGACCGCTGGTGGAACCCGGCCGTGGAGGACCAGGCTACCGACCGCGCCTTCCGCATCGGCCAGCGCCGCGCCGTCTTCGTCCACAAGTTCCTGGCCATCGGCACGGTGGAGGAGCGCATCGACGCCATGATCGAGGACAAGAAGAAGCTGGCCTCGTCGATCGTCGGCAACGACGAGGCCTGGCTGACCGAACTGGACAACGATACCTTCAAAGAGCTGATCGCGCTCCGCGGGGCCGCGGTCGTGGAGGCCTGAGATGGCGCAATTCAGCCGCACCTGGTGGGGCCAGCGTTTCATCGCCGCCCTGGAAGCATTCACCTCCCCGGGTCGTTTGGAGCGTGGCCGCCCCTACGCCACCGGCGGCCGCGTCGAGCAGTACCGCGTCAAGGACGGCAAGGTCTCGGCCAGGGTCCGCGGCCGCGTCAACCCCTACTGCGGCGTGTACGAGGAGCCGCACTACACGACGCGGATCAGCCTGAAGCAATTCACCGAGCAGGAGTGGACCAGGGCCATCGCCCACATCGCCGGGCGCGCCGATTTGCTCATCAGGCTGCTGCTGCGCGAGATGCCCGACAGCATTGACGAGGCCTTCGGCGACCTGGGCCTGCACCTGCTACCGCAACGAGCAGTCGACATCACCACCAGTTGCTCCTGCCCGGACTGGGAGAACCCCTGCAAGCACGTCGCGGCGGTCTGGTACCTCCTGGCCGCCGACCTTGACCAGGACCCCTTCCTGTTGTTCGAGCTGCGCGGCCTCCCCCGCGAGCGCCTGGCGAAAGAGCTGGAGAAGTCGCCGCTAGGCCGCGGCCTGGCCGCCGAGCTGAAGCCGCGCGAGATGCTGCCCGACCCAGTGACCATCTTTTTCACCGAGCCGGTAGACGCCCCAGCAGACGGCGCGATCGCCCTCAAGGAGTTCTGGGCGGGCGCCCACAGGCTGCCTCCGGCAGCACCGGCGCCACCCGCGTCGAGCGTGCCCGCGCTGCTCATCAAGACCCAGGGCGACTACCCGGCCTTCTGGCACAAGGACGCCTCCTTCCTCGAGACCATGGAGGAGCTGTACGCGCGCGTGCGCACGAAGAGCCCCAATATGCGGTGAACCGCACTTGCTATCTGGTTAGCGCCTTGGCGACTGCGGAGACTGCCAAGGCTCGGGATCGGCCGTAACAGTGGAGGCGCTTCCCTTGCCGAGGGCATGCACCGCCGCTTCGGTCGCGACCTCGAATGCTAGACTAGGCCGAGACATGGCTGAGGTACTGCTTTTCCATCATGCACAGGGACTGACGGCGGGCTGCCGCTCCTTCGCCGATCGACTCCGCATTGCCGGACACGTCGTCCACGCCCCAGATCTCTACGACGGCAACATCTTCACCGACCTCGCCGATGGCGTTGGTTATGCCAGGCAGGTCGGCTTCGCCACGATCATCGAGCGCGGTCGCCTCGCCGCTGAGGGCTTGCCCAACGAGCTCGTCTACGCCGGGTTCTCGCTCGGGGTGCTGCCTGCGCAGATGCTGGCGCAAACGCGGCCGGGCGCGAAGGGCGCCTTGCTGTTGCATGCCTGTGTCCCGACGTCCGAGTTCGGCTGTCCGTGGCCGCATGGCGTGCCGTTGTAGATCCACGCGATGGACGCCGACGCGTCGTTCGTCGCGGAGGGCGATCTCGAGGCCGCCCGCCAGCTCGTCGCGACGATCGCGGGCGCGGAGCTGTTCCTGTACCCGGCGATCGACACCTGTTCGCCGACAGCAGCCTGCCCGACTACGACGAACGCGCCGCGGCGTTGCTCAAGCAGCGCGTGCTCCGCTTCCTCGACAACCTCGAGCAGTTGAATTAGCTCAAGGCCGGACGGTCTACCCCCTCACCCCACCTCGAAGACACAGGGGAGTTGCGTATTTCCTGTCACCGCATCGACCACCGCTCCCTGAAGGGTCGCAGCAAGCGTCCCCGGGTTTGCCCCGCGCCTCATGGCATGAGAGGTCCGAAGTCCGATGGGGAGGGGGCACGCCGATAACGCCGCGGGAAGGCGCAGTATACCGGCAGGTGCGACGTTCCATGGCCCGCGTTCTCAGCACGCCGGGCTGGGCTGTCGCTCCGAGTCATCTGCCTGGAAACGCGTGGTAGGATGGCGCTGGGTGACGATTCGTGACGGGAGCAGGCGATGGGCGATCGGTCGGGCGTGACCCTGGCGCCCCAAGCGGCCCTTTGGCCGCCGGACGACACCGAGGAGAGCGTCTTGGGTACCAACCTCCACCAGACGACGATCCGCGTCCTCATCACCGGCATCAACGAGGCGGCGGCCCTCGCGACGGCTGAGGGGGCGACGGTCCCCTGGCAGGCGGGGGGGCAGACCATGATCCGCGACTTCCGCCGCCCCGACGGCACGAGCTACACCACGCTGCCCGACGTTTTCGTCTACCGGCGGCCCTGGGACGACGGGCGCGGCTCGCTGCGCGTCACGACCGATGGGCCACCGGTCCTCATCGTCGAGGTGTTGAGCGACGAGACGCACGAGCAGGACCTGGACATGGAACGGGGCAAGGGCTACAGCTACGCCCATGCCGGCGTCGCCGAGTATCTGATCCTGGACCCCGCCCACGCCTACCTTACGGAGGGCGGGCAGGGCTGGCGACTGGCGGGCGGCGGCTACCAGCCGTGGCAACCGGGCCCCACGCGGCGCTGGGCGAGCGAGGCCCTGCCGCTGGCCTTCGGGTTGGAGGGCGCGCGGGCGGCGGTGTACGCCGCCGATGGCCATCGTCTGTTGCGCGAGGGCGAGGCCGAGCGGACGCTGCTGCGCGAGCGCGCCGCGAGTGAGCGCCGGCTCCGAGAAGAGCTGGCGCGGGCGGAGCGAGCCTATGCGGCAGAATTGGCACAACTGCGTCGCCGCCTAGAGGAGCTGGAACGCGGCGAGTAGGGCATCCGGGGCAGAGGAGCGTTCGGTGCGTATCACGGACCTAGAAGTTCGCCGCGTCGCGGTGAACCGGCGTGGCGACTGGCTGTTCGTGCAGCTCCGCACAGACGAAGGGCTCACCGGCCTTGGTGAGGCCTCCCATGGTGGACCGGGCCCCGACCGCGATTTGACGGTAGCGGCGATACTGCGTGAGCACTGTCGGCCGCTATTGCAGGGGCGGGAGTCCCGCGACGTGCCGGCCCTCACCACGCTGCTACGCCCGCTTGCCAGCGGTCTGGCCGGCGCCACGGCTATTTCCGCCTGCGAGCAGGCGCTGTGGGACATCGCCGGGAAAGCCGCCGGACAGCCGGTCTATCGGTTGCTCGGCGGCACAGCTGCGCCACGCATCCCACTCTATGCGAACGTCAATCGCGCTACGGACGAGCGCACGCCCCAAGGTTTCGCGCGCAACGCGGCGGCGGCCGTTGCCGAGGGCTTCAAGATGGTCAAGTGCGCCCCGTTCGACGGCATGGACCGCCAGCGGCTCCAGCAACCGGAGCAGCAAGCGCGCCTCCGCCTCGGTCTCGACTGCATCGCCGCGATCCGCGACGCCGTGGGCGATCGGGTCAATGTGCTGGTCGACTGCCATAGCCGATTCGACGTTCCCGTCGCGCTGGAGGTTGCCAGGGAATTGCGGTCCCTGGGCGTCTCCTGGTTCGAGGAGCCGGTACCGACCGCTGACCTGGGGGCACTCGCACGGTTGCGTCCGCTCATCTCGGACATGGAGCTGATCGGTGGCGAGACCCTATTCGGCCTGGCCGGCTTCCAGCCATATCTGGATGCGAAGGTCTGGGACGTCGTCATGCCGGATGTGAAGCACTGCGGCGGCATCGCTGCGGCGGTGGCGATCGCCCAAGCCGCAACGGCGCGCGGCGTGGCCGTCGCGCCGCACAATCCTAGCGGTCCGGTGGCCACGGCGGCGAGCGCGCACGTGGCGGCCGCGCTGCCGTCCTTCCGCATATTGGAGTACGCTTGGGGCGAAGTGGGCTGGCGGGCGGACCTAGTCACTCCGGCCGAGCGCATCGAGCATGGCGAGCTCATCCTGCCAACCGGCCCCGGCCTTGGCGTCACGCTCGATGAAGCCACGCTGGCGGCCCACCAAGTCCTTGGTGACCGATAGGGCCGCGCCGTTGCGCTAACGTTTGCTGTTATCGTAGTGAGAACAGTCCGGTTAGGAGGAGCAGCCCCGTGCCGAAGCGCACCCGTCCCTGGCCCGCGCGAAACCCCATCTGCATCGCCACGCTCGACGCGGACGGCAATGCCGTCTGTGCCTGCCCGCCAGCGCCGACCGACGAGCCAGCGGGGCAACCGCCAGCCGGCAAGTACGATGAGGCCCTGGGGGAAGCGCTCGTCTCCCTCCTCAGGCGGCGCCGCTTTCTCGTCGCCGCGGCGGGTGGGGTGACGTCGCTGCTGCTGGCGGCCTGCGGGGCCTCCAAGGCGGCCACTACCGCCACATCGGGAGCCGCCACGAGCGCGGCGACGGCGAGCAGCCAGGCGCCGGCATCCTGGGTCTACGTCTTCAACGTCGGCTCTCAGGACGTCACCATCCTTGACGCGGCCACCAACAAGGTGCTGGCCACCCGCCCGCTCGGCGCCGCGGTGCGCTGGCTCTCCGACGAACAACGCTACTGGGACGGCCGGCGCATCTGGACCTACGACTTCCCCGACAATGCGTTGCAGGCGATCTCAATTGACCCCAAGACGGTCCAGGTGATCGATCGCATCGACACCGGCACCAAGGGGCCGGGGCACAGCCTGATGCTGTCGCCCGATCACAAGACCGCCTATGTCAACTCGGCCGGCAGCAACATGATCGACGTCATCGACGTGGGGGCCAAGACGGTGCGCGACAAGATTGAGGTGGGCAGCTTCCCCTGCGACTGCCATCTCTCCCCAGACGGCAAGTTCGGCTATACGCCGGAACGCGACCAGGATACCGTGGCGAAGTTCGACACCGCCACGAACAAGATCGTCAAGCGCATCGACTTCCCGAAAGGCAGCAAGCCCTACATGCTGCGCGTCTCTCCCGACGGCAAGGAGCTGTGGGTGCAGGCTGCCGGCAACAACACCAACAACATCCTTGATCCGGACAAGCTCACGGTGCTGCACAGCGAGGCCGATGGGAAAGGCCCGGTGACCAATGCCTGGTCGCCGGACGGCAAGTACGTGTTGGTCAGCCACGAGGGCGATACTTCCGTGACCGCCTACGATGCCAAGACCCAGAAGCAGGTCAAGACAATCACCGTGGGCCAGGACTCCACCAACATTGGCTTCACGGCCGACGGCAAGAAGGCCTTCGTCGCCGTAACCGGCGCCAATTCCGTGGCGGTCATCGACATGGCCTCACTGACCGTTGCGGCGCAGATTCCTGCCGGCAAATCACCGCAGGGGCTGATCGTCATGCCGGCCCCGGAGGGTGGCCTCAGCTAACTGGCACATTCGGTACGTCCTCGGCGCGTCCGGTGGCGGCTTTCCCCCGGGGACTGAAGTCGCGGACTCCTGGAGATGCCATATCCACGCCTAGTTGGTCCGCCGGACCCAGCCCGCGAAGGCGTGCTTCGCGGGGAGGTAGCCCGCGACTTCAGTCCCCGGGAATCCCGCCGGGCTCGCCGGAAGGACGGATAGCACTCCGCGAGGGGCTCCGGTCGTCATATACAATAAGTGGAGAGAAGCTCATCCGCCGCCGAGGCTGGTAGTGGCGCACCGTTGGGTCCGCCATGGCCTCGAGAACAACCGCGGCTCATCGCCCTTCAGGTGCCTGTAGGGAGTGCCTGGCAGAGAGGGGGCCAGCATGTGGTCGACGCCGCGATTGGGCGCGCTGGCCGGCAGCGCCGGTGGGCTGGCGATGGTGCTCGCCGGGCTGGTCCTCCAGCCGCTGGCCGGACTGCCGACCCTCCCGGAGCTCTTGCAGGACCGTGTGGTCGAGCTGACTCCAGGTCCATTGTTTGGCCTGCTCATCGACCGGCTCCAGCACGCTGGTCGTCCGCTCCTGTATAGCGGCCTGCTGCTGGCGGAGCTGGTGGCCCTGACCGCGGTCGGCGCGCTGGCAGTGGGCCTCGACGCCCGCCGGGGCTACGATGCCGGCTCCTTCCGTCGCGACCCGCAGCTCCGGCGCATCGCGACGCTGGCGATCCTGGTCTGGCTGGCGATCGGCCTCGTCGTCCTTCCCCTGGCCGGAGCCGGCCCGTTCGCCCTGGGATCCCGCTTCGCCTCCGCAGCCATCGTGTGGGGCTATCTCCTGGAGGCGCTGTTGTACAGCGCGGTCACCTGGCTGCTCCTGGCCGGAATGATGCCGGCCTTGGCCAACCCGCCGCAGGCAACTGAACCGGTGGGCAATGATCCGCTGCGCCGTACCATCGCCGCGAGTGTAGCCGCCACCGCGCTCGCCACCCTGGGTGGCACGGCGCTCTGGCGCTATCGGAGCAGCCAGACGAGCGTCGCGGGCGGGACCACCAGCGTGCAAACCGGCACGCAGAGCTCCGCCACGGCGAGCGGGGCCACGGGTTCATCAGCAGCAGCATCTGCCCCGCTCATCACGCCGAACGACGCCTTCTATGTCGTCTCCAAGAACCTGGACGACCCCGTGGTTCAGTCGGCGAACTGGCAGCTCAGCGTCACGGGACTGGTGGGAACGCCGCTCCGGCTCAGCTACCAAGCTCTGACAGCCCTGCCGTCGGTCAAGCAACACCGTACGTTTGCCTGCATCAGCAACGACGTCGGCGGCTCACTGATGAGTAACGCGCGCTGGCGCGGCGTACCCTTGGCGACGCTCCTGGACCAGGCGGGCGCCGACACTACCGCGGCCTTCATCCTGTTCAGGTCAGTAGACGGCTATACCGAGAGCCTGCCCATGACGGTGGCACGCCAGGACACCTCGCTCGTCGCCTACCAGATGAACGGCGTTGCGCTGTCGGCCCAGCACGGCTTCCCCGCCCGCGTCGTCGTGGCCGGCCGCTACGGCATGAAGCAGCCGAAGTGGCTGACCGAGATCACCGTGGCCAAGGACGACGACCCCGGCTTCTGGGAGCGGCAGGGCTGGGATGAACAGGCGGTGGTGCGCACGACCTCACGCATTGACGCCCTCAAGGATGGGGATGCCGTTGCCAAGGGACCCATCAGCGTCAGCGGTGTCGCCTACGCTGGGGATCGCGGCATCAAGCGTGTGGAAGTACAGATCGAGCCGGGCGGCGCCTGGCAGGAGGCCGCTGTCCAGCAGGTCGACGCGGTGAGCACGTGGGTCGCCTGGCAATATGCCTGGACGCCGGCCAGCCCGGGCAGCTACCAGATCAGCGTTCGAGCGACCGATGGAACCGGCATGCTCCAGGACGCCAAGTCGCAGGACAGCTTCCCACTGGGAGCTACGGGCCTGCACACGGTGAGCGTGCAGGTGCGCTGACCCGCGGCGTCAGATTGGAACTTCCCCGCGCGACCGGGACGTGAAATCCTGGCGCCAAACGAGCCGCGCCGCCGGCCGATTAGGCGCAGCCGCGCCGGGCCACGACGTCGGCGCAGGGAGAAGCCGCCATCACCTCGACGCTGCCCGCCATGCTGAACGGCCGCATAAAGTCGTCGACCTTGCCCTGATTCTCGGCCTCCATGATCACGTAGAGCGTGTGCTGACCGTCGATCACCGCCTCGCCCTGGATGTCCACGCCGTTGCGCTTGGCGTTCTCCTCAGTCAGGTGGTCGAGCAGCATCGCCCCCATCTGAGGATCCCGAGCCGGGCAGCGCTCTGCCGGATGCTGATGGCGCACGACGAACAAGGCCATTATGGACTCCCTTCCCGCCACCGCACGGCGTTCGGGCCGCGCATCGTGCCAATACGGCGATTACTGTAGCACAAGCGGTCGTCACCTAGCACGGATCACATGCCTCACCCAGGAGCCGGTGGTTTCTGTCGCTGCAAGAGGTGTTCGGCCACGAAGATGGGGGCGCCGGTGCGCGCAGCCAGGTTGATGGCATCGCTGGGGCGAGCGTCGACGTCCTGGGCGCGGCCATCCAGCTGTTTTACAACGATGACCGCGTGGTAGGTCTCGTCCTCCAGGTGCGTCACCGCGACGTGGTCTAGCTGCAAGCTACCTGCCTCCACGAGCGCCTTCATCAGGTCAGGTCCGAACGGACGCGGCGGCACGCGGTGCTGCAGATGAATCGAAAGCGTGAACGCTTCGGCCTGCCCGATGTCGATCGTCAGCGTCCGTTCACCGGCTGTCTCGCGTAGGACGATCGCACGCCCATAGGACTCGAGTTGCACGTTCAGCCCCGCCAATGCCGGGGCCAGGCGCTCAACTGCCGGGGTGAGATCAGGGCGAGGCCGGCCACCGACCGAGGTGGGAGTCGAGCGTTCCAGCAGCCGGCGCACGTTCTCTGGGGTCGGCCCATCAAGCTTGGTCTGCACGGTCTCAATGACAACCGGTACCAGCCGGCCTTGGGCCTGCTCCGCGGCATCGGCCATAGTGATGGTGACTCCTCTCTTCCTGCTTCGCTTCGGCTTCCTTGCCCTTGGCGCCGTATCGAACTCCGGGCCGAGCGCGTGGCGCAGCAGTGCCCGCGACTTGAACAGCCGGCCCTTGACCGTGCTAATCGGCACGCGAAGCGCCGCAGCCATCTCGGCGTAGCTCAGTCCGTCGAGGTAGTGCAGCGTCAGCGCCTGGGCCAGCGGCGCCGGCAGCGCCGCGATGGCCTCCTGGAGTCGCCAGTTCTGTTCGGCCTCCTCCACGACCTCCTCAGACCACACCGGACCCGTCAGGCGCTCCCAGGCCACGTCCGGATACTCCGCCTCCAGCGCATCAAGCGAGACGGGCCACTGGGTCTGCTGCCGCCACCACCACTTGGCCAGGTTGGCCGCGATGCCGAACAGCCAGGCGCCGAAGCGCTCGGGCTCCCGCAGGCCCGGCAGCGAGACGACGGCGCGCAGGAACGTCTCCTGCACCAGATCGTCGGCCAGGTCGAGGCGTCCGAGCAGGTGATAGGCGAAGCGGCGCAGCGCCGGCTCGTAGCGCAGCGCCAATCGCTCGAAGGCCGCGCGGTCGCCGACGCGGGCGCGCGCGAACAGTGCGGCCGCATCGGACGTGGCCTCCGGCGCCGGTCCGTCCACGTGGCAACTCTCTCTTATCACCGCGCTCATTATCAATTGGTTGCGGCGAGCGCCGAAAAGTTAGCAAGCTGGCCGCGCCGACATCCCGTGCGCGACGGCGGCGCCGATGCCCCATACGGTTGGCCCCGTACATGCTAGGAAACACTGGCGACTGCCTTGATGCCGGCCCGTCGCCCGCCTAACGGCCGACGCCCGGAGGCGTCGAGGCTATGCTCAGGGAGGTGTTAGCGTGCTCCCCCAGGCCAGCGGGACTCCGCTCTCTGCCGGCCACCGCACCCGGCGACGCTGCGCCTGGCGGTGCGCCCTGCTCAGCGGCGTTTCCCTCTGCCTACTCTCCGCCTGCCAGGGCGGCAGCAGCACGACGACTGCCGCCACCAGCGGCATCCACCTGATCAAGCACGTCGTCATCATCATGCAAGAGAATCGCTCCTTCGACGAGTACTTCGGCGCCTTCCCCGGCGCCGACGGCCTGCCCAGGCAGAACGGCCAGTTCACTGTCTGCGTGCCAGACCCGGCCAATGGCGGCTGTGTGAAGCCGTATCACGACACGACCGACGTCAACGGCGGCGGGCCGCACGGAGCGGTCAACGCGACAGCGGACATCGACGGTGGCAAGATGGACGGCTTCGTCGCCCAGGCGGAGAGCGGGCGGCGTGGCTGCGCCAACGTCACCGACCCGAGCTGCACCAACGGACGGCAGGCTACCGACGTGATGGGCTGGAAGGATGCCCGCGAGATCCCCAACTACTGGGCCTACGCCCAGGACTTCACGCTGCAGGACCATATGTTCGAGCCCAACGCTTCCTGGAGCCTCCCCGAGCACCTCTTCCTGGTCTCGGAATGGTCGGCCAAGTGCGCCAACGCCGCCGACCCGGAGAGCTGCGTCAACACGCTGAATAACGTGACGCAACCGCCCGTCGGACGGCCAAACGCTGGCCAGAATGGACGGAGGGCCACGCCGACACCGGCCGCCTCACCGAACCCGATGAACACGTCGCTGTACGCCTGGACCGACCTCACCTGGCTGCTGAACAAGGACCACGTCAGTTGGAAGTACTACGTCGCCAACGGCACCGAGCCCGACTGCGAGGACGACACGGAACAGACCTGCGTGCAGAAGCCGCAGAACCCGGGTACGCCGGGCATCTGGAATCCTTTGCCCTGGTTTAGCGACGTCAAGCAGGACCACCAGCTCGGCAACATCCAGGATCTCGACCATTTCACCGCCGCCGCCAAGGGCGGCAACCTCCCGGCGGTCTCCTGGGTCGTCCCCAACGGCAAGACCAGCGACCACCCGCCGGCCACGACCAGCGCCGGCCAGGCCTACGTGACCGGCCTGATCAACACGATCATGCAGAGCCCGGGCTGGAGCTCCACCGCAATCTTCCTCTCCTGGGACGATTGGGGCGGCTTCTACGACCACGTCGCCCCGCCGAGCGTGGACCAGAACGGCTACGGCTTACGCGTGCCGGGCCTGGTGATCAGCCCCTACGCGAGGAAGGGCTACATCGACCACCAGACGCTGAGCCATGACGCCTACGCCAAGTTCATCGAGGACGACTTTCTGGGCGGTCAGCGGCTCGACCCCAAGACGGATGGCCGCCCCGACCCGCGCCCCGACGTGCGGGAGAGCGAGGCCCAGCTTGGGAATCTGGAGGCGGACTTCGACTTCAGCCAGAAGCCGCTGCCGCCGGTCGTCCTGAATCCCAACCCAACGCCAGGGCCGGCGTCGCTAGCGGGGACGTAGCGCCCAGCCCAACGTACCGAGCCCGGGCTGTTCGCTCGTTTCGCCGCGGCCATGGTAATGCTTGTTGGAGAGCGACCTCAGCCGTTGGCGGCGCCAATCAGCGCAACATCGAGCGGCGGCCCCCCGGCAACGGCGTCCAGCGTCTTGATGACCGGCGGGACAGTCAGGCGGCTATCCCCGCTATAGAGCGCCTGGATACGCGGGAACTCCTCATTTCCGCTGCCGGTGGTGATGCTGGCCACGTGGTCCAATAGCGCAACGTCGTCCTCGGAGATGCCCTGGAAGGCGCTGTGGCCGAGCGCCCAGGTATCCCAGGCGAGCAGCTCCAGCTTGTTCAGCGCGGCCAGGTCCCGCACGACCTGGGCGGCGATCCAACCCTGGCCATTGTCCGGGGCATCAGGCAGGCCGAAGCGGGCGGGATCGGCTTCGCCGCGCCGGCAGACCGCCCACGCCCTCCCCGCGACGAGGAAGCGGTCGGCGGGCACGTCAAGCGTGTCGAAGTCGAAGCGTGTCCGCTCGGGATCGGGCGCGACATCCGGATCGACGGCCACCCAGCGTCGCTGGTCCGCGTGCCAGTACTCGCAGATCCAGTGGTCGGTGTAGAAGTCAGGGGCGAAGTAGGTGGCGAAGCCGTTGCGCCCCCGCGCGGGACGCCCCTGGTGGCGCAGCATGGCGCAGAACAGCACCGCGGAGTCACGGCAGTTGCCGATCAGCCGCCGCTCGGGTGGGCGCGCAACGGTCAGCGGCCGCGGGTCGAGCTCCTGGATGCGCCCCAGCATCCGGGGGACATAGCGCAGCTCCAGGTCGCGCTTCCGCTCCGGCGGGAGCTCCATCCCCGCTCTCTCGGCCGCGACCGGATGCAACACAAGCCCCAGCGCGACCTGAACGAGCTCCGGAATTTCCACTGGTAGGCCGTCGAGCAGTTGTGCCTGCCGACCGGGATCAGTGATGGAGCTCTGGATCGAGTAATGCGCCAGCGCTTCCGCGGCCGTCTCAGATGCCATCGGGCATTTCCTCCCTTGTGCCGTCAGCATACCGTGCCGGGTTGCTGTCGAACCGCGCAGCGCCCACCGGGACGGCTGTACCCGTCGACCACGGCTGGCCGGCAAGGAGAGAAGCCGACCGCCAGCAATGGACGGCGACCGGGAGGCAATGGAGATCGGAACCGCCGGCCATTCGCGGCACAGTCGACTGGCTCAGTGATCGTCGCCTCGCTGCTCCAGCAACGCGCGCAGACGCTGGACCTCCGCCTCGGCTTGCTCGCGCGCGGCCTCCGCTCGCCGCCGAGCGGCTTCCTCCGCGTGTACCCGCAAATAGGCGTCCGCGAGCGGCGAGGCTGGGCCGCCGGACGGTTGGTCGAGCACCACCAGGTAATCGTCGACGATAGCGAAGCGCACGGGAAGCACCGTGCTGGCTATGCCCCCATCCGGCTCGACGGGCAACGGCAAGGCGGAGCCGTCACGGTACAGCGTCCAGCCGTGGATGCGCGGCAGCCGGAAGCGCCGCTCGGGGTTGAAGACGAAGTACTCCCGCACGCCTAGCTTGGCGTAGCGCTCGCGCTTTTGCTCCATGTCGATGCGGCGCGTGTCCTTGGAGAGGAGCTCGGCCAGCAGGTCGGGCGGCTTCCCCTCGACCACCGGGTCGTACTCCTCGCGGTTGCCATCGGGCACGCCGAGCGCGACCAGCAGATCGGGCAGCAGCTTGTCGGCCCGGCTGGCCGGGTCCATGAGCAGCCAGCGGTCGCGGGTCACGTAGCAATCGGAACCGGCGAAGCGCTCGCGCAGCACGGCGCAGCAGTAGTCCTGCTCGCGATGGTGCCAGTCGGTCGCCATAGGCTCGTCCTGCTCCTCCCACCCCTCCAGGTGCATGGGATCCGGCACATGGGCCTCGGTGATGCTGCGCAGCATTGGTGGACCTCCATTCCCGCGCTCGCCGTCGTCGCTGACAGTGTACAGCGTCGTGGCGTGCGAATGTTGACAGCGCACGCTTGCCCTCAACTTGACCGGCTCGCCGGGGCGCCAACGTTGGGCGTACCCTGCGCCGTATCCGCCAGGCCTGGATTGAGGGAATATCGCCAGGTTGACCGCAACTACTGAACGCCGCCGTTGCTGTAGAGCAGTTGCCCGTTGATCCAGCCACCTTGCTCCGAACAGAGGAAGCTCACCAGGTGGGCGCAGTCCTCCGGCGTGCTCACCCGCCCCAGCGGTACCGCCTGGGCCGACGCGGCCAGTTGCTCCCGGCTCATCCAGCCGGTGTCCGTGGCGCCGGGATTGATCACGTTGGCGGTGATGCGCAGGTGCGCGAATTCCCTCGCCGCGGCCAACGTGATGCGGTCCATCGCTCCCTTGCTGGCCCCATACGGCATATTCCCGGCGACGTGGTCACTGGTGATGCTGATGATGCGGCCGCGTCCGGGTGGGTCGTCGTGAAAGCGCTGCCCGAACTCGCGGATGAGCAACCAGACAGCGCGGGCGTTGACGGCGAAGTGGAGATCGAAGCTTTCCACGGTCGTGTCCGGAATGCCCGAGTCGACGGAGTGGCAATGCGCCATGATCAGGGCGGTGACCGGACCGAGCGCGGCCTCGACAGTGTCGAAGATCCGCGCTGGGGCGGCAACATCCGCCAGGTCGACCTCGACGTGTGCGGTGGCGGCCCCGAGCGCGCGGAGCTGCCTATCGAGCTGGGCGACGTCCCCCGCGTCGCTGCCCCAGGGCATCGTCGCGTCGTAGGGGCGCCAGTAGGTTGTGGCAACATTCCAGCCACTGGAAGCCAGGGCGAGCGCGATCGCCGCGCCGATCCCGCGTTGCCGGCTCGCCCCGGTGACCAGGGCCACAGGCCGCTTGTCCTCCCGGCTCACCAGCGCTTCGAGAACGGAGTCGGCCGGCGTGATTGCTTGGTCCTCCTCCGTGCTACCAGTCTCCACTGGAACCCTTCCGAAATGGAAGCAGGCGTCTCTATTCCGGACGAGCCCAACTCCGGCCTTAGTCGCTGTCGCGGGGGACGGCGAACACCGGGTGCAGCTGGGCCGACGACGTAGAGCATAGCAGAAGGTGCGGCTACGCGTCGATTTGACACGTCGCATGACACGTGATACGCTGCGCGTATGAAAGTCAAGCGCACCTACAACCTCGCTCCCGAGGTCGTCGCCACCGTCAAGTCGCTGGTCGAGGAGCGGCACGTAGCGCCAACGCAGGATGCCCTGGTGGAGGCGGCCATCCGCCAGTATGGACGGCAGCTCCAGGACGCGGAAGACACACGCCGCTGGTCTCAGGCCGCTGCCGATCCCGAGTTCCAGGCGGAGATGGCTGAACTCTGGGCAGAGTTTGCTGACGAGGACGCGGCGGCTTGGGAGGTGTGAGGCCATCCCCACTGCGCTGGGCCGTTGTCATCGCGGATCTCGAGCCGGTCCAGGGTCACGAGCAGGGGGGCGAACGTCGTGCCTTGGTTGTCTCCTACGAGCCATTGCACGCCGGTTCGATGGTCGCGGTTTGCCCGATCACCGCGCAGCGAGCGGTGCCCAAGTATCCAAATGAGGTCGCCATTCCGGTCGGAGAAGGCGGGCAGACAAGGCCGGGTGTGATCCTGTGCCACCAAGCAAGAACTATTTCACTGCGACGGGTAAGGTCCCTCGTGAGAGCACACGGGCACATTCAGTACGTCACCGATCCGATCATTCGCGCCCAGGTCCGATGGGCAGTGGCGCGTCACTTCGGATTGGATCGGCCGGGTCGGGCCGACGGAACGAGCAACGACGAGACCTATGCCTAATCCGGTCCACGAGGCGTGGGCGTCGGTATATACCTAACCCGTGCGGGCGCCGCGCATCTACGCCATGGAAGCGCGGCGCCGAATTGCCATAGTGATCCGCAAGCTCACGGTGCTCCTTGCGCCGCTTGGATCGCCGGAGACACGGCGTTTCCGGCACCTCGTGCGATCGGCGTCCCAGCTGCGCCATCCTCGACCAGCGCGAGGACATCGGGGAGGGCAGCGATCGTCGGGCCATCCCAATCTTCCGCGTCGATGCGGTGGGCATCGCTGGCATCCTCGTGCGCCGCGCGCAGCAGCACCGGACGCATCCCGACGGCAGCGGCGCCGCTGAGCTCGCGGCTGCCGCCGTCGCCGACATAGAGGCAGCGTTCTGGCGGGACGCCTAGGCGGTCGCAAGCCAATTGGTAGATGCGCGGGTCAGGCTTCTTGAGGCCGACGGCACAGGAGAAGAGCGCCTCGTCGAAGAGCGGGGCGAAAGGAGTGCCGGACCAGAGCAGCGACACCTCGGACGAGCAATCGCTGATCAGCCCGAGCCGATAGCCGGCAGCGCGCAGCGCCAGGAGGGTCTCGGTAGAGCCGGGCCGGGGGACGAGGGCGCGCTGGGTAAACCTCGTCCGGATCTCCACGGCGTCGGCGACACCTGCTGGGCCACCTTCCCGGCCGAGCGCTCGGTAGCAGTGCGCGATATTCGCCTCGGAGCTCGCAAGGATGCCCACAGCGCGCTCGTATGAAGTAGCCAGCCACAAGCGAACGAAATCCCCACACGGGATGCCAAGCACACCGGCCATCTCCGCCAGCACCCGCTCGTACTCCCGACGGGAGAGGCTGTCGATCAGCGTCCCGAAGAGGTCGAAGATCACGGCGTCGTAGCGCATGGGGTTTCCCTCCTCCAGTCCCGTAGAAGCGACCGCTGTGACCGACCGCACCGACGTACCCATGCTACCGCCGGGTCGGAAGCCGGGCGATCGCGTCAACCAACGGTCCCATGCCGGATGCAACCGCCGGGACCTGAGGACCGGGTGAATCGGAGTCTCTGTCACCGCTGGTGGATGCCGGGGCGGCGTGCGCATTGGCGCCTGTTGATTCATCGACAGCCTACCAGTTTAAACCCGCCTAAAGCGATATGTCGGGACGACCTCCGAGGGGGTGATAATGACATCAGTGACCGGCGATCGCCGGTCAGTCGGCGTATTTTCGTAGGAAGGCGGCTAGGTTAACCGTTGGCGACGGCCCTCGCCCTCAGCCGGTTTCAGCCGGGTTGGTGTTGTTCGCATGATCCGTTTGCAAATGCACGGGTCCGGTCGGGATCACATGATAGATGGTGATGCGGTCCGGCTCGACGACGATGTGGTCCACGACCAGGCGGAGTACCTGCTGCTTGGTGGGGAAGGACGAGTCCGCCAGGGCCGTCTGCACGCTGTGGCAGAAGGCGTCGGCGCCTTCCAGCAGCCGCAGTTCCTGCTCGCGGTCCCGCCGCAGGGTGTCCAGTTCGGTCCGCCGCGCCCGCAGCAGGCGGCCGTGCTCGCCGATCCGCTGCCGCCGCTCCTGCAACTCGGCCAGCTCGATGGCGCCCGCTTGGTAGGCGTCGAGCCGCCGCCGCGTCTCGCGGTCAAGACTCTGCAGCTGGCGGGCGAGCCGCGCCTGTTCCTGCCGCTGGGGCTGGTCCACGGCGGGGTCGCCGCGCCCTTCCTCGTAGCGCTGCTGCAAGAGGGCAGGATCGGCCAAGAGGCCGCGGACGTAGTCCCAGACGGGGCCCTCCAGGGTGTCGGCGCGCACGGTCGCCTGGTCGCAGGACCAGGGCTGGCCGCGCGGGTAGCGCGCCGAGCATTCGTAGCAAGCGCCGTTGGGGCGCCGGATCCCCACCAGCCGGCGACCGCGGTGGCCGCGGCGCAGCAGCCCCCGCAGCAGGTAGGTCTGCCGGGTGTTGTTGCGCCCCGCCTGCGCGCGGTTGCGGGCGAGCTGGGCCTGGGCCAGGTCCCAGGTCTCGGCGTCGACGATCGCCGGCGCCGGCACGGGGATCCACTCCTCCGGCGGCCGCGGGGGTGGCCCTGCCGCGTCGGCACCCCGTGGGCGTTGAGCCGCTGGGTGAGGGCGTCGGTGCTGAGGCCCTCCTCGACCAGCCAGTGGTACACCTGGCGCACCACCGCCGCCTCGGTCTCGTCGACCACCAGCCGCTGGGGCGTGCGCTCGGTCTTGGGCAGCACGCGATAGCCGTAGGCGCCCTGCCCCCAGTTGACCCGGCCTTGTCGTGCCGCGAACAGCCGCCCGCGGCGGGTCCGCTCCGTGATCAGCGCCCGCTCGTACTCAGCGAAGACGCCCTGGACCTGCAGCAGCAGTTGCTGCTCCGGACTCGCCGCGACGACCTGCTGGAGGAACTCGACGACGCAGCCGGCCCGCTGCAGCTCCTCCAGGACGACCACCTGGTAGGCGTCGGCGCGCGCCAGGCGGTCCGGCGCCGCTGCCAGCAGGACCGCGATCCCGCCCTCGGCCGCCAGGTCGCGCAGCCGATCCAACGCCGGCCGGTCCAGGTGGGCGCCGCTGCAGCCGTTGTCCACGAACTCCCGCTCCGCCGGCACGTCGTAGCCCCGCTCCTGCGCGGCCCGGCGCCGGGCGGCCAGCTGGCTGGCGATGGTCTCCTCCTGCTCCTGCTTGCTCGTGGACGCCCGCGCGTAGAGCGCCGCGCAGGTCAGGCCCCGCGAGCACGTCGCCCGCTCGTCACTGGCGCCGCCGTCCGCGGGGCCGCTCGCGGCGCTGACGGCGGCCGCTCCCGTCGCACCAGCTCGATCGCCCGCCACACCCGCTCCTTCCCATCGCGGCACGCCACCCGCACGCCGCGGACTTCCCCTATGGCCGCTGGCTTCGTTGCCATCGCTCCTGCCTCCGCCTCCTCATCGCTCCGCACGCCAGTCGCCGGGCACGCCCCGTGACGACCCTCCACGCTGGCAGGCCGCATCAGCCGTGCTGGCCCGCCGGGGTTCGGCCGGCGCGGCGTCCACAGCGGCACGACCACGCGGAAGGCCAGGCGTTTTTGGGTTGTAAACGGAATATTAGCCCGCCGGTTCAGCGTCGGGCGGGAGTGCGGCTGGCACGGCCTGACCTTCGCCAGCGGCAGCAGCCTCCCGACCAGCCAGCGGATACTATTGCTGCCTGCACTCCCAGCGGGCACGCGGCGATTGGAGGGAGCATGCGCGCCGTGTTCCTGGATCTGAACGGGACGCTGGTGCTGCCGGTCCAGGTGCAACACCCGCGCGAATACGCTCTGATCCCCGCCGCGCTAACGGCGCTCCGGATGCTGCGACGGCATGACTTCCTCTGCCCGGTAATCACGGTCCAGTCTAGGATCGCCCGCGGCGTGTACTCGGTGGCTGACTTCCGGACATGGTTTCGGACGCTCCAGCAGCACCTGGAGGAGAACGGAGCCGAGATCGTCGGCCCCTACGTGTGCCCGCACGGTCGGAACCTCGGGGGAATGATGGAGGCGTGCGCCTGTCGGAAGCCACAGACGCTCCTCTACGAACAGGCAGCGGCCAACCTGGGGATCGACGTTCGCCAGTCGCTCGTCGTCGGGGACAGCGCCGCGGATATGCTGGCGGCGCGGAAACGGGGTTGCCCAGGTATCCTGGTGCGCACGGGCTGGGGTGAGTGGTCAATCCGCAATGACGGCGCGGATCGGATCGCCAGCTTCGTTGCGGCGGACATCGCCGAGGCCACCGAGTGGATTGTCGCCCGTGAGGCGGCCCTGTAATGGTCAGGGTTAGCGCCGCGCGGGCAGAGGCGACGCGCCGGCTTCCAACAGAGCGCCGACGCCGCGCAGGTCGGCGCACCAGCGCTCGGCCCGCGCATCCTCACGGCGGACGAGGATACCCGGTAGGCCAGACCGTTCCGCCCCCAGCACATCGGCCTCGACGTTGTCGCCCACCATCCAGGCGACACCCGGGTTTCCGGCCAGCTCGCGGGCGATGCGGAAGATCTCCGGGTGCGGCTTCTCGTACCCGACGAGCGCGGAGGTGACGACACCGTCGACCAGCGCGCGGAGCCCGAGCGCCTCGACGAGGGCAGGCAGCTCCGGGACGTGGTTGGACAGGATGACGTGCCGCCAGCCGGCGTTGGCCAGATTGGTCAGCACCGGCGCCACCTCGTCGTAGACAGCCCAGCCGCGCGGGTCGAGATAGCAGTCGCGGGCACGGTGGGCGAGCATAACCGCTGTCTCCTCGGCAAGTCCGACCCCAGTGTAGGCACGGCGCAGCACGCCGCCCAGATGCGCCCACCAGCTCTCGGGCGCACAGTGATCGAGGTGGGGCCGATGCGGGCTGTGCCAGGGGAACCCGTCGCGCAGGAATGGGGCGAGCTGCTCGCGGGTGACGCCGCACGCGTGGTCGTGGGCGACGAGCGCCTCGAGCAGGGCGCCGCTCCACATCCCGGCGCGGTGGGCCAGCGTGCCGTCGAAGTCCCAGAAGATGACCTTGTCCGGCACCGGCATGCCCCCCTTTTCTCTCGTCGCAGACCGTCTGCCTCTTGTACCATAACGCATCTCGTGCCGGAAGGAACCGCCGTTTCTGCTACTGTGGCCTGGAGGCGATTGCGCCGAGCAGAGCATCAACGCCTCGCGGCGGCGCTTTTCGTTTGAGGTAGATGCAACGCGTGCCACGACCGGACCAGGCGCCATGTGCGAACTCGCACGAGCGCGCCAGGCATTTCCGTAAGCACGGGCAGATCCTCGGACGGCATACGGAGGACCAGTACGATGCCAGCGCTCGGGCGACCATTCGAGTTGGCAAGCGGTTTCGTTACGAGAAGGGTGGAACGGGGCGGCGACGTGTGGGGTATCATGATGAACGCACCGAGCGATTGACCGCGCTCAACGAAGCAGAGACACGAATTCTGACTCACTTCCGCTGTCCGGTACGGTACGTGCGGAATCTGCCAGCGTCGGATTACCGGAGGTAGCTAGCGATGGCGCTCACTGAGTCGCCCTCATCCCAGACGGCGGGGGTGCGCGTGCTCGACGAGCTCCTGCGGGAACGCGGATTACACCCGGGCTCCTACGCGCTCTTTTTTGTCGTCGGTGAAGGGAACTTCTTTCCGGAGCCGAGAAGTGCCGACCCCATCGAGGAAGTGAGCGGCTTTGTTCTTGACACTAGCGGAGCGGTGCATGCCTTCTGGTTGGAGTGGGACGCTCAGCAACGGCGGCCGGTGCTGAGCGAGTGGGAATGTGTGGAGCCGGAACCGTCCTGGGCCGACGAAACGGAATACCAAGAGGCCCAACAACTCCTAAAATAGTCACACCGGACCCGCGTCGTTCGCCGCCGCGATGATGCGCTCCGGTAGGCTATCCCATGGCCTGGCCGGTACCGCCGGCAGGCCCCTGTGCCGGGCTTCCTGCGTCAGCCACTCGCCGTACAGGTAGTTCTTGTGGACGTGCGCTGGGATGGCGCTGTCCTGCCACGTAGCAAGCCGCGGGTCCCCGTCGCGCGCTCGGAAGTTCGCCAACAGCACGGACTCGTCCGGCTCGGTCAGGAAGACGGCCCGCACCCGCGCGCCAGTGGCCCGTGCGCGGACCAATGGGCGGTCGAACAGCGAGGGCAGGATGCCATCGCCTTCGATTACCACCGGGATGCGCTGGTCGACGTGGTTCTCGATGACCACTTCGATGGCGGGTGTCATCGCTTCACCGAGCGCGACAAGGCCACCCGGCGCATCGAATGTCCCGACGGCATCGGCGTCCGGTACCGGCACGCCGCTGCGCACCAGTGCCAGGCGCAGATCGTCGACCATCGACCACGGCGCACGGAGGCGCTGCGCGACCCGGGCCGCGGCCGTCGTCTTGCCGATTCCCGATGGGCCGCCGAGGAGTAGTACGTACCAGCCGCGTGGGCCTGCCGCTGGGAATAGCTTGCGCGTAGTTATGTCCATTTCCTGCCGGGCTGGAAGGTCCATCCTCGCCACTATCACAATGGCCATCCCGGTCCTTGGCAGCGGCCATCAGCCGTAATGGTAACGGGCCCCCAAGAAAGTCGACACGGTCGGCACGCACGCGATAGATGAGGCGGTGCTCCTCGGTAAGTAGGCGTGACCTCGTGTCGGGGTCGAGATACTTGAGTGGCTCCGGCTTCCCTATGCCCGTGAAGGGGTCGCGCAAGACCGCGTCGATCAAGGCGAGCAGCCGCAGAGCAAGCTTACGGTCCGTCCGAATCCAGTAGGTGAGATCCTCCAGAAAGACCGGCGTCAAGACGGCTTCGCGGCGACCAGCATCATTCGTCGTCACAGCCAACCAGCTCGCGCAATTCCGCCATCGACATGCGGGTTCCTTGGTCATGGCGGGACTGCTCGAGCGCCCGACGTAGCCGCTCGGCGTTGGCCGGCGAACGCAACAAGTAGACTGTTTCCTCCAGGCTAGAGAGCTCCTCGGCGGCGATCATAGCGACGTCAGGCTGGCCGCGCCGGCGGATAATCACCGTCTCGCGATCATGCGCGGCCCGATCCAGCAGCGCCGCGAAATTGGCACGTGCCTCCGAATAGCTGGTATGCACCATCTGGGTCGTCCCCTTCGACGTACAGGAGTATGGTGCCGAAGATCTCACTTATCGTCACGTTTGCCAGAGCCATCGCGTCGTATCCCCGGAGCCGTTGGTACCTATATGATCTGGCACAATAAGGGCAGCGCGTGGGATGTAGTGGGCGGTCTCACCAGTCCGATCCACGCTTTGTCGCCAAAGCAAGGGAGTTATCCAGAGCGTACCGTATCGGCCCCAATGGGCCGGAGCGAGGGAGAGGAGGAGGACATGGCCGAGGATAGGGACGCGTTGCTACAGCACTACCGGCAGATGCGTGACGGGCTGCTCGCTGCCATCCATGGGCTCAGCGACGAGCTCATGACCGAGCCGTCAATCGACGGCTGGTCGGTCAAGGACCACCTGGCGCACCTGGCGCTCTGGGATGACGTCCGGGCTGGCGAGGTGGCGCGCATCTCCGCCGGCCACGACTCGGCCTGGCGCATGACGGGCGAGCAAGACGCGGCCTACAACGCGCTGGGCTACGCCCTTAGGCGAGACCTGCCGCTCGACCAGCTGCGCTGGGAGCTGGCGACATCGCGGCAGCGGCTGCTCGACGTCATCGAGTCGGCGACGCCGCGCGGGCTGGAGGCCGAGCGCTACGGCGAAGCGGGGCTGCGCAGCGCACACGAGGCGGCGCACGCGGGATGGATCAAGCGCTGGCGAGGGGAACAAGGCATCTAGGGCCAGGCGTGGTCAGCGCCGAAATGCACGACCCCCGGCGACCCCGATTCTTGTATGCTGATACGGTGCGATTGCGAAGGAGCGCCCCGATGGCAATAGATCGGTCCTACCTGGAGCGTAACGACACCGAGCGGGCGCGGCTGCGCCGATTGGTAGAGCGCGCGAGCGATGCCGATCTAGCGCGCCCGATTGATGGCGGCTGGACGGTTGCGGCGACGCTTGCCCACCTTGCCCACTGGGACCGCGGCGTGATCGGGGCGCTGGAGGAATGGGAGCGGAACGACGTTCAGCCCTGGGGCGGCGACGCCGACACCATCAACGCGGCCGAGCTGCCGCGCTGGCAGGCGATGCCGCCACGCGCCGCCGCGCAGGTAGCCGTCGCGGCCGCCGAGGCCGTAGACGAGAAGGTCCGCTCCCTGCCGGACGCGGTGGTCGAAGCCATCCTGGCGGCGGGCCGCACGCGCCTGGTCGACCGCTCGCTGCACCGGCGCGACCATCTGGACACGCTGGAGCGTGCGGTCGGCGAGGCAGGTCATCGCTGATTGCGGCCGGATCTGTGCGGTCGCCGGCCACGCAAACGCTGGCAACCTGGTAACCTCCCTTCCGGTCGCGTTCCCCCTCTCCGCGCTAGGGTAGACGGGTGAGGTCCGGAGAGGGGTGGGGGTGAGGTTCCCCAGTTTCGCCGGCGCCCTGGCCCTACCCCCGATCGGCTCGCAGCAGGTCCACCATCGCTCCCTGCCTCCCCTGTGCTGATCTGTAGTGAAGCTCGCCGCCAAGACCGCGCCGCGGGCGATGGCCAAGCGGCATGGTTCAATTCACATGCCGCGGTAGCGCAGTCAGAAAGGTGGTACGCATGCCCGGGTATAAGCAGGAGATCATCGACGCCATCCGCGACGAGGCGCGCTTCGTCCGCGCCACCTTCAGCGGCGCGACCCCGGATGCGGCCGTCCCCTGGACGAGGGTGACGGTGCGGCCGGTCTCCATCAAGGGGGATCGGCACGCCCAGTTCGCCTACTTCGACGCCAAGAAGTGCATCACCAAAAATTATCGTGGCGACGACGTTGCCGAACAGGCGGCGCAGCTCCTGTCCCTCCCCTTCCACAACGTCAGCGTGGAATCGACGGCCGCCAAGATTCAGCTGCAGATAACGGCGAAGGGCAAGGTGCTCATCCACCGAGGGAAGGCGTCGAATCCCCAGCTCCAGCCCGATCTGGCGCACGACCGCCAGAAACACCTGACCCTGCCCGCCAACAGTCCCGACCCCTTCCTGACGGAGGTCGGCATCATGACCAGCGAGGGGAAGATTCGGGCCGATCGCCAGCGCAAGTTCCGCCAGATCAACGAGTTCCTCAAGATCGTGGAGCAGACCATCGAGCAGGCGGGAGGGCTGGAGGCGTTCGCCGGCCCCGAGCTCTCCGTGGTCGATTGCGGCTGTGGTAACGCCTATCTCACCTTTGCCACCTATCACTACTTCCGCGAGATCCACGGCGTACCGGTCACGCTCACCGGCATCGACGTGAATGCCGAACTCCTGAAAGGCCATGAGGAGAAGATTCAGCATCTCGGCTGGACGGCCCTTCGCTTCGAGTCCACTCCCATCATCGCCTTCACGCCCGAGCACGCTCCGGATATCGTCCTGGCGCTCCACGCCTGCGATACCGCCACCGACGAGGCCCTGGCCCAGGCCATCAAGTGGGGGAGCCGGTTGATCTTCTCCGTACCCTGCTGCCACCACCACCTGCAGCAGCAGCTCGACCGGCAAGGCATTGATCAGGCTCAGCGCCCGCTGCTGCGTCACGGCGTGCTGGCCGAGCGCCTGGGCGACATCCTGACGGACAACTTCCGCGCGTTGATCCTGCGAATCCTGGGCTACCAGGCCGACGTCATGGAATTCGTGGAGAGCGAGCATACCGCCAAGAACCTGCTGATCCGGGCGGTCAAGCGGAGCCGCCCCGTCGACAAGGCAGCCCTGCGGGAGTACGTCGAGCTGAAGCGGGCCTGGCAGGTCACGCCCTATCTCGAGGAGCTGCTGCGCGAGGAGCTCGCCACGCTCGCGCCGGCGGACCAGGAGCAGGACGCCGGCAAGCAGTTGCAGCAAGCAGTAGCATCTGACAGTTGAGGAGGGCACATGGTGAGCGATGTACAGGGTATCCCGCTCGTGCTGGCGCTGGACGATGCCTCGGCCACCTTGGAGCGGGTGGGGGGCAAAGGCGCTTCGCTGGCCCGACTGGCGGCGGCCGGTCTGCCGGTACCCCCCGGCTTCCACGTCACCACGGCAGCCTATCGCCGCTTCGTGGCGGCGCACGGGCTGCAAGCGGACATCCTGGCGGCGGTCTCGTCGGCCACTGCCGATGATCCCGCCACACTGGACGCGGCGTCGCGACGGATTGGGGAGCTCTTCGCGCAGCACGCGATGCCGGACGACATTGCCGAGGCGATCCGTCGGGCCTATGCCCAACTGGGCGGAAATGACTTGCCCGTCGCGGTGCGCTCCTCCGCCACGGCCGAGGACCTGCCGGAGCTGTCGTTCGCCGGCCAGCAGGAGACCTATCTCAATATGCGCGGCGACGCGATGGTCCTGGAGGCGGTCCAGCGCTGCTGGGCCTCGCTCTGGACGGCGCGGGCGATCGGCTACCGCGCCCGCCAAGGGATCGCGCCACAGGAGGTGAGCCTGGCCGTAGTGGTGCAGGAGCTGGTACCCGCCGAGGCAGCGGGCATCCTGTTCACGGCGAACCCGCTGACGGGGGCGCGCGATCAGGTAATGCTCAGCGCCGCCTGGGGCCTAGGCGAGGCCATCGTCGGCGGGCAGGTCACGCCCGACACGGTCCTGGTTAGCAAAGCCAACGGGGCGATCATCGAGCAGCAGATCAACGCCAAGGACGTGATGACCGTGCGGACCCGCGATGGCACACAGGAGGAGCCGGTACCCGCGGAGCGACGCACACAGGCCGTGCTCAACCCGGCGCAGGCGGCAGAGCTGGCCCGCGTCGGCGGACGGATCGAGGCGCTCTATGGGCGGCCGATGGACGTCGAGTGGACGCTCCACGAGGGCCGCTTCTCCGTCGTGCAAGCCCGCCCCATCACCGCCCTGCCCGAACCCGTCACAGCGCCGGCGGAGGCGCGAGCGGAAGAATGGCAGCTCCCCAACCCCAAAGGGCGCTACATGCGAACCAGCGTGTTCGAGCTGCTGCCCGATCCGCTGTCGCCGCTGTTCGCCACGCTCGGGTTGCCGGCGTTCGACCGGGCCATGGTAACCATGTTCAGGAGCGTGGGGCTGGCAGACCTGATGCCCGATTTGGCACTGACCACCATCAACGGCTACGGCTACTACGACTTGACCTTCACGCCCGCGCAGACGGCCAAGCTGTTGCTCGCCCTGCCGCGCATCCTCATCGCGGACTTCCCACCACTGCTCCGCACGGCGCAGCCGCGCTGGGAAGCGGCCCGGGCGCGGTACGCCGGGGTCGTCCGCCGCTGGCAGGCAACGGACCTGGCGGCAGCGCCGGCCGAGCGCCTGCTCAGCGGCGGACGCGAGCTCGCTGCCGAGGCTGCCGACTACTATCTCTCGGTCCAGTCCGGCATCCTACCGGCGGCGTACATGAGCGAGCTGTTCTTTACCCTGGTCTACACCCGGCTGCTCAAGCGGGGCAACGCGCCCTCGGCGCTCACCTTCGTGTTGGGCTTTGACAGCGTGCCGATGCAGGCCGAGAAGTCGCTCTACGACCTGGCGCAATGGGCGCACGGCCAGCCGGAGCTGGCCGCGGCGCTGGCGAACGCCACGAGCGCCGACTTTGACGCCGCCTATCGGGCCGGGCCGCTCGGGCCTGTGGACGAGGCGACCTGGTCCGAATTCCGGCAGCGGTATGCAGCCCACCTGGCGCGATTCGGCGATGCGATCTACGACCTCGATTTCGCCAAGGCCGTGCCCGCCGAGGACCCGGCATCGATGTTGGAAACCCTGAGGTTCTTCCTGAGCGGCCGGGCACCCGATCCCTACCGGCGGCAGGAGGCGACCGCGGCGGCGCGCGAGCTGGCGGTTCGGACGATGGTCACGCGCCTGCGTGGCCCTCGCTTGTCCGTGTTTCGGGCGCTGGTGGGGTGGGCGCAGCGCCTCGCCCCCTTGCGTGAGGACGCACTGGCGGGTGTGGGGCTGGGCTGGCCGGTGCTGCGCGCGATGCTGCGCGAGATCGGGCGGCGCCTGGCCGCGACGGGCGCTATCGGCGTCGCGGACGACGTGTTCTGGCTGAAACTGGACGAGCTGCAGGAAGCCGCCGCAGCGCTGGACGCGGGGCGACCACCGGCGGACTATCACGCGGCAGTGGCTGGCCGGCGAGCGACCTGGGAGAGCCAGCGGGCGCTCACGCCGCCGGTAGCCTTGCCCCTCAAGGGCGGCGCTCGTTTCGTGGGGATCGACTTCAGCAGGACGATGCCGGCGCGTACCGACCAGCCCGAAGGTGACGTGCTGAAGGGGATTGGGGCTAGCCCGGGGCGTGTCACCGGCTCGGCGCGGGTGCTCCACGGGCCTGCCGAGTTCGGGCAGATGCGGCAGGGCGACATCCTGGTGGCCAGGATCACCACACCGGCCTGGACGCCGCTGTTCGCCCTGGCCGCGGGGGTGGTCACCGACGTGGGCGGCCCACTCAGCCACAGCTCGATCGTGGCCCGCGAATACCACATCCCGGCGGTGCTGGGGACCGGCATGGCGACCGGTCGCCTGAGCAGTGGTCAGCGTGTCACGGTCGACGGGGACAGCGGGACAGTGACGATACGCGGCTAGGTGGCGCAGCCACGGAGTGGAGGTACCTTTCACTGTCATCCTGAGCGCAGCGAAGGACCCCCGGCCTGGCCGCCCTCGCCGCACGGGACCGCATGGCGGCTGGTCTGTCCGGCCGGGGGTCCTTCGCTGCGCTCAGGATGACAACGGGAGGGCCGCGCATGGCACGGGAACCCTCCGCGAACCAGGTGGACGCACCATTAAGGAGCAAAGGAAAACCGATGGCACGAAGTATCGACCACATCGTGGTGGTCGTCGATGACCTTGCCGGCGCTATCGCGGATTACGAGCGGGCCGGCTTTACGGTCACGCCGGGCGGGACGCACGCGGGAGGCGCGACGCACAACGCACTGATCCCCTTTGCCGACGGCACCTATTTCGAGCTCGTCGCGTTCACGAACCCCCAACGCCCCCAGGAGCATCGCTGGTGGCCCCGGCTGCAACGCGGAGAGGGTCTGGTCGACTTCGCGCTAGCATCTGACGGCCTGGCGGCGGAGGCTGACGCGTTGCGGCGGCACGGGATCGACATCGGCGCCCCCACCGACGGGGGTCGGATACGGACGGATGGGCAGCGAGTCTCCTGGCGCACGCTCGGCCTGGGTCAGGCCCTGGGTCGTCCGGCCCTGCCCTTTCTCATCGAGGATGCGACGCCGCGGGCGCTGCGCGTGCCGGGCGGGCCGGCGGCGCGCCACGCACTCGCGGTGGATCGCGTCGCGGGCCTCAGCATCGTGGTGTCCGACCTCGACGGGGCGTCGGAGACCTTCGATCAGCTTCTGGGCCAGCAAGAGCGCACGCGCAGTGCTGCTGGCGCTCCTGGCGGGCGCGTTGTCCGGTACGAGCTCGGCCGACAATGGCTGGAGCTGAACCAGCCGGACGACCCGTCGAGCGACGCCGGACGACAGCTGCAAGCACGCGGCGAAGGTCCCTATGAAGTAGTCTTGAGCAGCGGTGGGAGTACCGCCTCGGACGGAACGTTGCTGCCACTCGACGCCACGCATGGCGCGCGAATTCGCATTCCGAAGTCGTCGTAAACACATGGCCTGGTGCATCATCGCGTGGGGCTGGGAGGACACCTGGGGCTCAAGCCCCAGGCTAAGATTACGAAGCCGGCTCCTTTAGACGCGTGATGCGCATTAGAATTTCCAGAGGCATTGATACCTCCATGAGCGGTCCGGCGCTGCCTCCCGAAACGACGCCCTTCTGGGGCCCATGCTATTACAGCCCAATAATGCGCACCACGCGTCTTTAGGGGCAGGCGGCGCGCCCGGGGAGCGACGCGCCATTGACGCCGCTACCGTTGCATGCCATACTGCGTATCGTCAAACTGTCGACAGTGTACGACGCCTTGGGCGCGGGTTGAGGCCCGGCCGGTCGGGGCAACCCGATCTGAGGGGAAGACGCGGTGGCCGTACCCGTTCCGGACCTGACGCTGAACCGAGCCCTGCACGGCGCCGTCGAGGAGTACATCATCGACCTGATCCGTAACGGGGAGCTGCAGCCGGGCGATCGAATTAATGAGGCGGAGGTCGCCCGACGGTTGCAGATCAGCCGGACGCCGGTGCGCGAGGCGTTCACGCGGCTTATCAAGGACGGCCTCCTCGAGCACTCGCCGCGACGCGGCGCCTTCGTCGCCGATCCCACGCTGGAAAGCATGGGCGAGGTCGCGGGTTTGCGCGCCGTCATCGAGGGGTTCGCGGCGCGCCAGGCCTGCCGGCGCATCCGGCCCGCGGAGGTCGAGCAACTGCGGAGCCTCGTGGCGGAAGGAGCGGAGGCCGGGCGCCGCGGGGACTGGCTGGCCATGGAGGAGAAGAACGCCGAGCTCCACGACGCGCTGGTCAGTAGCGCGCGCCACCAGTTGCTCTCGCGCGTCTGGAAGCTGCTCACCCCGATGACCTGGAAGCTCGTCCCCGGCCTTCGCCCAGGCGCCATCGGCCCCGGCACCGTGGAGGATTTCGTCCAGCGGCATCAGGAACTGATCGAGGCGGTCACGTCGGGCGATCCTGATCGGGCCGAGCAGGTCATGATCGACCACGTCCGGAAGGCGACGCAGCAACGGCTGGCCAGGCAGGAGCGGGAGCGCTGAGCACACTACTGAGGAAAGAGCAACCATGAAACTGGTGACGTTCACGTCGTCGATCGCGCCCGAGCGGCTCGGCGCGCTGTCCGGCGATCAGGTGGTCGACCTCGTCGCGGCGGCGCAGGCGAACGGCCGGCGCGGGGTCGAGGCCGTCACCGACGTGCTGGCGTTCCTGTCGGCTGGCGACGCCGGGCGTGACCTGGCGGCGGGGCTGGTGGACTGGGTGCTCCGCCGGCCGGACCCAACCTACGTGCTCGCCGGAGGTAGCGTTCGCTTGCTGGCGCCCGTCCCTCGCCCGCCGAAGATCCTCTGCTTGGCCGGGAACTACGCCGAGCACTGGCGCGAGGGTGGCCACGAGGCCCCGCCGAAGCCGCGACATACCCCCGAGGTGTTCGTGAAGCCGGCGACCACGATCGTGGGCCCGGACGCGGCGATTCGCCTGCCTGGCCCGATCTGCACCGCCGTCGACTACGAGGGAGAGCTTGCGGTCGTCATCGGGCGCGCGGTGCGGGATATTGCCCCGGAGCAGGCGCTGCGTTGCGTCGCCGGCTACGCCAACTTCAACGACGTTTCCGGCCGGCGGCTCAGCGTCGAGGTGCAGCGGGAGCCGACGGCCCGCACCGGCTGGTTCGACTGGTTAAATGGCAAGTGGTTCGACACCTTCGGGCCGCTGGGGCCCTACCTTGCCGTCGACGAGGTGGACGATCCGCAGGCCCTGGCCATCCAAACCCGGGTCAACGGCGTCGTGCGCCAGCGGGCGACGACGGGAGACATGATCTTCAGCGTGGCCGAGACGATCGCCTGGATCAGTCGCTTCGTCACGCTGCAGCCCGGGGACGTCATCGCCACCGGCACACCGTCCGGGGTGGGCGCCACAACCAACACCTTCCTTCAGCCCGGCGACACGGTGGAGGTCGAAGTGGCGGGGCTGGGCGTGCTGCGCAACACCGTGACGGCAGCTAATGGAGAGGCAGGATAGGAACGGTCAGGGGCAGGATCGTCGCACCCGTCGTGATGTTCTGAGGATTTCGGGGGCGTACGTGGCATGTTTATTAGTTCCGAGGAGTCTGCGGTGGCGGCGGGCGCCCGGCGACTAATGGAAGTTGTCTATTAAGTCCAGTGGTTTCGTGAAGCAAGCGACCGGGCGGGCGAGACGCCCGCGCTCCGTGGAGGGCGGCGGCGTCCGCCAGGCATCCCGCCTCGGCAAACACTGGATCAAATAAACAACTTCCATAAGTCGCGGGCTACCCCTCGCGAAGCCCGCCTTCGCGGGCTGGATCCGGCGGGTCGTCCCGCCGTTGATCTGGCCCCTCGGAGTCCGCGCAGGCGGACTTGGCAGGTCGTAGCCCGCGACTTCAGTCGCCGGGCGCCCGCCGCCACCGCAGACTCCAGGATTTCGTTGATACACCAATGTAAGGAGGTCGTCAATGGCGTCTCACCCGATCGGTCATATGAGCAAGCGTCAGTTCCTGGCGGTCGCGGCGCTGGCCATGGCGGGGACCGCGCTCGCCGCCTGCGGGCAGTCGGTTGCCACCGGCGCCACCGGCGCCTCCACCGGGACCTCCGCCGCTCCGCCTAGCACCGCTGCCGCTACGAGCTCGTCAGCGGCAGCTTCCTCATCGGCTGCGCCGGCTTCCTCAACGGCGGCGTCCGCGGCCTCCTCGACGTCGTCCGCGGCGGCGAGCGCCACGAGCAGCGCCGCGGCCGGTTCGGCGGCGCACGGCGGCATCCTCAACTATGCCGAGGCCGGAGACTTCAACGACTTCAACCCCTGGGGCTTCGGGGCAGTCAACTTCGAGATGTACGATCAGGTGTTCTCGCGGTTGCTCTGGAAGGATGGCGCGGGCAAGGCGAACCCCGACATCGGCCTGTCCTGGTCCACGTCCGCCGACAACCTTTCCTTCTCGGTGATGTTGCGCAAAGACATCAAGTGGCATGACGGCAAGGCCGTCACGGCCGGCGACTTCGTCACGATGTACGGCTACCTCAGGGATCCGGCGATCGGCAAGTACACCGGGGCGCAGAAGATGGCCGGCCTGTTCGGGCCGATCAAGGATGTGAAGGCGGTCGACGACTCCACACTCCAGTTTTCCTTCACCAATCCCGTCCCCTACATCACCGACATCCTCGACTACTTCTTCCTGATCCGCATCGGCGACACGAGCGATCCCAAGTTCCTGAAGACGCTCCCCATTGGGACCGGCCCTTTCCAGATGAAGCAGTGGACGCCCAACCAGTACGCCAGGTTCGATCGCTTCGCCGGCTACTTCCAGACCGGACAGCCCTCCCTCGACGAGTTCATGTTCAAGCGGCTGGGCCAGGCGGAGACGCTGGTGCCGAACCTGCGCTCGGGGGCGGTGCAGGACGTCCTCGTGACGAGCTTGTCGGACGTGGGGCCGCTGCAGGCCGACCCGACCTACACGGTGGTATCGAATGAGAACTCCGGCAGCATCTTCAATGTGCTGGTGAACGCGCACAAGCCGCCGTTCGACCGGAAGAACGTGCGCCGTGCCCTCTCCTACTCGCTCAACCGCGCAGGCATGGTCAAGAGCGCCTTCTTCGGCGTCTCGCGCCCGATCACCTCGCCGTTCTACAGCCCGTCCTCGCTGGCCTACAAAGCAGAGCTGGCAACGGCGGACCCCTTCGACCTGGACAAGGCGAAGTCGATGCTGGCGCAGGCGGGCGTGTCCAACCTGCAAATCGAGATCCACCCCACGCCGGCCTGGCCGCAAATGAAGCTGTTCTGCCTGATCTGGCAGCAGGACCTGGCCAAAATCGGCGTCAAGCTGACCGTCCAGGAGGTGGAGAACGCCGAGTTCTATGCCATCGGCGGCGACGCCAACCTCAAAGGCTTTGCCCTGCACCCCTGGATCACCGGGCGCACGACCCGCGATCCGGCCATCTTCTATGCGACCCAGTTGAACTACCGCGGCAACGACAAGGATATCTACGGCTACAAGAACGACCAGTTGGAGCAGCTCATCGCCCAGGGCGCTGTGGAGACCGACGCCGACAAGCGCCGCCAGATCTACCAGCAGACCAACCAGATCCTCGTCGACGACGCCCCGATGCTGCAAGTGGCGACCAATCCGCGCGTCTGGGCCGCCACGAGCAAGCTCCACGACGTGGACATCGACCTGAACGGCAACCTGTTCCTGGCTCGGGCCTCGCTGGCGAAGTAGCGGCCGGCGGCCTGGAGAGGACTAGGCATGCAGCGCTTTCTCCTGCAGCGGTTGGTGTTGCTCGCGCCGACCTTGTTGCTGGCCTCCCTGTTGATCTTTGCCATCATCGAGCTGGCGCCGGGCGACCCGGCGCAGATGATGTTGGGGCCGGACGCCACGCCGCGAGAGGTGGCCACCGAACGGGTGCGGCTGGGCCTGGATCGGCCGGTGCCGGTACGCTACCTGATCTGGCTGGAGGATGTCGCGCATCTCAACCTCGGCGTGTCGCTGGTCTACGACCGGCCGGTGACGGCGCTGGTGCTCGAGGCGTTCCCCAACACCTTGCGCCTGGCGGTCAGCGCGCTGGTCCTGTCGGTGGCGATCGGCTTCCCCTTGGGCATCCTCGCGGCCCTGCGGCAGAACCAGCCGGTCGACTTCGCCCTGACCACCGTCTCCTCGCTCGGGCTGGCCATCCCCAGCTTCTGGCTCGGTATCCTGCTGATCCTGCTGTTCAGCGTCAGGCTCAAGTGGCTGCCCCCTTCGGGCGTCGGTAGTCCTGATCAGGGATTTGGCAACAGCATCACCTATCTGGTCATGCCGGTCTGCACTATCGCCGTGTCGAACCTGGCCGTCTTCTCGCGCTTCGTACGGTCCTCGATGATCGACGTCCTGGCGGCCGACTTCACGCGCACGGCTCGGGCAAAGGGGCTGGCGGAGCGGGTCGTCGTCACGCGACACGCGCTGCGCAATGCGCTGATCCCGGTCGTGACCATCGTCGGCATCCAGTTTGGCCGGCTGCTCGGCGGGGCGCTCATCACGGAGGCCGTGTTTGCCTACCCGGGGATCGGTCGCCTGGTGGTGACCTCCATCCTCAACCGCGACTACCCGGTGGTGCAGGCGGCGCTGATGCTGATTGTCCTGATCTTCCTGGCCGCCAATCTGGCAGTGGACCTGTCCTACCGCTACTTCGACCCGCGGGTGAGTCCGGGCGGGGCGGCCTGATCCGATGGCAGCGACGATCGGCGGCGCCGTCGGGCTGGCAGGTCCGGAACCTCAGGCGCGGCTGCGTGATCGCCTGGCCGGCAATGGCATTGCCGTCACCGTCGCCCGCCTGGTCCGCACGCGCAAAGGGGCTTCCGGGCTGGCGGTGCTCCTCGCCCTGATCCTGGTCGCGACGTTCGCCCCGTTGCTGGCGCGCTACGACCCGAACGAGAACCATCTAGAGGCGCAGCTGGCGCCGCCTTCGGCCACCTACTGGTTCGGTACCGACGAGCTGGGGCGCGACATCTTCAGCCGGGTGCTCTTCGGCAGCCGCCCGTCGCTCATCACCGGGCTGCTCGCGGTGACCCTGGCCGCGTCGGTCGGCCTGCTGACCGGCATCGTGGCCGGCTACGCGCGGGGCTGGTCGGACATACTCGGCATGCGCGTCTGGGATGCCTTGCTCGCCTTCCCGGCGATCTTCCTCGCCATCGGCATCGTCTCAATCCTCGGGCCCGGCTGGATCAACGGCACGCTGGCCATCGCCATCGTCAACATCCCGGTCTTCGCCCGGCTGGTGCGGGCGGTCACGCTGTCCGTGGTCCAGCGGGATTTCGTCATGGCGGCGCGGGCCACCGGCTGTTCCGACGGGCACATCATGCGGGTCCACGTCTTCCCGAACTGCCTGGCGCCGGTGATCGTCCAGATGGCCATCGCCGCGCCGGACGCCATCCTGGTCGAGGCGGCGCTGAGCTTCCTGGGGCTGGGCAGCCAGCCGCCGAACCCCTCCTGGGGCAACATGCTGAGCGCGGCGCAGGGCTACCTCTATCGCTCATCCACCTACGCGCTATTCCCCGGCCTGGCCATCACGCTGGTCGTGCTCGGCATGAACTACTTCGCCGACGGGTTGCAGGATGCCATCGACCCGCGCCGCCTCTCGGGTGGGCGCGGGGGAGCGGCGAGGTAGCTGAGGTCCGGTTCGCCGACACGAGTCCGCCCCTCCGCCAAAGACCGTTCAGCCCCACACTGGCCGTAGCGTATACGAGTACGTATTATTGTGCTATGCTATCGCCGCGTTGTCGCGCCGTCAACTCGCCCGAGATGGGCGGGAGAGGACGCATGACCGAACTGGCGGCGAAGCAGGCGGAAGAGGAGCGCGGGACATGGCCCAACTGACAAGGGAGCAGAAGCAGCAGTACGACGAGCAAGGATTCGTGCTGTTGCGCCGGTTATTGCAGCCGGAGGAGCTGCGGCCGCTGATCCACGAGATCGAAGCGGCAGTCGAGAAGCTCGGGCGCGAATACCAGGCGGCGGGACGGCTCCAGTCGCTCCATGAAGGCCATCCGTTCCAGACCCGGTTCATCAAGATGGTGGAACAGTGCCCGGCGATCTACCCTGAGCTCACCGGCAGCCGGTTGATGGGGCCGGCGTTGTTTCAGTTACTCAGTCACCCCAAGCTGGTCGACATCGCCGAAAGCATCGTCGGCCCCGAGGTGCACTGTGAGGGTCGCCATCGCCTGCGCCCGAAGCTGCCCAATTACGAGGCGGCCGACTTCCGCTGGCACGAGGATACCCTCTACCAGGCGCGCCGGATCACTTATGTCGAGCAGCAGTTCGGGCTCGGGGCCACGGACCCGAAGCGGAATGGCACGGTCATGTCTCGTATCGTGGCGGCGCCGCAGATGGCGGAGCCGGGATTCTGGATCCCACTGGTGGACGTGGACGAGACCAACGGCTGCCTCGAGATGCTACCAGGTGGCCACCGCCATACGCCGCCCTACGATCGCCAATGGGACCCCAGCCTGTTTGTGCCCCAATTAGAAGGCCTGATGCCGGTGGCGATACCGATGCAGGTCGGCGATGCCCTATTCATCCATCAGCATTGCCCGCACAACTCGCCGCCCAATCGTTCCGATCACATCCGTTGGAGCGTGGACATCCGCTATCAGGACGGTCGGTTGCCCATCAAGTCGGCGCGAGAGCCGGGATTCCTCGCGCGCAGCAGGGAGCGATCGTCCGAGGTGGTGACGACGTACGAGGGCTACGTGCGCATCCGGGAGGCCGCGGCGGCCTTCGCCCGCACCCCAGGCATCCGTCTCTAGGAGCAATCTTATTGACGAGCGGACGGCGAATCCACGGCGGTACGCAACGGCAACGACACGTATGCGCATACGATTCAATCGTTGGAAAGTGTATGGGTAGATGCGGAGCTCCGGTCCAACCAGTCGCGATGTCGCCGAACGCGCGCAGGTTTCCCAGGCCACCGTGTCGGCGGTACTCAATAAAAGCCGCTATGTCAGTCCCACGGTGGTCGAGCGGGTGCAGGCCGCGATTACCGAGCTTGCCTATCAGCCCAACGCCGCCGCGCGCACCCTCCGGACTGGGCGGAGCGGGGTCATCGGGCTGGTGGTCCCCAGCATTGTCAGCCCCTACTGGTCGAGCTTTGTCCGCTCCGTCAGCCGCGTCGCGGCGGAGCGCAGCCTCAGTCTGATCATCACGGAGAGCGACGAAGACGACGAGACCGAGCGCTCGCGCCTCATGATGCTATTGGAGCGCCAGATCGACGGCGTCCTGCTCGCCACCCGCAGTGCCGCCAATCGCGACTTCATCGCCCGCATCGCCAAGGGCAAGCGACCGCTGGTGCTGGTGGATAGCTATCTGGAGGGTGTTGCCGTCGATTCCATTCGCGTGGACGATGAGACCGGCGTCTATCAGGCGACCACGCATCTCCTCGGGCATAACCGGCGGCGGATCGGCCTGATCAATCTGCCGGAGCGGCGCTTCGGCGCGGGCAGCCGGCTGGCGGGCTACCGGCGCGCCCTGGAGGAGCACGGGGTACCCCTCGATCCTGCGCTGCTGCGGCATGCCGGGTTCTCGGAGCTCGACGGCTTCTACGCGACGCAAGAGTTGCTGGCGCTGCCGGCGCCGCCCGATGCGCTCCTTGCCGGCAGTCACCTGCTGACGATCGGCGCGCTCCACGCCGCGACCGAAGCGGGGCGGAAGATCCCCCAGGACCTGGCGCTGTTCGGCTTCGACGACACGCCGTGGGCCCAATGGACGACACCGCCACTGTCCCTGGTGGATGACCCGCGTGATGATCTGGGCATCCGGGCGGTCAGCGCGCTGTTGCGCCGCCTGGAGCGCCCCGATGCCCGTCCCGTGCGGCAGGCGCTGCCCACCCGACTTGTGCTGCGCCGCTCCTGCGGCTGCCCCTACGACCAGGCCCGGCCTTCAGCGGTACGGGCCATCGACGCGACATCCCGACAGCAAGAAGGTTCGCATGCCACGTAAGATCGTGGTCGCCACTGCCTCGCTTCGCCGCGGCGGGGCGAGGCGGACGGTTGAGGCCAACCTGACGGCCGCTGAGCAGTTGCTCCAGAGGGCCGCCGCCACCGCGCCCGATATCGTCTGCCTGCCCGAGCTCTTTCCGTACACGGACGTGCCGTACCGCATGGCCTCGGACGTTGCGGAGCCGCTCGGCGGTCCCACCACCGAGCGCATCGGCGCTGTGGCTCGGCGCCACGGGATGTATGTCGTGTGCCCCATGCTCGAGCGGACCGGAGACCACTGCTACAACACGGCCGCCCTGATCGATCGCCACGGCGCTATCGTCGGCGTCTACCGCAAGATCCACCCCACGGTCTCGGAGGTCGAGCAGGGGGTTGCGGCCGGCGAGCGGGTGGCGGTGTTTCGCACCGACTTCGGCCGCGTCGCTGTGCTGATCTGTTTCGACCTCATGTTCCCGGCGCGCTGGCAGGAGGCCAAGCAACTGGGCGTGGAGATCGTGTTCTGGCCTTCCACGTACGAGGGTGGATTGCCGTTGGCGGCGCGGGCCTGCGACCACGAGTATTACGTGGTGTCCGCCAACCCGGTCTGGCACTCGCGCATCCTGGACATCACCGGACACGAGCTGGCGAGCACGGGCCAGCGCCTGGAGGTCGCCTGGGCGCAGATCGACCTGGAGAAGCGGCTCTTCTCCACCGACTACAACATGGCCCAGTACCACGCAATCCTGGCCAGGTATGGCCGCCGTGTCACGATCAACGTCCTATCGCCGGAAGGGGCATTCACACTCGAATGCCACGATCCGGCACTCTCGGTCGCGGCAGTGGCGGAGGAGTTTGGTCTCGAGACGCAGGACGACTACCTGCGGCGGAGTGCGGCGCTACAGGAAGAGGCGAGACATCCGGATGATGACGATTGCTAAGGAGCTGGACGGAAAAGCGATGGACCGCGTAGAGCGACGGGAGCTCGTCTCCACGGCAGGGGAGTGGGAGTCATGGTCGCCCCGCGCGGCGCTGCGCCCCGCCTTCGCGAGGGAGACACTGGACGGATCACCCGCCCTGATGATCGCTGGAGCGGAGAACCCCCATTGTTTCGGCTGGTGGTCGCGCCGCGTGCCGGTCCAGCCCGGCGCCACCTACCGCTTCCGCGCCCGACTGCGCTGGGACGGCTTCATCGATCCGAATCTCCACCTGCTCACGGTGGTGGCCTGGCGGCGGGGCGACCTGGCGCGCTCGCGCTGCCCCCAGGACTACCTCTCGATCTACCGGTCGGATGACGGTCGGATCGTCGCGGAGGAGATCCTGCGCGCGCCCGAAGGCACGACTGACGCTGAGCTGCTGCTGGTATTGCGCTACACCGCCGGCACAGCCTGGTGGGAATCGCTGACGCTGGAAGCGGTCGCGACGCCCGCGCCACGCCCCGTTACGGTAGCAGTCGTTCAGGGCAGACCCCCGGCGTCGGCGTCCCCCGAGGCCGCGCGAACATACTGGGCAGGGTTGCTCAGCCAGTCAGCCGCTCGCCATCCCGATCTGGTCTGCATGCCGGAGTGTATGAATCAGGCCGCCACCGGGCAGGCGGCCCAGGAAGTAGCCGAGCCGCTCAATGGCCCGACCTACCGCTTGTTGGCCGACCATGCCCGCCGTATGGGGGCGTACGTCAGTGGCTGCTACTACGAGGCCGATGGAGACCTCGTGTTCAACACCGCCGTCCTGCTCGACCGCCGCGGTCACTACGTCGGCCGCTACCGCAAGATCCATCCCTACTGGCCGGAGGAGCCGGACGGGGTGAGCCCCGGTGACGACTTGCCGGTATTTCAGACCGACTTCGGGTCGGTCGGCATCATGATCTGCTACGACAGTTGGTTTGTAGAGCCGGCCCGTGCGCTGGCCCTCAAAGGGGCCGAGCTGCTACTCTTTCCCAACGCCGGCTACGAGACGAAGATCATGCCGGCGCGGGCCATCGACAACCGCCTGTACGTCGCCATCGCCTCGCTGAACAGCCCGGCGGCGATCCTGAACACGCTCGGCGAGCCGCTGGTGGAGAGCCGTGCCCCAGGTGTCATCGCGGCCACACTGGACCTGGCGCAGCGTCCCAGCCCCCATCCCAATGCCGGAGGTAGGCTCAATGCCAGCCCGGCGGGACTTCGTGCCACGCGCAACGCCGCATCGGATCGCCTCCTGCGTGAGGCGCTCGGCGAGCACCAGCGGTGGGAGTCGTGCGGCCCATCGCCGGACCCGGATCCTCTTACCGCCGAGCCGCCACGACCACCGACTCATCGGGTCCCGCGCCGATAACCCCCGGTAGGGCTCCCGGCGACTAATGGACGTTGTTTATTTGATCCAGTGTTTTCCAGACCCGGCGCATGGCGGGCGACCGCACCACGCGCCACGGAGCGCGGGCGTCTCGCCCGCCCCGGCCGCTTGCTTCCCGAAACCTCTGGAAGTAATAAGCAACTTCCATAAGTCGCGGCTACCGACGGGCGAAGTCCGCCTGCGCGGACTCTCGGGGCCAGGTCTGCAGTGCAAGCAGGGAAATTCCGAGGTGGCGGGCCCGGGGGGCCGCGATTGCGATCGGCGGCCAACCGACCGGGGGACTGCGGTCCCCTTCAATCGGCGAGGGGCGTCCGCGGGACGGGGATACCTCGGTGAGACGGTCCGCCGGACCCAGCCCGCGAAGAGCGAAGCGTCGGCCTTCGCCCGGTGGTAGCCCCCGACTTATGGAAGTTGCTTATTACTTCCAGAGGTTTCGGGAAGCAAGCGGCCGGGGCGGGCGAGACGCCCGCGCTCCGTGGCGCGTGGTGCGGTCGCCCGCCATGCGCCGGGTCTGGAAAACACTGGATCAAATAAACAACGTCCATTAGTCGCCGGGAGCCCTACCGCCGGAACTTAGCGGGCGCACCGCCAAAGGTCAGCGCTGAAACAATTCGGTGGCGTTGCCGCGCATCAGCGGCTCGGTCAGTTGCACGGCGTCGTCGACGGTGAGCCAGCCTTCGCTAGCCAGCTCGCTCAGCGCCAGCCCCAGTCCGCGCCGGGCGATCGCGGCGTGCCCGACCACCAGCTCGATCAGGCCGTAGTCGCCGCCGAAGGTCAGCAGCTTGTTGGCCGGAGCGGCGAGCAGGAACTCTTTGACAAAGCGCACGCCGGCCGCCGGGTTGATGATCCAGGCCCAGCACAGATCGACCCAGACGTTCGGATAGTGCTTGGCCAGGG
>Ga0207416_1000363_pt1 | contig 80726 bp, 71 predicted proteins | sample PaiPotPPM11metaG_FD_184107 | JGI IMG/M metagenome (GOLD analysis project Ga0207416, IMG submission 184107) | Iron sulfur acid spring bacterial and archeal communities from Banff, Canada, to study Microbial Dark Matter (Phase II) - Paint Pots PPM... ... | reverse complement strand
CTCGTCGGCAGCCGGTCAAGGCTCGCGCTCCGCGCGACCGGCTCCGCCGGCTTCCGGCCTTGACCGGCTGCCGACGAGCCGGCCTTTTGCTGCCAAGCGATCATGGCTTGCTGTGCGCGAGAGCATCCGCGCCAGGGTCGGGACGAGCAACCTGGATCGACGCGGAAATGATCGTTACTGGTCATCTTGACTCCGCGGAGTGTCGAAAGCTTTGCAACGGCAGCGCATTGCCAAGAACGACAAGTTGCGCCGGACACTCGCAATGTTTGCAGCACGATTGAAATTGCAGGTGTTGAGACCGACCGCACCTTGCGGCTTTTATCCTGCCTTGAGCAGCGGAAGTCTCTCGCGGCACCATGGCGGGACGTGGCGTAAACATCGGCCGTTCCGTGGATCGGCCAGGCTTGCCACAGTGGTGCCATGGCTCCCCCTCACAAATCGCAGCTACGGAGTCCGCCGGACCGGGCCCCACCTGACGATCTCTACGATTATACGCGTGCGCCCGCGCGTCCTGATCGACGACGAGCGAAGCGCGCTTCGGTGACATTGGCGGTGACGGACGACTGGCCCAAGGACGTGCCGGTGACCGAAGCCGAGATCGCCGTGTTCGAAGCCTGGTTCGGCGAGCTGTTCGACGAGTTGTTTGGAAAGAGCTAAGGGGAGATCACCATGGCTGCGATTGTTCGGGCAGCGCTCTACCTGCGGGTCTCAACGGGACGGCAGGCCGACAGCGATCTTTCGATCCCGGATCAGCGCCGCCAGGCGAAGGCCTATTGTGCGTCGCGCGGCTGGGAGATCGCCGCTGATTATGTCGAGTCCGGCGCATCCGCGACCGACGATCGGCGGCCGGAGTTCCAGCGCATGATCGACGCCGCGACCACCAAGCCGCCGGCGTTCGACGTGGTCCTGGTCCACAGCTTCAGCCGCTTCTTCCGCGACCAGTTCCAGCTTGAGTTCTACGTCCGCCGGCTCGCCAAGAACGGCGTGCGGCTGGTGTCGATCACGCAAGAGCTCGGCGACGATCCGATGAGCCATATGATCCGCCAGATCATGGCGCTGTTCGACGAATACCAGTCCAAGGAGAACGCCAAGCATACGCTGCGCGCAATGAAGGAGAACGCCCGCCAAGGTTTCTGGAATGGCGCGCTGCCGCCGATCGGCTACCGCGTCGTGGAAGCCACCGAGCAGCGCGGCCACCGCACAAAGAAGACGCTGGAGATTGATCCCATTCAGGCCGAAACCGTGCGCCTGATCTTCCGCCTGGCGCGCGAAGGAAACGGCTCCTCCGGACCGATGGGCGTCAAGTCGATTGCCAAGCATCTGAACGAATCTGGCGTCCGAACGCGGGACGGTGGACGCTGGGGCGTCGATGCCGTGCACAAGGTGCTGACGCGCACGACGTACATCGGCCGGCACCGCTTCAACACCAAGTATTGGAAAACGCGACAGCGCAAACCGGAGGCCGAGGTGGTCGAAATGGTGACGCCAACGATCATCGACGCGGTCGAGTTCGAGGCCGTGCAGATGCTGCTCAAGGCGCGCAGCCCCGCAATGAGCGCGCCGCGCGTTGTGAGCGGCCCGACTCTCCTTACCGGCATCTGCTTTTGCGCCGTCTGCGGTGGGGCAATGACGCTGAGGACCGGGAAGAGCGGAAGGTACAGGTATTACACTTGCTGCACCAAAGCCCGGCAGGGGGAGACCGGCTGCAAGGGCCGCACCGTTCCAATGGAAAGGCTCGACAGCGTGGTAGCCGAGCACATCGAGCACCGCCTGTTGCAGCCCAAGCGTCTCGAGGAAATCCTGTCGCGCGTGCTGGACCGCCGTGAGGAGCACGCGAAGCGCCGAACGGCGCATATCGCCGAATTGCGCAAGCGAGCCGCCGAAGCGGAAGCCAAACTCAAGCGCCTCTACGACGCGATCGAAAACGGGATCGCTGACGTGTCCGATCCGATGCTCAAGGAGCGTGTGACCGAGCTGAAGGCCATCCGCGATCAGGCCCGCGCCGACGCAGAGCGGGCCGAGGGCGCGCTCGATCGAGTTGGGCCGAGCATCACGCCGCAGGCGCTCAAAAAATTCGCCAGCCAGGCCCGCAAGCGCATGCGGACCGAGTCCGGCGGTTACCGTCGCGATCACCTCCGCGCGCTTGCCCAGCGCGTCGAAGTGGACTCGAAAGAGGTTCGCATCATGGGGTCGAAAAGCGTGCTCTTGCGCACGCTGGTCGTCGCCTCAAGCGCAAAATCGGCAGTGTTTGGAGTGCCCAGTTTTGTACCGAAGTGGCGCGCTCGGAGAGATTCGAACTCCCGACCCTCAGATTCGAAGTCTGATGCTCTATCCAGCTGAGCTACGAGCGCGCAATGGGCACAGTGACACGGGCACAATAATGGCTTCGCCGTAAATGTCACTCGTTGGGGCCGGTTGCGCCGAGTTTACTTGCCGGTGTGGCCGCATTTAATGGCTTAAAACTTGGCGTTAAACGTGGCGTTCCGCGCTTGCGCCCTCATGCGAGTTCGTAAAAACTGCAATCGTCCCCGGCGCGTGTGGCGGGCGATTTTCATAAAGTTCTTGCAAGGAGGGAAAGATGGCGAAGTCGAAACACGGCCTCGATAATCGGCACCGCGACAAGAGCGGCAAAATCGATCGCAAGCACGGCAATACCAAAGTGGCGGCCTTGCGCAAGGAATACGGCGAGAGCTTCGCCAAGGGCCGCCGCAAGGACATGATGTTGAAAAATCTGCTCAAGCAAACAGGCAGCGCCTCGCTGCATGAGTATTTACGGCATCACCACAAATAACGGTGGCGGCAAAACTCCGGCGGCAAAACTTCGTTGAGGCGGCAGAGTTTACCTCCGCCGCCCGTGCTGGCATTCGTGAGCCCGCGGCTAGAGCGCACTCGCTTCGGATTGAATCGATTGACGCTCTGGCATCTTGAGGGAGCATGATCTTTTCGGAAAACCGGGTTCCACTTTTCCGGATCATGCTCTAGACGATCGGTTCAGGATCGCGCACTTGTAATTCCGGCGCAGCGCTCTCCATCGTCTCCGCACCCGTGATCTCCGCACTTGTGCGGCCGCGATCGTGCGGCGTCGCCGGCAATTGTAGCACCGTCGCGGTCTGGCCGGGCACCAATCGCGTCACCATCACGATCTGGCCGCCTGGAAATTCCAGCGCATCGTGGTGGACATGCGGATCGTCCATATTGATCTGGCGAAATCGCGCGACGCGATGCTCGACGCGGGCCTTGCCGAACATGCTGAAGGCGCGGTCGAACTGGACAGCGTCATCGAAGGCGATCTCGGTGCCGGGCAGCAGGCAGACGGCGACGCCGGGTTGCCCAGCCTCGGTGAAGCCGCGCGTGATCGATGCCGCGAAGTCAGCCGACACAAGCTTGTCGGCGACTTTTGCCGGCCGCGAAGCGATGAGATGCAGGCTATAATCGCACATGGAAGAGGCCCTCCTGTGAAGAGCCGTGAATACGGCTCTTTGAGTTCTGAACACGGGCGTTAGCGAAATGTTCCGCGCGGCCCTCGCGCGCGCAAATGCGCGCAGGTACGTGCAAGTCCGCGCAAATACGCGCCCTGCCGGTGCTCGATTGCATTTAGGCCGCGACCGGCATAGACCGCCATAAATACGTAATCTTCAGCGCGGGCGGGGATGGACACCAAGCAGGCGGGCGGGCCCGGCGGTTGCGCCGCCGAGCGGGCCAAGCAGACGACCGGCCGTGCCGATAACGTGCCGTCCGGCATTGTCATGATGATCGTCGCCACCGTGCTGTTCGCCAGCGCCTCGGCTGCGAGCAAATGGCTGGTTGCGGAATATCCGGTCGGCGAGGTGCTTTTTCTGCGTTCGCTCTCGTCGCTGGTCGGCGGCGCGATCGTCATACTCCCGGTCACCGGTCTGTCGGTATTTGCGACGCGCCGGCCGCGCGACCATCTGGCGCGCGGCCTGTCGCAATCGATTTCGCAGCTTGCGCTTCTTCTTGCGTTCAGCCTGATGCCGCTTGCCGGCGCCGTCGCCATCAATTTCTCGGCGCCGTTGTTTGCCGCGCTGGTGTCGATCGTCTGGCTCAAGGAGCCCGCCGGCTACGTTCGCGGCGGCGCGCTCGTCATCGGCTTCCTCGGCGTGCTGATCGTCACCGACCCCGGCGCCAATTCACTGACACTGGGCGCGCTGTTCGCGCTCATCAATGCCGTCATGTACGGCACCGTGACGGTCGCCGTGCGCGGCATGACGCGGACGGAATCGGCCAACACGCTCGTCATGTGGATGCTCACCGTACTCGCGTTCTTTCACAGCTTTCTCTTGTTCTTCGGCTGGCGCTCGCCGTCATTGCCCGACGCCGCGCTGCTGTTCGGCACCGGCTTCGTCAACGCGATCGGGCAATGGTTCTGGACCAAGGCGCTGCAAATGGCGCCGGCGCCGGCGGTGACGCCGTTCTACTACTTGATGCTGGTCTGGGCGCTGGTCTTTGGTTTTGTCCTCTGGGGCGACGTTCCCTCGGCCGGCCTTCTTGTCGGGTCGGGTATTGTCGTTGCGACCGGCTTGTTTCTGTTCTTGCGCGAAGCACGCCTCCAGCAATCGCTCACCGCCGCCCGCCGCAATGGGGCAGGGTAAGCCGACGGCAGCGTGAGCGACGTTCGCCGGGGCGGAAGAGGCGTCAAGACGCCACAGGGGCGGTCACACCGGCCAATAGGCTCTCGGAAAGCCAGCGCAGGCGCGCTAAGGTTGTGGCAATCTGTCGGGTAACAGGCGGCAACAGGCGAACGCCCGCACAAGAAACGTCTGCACGACCGCAAACAAATTGGGGGGAACACGTGGAACGCCGAGACCTTTTGAAACTCGCGCTTGGCAGCGCGGCACTGCCTTTCGCGCCGCGTAAAGCTGCGGCGCTCGATTATCCGACGCGGCCGGTTCACATGCTGGTCGGGCAGGCGGCGGGCAGTTCGTCCGACATCACCGCGCGCCTTATCGCGCAATATCTGAGCGAACATCTCGGCCAGCAATTCGTGGTCGATATCCGTCCCGGCGCCACCGGCAACGTCGCGACCGAAGCCGCCGTCCACTCGGCGCCCGACGGCTACACGCTCCTGCTGGTGAATTCGCAAAACACCATCAATCAGGCGATGTTTCCCAACCTGCCGTTCGATTTCATGCACGATATCACGCCGATCGCGATTGCCCACCGCGTCGCGCTGGTGATGGAAGTGCTGCCGACATTTCCGGCGAAAACCGTTCCGGAATTCATTGCCTATGCCAAGGCCAATCCCGGCAAGATCAATATGGCGTCCGGCGGCATCGGCGGTCCGCAACATGTTGCCGGCGAATTGTTCAAATACATGGCCGGCGTCGATCTTACGCACGTGCCCTATCACGGCTCGACGCCGGCGATCGTCGATCTCCTCGCCGGCCAGGTGCAGGTGATGTTCGACGTCACGCCCTCATCGCTGCCGCATATTAGGGCCGGCAAGCTGCGGCCGCTTGCCGTCACGACGCCCGAGCGCGTCGACTTCCTGCCCGGCGTGCCGGCGGTGGCCGAATTCCTGCCGGGCTACCAAGCGTTCGGCTGGATCGGCTTCGGCGCGCCGAAGGGCACGCCGGCCCCGATCATCGACGTCCTCAACAAGGCCATCAACAATGCAGTGGCCGATCCGACGATCAAGGGGCGTCTGACAGATCTCGGCGACCTCGTCATGCCGCCGAACACGCCCGCCGAATTCGCGAAATTCATCGCCGCCGATACCGAGAAATGGGTCAAAGTGGTGAAGTTTGCGAACCTCAAGCCGGAGTGACGACGCGATCATGAGACTTCGCCGCCGTCAGTTTCTGCATTTGGCCGCAACTAGCGTGGCGTTGCCCGCGATATCGCGCGCGGCGCGCGCGGACAGTTACCCGTCTCGGCCTGTCACCATGGTCGTGCCGTTCGCAGCAGGCGGCGGCACCGATATTTTCGCGCGCATCCTCGCCGAAGGTATGCGCGGGCCGCTCGGCCAGACCGTCATCGTCGAAAATGTCGCCGGCGCCGGCGGGACGATCGGGGTTGCGCGCGTCGTCCATGCGGCGGCCGACGGCTATACGGTCAGCATCGGCACCTTGACGACGCACGTTCTAAGCGGCGCGCTTTATCCGCTGCAATTCGATTTGCTGACGGATTTGGCGCCGATCGCGGAGCTTGGTTATGAGCCGCTTTTGATCGCGGCGAAAAATGCGCTGCCGATCAAGACCCTGAAGGACTTGATCGCCTGGCTGAAAGCCAACCCCGACAAGGGGACGGCGGGAATTCCCGGCGCCGGCTCGACCGGGAATCTCGCCGATCTTTCATTTCAGAAGAAGACCGGCACGGCTTTCCAGTTTGTGCCCTATCGCGGCGACGGACCGGCGGTGCAGGACCTCGTGGCCGGACAGATCGATATGATGATCGAGCCGTCATCGAACTTCGTGGCTCAGGTGCAGGCCGGCACCGTCAAGGCGCTCGCGGTCACATCGAAAGCCCGCCATCCCGGAATGCCGAACGTCCCGACGGTGGATGAGGCGGGATTACCGGGCTTCTATGTTTCGATCTGGTTCGGCCTGTGGGCGCCGAAGGTCACGCCGAAAGACATCATCGCCAAGCTCAATGCGGCGACGGTCGCGGCTTTGGCCGATCCGGACCTACAGGCCAAGCTCGGCAAACTCGGGCAGCAAGTGTCATCGCGCGATCAGCAAACGCCGGCAGCGCTCGGCGCTTTGCAAAAGACCGAGGCGGATAAGTGGTGGCCGATCATCAAGGCTGCAAACATCAAGGGCGGATGAAATAAAGTGCCGCAGCCCAAATCAGCCCAAATTAGTCCAAATTAGTCAACGTAAGCGACCCGTTGCTGCCGCTTTTCTTCCTCGGCCGTCTTTGGCTGTGCCGGCAATTGCAGAACCGTCGCCTCTTGTCCCTCGCAGAGCAGCGTCAGTAGCGTGACCCGCCCGTCGGAGAATTCGAGCGCGTCGTGATGGGCGACAGCTCTCTCTTTATTGATTTGTCTAAAAATCGCGGTGGTATGGCCGATCACTTTTTCACGCCAAGGAAACAGGCCGGTCGACAGGCATTTCACGTCTTCGGCGAAGGACAATTCCGTGCCGGGCAGGATGCACACTGCCACGCTCGGATCTTCCGCCGCGGAAAAACCTCGCGTGCCCGTGCCGAAGTCGCGCGTGGTCAGCTTGTCAGCGACCCGTGCGGGCCGTGATCTGACATTGGTCAGGCTGTAGTCACACATCTGGGCTTACTCCAAACTTGGACAGCCCCGTTATACGGCCCCACTGGCAGAACCAGCGGGACGGGATTTTGTTTCGCGGCATCCGCGAATAAAGCGGGGCAATGGCGGAAAAGCCGGCACGCGCGGCAAGTGCCTATTTAATAAACTACGACGCTGCGTATGCTCGTGCCGGCGTGCATGAGATCGAACGCCTTATTGATGTCCGAAAGCGGTAGCGTGTGCGTGATCATCGGATCGATCTCGATCTTGCCGTCCATGTACCAGTCGACGATCTTGGGCACGTCGGTGCGGCCGCGGGCGCCGCCGAAGGCGCTGCCGCGCCACACCCGGCCGGTGACAAGCTGGAACGGCCGCGTCGCGATCTCCTGGCCCGAGCCGGCAACGCCGATGATGATGCTCTCGCCCCAGCCGCGATGGCAGCTTTCGAGCGCCAAGCGCATGAGCTTGACGTTGCCGACGCACTCGAACGTGTAATCGGCGCCGCCGATCTGATCGTCGCCGCTCTTGGTGATGTTGACGAGATGGGCGACGAGATCGCCGCCGACTTCGGCCGGATTGACGAAATGCGTCATGCCGAAGCGCTCGCCCCAGGCTTTCTTCTCGGGGTTGAGATCGACGCCGATGATCATATCGGCACCGGCGAGGCGCAAGCCTTGGATGACGTTGAGCCCGATGCCGCCGAGGCCGAACACGATGCACTTTGCGCCGGGCTCGACTTTCGCAGTGTTGATCACCGCGCCGATGCCGGTGGTGACGCCGCAGCCGATGTAGCAGACCTTGTCGAACGGGGCGTCGTTGCGGATTTTCGCCACCGCGATTTCCGGCAGCACGGTGAAATTGGCGAAGGTCGAGCAGCCCATATAGTGATGGATTTTCTCGCCGCCGAGCGAGAAGCGCGACGTGCCGTCAGGCATGACGCCTTGGCCCTGAGTGGCGCGGATCGCAGTGCACAGATTGGTCTTGCGCGACAGGCACGACGGACAGGTGCGGCATTCCGGCGTGTAGAGCGGGATGACGTGGTCGCCTTTTTTGACCGACGTCACGCCCGGTCCGACATCGACGACGACGCCCGCGCCCTCGTGGCCGAGGATTGCCGGAAACAACCCCTCCGGATCGGCGCCCGAGCGCGTGAACTCGTCGGTGTGGCAAATCCCGGTCGCCTTGATCTCGACCAACACTTCGCCGGCGCGCGGGCCTTCGAGTTGGACCGTCGTCACTTCAAGCGGCTTGCCGGGGCCGGTTGCCACGGCGGCGCGAACATCCATGATTATCCTCGATCGTCAATTCGGGCGGAAACGCTCGCGCGGACGATATATAAAACGACGATATATGGAACGACGATATATGGAACGACGATATAGGGGGAGGATCGAATGGCAAACCCGGAACTGCCGGCACCGCGGCTCCAATTTATTTTCGCGGCCCATGTGACGGTCGATCCGCCGGCCGATCTCGGCAATGTGGGCAAAGGTCACCGCCGTATCGTGCCGATCACCGGCGGAGATTTCTTCGGGCCGAACCTCCGCGGCTCGGTGCTGGACGGCGGCGCGGACTGGCAGATTGTGCGCGACGATGGAGTAGCCGAGCTCGAGGCGCGCTATACGCTCCGTTGCGACGACGGCGCGCTGATCTATGTCCGCAACGTAGCACTGCGTCACGGCCCACCGGACGTCATGGCGGCTTTGGCCGCCGGCCGCCCGGTTGCGCCTGGGAGCTTTTATTTTCGCGGCGCGACATTCTTCGAGACCGGCGCTGCGCAATATGCCTGGCTGACCAAGCATATTGTGGTGTGCACCGGGCACCGGGAGCCCGCGGCGGTGAAGGTCGAGTTCTACCGGATGGATTGAAGCGCCGGTTCCGGTCTACCACGGTCCCGGGTGGCGCGCGTCATTGTCCCGTCATGCTTTCGGGCAACACGAAAAGTCTCTACCATCGCGGGGCGATCGTTTCGATCGAGGACTTCAAACAAAATAAGACAAGGAAGGGCAAGTCCATGGATGTGCTCATTTGGACTATCTACACGATTTTCGTCGTCGTCTTGCTCACGCTTGTTCTCGGCAGCTTCTTTACCGTCAGCACCGCCCAAGTCGCGGTGATCACGCGATTTGGAAGATTTCTTCGCGCGGCCGAGCCCGGGCTGAACTGGAAATGGCCGATTATCGACACCATCGCGGGCAGGATGAGTCTGCGGGTCAATCAGATCACTTTGACGATGGAGACAAAGACCAAAGACAACGTCTTCGTCACCATACCGATTTCCGTGCAAAACAAGGTTCGTCCTGAAAAAGTATTCGACGCCTATTACAAACTGTCCAATCCGGTCGAGCAGATTCAATCCTATGTCGAGCAGGTCATTCTCGGCCATGTTCCCGGCATGACGCTCGACGAGGTCTTTGCCAGCCAATCCGGCATTGCCGCGGCGGTGAAGCAGGAGCTTGATTCCGATATGGCCGCGTTCGGCTATGAAATCGTCAATGTGCTGGTCACCGATATCGTCCCCGACGCCAAGGTGAAGTCGGCCATGAACGACATCAACGCCGCGCAGCGCGAGCAGGTGGCCGCCGCCGCCCGCGGCGAAGCCGAGAAAATCCTGGTGGTGAAGCGGGCGGAGGCCGAAGCCGAGAGCAAGGCGCTGCAAGGGCAGGGCATCGCCAATCAGAGGAAAGCGATCATCGAGGGGCTGCGCGGCTCGATCGAGCAATTTCAGAAATCAATCGGCGGCGCCTCGACCTCCGACGTCATGCAACTGGTCTTGGTCACGCAGTATTTCGATACGATCAAGTCGATCGGCGAATTGGACAAGACGAACACGCTGTTCCTGTCGCACTCGCCGGGAGCCGTGCGCGACATCTCCGATCAGATCATGCAATCCATGCTGGGTGCGGAGAAGGCGAAGGGATAGTGCGGCTCCAACCGCGTGGCCTCCGACCATCGTTGATCGGGCTAGACCATGATCCGATTCCACTTAATCGGATCATGGCCTAAAGGGAAATTTGGAATATCCCGCGATCACACCGGCTTGATGTTGGCGACCCGGATCACCTTGTCCCACTTCTTGATTTCGTCTGTGAGGAGCTTGCCAAGCTCGGCGGGTGAGCCACCAATCGCGGTGCCACCGAGGTCGCCAAAACGTTCTTTCATCTTGGGCTCGGCCAGGACGGCATTGGTCTCGCGATTGAGCTTGTTGATGATCGCTGCTGGCGTGCTCATTGGTGCACCGATTCCGTGCCAAATGGTCGCTTCAAATCCCGGCACGAATTCTCCTACAGTAGGGACGCCGGGCAGCGCATCCGAGGGCGTCGCGCTGGTCACCGCAAGGGCGCGCAGCTTGCCGGCTCGTATGTTCGCGATCGCTAAGGGTATTGGCGGAAACGCGGCTTGGACCTGACCACTAAGCAGGTCGGGCACGAAACTGCCGCTGTAGGGGACGTGAACCAGGTCGACGCCAGCCATCATCTTGAATAGCTCGGCGTTGACGTTGGGCGCGCTGCCGTAGCCGGCTGACGCATAGTTGATCTTTCCCGGATTGGCCTTGGCATACGCGATGAACTCGGGAAGCGTTTTGGCGGGAAGCGACGGCGTGACGACCAGAACGTTGGGCGAGCGAAACGTGGCCACGATTGGCGCAATGTCGTGCGCGATATCGAAATTCAAGTCTCTGTAGAGTGTCGCATTGACCGCGTTGGTCACAGTCATCGCGAGCAGCGTATAGCCGTCGGGAGCCGCCTTAGCGACCTCCTCGGCGGCAATGTTGGTGGCCGCCCCCGGCCGGTTCTCGACAGCGACTTGTTGCCCCAGCCGCTCCGACAGCGATTGAGCAATCAGGCGCGCGACTATGTCGGTCGCGTATCCGGCCGGAAAGCCGACGATGAGACGCACCGGCCGTGATGGATAGGTTTGTGCGTTCGCTATTGGCGACAGGGCTGGCAGCGCCGCAGCGCCCGCTGCCAGATGCAGGAATGTGCGACGGGGAAGGTTCATAGCATTTGCCCCACGAGCTTGAGGGCCTTCTGAAAGCGCAGAAGGTTTCCGAACCACGGTCGATTTATTTCGGAATGCTCGCCTACCGGAGGCACTATCGCTGCCTTTAGATTCTACGGAACCTCGGCATGTTCCGCTGGCAGCTCTATGGGCAAGCTACACCAATTCCCCGACTGCGTGTAGGGAGCTGATGTCGCACTTTGCCCTAAGCAAACGTGCTGCAGTGTCCGATTTGAGTCCGCAATGCACTGCACAACGGACATTGGTGAGCGGCGGCCGGCAACTGCCATCGGTAAGCACGCGCCCTAATCCTTCTCCGGCAGAATGACGATCTGCGTCTGCGTCACCAGCGCGCAGAGCTTGCCGTTGCTGCGCGTGATGCGGGTCTGCCAGACCATCGTGGTGCGGCCCTTGTGCAGCGGGGTGCACTCTGCATAAGCGGTGTCGCCGACGGGAATGACAGCGAAGAAATTGGTCTTGCTTTCGATTGTCGCGGTGCGGCCGCCGGGCGGTAGGTTCGCTACGGTTGCGGTGCCGCCGAGATTGTCGGCAAGCGCCATGACCGCGCCGCCGTGCAAGGTTCCGTTGCGGTTGTCGAGATCATTGCGGACGACAAGCTCGGCCGTGACCTTATCCGGCGACACATGCGTGATCTTGATGCCGAGGAAATCGGCGAATGGCGGCTGCAAATCGGCGTCGGGATTCATGACGGTGCCCCTAAGAGAAGAGCGCGGCAGAAACCGCGCTCCCCAATTATAAAGCGGCTTGTGAATCGTCATTGCGAGGAGCGGAGCGACGAAGCAATCCAGGCTTCACGGCATGAACTGGATTGCTTTGCTTCGCTCGCAATGACGGCGCTGGTAGACAAATCGGCAATCACTACCGCGGCTGCGGCACGATGCGGATATACGGCTTCGGCGTTTTCCAGCCCTGCGGATAAAGCTTCTTCGCCTCTTCGTCGCTGACCGCGCCGGTCAGGATCACGTCCTCGCCCTGTTTCCAGTTCGCCGGCGTTGCCACGCGGTGCTTGGCATTGAGCTGCAGGGAGTCGACGACGCGGAGCACTTCGTCGAAGTTGCGGCCCGTGGTCATGGGATAGACCAGCACGAGCTTGATCTTCTTGTCCGGCCCGATGATGAAGACATTGCGCACGGTCTGATTGTCGGCCGGCGTGCGGCCTTCGGACGTTCCGCTCGTGGAGGCCGGCAGCATGCCGTAGGCCTTCGAGATTTTAAGATCGGTGTCGCCGATCATCGGATAGTTGGGCGCGAAACCGACGACGTCTTTGATGTCGGCCGCCCATTTCTTGTGGTTATCGACCGGGTCGACGGACAGGCCGATGATCTTGACGGAGCGCTTGTCGAATTCGGGCTTCAGCCGCGCCATCGTGCCGAGTTCGGTCGTGCAAACCGGCGTGAAATCCTTGGGATGCGAGAACAGCACCACCCAGTGGTCGCCGATCCAGTCGTGAAAGCGGATTTTACCCTCGGTCGTTTCGGCTTCGAAATCCGGGGCGGCGTCGCCAATTTGAAGAGTCATGAAAACCTCCATCACGTGGGGCCGAGTTGGGCCGATGTTGGGGCTGATGTCGCCTGCGCTGCTACGGCTGATGCGTTGTGCCCGCTTTATGTACGGGCTGGCCGCCGCCATTGCCAGACCCGTAACGGTAATATTGCCTTGACTTAAAATGACAATTTAGCGCGGCGCGGCACTCGGCGAATAAATCATCCGTAGTTCCAGGCGATGCGGATAGAACTTTTTCAAAACCATTATTGCGAATTTCGAGTGCCGGCCGGCCCCTCCTGCCGAAAGAATGGCCGGGCGTTAGCCGCCATATTAACCCACATGCCGCTAGATTGCCCTACTGCCGCCCTTTGCGAGCCACCCTCGCATTGGAGTTTTCAAACTGCTTTGAACCCTTCGGTGGTTCCTCGCGACTTATGAGGAACGAGTTCCGGCCGTGCGGGTTTGTTATTGGACTGGAGGCGTAAGAAAAATGGCGACAATCGAACAACGCCCCGATATCGAAACGCTCGACATTGCCGCGCTCGCGTTGGCGATTGCGCGCTCGCCAATCGTTGTGGCGCAATCGTCAGGCCGCCGGCGTCTGCCTGACGGCTTCGAGGACGTTGATCTCGCGATTCTCGACTGGATCGCCCAGGAGGGCCGGCGCGTCGGCCGCTCCTTGATCAGGATCTAACTCTTTTTCCCATAGTGCAGCTTATCCGATAGTGCAGCTTATTGAGTGGCGTTCGGCAATGCGGCTGCCGACAGGCCCACCGTGCGGCCCGGAAAACCCGCCGCATCGAAGTAGCGCGTCGTTCCCACCGTCTGCATATCCAGCACGGTCACAAGGCCGTTGGCGGCCGGTTCGGATGTCACCACCCGGCTTGTCACCTGGGACAAAGTGCCGTTCGGCAGCGCCTCGGAAAGGACCCGGCCGAGAAGCGCCCCCTTGTCGTGCATGTCGAGCTGCATCACCTGCGCAATCGTGCGGCCGAGATCGGCGTTGCTGGCCGGCGCCGGATCGATGAATTTCGATTTGAAGTCAGGCCCCTGCATGGCCATGAAATTCCAGGTATCGGCGCGGCTGAACGAGCCGTGCATGCCTTGGCCCTGCTGCAGGATGGTGTCGGCGATTTCGACCGCGCATCGCACCGGTTCGCCGCACACTGTATCGAACGAACGGAAATTGACGGCAATCGCCGGGTGCGGCGTGAGCGCGCTGCCTTCAAGCGCGATATCGTCGAGCGACAATGTGCCTGGGAATTTGCCGAGCTTTGAATCGACGAACAGGCCGCTGACATAGTCTTCCGTCATGAGCGCGTCGACGATGCGCTTGGCCAGCGCCTTGTCGCCGTCGGGAATATAGACCAGGTCCGATCCGCCATTGGCGGCAACGACCACCTTGGGTTTTTCACGATCGCCGCCGATCAGCCCGTTGCCGTTCTTGGTGTGCTGGCCATCGCCGATGGTCTTGTAGCCGTCATCGGGATCGAGCAGCGGCATTTTCAGCGCATGCGCGAGGTCGAGCGCGACGAAGCCGAGCGGCAGATGGCCTTCCGGCGCGTCGGCGAACTTTGTCTTCACGGTCGAACTCGTCTTGCTTTCCTTGCCGATCGTCGAGAAGCCGTGGTCGGCCGTGGTGATGATGTCGGTCGTATTCAGCAAGCCGAGATCGCCGAGCGCCGCGCGGATCCGCGCCAGATCGTCGTCCGCATTGTGGATCGCGGCGAGCGAAGTCGGGCCGTTGATGCCGGGAACGAGCGCGTTCAAGCTGTCGCCTTGGTTGTGCTGGCTGCCGTCGGGATCGCGCGACCAGAACACCAGGATGAACGGCTTGTTGCGGTCCTTGAACATCGGCAGCACAGCGCGGGACGCCACGGCGGCGAAGTAGTCCTGCTGCACCACATTGGCGACGAGCGTGCCGGGCGTGGTCATATTGCCGGCGGCGCCATTGGCGCCGCGGCCGGGCGCCGCGAGCGGCAGGTTTGCCGCTTGGAGCCGTTGCGTCAGATCGGCGGACAGCGGGATGCCTTTTGGCGTGCCGGTGGCGTCGTCAACGATGATGGTCTGCTCGCCGCTGCGTTCGGTGGGATCGAAAATGAGCACCGGGCCGATCTTGCCGACCGAGGCCGTGCTGTAGCCCTTGTCGCGGGCGAGCTTCAGGATCGTCGCCTCATCGAGATAATTGCCGGCGAAGTGTTCGTCGACGTCGCCGAGCACCGCATCATTCTCGAGGAACGGCGTCGAGCTGCTATTGGCGCCCGGCACCGGGAAGCCAGCGTAAATCGTGTTCGAGAAGTCGCCGGTATCGCCCAGCATGTGGCCGGTCGCCATGCCCGATGCGTTCGCGGTGGTGAAGGTCGGAAACAACGCATGGCTGTTGCGGAGGCTAACGCCGTCGCGCGCGATGGCGGCCATGGTGGGCGCCGTCGAGTCGTCGACCATGCGGGAGCGCAGGCCGTCGGCAATGAACAGCACGACATTGTGAGGCCGCGCGGCCGGCGTCTGCGCGACGGCGGGCGCCGCCAATGCGAGTTGCAGGATTGCCGTGCCGAGGAAAAACGTCGGTCGCATGGGAAAACTCCGCGCAACGGGGCGAAAAGGAGTGCTGGAGTTTTGACGGCGGCCGGTGACGTTTGTGTGACCAGACCATGATCCAATTCAACTGAATCGGATCATGGTCTAGATTTTTCATTTGCGCATGATCTTTTCCGACCTTCCTTCGCCCGCCGAAGCGGGCTTCGCGAAGGCGGGAAACCGGTTTCCGCCCTCGGATCAAGTCCGAGGGCCGGCTTTTTCGGGATCATGCTCAGCCCGCGACGGTGGCGCAATGCCTGGCGACGCGCGGATTCACATCAGGAACGGCCAGGCGCTCGGCGAGCGAAATGCCGGCGGCGATCTGAAAGCTACAACGGACAAAAAAAGGCGGCCCGGTTAGGGCCGCCAAGGGTCCGCGCGACAGGAGTTGAAGCGCGGACCCGAACTTGCGGGCGGCCATCAAAGCCCGCAAGCGAAGAGAAGTACCGGGGCGATTTTACTCGCCCCAGTTTTTATTCGCCTTCGGTGCCGATCGCGTAAGCGGTTTCGCCGTGCACCGCATCGTCGCCGACCTTCAGCGTCGCTTCGTCCATACGCAGCGGGACGATGAAGCTGATCACCTTGAGGATGATCAAGGTCGCGATCACGTTGAACACGATGATGAAAGCCGCGCCCTCAGCCTGAATCAGAAGCTGAGAGGGATTGCCGTAGAGCCAGCCGGTGATGCTGACGCCGGGCGCATCCTTGTCGGTGCCGATATATTCGAGCATGTCCGGATTGGCGAGAACGCCCGTCAGCAAGCCGCCCATCACGCCGGCCACGCCGTGGGTCGAGAACACGCTCAGCGTATCGTCGACCTTTTGCATGAAGCCGAGTTTCTGGAACTTGTTCATGCTGAGCCACGGGATGATGCCCGCGCAGACGCCGATGATGAGCGCGCCATAGCCATCGACATAACCGGCGGCCGGCGTAATGCCGACAAGACCGGCGATCATGCCGTTCACCGCACCGATGACCGACGGTTTGCCGTAAGCCATCTTGTCCATCACCGTCCACACCAGCAGCGCGGTGCAGGCAGCGATCTGGGTGTTCATCACCGCTCCGCTGGCGTTCGCGTTGGCGAAGTACGGATCGCCGCCGTTGAAGCCGTTCCAGCCGAGCCACAGGATGCCGGCGCCTACCAATGTGACCAGCAAGCTATTCGGCGGGAAGTTGTCGCGATCAGCCTGAAGTCGCGGACCGATCATCCACGCGGCGACGAATCCGGATGTTCCCGCGGCAAGATGGATCACGTAGCCGCCCGAGAAGTCGGCGACACCCAAGACGCTGAGCCAGCCGCCACCCCAGAGGCTGAACGCGCCGACGGTGTAAACGAGCGTCATCCATACCGGGCAGAAGATCATCCACGCCGTGAAGTTCATGCGACCAAGCACGGAACCGGCCAGAATAATCACGGTGATGGCGGCGAACACGAATTGGAACCATACCAACGTCGCCATCGGGAAGCCGAGCGCCGGCATACCGGCGGCGGCGGCAGGCACCGTCGCTTGTCCGAGGTTAAAGGCAGCCGATAGCGCCGGACTAGGCGTTCCGATAAACGGGAACCATTGTGGACCGAACGCCAAATTATAGTCGAACAAGACCCAGACGAGCATGACCGAGGCGAACGCGTAGATCGACATGAATGCGGAATTAATCGCCCACTTCTTTTTGACGATGCCGCCATACAGAACGACCAAGCCGGGCATGCTCATCAGAGCGACAAAAGTCCCGGCAGTTAACTGCCAAGCATTATCTCCAGTATCTAACCACTGTGGTGACGGAACGAGTGCCATGTGCCTTCCCCCAAAATGCCCTCAGTGCGCCGGGGGCGCACGGGCGAACGATTTGATTGTTCGCAATTCTTATGCCAGTTAATCAAACATTAACCGGCTACATTTTCCACGAGGCTTCGGGCCGGATGGGGCAAATTGTGACTATAAACTTCGCAGGCTGACCATAAAATGGGCAGGAAAATGTCGAGAACGTTAATGCGAACTAGGCCACTGACGGTAGCTGCTGGGGCATTGGCTCTTATCCTTGCTGTTCCCTCAGTCAGCAGTGCGCAGCATGGTGCGAAAGCAGTCACCTGCACCAATAATTCGAGCGGCGCGAGCTGGCAGATCAATATCGATTACGATCACAGCACGGTGGATACCCTTCCGGCCAGCATCAGCGACGCCGAGATTTCGTGGCACACTACGGACGGGCAAAACTTCAGGCTTAATCGCAAGTCGGGAGACCTTACGGTGATCCTGGCCTCAAGCACCGGCGGCGCTTTTCTCTATGATCGTTGCAAGTTGGCCGATTGAAAGAGCGAGTGCGGGATTAAGCTCCGCCGCGGTATCGCATCGCCAGTCGCGCCGTCCACCGCTCGGCAAAGCCGGCTGTGGTGGGTATGGCGGTGGTGATGGCTGAGCGGCTGCTGTCTCCCGTCAAAGCAACGGTTGGGTTCGCATCGGAGACCGGGCCGCGCGAGCGTAATGAGGATTTCGGCGGCGCCGTCTTCGGCTATGAGCTGCCCAAGCCGCGCCGGGACATCGTCGCGGCGGTCGCCGACGGTATCGGTGGGGCCAAGGGCGGCCGCATTGCGGCCGAAACCGCGGTGCGCGGCTTTCTCGATGGATTTTGCGACCTTCCCGAGACGATGGAAGTGCGGCGCGCGGCGGCGACCGTTCTCAATTCGCTCAATGGCTGGATCTATGCGCTCGCCAAGCGCGACAGCAAGCTCACCGGCATGGGCTGCACTTTCACGACGCTCACCCTGCGCGGGCGGGTCGCGCACGTTCTTCATGTCGGCGACTCGCGCGCCTATCGGCTGCGCGGCGATCGCCTGTCGTTACTGACCACCGACCACGTCCGGGAGAGCACGGGCGGCCGATCGAACATTCTCAACCGCGCGCTCGGCGTCGAGACGGAAGTGCGGCTCGATTACGCCGCCCAGCCGGTGGCGTTGCACGACCGCTTTCTGCTCTGCAGCGATGGCGTGCATGCCTATCTGACGCCGGACCACATCACCGACATTTTGCGCCAGCGCTCGGCGTCCGACGATACCGCGCGCGCCCTTGTGACCGCCGCGCTCCAGTCCGGCAGCACCGACAATTGCACGGCGCTCGTCGTCGATGTTGTCGACCTGCCGACTGCGGAATCGGCCGAGGTCGGCGCCGACATTATGCAATTGCCGCTGATCCCTACCCCGATCGACGGACAAACGGTCGACGGCTTTGTGCTCAAAGTGCTGATATCCGACGGCCGTTATACCCGCCTATTCGGCGCCTTCGATGAGGTCGACGGCGGCGAGGTGGCGCTGAAATTCCCAAAACCCCAGGTCGCGGCTGTCGCCACCTATCACGCGGCCTTTGTCCGCGAAGCCTGGGTCGGGGCGCGCGTGAACAGTCCCTGGGTCGGCCGCGTCATCGAGCTGCCGCCGGGCCGGCAAACCTGCCTCTATACCGTGATGCCGCTTTACCAAGGCGAGCTGTTGTCGACGCGGCTCGCGCGGCGGCCGCTGTTCGGACTGGAGGAGGGGCGCAACGTCGCGATCAAATTGGCGCGCGGCGTGGCGGCGCTGCACCGCGCCGGCATCATTCATCGCGACATCAAGCCGGACAATATTATTCTCGAGGCCGAGGGCTCGCTCAAACTGATCGATCTCGGCGTGGTGCGCGTGCCGGGGCTGGAGGATTTTCCTGCCGCCGATATTCCCGGCACGCTCGCTTACATGGCGCCGGAAATGTTCGCCGGCGAGCCGGGCAATGAGCAGACCGATATCTACGCGCTGGGCGTCACCATGTTTCGCGCCTTTACCGGCGAATACCCGTACGGCAACCTCGATGCGGTGAGCCCATCGCGGCGCAATCGGCCCGCACCGCTCGGCGATCTGCGCCCCGACCTGCCGGCTTGGCTGCAAGAAGTCCTCGGCAGGGCGATCGCGCTCGACCCGGCCCAGCGCTTTCGCGATGTGATGGAATTTGCCGTCGAGATGGAGGCCGGTCCGTCGCGCGCTCCAGATGGCGTGCGGCGGCCGCAGACGCTCTACGAGCGCGCTCCGGTGCAGTTCTGGCAGGGCGTGGCGGCAATCCTCGCGCTCGCCGTGATATTCTTGCTGTGGCGTGCGCACTGAGCTTCGACGCCATCACAAAAGGCTTGAAGATGCGGATCGCCGGTATTGCAGGTGCGCTGATCGCTCTCGCCGTAGCGCCGGCGCGCGCGCAAGTGCAAGCGCCCGGATTGACATTTTCGCTGCAGCGCCGCAAAGCCAAAAGGCCGGTTTGCGGGATTCCGCGGGATTCATAGTCGCAGATGTTCAAGCGAATCCTGATTGCCAATCGCGGCGAGATCGCCTGCCGCATCATCAAGACCGCCCGGCGCATGGGGATCGCAACCGTCGCGGTCTATTCCGAGGCCGACCGCGACGCGCTCCATGTCGAGATGGCGGACGAGGCCGTCCTGATCGGGCCGCCGCCGGCGGCGCAAAGCTATCTGGTCATCGACAAGATCGTCGCCGCCTGCAAGTCGACCGGCGCCGAGGCGGTGCATCCGGGTTACGGTTTTCTCTCCGAGCGCGAAGCGTTCGCCACCGCGCTGGCCGAGGCCGGCATTGTCTTCATCGGCCCGAACCCCAAAGCCATCGCCGCGATGGGCGACAAGATCGAAAGCAAGAAGGCCGCCGCCGCGGCCGAGGTCTCGACCGTGCCCGGCCATCTCGGCGTCATCGAGGACGAGAAAGAGGCCGCCAAGATCGCCGACGAGATCGGCTATCCGGTGATGATCAAGGCCTCCGCCGGCGGCGGCGGCAAGGGCATGCGCATCGCGCATTCGCGCGAGGAAGTGTCGGAAGGTTTCGCCCGCGCCCGCTCCGAAGCGAAATCGAGCTTCGGCGATGACCGCGTCTTCATCGAGAAATTCATCACCGATCCGCGCCATATCGAAATCCAGGTTCTCGGCGACAAGCACGGCAACGTCATCTATCTCGGCGAGCGCGAATGCTCGATCCAGCGGCGCAACCAGAAGGTTCTCGAAGAATCGCCGAGCCCGCTGCTCGACGAAGCCACGCGCAAGAAAATGGGCGAGCAGTCGGTCGCGCTGGCCAAGGCTGTCGGTTACGACAGCGCCGGCACCGTCGAATTCGTGGCCGGGCAGGACAAGAGCTTCTTCTTCCTGGAAATGAACACGCGGCTTCAGGTCGAGCATCCGGTGACCGAGCTCGTCACCGGCATCGACCTTGTCGAGCAGATGATCCGGGTTGCCGCCGGCGAGCCGCTGTCGATCAAGCAGAGCGATATCAAGCTCAACGGCTGGGCGGTCGAAAGCCGCGTCTATGCCGAGGATCCCTACCGCAATTTCGCGCCCTCGATCGGACGGCTGGTGCGCTATCGCCCGCCGGCCGAAGGCGTGCATGACGGGGTCACCGTGCGCAACGATACCGGCGTCACCGAGGGCGGCGAGATTTCGCTCTACTACGATCCGATGATCGCCAAACTCGTGACGCATGCCAAGACGCGGCTTGAGGCGATCGATGCGCAAGCCGTGGCGCTCGATGCTTTCACCATCGAAGGCATCCGCCACAATATCCCGTTTCTGGCCGCGATCATGCAGAAGCCGCGCTGGCGCTCCGGCAAGCTCTCGACGGCCTTCATCGCCGACGAATTTCCCGGCGGATTTGAGCGCGTGGCGCCGACCGGCGCGGTGGCGCACGACATCGCCGGCGTGGCCGCGGCCATCGACCACGTGCTCGGCGAACGTAAACGGAAAATCTCCGGGCAATTGAATACGACGCTGACCCGCGAGAAGCGGCGCGCCATCTGGCTCGGCGCCGACGAAATCCAGGCCGACGTGGAACACGACGGCAAATCGGTTATCGTTACTTTCGAAGACGGTGCGCGGCACGTTCTGTCATCGCGCTGGATTCCCGGCATGCCGGTCTGGGCGGGCACCATCGACGGCGCGCCGGTCGCGATGCATGTGCGCGCCATCCCGAACGGTTCCGAGCTCGCTTATCGCGGCATTGAGGTGAAGACCTTCGTCTATACCGAGCGCGAGGCGAAATACTGGCGGCTCATGCCGCTGAAAAAACTCTCCGGCAGCGAGAAAGCGGTGCGCTGCCCGATGCCGGGCCTCGTCGTGTCGCTGGCTGTCGCCGAAGGCCAGGAGGTCAAAGCCGGCGAAACGCTCGCCGTGGTCGAGGCCATGAAGATGGAAAACATTCTGCGCGCCGAGCGCGACGGCTCCATCAAGACGATCCGGGTCAAGAAAGGCGACAGCGTCGCCGTCGACGCGGTGATTATGGAATTCGCCTGATCGTCATTCCGGGGCGCGCCAGCGAGCCCGGAATCCCTAGTCCCGGTAGCTGTTGCAGCACTCCGCCGATAGTTCTGCAATACTGTGGTTATGGATTCCGGGCTCGGCGCTGCGCGCCGCCCCGGAATGACAAATTCGTCGCCGGGGCCAATTGCGATGCGGGCACTAAACCTTCTCTTGTCGCCGACGGGGCGGCTGCGGCCGCGGCCTTTCATTTATGGCGCGCTCGCTGTTTATCTGTTCGGCGCGGCATCGCACTTGCTCACGACGCCTGACGTGCTTCGGCGCGGCGGACTATGGCCCTTCATCGCGGTCCAGCTTTTGCTCGTCTGGATATGGTTTAGCCTGCACGCCAAGCGTCTGCACGATACCGGGCGGTCCAGCGGCTTGGCCGTGGGCATCGGTCTCATCTATCTTCTCTCGGTCGTGCTGCTGTTGATCGTCGCCGACGGCTTCTTCAACACATCGGCCGCGCCGATGGCGGACGCGAATGCGGCCGGTGCGCTTTGGCTGCTTCTCCTTCTCTACGTTGCCGGCACGCTCGCCGGATCGGCTCAGTACGATCTCGCTTGGGTCGTGGTGGCGGTCCTGACATTCATGGCCGTTGTGCCCGTTATTGTAGCGCTCGGATTCACGTCATGGCTGGCGAGAAAGCCAACCGAGAATTAATTCGATTGAATTGGTTCTCGGTCTGATTTTTATTCGAGCACGCTTGCAGAAGAGAAGTGATGCTGCACTTCGCCTATGGCTCCAACATGCACCGCGCCGTTATGCGCAAACATGCGCCCGCGGCCGAAGCGGCCGGCGTGGCCACACTCGAGAGCTACCGGTTCGTCATCACGGCGGACGGCTATGCCTCGGTCGAGCCGTCGCCGCGAAAGACGGTGTACGGCATGCTGTGGCGGCTCACGCCGCGCGACCGCGTGACGCTCGACGCTTGGGAGAATGTCGCCGGCGGGCTCTATCGTGCCGAGACTTTGCTGGCTCATCGGAGCGGCCAGCAGATGCCGGCGCTGGTTTACATCGCGCGTGATTGTCCGGCCGGACAGGCAAGACCGGGCTACATGGAAGCCGTCATCGAGGCGGCCCGCGCGTTGGAACTGCCGGCAGGCTATGTAGCATCCCTGGAAGAATGGCTGCCGGCGGGACCGGTCAGTGCCGGACATCCAAAGTTCGGAGATTTTTGGTGAGCACTCGCTATGTCCTTGTCCGTGGTCAAGTCCAAGGTGTCGGCTACCGCGCCTGGACGGAGTACACAGCGCTTGAACGCGGTCTGCAAGGCTGGGTGCGCAACCGCCGCGACGGTTGCGTCGAAGCGGTCTTTGTCGGGCCTGACGATGCCGTCGCGGCCATGATCGAAGAATGCCGTAAAGGACCAGGCAGCGCCCGCGTCGACTTGGTCGATCACCGCGAGGCGAGACTGGATGAGGTCAAGCTGCGCCGCGGGGATGAATTGTTCTCGGTGCTGAGAACAGCTTGAGCGGTCGACGTCGCGCCGAACAGGGGCTCGAACGCTGAGCGCAGCGCCAGGTCTACCTCCGGCATCGATGCCGTGACGCCAAGATCGGCGAGTGAGGTGACGCCGAAGCGCTGATCGGCAACGCCGCACGGCACGATACCGGAAAAGTGCGACAGATCGGGCTCGACGTTGAGCGCGAAGCCGTGCAGCGTCACCCATTGCCGCACGCGGATGCCGATGGCCGCGATTTTGTCCTCGAACTTCTCGCCGTTATTGCTCGCGCCTTTGTCCGGCCGCGGCACCCACACACCGATCCGGTCGTCGCGGCGCTCGCCGCGCACATTGAAGGAGGCGAGCGCGCGGATGATCCATTCTTCGATCGTCGCGACGAAGCGGCGCACATCAGGCGCGCGGCGCTTGAGGTCGAGCATGACATAGCCGACGCGCTGGCCGGGCCCATGATAGGTGAACTGCCCGCCGCGGCCGGTGGCGTGGACGGGAAAGCGGGCGTCGATCAGCTCGGATGGCCGCGCCGATGTGCCGGCGGTGTAGAGGGCAGGGTGCTCCAGAAGCCAGACCAGTTCGCGCGCCTCGCCGCGCGCGATCGCCTCGGCCCGCGCCGTCATGACCGCAAGCGCGCTGTCGTAGTCGACGAGATCGTCGCTCACGCGCCATTCGACCGGCGCCGAACCGGCGGCAGGTTGCAGGCCAATTGTCAGGTCGCCGCGCGTGTTAACCACCTTGTAACCATAGCGTGGTGAAACAGTCCGGTACATCGAGCCTGCAGGTCAAAGCCGATTCCAAAAAGGCGCTGCAGGGGTCGGATGTTAAATAGGGGGCAAAGTGCCGACTATCGACAACGTATCGATCGATATTGCGGTCGTCTTGGGGACAAGCTCCATGCCAATCCACCAGGTGCTCCGGCTCGGCCGCGGCGCCATCATCGAGCTCGATGCTTCGGAGGACGATGCGGTGCACATCCTCGCCAATAACTTTCCGGTGGCGAAGGGCACGGTCGTGGTCAGTGGCAACAAGATCGCCGTCGAGATCAATTACCTTCTGCCGCGAAACCCCGAAACCGCCTAGCTTTTTGATAGGACGTGGCTTTTTGCGGCCGGCAGGGCGCGGCCCGAAAGCCCACAGGCCTGCCGCCGGGCCTTGTCCGGCATCCCCCTAACTGTTACATCGGCGCCGTCGCGCGTCGGTCTGACGCGTGTCCACCCCACATGCGGCCGTGGCGGAATTGGTAGACGCACTAGCTTGAGGTGCTAGCGGGGCAACCCGTGGAGGTTCGAGTCCTCTCGGCCGCACCAGCCTGCGCGCTGTGAGCTTCGGCTCGGCGCGTCAATGCGCCGGCGTGAAGAGCCCGGCAAACGACTTTATCTTGGTGGCCAGATCGGCGCGGTGGCGATCGCCGCCGGCGCGGACGCGCTCGTGACGGCGGTGACGCCTTTCGTGCTCGGCGGAATCGACACCGTGCCTTCTGTGGCGCGCGTGCCCTGAAGTTTTCTCCGCGCTATGCGTGTCCTCCTCGGACGCGGCAATCGATTTCGGCTGCTCCGGCCACTGCACATTGGCGTTGTCATCCGCCACGCCAGAGTCCGGCTGGAACGCCGACGCGTCCGGCGCCGGCAGCGCGACATCGTCAGGCTTGAGATTTTCGGACGACGGCGCGGCGGGCTGCGGCCAGGCCGGCTGCGCGCCGGCATTGTCGATGCCGCCACCGATCTCGAGTTGATCGGGCACCGCGGAGGCCAGCATCCGCGCTTTCGGCTTGTTCGCCATCGCGATCTCGTAAGACGCGGACGGCACCACCTGTACGATGCGGAAGCCGTTGTCCTTGAGTCCCTTCAATATGCCGGGCAGCGCGGCCACTGTTTTCGGGTGAATGTCGTGCAGGAGCAAAATGCCCTTGCCGCGCGCTTGCAACCGGCTCAGTGCCAACGACTTGATCTGATCCGGCGTGATGCCGTGGTGCCAATCGTCGGCCACCGTGTCCGCCGAAAAGACGATGAGGTGGCGGGCGGCGAGCTCGTTCTCGAGCGTGTCGGAACGATCGAGGCCGGGGATGCGGAAGAACGGCGCGAGATATTTGGTGTCGCCGAGTGCCGCGCTGACGTCGGAAATGCCGACATCGATTTCCTGCCGCATGCGCTCGACCGGCATTGTGCCGAAATGCATCGGATGGTCTTCGCTATGCGTGCCGATCGTGTGGCCTTCTTCGTATTCCCGGCGCACGACGGCAGGATAGGTGCGCGCCATTTCGCCGACCTGGAAATACGTCGCCTTCACACATTCGGAGGCGAGGATATTGAGGATCTGGTTGGAGTAAGGCGGCAGCGGCCCGTCGTCGAAGGTGAGCACCACCTCTTTGTCTTGCAGCGGCAGCGAGTCGGGATACTGCATGCGGCCGAGCCGCTTGTAGTCGGCGGGATCGATGGCGAGCACGCGGCTTGTTCCAAGCGCATTCGGATTTCCGGGACAGTTTTGGGCGCTCGTTTGCGTGGGCGCGCCGGACTGCGCCTGAGCGGGCGCGTTGTCGTCTTGCTTGCTATCTTGTGATTGTGCGGGCGCGGCGTCTTGGCCGTGCGCGGTCGGACTATCTTGTTTGGGTGCAGCAAGACCGGCCGGCACCCCATCTTGCGCGTGCGTCGCGGCGCTGTCTTGCGAATGCGTCGGCGCGTTGTCTCGAGCTTTGTCCGCGCCGTCCTGCGCATGCGCGAGCGTGTCGACTTGAACCGGCACGGGCGTGCTGGCCGTCGGCACCGGAGTGCTGTGAGGTGTCTCGCGCGCGCTGTTTTGGGGTGGCGCGGGCGTGGCCGGCATGGCCGTGGCAAGCATGGGCGTGGCGGATGCGGCGCCGTTCTCCGCGCGCGCCGAAACGGCAGCGAGCGGCGCGCCGATCACGGCAACGAGAGCCGCGGCTAAGAAGCCTGCTCTAAAACTTCGCATTCCCCAACCCTCGGAACTCGGCGAGTTCGCCGGGACCGCCGACCCTGATCCAATTATTACCAGTTACGTTGGTTAACGAACCGTGAACGGCTTCTTCTTTGCTGCCATATGGTGTTGATAACTAGTGCCAAAACGCCACGCCCCGCTGAATTCGCGCCCTTTGCCGGCTTTTCCTTACCGTTAATCACAACCGCCTAAGCTCGCGGCCGTAATGTGCAGGCGTGTGGGGGCGTTGGAATGACGGCCGCTCCAGGAGCCCAAACCCGGTGGGCGCGGCGGCGATTGGGCGGGCGGGCTGGTTTATCGATGCCCGGCCGGAATATCGCGCGCATCACCACATTCCTGCTGTTGATTCTCGCTCTGGCGGTGATCGCCTGCGCCGCGGCGGGCCTGACCGCCACGCAGCGCAACGATGCCCGGCAGGCGGCCGAGCGGCACAAAACGCTGGAAACCGTCCTCGGCGAGCTTCACGCGGTATTCGGCGATGTCGACCATTTCGACAACGGTCAGCTTGGTCTCGTTGAAGGCCGCGCCGGGCTTAACGACCTACGATTCGATGCGGACCTGACCTCCGACAGCGAACGTGAAGTGCAGTCGCTGCACGATGCGCAAGGCCGTATCGTCGGCTGGTTCAGTTGGGCGCCCGATCGGGCGCTCATTCACACGATGAACCGGCTGTGGAGCGTTGTCGGCACGTTCGGCGTCATGCTCGCGCTGGCCGCGGCTCTTGCGCTTGGCGCCGCGCAACGGCTCGCCAAAGCGCTTCGCCGCAGCGTCGAGTCGGTTCGCAAGCTCACCATGCAGGATCCGCTCACCGGTCTTGCCAACCGTCGCGTCGTGCTCGAACAGCTCGACGATGTGACGGCGGCACGCCGGGAGCGCGTCGTCGTGTTCGCTCTCCTCGACATCGACGGCTTCCACGACATCAACGATATGCTGGGCTGGGCCGGCGGCGATACGATGCTGGTCAGCATTGTCGAGCGCTTCAAGGCATGGCTGCCGGATGGCGCGCTGTTCGGACGTTTCCAGGACGACGAATTCGCCGTTATTGTGAGCGGCGGAAACGGCCAAACCGCGACCGAGCTTGCGGACCGGATCGCCGCTTCGCTCGCCGCGCCGATCTTCATGGATCAGATGTGGCAGATCAGCGTGAGCATGGGCATCGCGCAGGCGCCGGAAGACGGCACCACCGGCGACGAATTGAACCGCCGCGCGTCGCTGGCGCTGCGCGCCGCCAAGCGCAATGGGCGCGGCTCGGTGCGGCGCTTCGTGCCGCAAATCCAGGAACAGCATTCCGAGCGCCGGTTCCTCTTGCGCGAGCTTGAGGCCGCGATCCGGGATGAAGTTTTCGAGGTCCATTATCAGCCGGTCGTCCTCGCCGAGGGCGGTGGGATCGTCGGCGTCGAAGCGTTGTTGCGCTGGACGCATCCGACGCGCGGCGCCATCGCGCCGTCCATGTTCATTCCGCTTGCCGAGGAAAGCGGCTTGATGGTGGAGCTCGGCGAAATCGCGCTGCGCCGCGCGCTCAACGACGGCGCGCGCTGGCCGGATCTATTCGTCTCCGTCAATCTGTCTCCGGTTCAGATCCGCAGCCGCGGCCTCGTCGAGCTGCTCGGCGCGGCTCTTGCCGACAGCGGCATGCCGGCCTCGCGGGTCGTTCTCGAAGTCACGGAAGGCGTGCTCATCGACAATCCAGAAGAGGCGCAGACGACGCTCGAAGCCTTGCGTGCGCTCGGCGTCGCGACTGCGCTCGACGATTTCGGCACCGGTTATTCGAGCTTGAACTATTTGCAAAAATTTCCGTTCGACCGGCTCAAGATCGATCGCAGCTTCGTTGCCTCGCTCGGCACGACCGGCAATTCCGGGGCCATCATCCAGTCGATTGTCACGCTCGGCCATGCGCTCGGCATGAAGGTCTTGGCGGAAGGCGTCGAGACCAACGAACAGCGCGTGTTGTTGCGTCTGGCCGGCTGCGACGAGATGCAGGGCTATCTGTTCGCCAAAGCCTGCCCGGCGGAATCGATCGACAAGATCCTGTCCCGGCCGGCGGCGGCTCGCGCTGCCGCGCGGCGGTCCGGCGGCTCGTCCGATTAGTCTTCCGGTAGCCTGAAGCCCTACCAACGGCTATCTATAGGCGGTCACGTGAGGCGGTCATTCGGCCTCGCGCGGCCACGGGAAGGAGCGCGCCATGCTGGCAAATAGCCTACTTGGCCTCGATTTCGGCCTCGGCAGCGACGTCGAAATGCTGCGCGAAACGGTGCGGGATTTTACCAAGGACAAGATCGCGCCCCTTGCCGGGGAGATCGACCGTTCGAACGCCTTTCCGCGCGAGCTGTGGCCGCAACTCGGCGCGCTTGGACTTCTCGGCATCACGGTCGAGGAAGAGTTGGGCGGTTCGGGGCTCGGCTATCTCGCCCATTGCGTGGCGATGGAGGAGATTTCGCGTGGCTCCGCCGCCATCGGCCTGTCCTACGGCGCGCACTCGAACCTGTGCGTGAACCAGATCCGGCGCAACGGCAGCGAAGAACAGAAGCGCCGCTATTTGCCGAAACTGATTTCGGGAGAGCATGTCGGCGCCTTGGCGATGTCGGAGCCGGGCGCGGGCTCGGATGTGGTGTCGATGCGCACGCGCGCCGACCGCAAGGGCGACCGCTACGTGCTCAACGGCTCGAAAATGTGGATCACCAACGGGCCGATTGCCGACACGCTTGTGGTCTATGCCAAGACCGATCGCACCGCGGGCGCGCGCGGCATCACGGCTTTCATCATCGAGAAGGACTCCAAAGGTTTCTCCGCCGGCAAGAAGCTCGACAAGCTCGGCATGCGCGGCTCCGACACCAGCGAGATTGTTTTTGAGGATTGCGAGGTGCCGGTCGAGAACGTGCTCGGTGTGGTCGGCAACGGCGTCAATGTGCTGATGTCGGGCCTCGACTACGAGCGCACCGTGCTGGCGGCGGGTCCGCTCGGCGTGATGCAGGCCTGCTTGGACATTGTCATTCCTTATCTGCATCAGCGCACGCAATTCGGTCAGCCGATCGGCCGCTTCCAGCTCATGCAGGCTAAGCTTGCCGACATGTATGTGACGCTCAATGCGTCCAAAGCTTACGTCTATGCCGTGGCCAAGGCTTGCGATCGCGGCGAAACAACGCGCGAAGACGCTGCCGGCGCGATCCTCTATGCCGCCGAACGCGCGACCTGGATGGCGCTCGAAGCCATCCAGTGTTTGGGGGGAAATGGCTATATCAACGACTATCCGGCCGGGCGGCTCCTGCGCGACGCCAAGCTCTATGAAATCGGCGCCGGCACCAGCGAAATCCGCCGCATGCTGATCGGGCGGGAGATTTTCGAGAAGACGCGGTAGTGCGCTAAAAAGTACCAGGCCGTTAGATACTATCTAATTATATCCATTGACTATCCAAGTATTTTGGATTTGGATATGTTACCTCATGCTGTGGATACTTAGAGGATAACATGTCGTCTTCCGGACTAGCCCGCTCAGTGGAGGGACTTCCAACAACCGCTGCGAAGATTCGCGTGCTCGCAGCCAAAGGACTTCCCCGTGCCGAGATCGCGCGGGAACTAGGCATCCGTTATCAGCATGTGCGTAACGTTCTGATGCGAGACGCAGCAAAGGCAAGCAATGTGGAGGGTGCGAATTCTCCAGTTTTAACAACTCACCCCGGCAAGATTCGCGTTGCTTCTGACGGAAGTGCCGTTGTTCCCGCGGTCATAACGAATGCGCTAAATCTGAAAAGCGGGGACGTGTTGTTCGTGCGCGTAGATGACGGTGAAATACGCTTGTTGACGGCATCGGCTGTGGCGCGGCGAGTTCAAGCGCTTGTTCGGAAGTTCGTTCCGGAAGGCGTGAGTCTTGTCGATGAATTGATTGAAGACCGGCGGCGCGAGGTCGAAGCCGAGGCCCGAGATGGCTAAGGTTGTGCTGGATGCGTCGGCTTTTCTTGCGTTCCTCAATGGCGAGCCAGGAGCCGACAAAGTAGCCGCCGTCCTCGGGGACGCAATAATCTCGGCGGTCAATCTCGCGGAAGCATGTACCAAGCTGGCGCTGAAAAGCGGATCGTCTGATCAGGCGACCGCTGTCGTTGAAGAGGCAGAATTGGAAGTTGTTGATTTTGATCGCGCGCTTGCCGAAGCGACGGGGGCGCTCGCAGTGCTCACTCGAGGCCGCGGTTTGTCCCTGGGGGATCGCGCATGTCTTGCGTTAGCGCGACGCGAAGAGGCGATAGCGCTCACCGCTGATAACGCGTGGCGCAAAGTCGATCTGGGTGTCGATATTCAATACATCCGGTAAAAGACGGTCCACCTTATGGGCACGATGGCGATCGTCATGGGCGCCGCTTGCGCCGCTTGCGCCACGCGCGAGACCGCGCGCCGCGCGATGCCGCTAAAGTTCTTCATCGGCATGTAATAACATCCGCCCTTCGGCGTTCCACCTATCTGCGCGGTGTGCATCAGCGAGTCCCAGAGCCGCAGTGCGTCGATCTGCAAGTTCTGCACGTGCCGGCTCCGTTCGGCGGCGGTATTTGCAGTTCAATGGCTTATTCAGCCAATGAACTAAAGATGCATTGGCCTAGTTTTAGCACGGTTTTGGCTTACTAACTCATTGAATCCACGACGAATCAGTTATGGTGCTGGCGGCCCAATGCCGGGGCAACCGCCGGAGCGAACGCCATGCTGCGCGTACGTCTAAAAGCGGACGGACGATTGGTCGAGATTCTGCCGGACGGTAGCGAGCGCGCCATACCGACCGATCCGCAAGCGATCCGCACGGCGGCGCGTAACGGCGCCCGCGCTTCGGATACCCGGCATGAGGACGCGAGCTACGCGCGCAATGTCCGTGGGCAGACCGGCCTCACCCAAGCGGCCTTTGCGGCGCGCATCGGCGTTCCGGTCGAGACGGTGCGCAATTGGGAGCAAGGCAAGCGCTCGCCGCGCGGCCCGGCGCGGGCGCTTCTCAAAGTGATTGAGCGGGCGCCCGAAGCGGCGTTTGCGGTGCTCGGCAAAGCCCGCTAAGCGCGCCTTCAGGCCGCTTGGCGGAACAGAGACAACCCCTGCCGCATTGGGCTGGAATTGCCGCGCGCAATGGCGGATGCTTGTTTCGTGCAATAGCGCCAAAATAAGCAAAGCCAGCGGAGCAGCAGGCTATAGGAGCAGGGGATGGACGTGATTGAAAGTCATGGTGCGCGTATTCCGGCGCTTGGGTTCGGCACCATGACGCTCAAGGAGGATTTGTGCGTCGAGCTCGTCGAGGCGGCGTTGCAGCTCGGCTACCGGCATCTCGATACGGCGCAGATGTACGGCAATGAGCGCGAGGTCGGCTCCGGGTTGCGCGGCTCCGGCCTTAAGCGCGAGGATGTCTTTCTCACCACGAAGGTCTGGTTCAGCCGGCTGGCGCCGGGCGATTTCGAGCGCTCGGTCGACGAAAGCCTGCAGAAGCTCGGCTTGCCGTGGGTCGATCTGTTGATGATCCACTGGCCCAACGCGCAAATTCCGCTCGCCGGATTGATCGCGGCGCTGTGCAAGGTCAAGAAAGCCGGGCTTGCCAAGAATATCGGCATCGCCAATTTCAACATCGCTATGATCGATGAAGCAACGAAGCTCGCCAGCGAGCCGATCGCGGTTCTGCAGATCGAAACGCATCCCTATCTCGATCAGACTAAAGTGATCGCCGCGGCGCGGCGTCATGGCATGGCAATCGTTGGCTATTGTCCGCTGGCGCGCGGCAAGGTGCCAAGCGATGAGACGCTGCAAAAGATCGGCCGCGCTCACGGCAAGTCCGCCTCGCAAGTCGCGCTACGCTTTCTCGAACAAGAGCGCATCATTCCGATCCCGCGCACCTCGAAACGCGAGCGGCTTGCGGAAAATCTCGGCAGCCTCGATTTCAAGCTCGGCGACACCGAGATGGCGGAGATCGGCAAGCTCAAGCGGCCGGATTCACGCATCGTGAGCCCGCCGCAGGCGCCGAAATGGGATTGAACCGGGACAAAAGCGCGCCGTGGAATCGATCGGACCCATACCCAATATCGAGGCCAGGGGAGCGAAAATTCCCTTGGTCGGCCTCGGCACTTGGGAATTGCGCGGCCGTCCTTGCGCGCGGGTGGTCGAGCAGGCTTTGCGGCTCGGCTACCGTCACATCGACACCGCGGAAATCTACGAGAACGAGCGCGAGGTGGGGGAGGGCGTGCGCGCCTCGGGCGTGAAGCGCAACGACTTCTTTTTGACCACAAAAATCTGGCCGGCGCATTTTGCGCCGCGCGCGCTCGAACGCGCCGCCCGCGACAGTTTGGTGCGGCTGCGCCTGAGCGACGTCGATCTCCTGTTGTTGCACTGGCCCAATCCGCAAATCCCGCTCGAGGAAACGCTGGGCGCTTTGTGCAAGGTCAAGCGCGACGGGCTCGCGCGCAATATCGGCATTTCCAATTTCACGGTGGCGATGGTCGAAGAAGCGACGCGGATTTCGACCGAACCGCTGGTGTGCGACCAAGTCGAATGCCATCCGTTCCTCGACCAAACGAAAGTGATCGCGGCCTGTCACGATCACGGCATGGCGGTCGTCGCCTACAGTCCGATCGCGCGCGGCGATGCGCGCAAGAACAAGGTGCTCGCCGCCATCGGCGCCGTACACAAAAAGACCGCGGCGCAAGTCTGCCTGCGTTATCTCGTGCAGCAGAACATCGTGGTCATTCCGCGCACTAGCAAGCTCGACCGCCTGTCGGAGAATGCCGCCATTTTCGATTTCGCGCTGAGCAACAAAGAAATGGCCGAGATTACCGCGCTGGCGCGCCCCGACGGCCGCATCGTCGACTTTTCCTATTCGGGCACTATCGATTGGGACTGAAGTTCAGAACTCGACGTCGAGCTCTTCCAGTTCATCAGGCTCGACTTTGGCCGCCGCAATCCATTCCTGCATGTGCGGATGAGCCATCATCGTATTGCAATAGTTTTGCGAAGCTGGATCAACCGCGACGTCGTAGGTGGTGAAGCGCGAACATACCGGGCTGTACATGGCGTCCGCCGCACAGGGTGTCGCGCCGAACAGATAAGGGCCTTTGTACGCGGTGAGGCATTCGCGCCAGATGGCGGTGATGCGATCGATATCGCCGCGCGCGCCGGCCCAGGACTTGAATCCCGGAAAATGCGCCTTGATGTTCATCGGCAGCGCCGAGCGCAGGTTGCTGAATCCGGAATGCATTTCGCCGCAGATCGAGCGGCAATGCGCGCGCTGCGCCTGATCGGCCGGCAGGATGCCGGCCTGCGGAGTGATCTCATGCAGGTACTCGGCGATCGCGAGCGTATCCCAAACTTTCATGTCGTCATGGACCAGGCGCGGGACGAGAAAGGACGGCGACAGCAGCAGCAATTCCGCTCGCGTCGAGGGATCGTCGGTCGAGACACTTTTTTCCTCAAAATCGAGACCGGCCATCTTGCATAGCAACCAGCCCCGCAGCGACCAGGAGCCATAATTCCTACTGGCGATAGTAAGAGTGGCCTTGGACATCCCGTCCCTCTCTTGTTTGAATTGATAGCCTAATCAAACACTTATTGTTTGAGCGACCATGATCTTTCTGGCGAGTCCTGGTTGCGCCCCGGCCCCGGCAACCTTAACGCCCATCTCAATTGTGCAGGATGTTCATATTCTTGTCGCAGTGCAACAAAAAATGCACTAGCCTACTCAAGTTGGGGGTCGAGCTGTGCCAGTCAGTCGGCACACGGCGCCCGTGGACCTGAACCGTACCTCGGGATGCTGTACCTCGCTTACCAGCTACAGTCCGACTTCATGACGCCGGTCCGGGCTTGGGCTGGCATGGCGGCCAATGCCGGCGGCCCACCGCTGCTCAACGGCCACGCGGCGATGCGCAACCTCACCGCGGTCTATGAGCTGATCTCGCGGGCGGGCCTGACCCATACGCGTCCGCCTTTCGGCATTGGCACTGTTACGGTCGGCAACCGCGAGGTCGAGGTGCGCGAGGAGGCGGCGCTGACCACGCCGTTCGGGACGCTTCTTCACTTCAAGAAGGACGTTGCGACGGTGCAGCCGCGCGTCCTCTTGGTGGCGCCATTGTCGGGCCATTTCGCAACGCTGTTGCGGGCGACCGTGCGCACCATGCTGCCCGACCACGACGTTTACATCACCGATTGGCACAATGCCCGCGACGTTCCGTTGACCGCGGGCCGGTTCGGCGTCGACGAATATACCGATCACATCATCAAGTTTCTCGAAACCATGGGGCCGGGTTCGCATGTCGCCGCGGTGTGCCAGCCCTGCGTCGCGGTGCTTGCCGCGGCGGCGGTGATGGCGCAGGCGGGCAATCCGGCGCAGCCGCGCTCGATGACGCTGATGGCAGGGCCGATCGACACCCGCGTCAATCCGACCACGGTCAATGAGCTCGCCCGCAAGAAAACGATCGACTGGTTCGAGCGCACGCTCACGGCATCAGTGCCGTTGCGCTATCCGGGCGCCTTCCGCCGCGTCTATCCGGGCTTCGTGCAGCTCGTCGCCTTCATGAGCATGAATATCGAACGGCACGTGAAGGCGCATAAGGAGCTTTACGAAAATATCGCCAACGGCGAACTGGAAAAGGCCGCCGTCACCAAGGCGTTCTACGACGAATATTTCGCGGTGCTCGATCTCACCGCGGAGTTTTATCTGGAAACCGTGCGGCTGATCTTCCAAGACTACGCGCTGCCGCTCGGCAAGCTCGAATGGCACGGCCAGAAGGTCGATCCGAGCGCGATCAGAAAGACCATGCTGCTCACGGTCGAAGGCGAGCGCGACGACATCTGCGCTGTCGGCCAGACGGTCGCCGCGCACGATCTGTGCAGCAAGCTGCGGCCTTATCTGAAGCGGCACCACATGCAGGCCGGCGTCGGCCATTACGGCGTATTCTCCGGCAAGCGCTGGGAAACGCAGATTTATCCGATTTTGAAGAACGTGATCTTGTCGAGCGACTGAGCAGAGCGCTCAGCGCATCGCGGCGGCGATATTGCCGCCGTCGACGGTGGTCACGTCGGCCGTGGTTTTGAGCGCCAACGCGTGGTGCAAGAACGCTTGTGCAACGTCGTCGGCAGTAACTTCGCGGCCGAGCAGATTGCCGCTCATGTAATCCTTTTCGGAAAGTCCGCGCGCCTCGGAGCGTGAGGCGATCATGTCGCGCGTCAACAGCCCGGAACGGATGCGGTCGGCATTGACCGCATTGGCGCGGATGCCGTCTGCGCCGTAGTCGAGCGCGTATTGGCGCATGAGCGCCAGCAGCGCCGCTTTGGGCAACCCGTAAGGTCCAAAATTCGGTCCCGGATTGACCGCCTGTTTCGACACATTGAACAAAAGGCAGCCGCCGGTGCCCTGCGCCAGCATGATTTTGACGGCGGCCTGCGCCACGCGCTGGTGGCCGTAAAAGTTCAGCTCAAAGCTTTTACGCAAGATATCTTCGTCGACTTCGCCGATGCGGCCTTGCCAGGCCGCGCCGGCATTGGAGACGACGATATCGACGCCGCCAAAATTCTTGGCGATCGTCTCGAACGCCGACCGTACCGCCTCCGCATTGGTCACGTCGCATGCGACCGGCAGCGCGGTGGCGCCTATGGCTTTGGCTCGCTCGCTTGCAGCGGACAAATTCACGTCAAGCAGGGCAACTTCCGCGCCGGCCGCCGCGAATGTTTTCGCCGTCGCAGTGCCGATCGCGCCGGCCGCCCCGGTGATAGCTGCGATCTGGCCGGCCAGCGGAAGTTCTTTCCGCGCGCCCAGCTTGGCCTGTTCGAGCGGCCAATATTCGCAGTCGAACATGTCGGCTTCCGAGATCGACTCGAATTTTCCGATCGCCTCGGCACCGCTCACGCCCTCGACCCAGGCTTGCGCGATGTCTGCGGCAATAGCCGCGTCCTTCTTGGTGCGGCCGAGGCCGAACAGTCCGAGGTTCGGCACGAGCACGACACGGGGCAGGGGATCGAGTTCGTGCTTGATGCCGCCTGAGCGCTTGTTGTGGCGCTCGAAGTATTGGCGATAACGCGCGGCAAACTCATGCGCACGCTCACGCGTAACGCGCGCGAGATCATCGAGCTCGCTGGCATCGGCCGCGGGCAGAACCAGCGGCCAATTCTTGGTGCGGATGGTGTGGTCGGGCGTCATCACGCCGCCCTGACTGATCCGATCCAGATGTTTGGCGTTGACGAAATTCAAAATGGCGTCGCTGGACCGAAATTCGAGAACAAGCCGCCGCCACGCGCCTTCGGCCGCCCGGTCCCTTTCGCTGCAGGCGCCGCGCACGATCGGGGCGATGTGGGCAACCGTATTCACATCGGCTGGGGGTGCGGCGGCGACCGACTTGCGATTGCGTGCGATGAAATCCTCAGCGAGCGACACCATCTCGATCATGCGCTCGTAGGCTTCACGCGCCGTCTCGCCGAACGTGACGATGCCGTGCTTGCTCAAGATCAAGCCGTCGCTCGGCTTCGCTTTCTCGAAGATTTCAATCGATTTCTTGGCGAGCCCAAAGCCCGGCATGAGATAAGGCACAAACGCCAGCCGGCCGCCGAAAATCTCGGCGCTTTTTTTCTCGCCGTCCGGCTGGTCGATCACGCTAAGCACGGCCGTGGCGTGGGTATGATCGATGAATTTATGCGGCAGAAACGCGTGCAGCATCATCTCGACCGACGGATTAGGCGCTGCGGGATCGATCAGATTGGCACGTTCGAGGCCGACCAGTTCTTCATCCGCGATGGCGTCGAGCGCGCGCAGTTTGCGCATCGGATGAAGTCGCACGGCGACCAAGCCATCAGGCTCGATCGTTGCCATGTCGGAGCCGGAGGATTTGACGCGCAACACCTCGACCTCTTCGCCGAAGAGATCGCGCATCCGCAGCTTCACCGACGTATTGCCGCCGCCGTGCAGCACGAGCTTTGGATCGCGGCCGAGAAGCCGCGTCGTATAGACGCGCAGCGCTAAGTCTCTATCTGTGTCGCGATCTATATCGCGATCGATACCGGATTTCGCACCGCGCGCGACGATGGCTTCGGCGTCACCGTCGATCCAGCCGCTTTTCATGGCGCATTTTGACGGCGCATGATCTTGCCGGAAAACCGGTTTCCATTTTTCCGGATCATGCTCTAGCCGCCGGCGAAGCGACGGGACCACCAGCCGGTGCGGCGCGGCTGATCGCCTTCCGCGGCGTCATGATTCTCAGTGGCGGCCGGCTCCGGCGCGGGTGAAGCGGACGGCGTCGGCGGCGCGGCGGATGGCGCCGCATCGTCGCTGCTCGCGGCCGGCGCACGTTCGCGCACAGTCGAACGCCGGCGCGGGGGCTCGGCTGCGGCAGGCGGGAGGGATGTAGGCGTTGCGGGCTCTGCCTCGGCGCGGACCGGCGCCTCGCGCGGCGCAGGCGGCGAAGCGTCAAGGTCGGCGCCGGCGCCGCTGAGCTCCGGCTCGGCCGAACGCGGCGCGATCAATTCCCCGGCCGAAGCGAAATTCTGCTCCGAGCCTTCCTGGCTGTCTTGCGGGTTTTCTTGCGGGTTTTCTTGCTGGGTTTCTTGCCGGCTATCTTGCAGGTTACGATCGTTTCCGCCGTCACCATTGCGCTGCCGGTTGCGGCGGCCGCCACGGCGTCCGCGCCGGCGCCGCCGTTCGCCGCCGTCACGCTGCGGTTCGCCGTTCTCACCGCTATCTTGCGGCGCAAACTCGCTGTGTTCGCCGGACTCGTCGTCCGCCGCGCCTTCGTGAGCGCCGTCAGCGGCGAAATCATCGGCCGGTCCGGTTATCGCGACATGCTCGTGGCCCTGATCTTCGCTGTGGCCGGACGGCTGTTCGAATCCCTGTTCAGGGCCGTCGCCGTTGCGGCCGCCGCGACGGCGGCGACGCCGGCGCCGGCGCGGGCCGCCTTCGCCTTGCTCGGGCACCGTGGCCGGAGACGCCGCCTCGTCGGCGCTCTCGTCCTCCTCGGCCGCAACAAAATCTTCGAGATCGTCTTCGTCTTCGAGTGGCGCGGTATTGGTTTGCGTGCGTTCGGCAAGCGCCTTGGCCGCCTCGGGCGTATGCACCTGTTCACCGCGATCGATGACGAAGGCCTGCGGCGCCATCACCGATTCATCAGCCGAGACCGTGATGGTAATGGCGAAACGCTCCTCCAGCCCGCGCAGATGCGCGCGCTTCTGATTGAGAACGTAGAGCGCGACATCGGGCCGGGTGCGGGCGATGAGATTGTGCGTGGCGCCCTTCATGAGCTGCTCTTCGAGCGCGCGCAGCACTTGCAGCGCCAGCGACGACACCGAGCGAACATGACCGCTGCCGCCGCAATACGGGCATTTCTCGGTCGAGCTTTCCAAGACGCTGGTGCGGATGCGCTGGCGCGACATTTCGAGCAGGCCGAAATGCGAAATGCGGCCGACCTGGATGCGCGCGCGATCGTGCTTGAGACATTCCTTCAAGCGCCGTTCGACCGCGCGGTTGTTGCGCTTCTCGTCCATGTCGATGTAGTCGATGACGATCAGTCCGGCGAGGTCGCGCAGCCGAAGCTGGCGCGAGATTTCGTCGGACGCTTCGAGATTGGTCTTGAGCGCCGTGTCCTCGATGTGATGCTCGCGCGTGGCGCGTCCGGAATTGACGTCGATGGCGACCAGCGCCTCGGTCTGGTTGAGCACGATGTAGCCGCCCGAGCGCAACTGCACGACCGGCGAGAACATGGCGTCGAGCTGATTTTCGACGCCATAGCGCGACAACAGCGGCTGCGTATCCACATAGGGTTTCACGTTCTTCGCATGGCTCGGCATGAGCATGCGCATGAAATCCTTGGCCTCGTCGTAGGCCTCGGGTCCCGCGACAATGACGTCGTCGATATCCTTGGTATAGAGATCGCGGATCGAACGCTTGACCAGCGAGCCTTCCTCGTAAACGAGCTTTGGCGCGGTCGATTTCAGCGTCAAATCGCGGACCGTCTCCCACATCCGCAAGAGATATTCGAAGTCGCGCTTGATCTCGATCTTGGTGCGGCTTGCGCCGGCGGTGCGCAGGATCACGCCCATGCCCTCCGGCACTTCGAGTTCCGATGCCGCCTCCTTGAGTCGCGCGCGATCTTCCGAACTGGTGATCTTGCGGCTGATGCCGCCGCCGCGCGCGGTGTTGGGCATCAGCACCGAATAACGTCCGGCGAGCGACAAATAAGTGGTCAGCGCGGCGCCCTTGGTGCCGCGTTCTTCCTTGACCACTTGCACCAGCATGACCTGCCGGCGCTTGATCACTTCCTGGATCTTGTACTGGCGGCGATAGCGCGTCGCGCGATCGGGAACTTCTTCGAGGGCGTCCGAGCCGCCGACCGATTCGACGACCTCATCGGCAGCTTCTCCGTCCTCGCCGTTCTCATCATGCTCTTGATGCTCTTGGGTTTCGGCGGCGTGCGGGGCGCCGCCATTCCCGGCGGCCCCCGCGCTCGCATCGGCGTGTTCAGCGCCGTGGTTATTCGCGGTCTCGTCATGTTCGGCGTCGGCCGCGTCGCGCGCTGTCACCTCGGTCTCGGATTCGGCCAGAGCTTCGAGCGGCTCGTCGGCTTCGTCGTCCGCTTCCGCATGCTCTTGCGCAGCCGCGTTGAGCGCATCCGACGATATGGACTGGGCGGTGCTGTCTGAAGGCTCTGACCTGTGCTCGGACGGCGCTTCTTCCGCGCCTTCGGCGCTTGCGCCACCGAGCGTTTCGATTTCCTCCGCGTCGTCGCTTTCGGCGGATGTCGGCCCGAAATGTTGCCCGGCGGTCGATTCGTCCGCGGGCGTTTCGGTAACGTTGCCGTGAATCGTTTCGTCGCGTTGCGGGGTCCTATGCGCCGGTTGGCGCCGGTGCCGTCGCGAGCGCCGATCGACCTCATCATCGGCGGCGCGCTGCGCCCGCTCTTCCTCAGCAATCAGGGCTTCCCGGTCGGCGACCGGGATTTGATAGTAGTCAGGATGGATTTCGCTGAACGCCAGGAAGCCGTGGCGGTTGCCGCCGTAATCGACGAAAGCGGCTTGCAGCGACGGCTCAACGCGCGTCACTTTCGCCAGATAGATATTGCCACGGAGTTGCTTACGTTGGGCGGACTCGAAGTCGAATTCTTCGACGCGATTGCCGCGCAGGACGACCACCCGGGTCTCCTCGGGATGGGTCGCGTCGATGAGCATTTTGTTGGCCATTGGTAAATCTCACGAGGGCCGGCGTGCCTGCTCGCTCCGCGTCGCCATTGGATGAAAGTTGGAGAGGGATTGGGCGTGGGAGGAGGGCATGAGCCCGATTGTCAGTGAATGGAACGGATCGGAAATTCCGAGACGGCGAAGCGAGAAAGGTCCGCATGCCGGCGAGCGTTTGAAAGCTACCGCGCCACGTTGATTGGACCTGAACTTGCGCCTCGGACATGAACTCCAAACCGCGATGAGGCGGCGGCGCTGGGCGCCACCGCAATTCCGCTAGACGCTAACGGCGTAACGCTGTTCCAGGAGCATTTCGGCTCCCGGCACGTGCGCAACGCTTAAGATTCCGGCTGTCCTCAATATTCGAGGGTATCGGCGTCGCCTGCTCGTTCCGCCTTCGTGGCGCCATCGCCGGTTGCAACCATAAATCGTTGCAGCGACAACGCCGGAGCGGTTCCAAACCCGCCGTCCGCCTTGCTCCGGTCATCTTCCTCCGGGAGCCAATCTTGGCGGACGTAACCGGATGCCCTAACGCGACACAACCGGAACCTTTCACCGTCAGCACTCTCTTTCTAAGGCCGCCGAAGGGGAATTGGCAAGTCATCTGTGAGCTTTGGCGGGACGGTGGTGAATTGTGATGGTATGGGACCGGTTCCCGGCCGCGATTTAAGTTTCGGTTAACCACGCATGCCTAATGGAGTAAGGGGGGCAGGATGGGGTGGAGACCGATGGCTGTCCAAGCCGCAGGCTGGGCGCTTCTCGGTGCGCTTTTCGCCGGGGTTGCCGTCGCGGCCGACGGGCCGGCGACGCTGCCGGCCGCCGACTCACTTTCAGCAGCCTCATTTCCGGTGGCGACCGACGCGCGATTAGGCGGCGATGAGTCGCAGACCCGTTTCGTGATGGATCTCGACCGTAAGATCGATTTGCACGTCTTCACGCTGGCCGACCCTTACCGCGTCGTCGTCGATATTCCCCAAGTGCGGTTTCAGCTTCCGCCGAAAACCGGAGAAACCGGACGAGGCTTGATCAAGACCTTCCGTTACGGCTTGGTGATGGCCGGCGGCTCCCGGGTCGTGCTCGATGTCAGCAAACCGGTCCGAGTCGATAAGGCCTTCGTTGTCGACGCCGCGGACGGCGCCCCCGCACGGCTGGTTCTCGACCTCGCCGCCACCGATCGGGACAGTTATTTGCGTAAGATTGCGCGCGACGAAAAGCTCGTCCGCGCCGACAACCCGCCCGCTCCCTCCAGCGCGCCGCAATCGAATTCCAACGATCCGCGCCCCTTGGTGGTGCTCGATCCGGGCCACGGCGGCATCGACACCGGTACCAAAGCGCCAAGCGGAGAAGCTGAAAAGGACATCGTGCTCGACGTTGCCCAGCGCCTGCGCGATCGGATCGAGAAGACCGGCAAATACCGCGTCCTGATGACGCGCAGCGACGACACTTTCATTCCGCTCGCCGACCGCGTGCGCATTGCGCGCAACGCGGGCGCGGCCTTGTTCGTATCGATTCACGCCGATTCATTGCCGCGCAAAGAGGGCGATGCCCAGGGAGCGACGGTCTATACGCTATCGGAGACTGCAAGCGATCCAGAGACCGCGCGGCTTGCCGAACAGGAGAACAGGGCCGACGTCATCGCCGGCGTCGATCTCAAGTCCGAGCCCGATGACGTCGCCGGCATTCTCATTGACCTCGCGCAGCGCGAGACCAAGACCTTTTCGGTGCAGTTTGCGCATAGACTCGTCGGCGAAATGAGGAACGCGGCGCGCCTGCACAAGGAGCCGATCAAGTCGGCCGGCTTTCGCGTCTTGCGCGCGCCGGACATCCCGTCGGTGCTGGTCGAGCTTGGTTACGTGTCGAATAAGCAGGACTTGCAGTCACTGCTCTCAAACACGTGGCGCGACCACACCGCGGATACTATGGCGCATGCAATCGACGGCTATTTCTCGACCCACGTCGCCGGCGCCCGCGCCGGCGGCAACTGAGGCGGTTCCGCACGGTACCGCGATGCGCGCCCGATGTGCCCCAACGGCCTCAGTTTGAACAAAAAACCAAGCGACGAACGCAATGATACGAGGGGACTCTGGCGGGTGAGGGCCGATACTGGCACACTGGGCTGGCACGTGAAGAAGCGTGAGTCGTTCCGGTCCCATTGGTTTTCGGACGGTGCGCTGCTTGGACCTGGCAGGACGCTTCTGACGCTTCTGAAGAACGCTTCTGATGAAACTGGCTTGATGAAACTGGTCTTTGGGAAATCGGTGTCGCGGTGAAATTACTGCTGCGCTTTTTGGGGTTTCTGTTCGCGGCCGGGACGATCCTGTTTATTGCCGGGGTCGCCGGCACCGCCGGCCTATTGTGGCATTACTCCAAGGACTTGCCCGACTATTCGCAGCTCCAGGATTATGAACCGCCGGTGATGACGCGTGTCCACGCGGCCGATGGCTCGCTGCTCGCCGAATACGCCAAGGAACGCCGGCTCTATCTGCCGATCCAAGCGATACCGAAGCTCGTCACCAATGCTTTCGTCGCGGCGGAAGACAAGAATTTCTACCAGCATCCCGGCATCGACGTCCAAGGCATCATGCGTGCCGGCTTGCTCTATGTCGAAAACTATGGCCACGGCGGCCATCCGCAGGGCGCCTCGACGATCACCCAACAGGTCGCCAAGAACTTCCTGCTCACGAACGAGGTGTCGTTCGAGCGCAAGATCAAGGAAGCGCTGCTGGCGCTGCGCATCGAGCGCACTTATTCGAAGCAGAAAATCCTCGAACTGTATCTCAACGAAATCTATCTCGGCTTCGGCGCTTATGGCGTCGCCGCCGCGTCGCTCCTGTATTTCGACAAGTCGGTGCACGAGCTGACGATCGCCGAGGCCGCTTATCTGGCGGCGCTGCCGAAAGGGCCGAACAATTACAATCCGTTCCGCCGCCATGACGAAGCGATTGCGCGCCGCAATTACGTGATCGATCGCATGGCCGAGGACGGCTACATCACCCAGGACGCCGCCGACCAGGCGAAAAAAGCGCCGCTTGACGTCACCGTGCGCCCGACCGGCGCGCACATTTTCGCGGCCGAATATTTCGCCGAAGAGGTGCGACGCTACCTGTACGACAATTACGGTGAGAAGAAGCTCTACGAGGGCGGGCTGTCGGTGCGCACCACGCTCGATCCGAAGCTGCAGATATCGGCCCGCCAGACCATGGTGAACGCGCTGGTCAATTTCGACGAGAGCACGGGCTATCGCGGCGCAATCACAACGATCGATGTCGGCGGCGATTGGGGTGTGAAACTCGCCGACGTGAAGTCGCTTGACGACATTTCGCCGTGGCGGCTGGCAGTGGTGCTCCAGGTCGACGATCAGTCGGCGCGCGTCGGCTTGCAGCCGGCGCGCGATCCGTCCGGCGCGATCGTCAAAGACCGCGAAATCGGTCTGGTGCCGCTCGACGGCGTCAAATGGGCAAAGCGGGCGACCGGTCCGGGCGCGGGCAGGCCGATCCAAAAAGTCGGCCAAGTGCTCGCGCCGGGCGACGTAATCTACGTCGATCCGTTGGAGCAGCAGGGCCAATATAGATTGCGCCAAGTGCCGGAAATCTCCGGCGGCATGGTGGTGATGGATCCGCATACCGGGCGCGTCCTGGCGATGGTCGGCGGCTTTTCTTTCGACCAGAGCCAGTTCAATCGCGCGACGCAGGCGCTGCGGCAGCCGGGCTCGTCGTTCAAGCCCATCGTTTATGCGGCAGCCCTCGACAACGGCTACACGCCTTCGACCATCGTCATGGATGCGCCGATCGAAATCGATATGGGCGCGGGCGGCGGCATCTGGCGGCCGGAAAATTACGGCGGCAAATTCTTCGGCCCGTCGACGCTGCGCTTCGGTCTCGAACAGTCGCGCAACGTCATGACGGTTCGCCTCGCCCAAGACCTCGGCATGCCGCTCATCTCCGAATACGCCAAGCGCTTCGGCGTCTATGACGAATTGCCGCCTTATCTGTCCTACGCGCTGGGTGCCGGCGAGACGACCGTAATGCGCATGGTCACCGCCTATTCGATGTTCGACAATGGCGGACGGCGGGTGATCCCCACATTGATCGACCGCATCCAGGACCGCTACGGCCACACGATCTACAAGCACGATCAGCGCGAATGCCAGGGCTGCGACGCCAAAAATTGGGACACCGAGCCGACGCTGATCGATCGCCGCGAGCAGGTGATCGATCCGATGACCGCTTATCAGATCACCTCGCTCATGGAGGGCGTGGTCCAGCGCGGCACGGCGACCGTCGTGCGCGACGTCGGCAAGCCGATCGCCGGCAAGACCGGCACCACCAATGACGAGAAAGACGTCTGGTTCGTAGGCTATTCGCCGGACATCGTTTGCGGCGTGTATCTGGGCTACGACAAGCCCCGCCACATCGGGCGGCTCGCGACCGGCGGCCATCTTGCCGCGCCGATTGTGCGGGATTTCCTGAAAATCGCGCTCGCCGATAAGCCGCCGATTCCGTTCACCGTGCCACCGGGCATCAAGCTCATCCGCGTCGATGCGCACACCGGCATGCGCGCGGGTCCGGGTGACCCGAAGGTCATTCTCGAAGCCTTCAAGCCCGGCACAGCGCCGCCCGACAGCTATTCTGTGATCGGCGCGGATTCAGCCAACGGCGTTCCGATATCGCAACAGACCGCCCCCGACGCCGGCAATGTGGTCCGCACCGGGACCGGCGGCCTTTATTGATAGTTTTTTGAGGTCTCTCGACAGAGGCCGGGTGCGCCAGCTTGCGGCGCGCCGCATAAGCTATTACATCGCCAGCCGGAACAGCATAATGCGCGCGGAAATCACAGCCACCGTCGAAGACATCAAGCAGTCCCTTGGACTGCTGAGGAGGCATCTTTGACGTCGACAAAGCGCGCGCCCGGCTCGCCGAGCTGAACAAGCAGGCCGAAGACCCCAATCTCTGGAACGATTCCCAGCGCGCCAGCCGGTTGATGCAGGAGCGCACGTCGCTCGACGAGCAGCTCAGCGCGCTCGCGCGCATGGATCGGGATCTCGACGATCAGTTGACGTTTATCGAGCTCGGCGAGGCCGAAGGCGACCAGGCCGTGATTGGCGAAGCGGAAGCCGCGCTGCGCGGGCTGAAAGCCGAGGTCTCGCGCCGCGAGCTCGAGGCGCTGCTCTCCGGCGAAGCCGATAACAACAATACCTATCTCGAAGTGCATGCCGGCGCCGGCGGCACCGAGAGCCAGGACTGGGCCAGCATGTTACTGCGCATGTATACGCGCTGGGCCGAGCATCGCAGCTTCAAGGTCGACTTCATCGAAGAAACCCAGGGCGAAGAAGCCGGCATCAAATCGGCCACGATCGAGATCAAGGGCCGCAATGCCTATGGCTGGCTCAAGACCGAGAACGGCGTGCACCGCTTGGTGCGCATCTCGCCGTTCGATTCCAATGCGCGCCGGCACACCTCGTTCGCCAGTGTGAACGTGTATCCCGTCGTCGATGACACCATCAAAATCGACATCAATGAATCCGACGTCCGCGTCGACACCATGCGTTCCGGCGGCGCCGGCGGCCAGCACGTCAACAAGACCGAGTCGGCGGTCCGCCTCACCCACATCCCGACCAATATCGCCGTGGTGTGCCAGAGCGATCGCTCGCAGCATCGCAACCGCGCGCAGGCGTGGCAGATGCTGCGCGCAAAGCTCTACGAAGCCGAATTGAAGAGGCGCGAAGAGAAGGCCGCCGCCGACCAGGCGGCCAAGACCGATATCGGCTGGGGCCACCAGATCCGCTCTTACGTGCTGCAGCCGTATCAGATGGTGAAGGATCTGCGCACCGGCGTCTCGACTTCGGACACCGGCGGGGTGCTCGACGGCGATATCGATCGGTTCACTGAAGCGGCGCTCGCGCAGAAAGCCTTCGGCATCGGGCCTGCGGAAGTCGAGGACGTGGAGTAGGCGCCTCTAGAGGGCAGGCTTTTTCCGGACATGCTCTATCCACTTGCCTTCTTTCGTTCACGCGACACGGCACGTTCGAGCGTAGCGTTGATGCGGGCTTGCCAACCCGGACCGCTGGCTCGAAAATATTCCAGGACCTCGCGAGGCGATCACGGCTTATGCCGGCTCAACTTGGACGTTGTCCGGTTACCCGCCGAACAGCTTGTCGCCGGCATCCAGGAACTTCTGCGGATTGACCGGCTCGCCGTTGATGCGCGTCTCGTAGTGCAGATGCGGGCCGGTCGAGCGGCCGGTCGAGCCGAGCCTGCCGACCACTTCGCCGATGCGAATTTTCTGACCCACGTTGACGTCGATCTGGGACAGATGACCGAAACGGGTCGCGAGCCCATTGCCGTGATCGATCTCGACCATTTTGCCGTAGCCACCGGTCCAGCCGGCGACGGTCACGGTCCCGGCGGCCGTAGCATGGATCGGCTCGCCCATCTCGCCGCGGAAATCGAGGCCGGTATGCATCGCGGCTTCGTGGACGAAGGGATCCATGCGAACGCCGAAGGGCGAGGAGAGGTCGATCTCGCCGGTGACCGGCTTTCGCACCGGCACCGCGACGAGCATGTTGCTCAGGCGGTCGGCATCGGCGCGCGCGAGGTTCACCCGCATGATCGAGCGGTCGAAACTTTCGTTTGAGGCAAGCTTTACCGGCACGAACGGGCCGCCGATCGCAGCCTGCGTATCGAGCTTGAGCCCGAGCTGGCTCAACACGCCGCGCATGAGGTGCGCCTTGCCCTCGTAGCGGTTCTCCATCTGGTTCAGCGCCAGCGATTGCCGCTGTTCGACCCGATTGAGCGATGCCTCGACCCGTCCGAGGCTGTCGCTGATGCTCGATTGCCGGCCGCCGCGCGGCGGCGCCGGCGTCTTGATCGAGCCAGTCGTCGCCGGGTCGGTCACGGCGCCCATCGCGGTGGCGTGCTGCTCGAGCGTCGCCTGACGGCGCGTCAGATCGTCGAGCCTCTGCTGGAATTGCTCCTGGTCGAGCAATTGGCGGCTCGTCGTGCGGTCGATTTGGGCGCGCAATTCCGCAATGCGGTCTTCGTAGGCGAATTGCTGTTCGGCTTGATGCGCAATCAAAGTGCGCAGCACATCATCGCGGAAGGCGAGATAGGTCGCCGCCGTGACCGACCAGCCGGCCATGATCACGAGCGTGCCGACGCCGATCCAGAACGCGACCGGTCCGAGCCGGACCTGACGTCCCGCATGGGCAAATGTGTAGCCCGAACGCGCCGTCGCCTGACTGGCGCTGCGCTCGTTCGGGTCAATCCGGCGCGCGCCGTCGCGAAGCTGTGGCTTATGAGGCGGCGCCGGATGTTGCGCCGTCGGATGGTGAGGGTGCGCGGCGTGCTGCACCGGATGTGCGGCGTGCTGCGGAAGATGATGTTGCGGAAGGTGCTTTGGCCTTGCGGCCTGCTGCGACCGAGATGCGGTCCACTGCGACATTGACGCTCCCACCCAGGACGGAAGCGGATTTCAGCCTCTTATGGTTAATATTCTGGAAATTCCGGCAGTCATTTTGCCGACTTGAGTAAACACTTTCGCAACGAAACGGCGCCGGCTCTCCCGGGCGGTAGCGGCTTACGGTTGGTGGATGGCCTATAGGCTTTTGGCCGCGGCCAAGACCTCTTCCGCGTGGCCGGGCACCGAAACCTTGGGCCAGACTTGAGCGATACGCTGGTCGGGGCCGATCAGAAAAGTCGCGCGAACGACGCCTAGGAATTTCCGGCCATACATCGATTTTTCCTGCCACACGCCATAGGCGCCCAGCATCTTGTGCTTCTCGTCGGAAGCGAGCGCGATGGTGAGCTTGTGCTTGGTTTTGAACTTGTCTTGCGCCAGAATTGGATCGGCGGACACACCGAGAATTTCCGTGCCGGCGCGGCCGAATGCCGCTTTCAGCCGCGAGAACTCGATCGCCTCTTTGGTGCAGCCGGGCGTATCGGCACGCGGGTAGAAATAGAGCACGAGTTTTTGCCCGGCGAAGTCCTTCAGCGCGACAGTTCCACCGCCGTCCCTGGGCAGGGAAAAGGCCGGTGCTTTGTCGCCCGGCTGTGGAGTTTCCGCCGTGCTATCAACCATGTGCCTTCCTTTCGACGCTTTCCAAGGGGCATTGTGCCCGGCCAGAATACGCCCGCGAGCAGGGGTGTCGACCGCTTGCGGGCCGAAATGTCGTTCACTGCTATAACTGAGTGACGACGGCACGGACGAGGGGACGCCCGAGCGGGCATGGCGAATCAAGATAGGCAAAGCGCGGCCGTCCCGAGATGGGAGCCGCCCGTCCATTCGCGACGCCGGGGCAGCCTCACCGCGGCTCACCGTGGTGATCGCTCTGGGGATGGCCGGTATTTGGCTGCTTACCGGCGGGTTCTCGCGCGGCATCGGCGCCTGATACGGCGTATCGGAATTGGCTCAGGCATCCTCGCCGGCCTATTAATTCTCGGCCTCGGCGGATTGTGGTGGCGGCTGTCGAGCGGACCGATCCAGCTCGACGCCTTCACCCCTTGGCTCGCCGCCGCCATCGCCGACAATTTCGGCAGCAGCGAACGCGTCGAAGTCGGCGGCACGCAGATCGAGCGGACCGAGAACGGCGGTGCAGCGGTTCGTGTCCGCGACATCGTCGTGCGCGACCCCGATGGAACCGTGGTGGCGAGCGCGCCTAAGGCGGAAATCCGGATTTCCGGCTTGAGCCTGCTCAGCGGCCATATGCGGGCCGAGAGCCTTAATCTCGTTGGCGCGGAACTCTCCGTGCATATCGAGCAGAACGGCGCGGTTACGATATTTGCCTCTGGCGCCGACAAACATCCGCTCGCGACGGCGACAGTACCGGTGGCCTCAGGCATGCTGGGTGGCAGCCAAGGCTTGCAGCATCAAGGCTTGCAGCATCAAGATTTGCAGCATCAAGGTTTGCAGCATCAAGGTTTGCAGCAGAATCGGCCGACAGGGGTGGCAAGCCCGCCGAACGTATCCGCTGCACCAACCCAGATTGTTCCACCGCGCCCGACGAGCGACACCATCGCCGCGCTGTTGAACTGGATCGACGGCATCGGCGAATCCGGTTTGGACGGTCACGATCTTCGCGAACTTGGATTGAAGGACGGAAGCCTGACCGTTGACGACAGGCGCACCGGCAAGAAACGGACCTTCCACAATATCAGCATCAGCGTCGAACGGCCGCGCGGCGGCGGCATGGTGGTGACCGTCGGTTCGGACAACGACGATCACCCTTGGGCTATGACCGCTTCGATGAAGCCGGGCCGGGACGGCTATCGCAGCATTGCATTTGAAGCCCGCCACGTCGCCGCAAGCGACCTGCTCTTGGCGACCAGGATCGACGACGGAACATTGCAGACAAACTTGCCGGTGTCCGCAAGTCTGCGCGGCGAGATCGGCCCCGACGGCGTGCCGCAATCGCTCGCCGGCCGGATTGTCGCCGATACCGGCTTCATCAGCGGCTCCGACGATTCCGACGGCCGGATCGATATCGACCACGCCGAATTCAAGATCAATTGGGATGCCGCAAGCCGCTTGCTCTCGGTGCCGTTCCAAGTTTTGTCCGGCGGCAACCGGATCACGCTGATGGGCGAGGTTCAGGCGCCGCCGCAATCGCCCGGCCCGTGGACGTTCAAGGTCGGCGGCGGCACGATCGTGCTGAACTCTCCCGGCGCGCAGAGCGAGCCGTTGATCCTCAATCGCATCGCGCTGAGCGGCCAGTTCGATCCGCTCAAGAAGCGCATCGTTGTCGATGGCAGCGACTTCGGCAACAACGACCTCGGCGTCGCCATATCCGGCACGGGGGATTATTCCAGCGGCGATTTGCGTCTCACCGCGGGCGTCGCCGGAACGCGCATGTCCGCCGACGCCATGAAGCGGCTGTGGCCGGTCTTCGTCGCGCCGAAAGTGCGCGACTGGTTCAACGAGCACCTTCTCAGCGGCAATTTGGAACGCCTGGTCATTGCCGTGAACGCGCCGCTCAATACGCTGAAGGCGAGCGGCCCGCCGCTCCCCGATGACGGGTTAACCGTCGATGCGCTGGCCACCAATTGCGTCATCACGCCGGTGCAGGGTCTGCCGGCGCTCCATGACGCCGATCTCACAGTGCATATTGTCGGGCGGGATGCCCAAATCGCGCTTGGCAAGGGCACGGCCGATATGCCATCCGGGCGCAAGCTCGTCCTATCGTCCGGCTTGTTTGAAGTGCCCGACACCGCGCCGCATCAGCCGCCCGCAAATGTTCATTTCAAGATTGACGGTCCGGTTCCGGCCGCCGCCGAGCTCTTGGCCACCGACCGGCTGCGCGACGCTTCCGGCGTGCCGTTCGATCCGGCGACGACGCGCGGCACTATGAGCGCGCTCGTCGCTCTGGCCATGCCGCTCAAGCCCAATCTGCCGCCGGGCTCGACCGCTTACAATATCAGCGTCGATGCCACGAACTTTTCCGCCGAACGCATGATCATGGGGCAGAAGGTCGAAGCCGCGGCGCTGAAAGTCAGCGCCAACAATCAAGGCTTCGCGATCAAAGGCGACGTCAAGATCGGCGGTACGCCGGCCAGTCTCGAATACAAGAAAATGCGCGGCGACGACGCGGCCGACGTTCACATTCAAGGCATGCTGGACGAGACTATGCGCAACAATCTTGCGCTTGATCCGGCGAATACGATCAACGGCTCCATCCCGATCGATCTGACCGGCCGCGTCGGCACCACCGCCGACCGTGACGGCCGCTTCGCGGTGACGGCCGATCTGACGCCGGCCCAGATCGACGGCTTCCTGCCGGGCTGGGTCAAGCAGTCCGGCAAGCCCGCACGCGCGACCTTCACCCTCACCACCAAGCCGCAATCGATCAGTGTCGACAATCTGCTGATCGAGGGCGCCGGCGGCGGCGTCAAAGGCACCGTCGAACTCGACGGCTCGGGCAATCTGCAGTCGGCCAATTTCCCGTCCTACGGTTTTTCCGACGGCGACAGGACGAGCCTGAAAGTGGATCGGACGCCGGACGGCGCGTACCGCGTCGTGATGCGCGGCGACGCTTATGACGGACGCGGCTTCGTCAAGGCTATGACGGGGCCGCAGTCGAATGCGCAGCCCGGAAAAATCCAGAGCCCTGATGTCGACCTCGATATGAAGCTCGGCGCCATTCTCGGCTTCAATGGCGAGGCGCTGCGCGGCGTCGAGATGAAAATGTCGCGCCGCAATGGCGAGGTTCGCAGCCTCGGTCTCAGCGCCAAGATCGGCCGTAGCGGCACGTTGACCGGCGATCTCAGGGGCCGCCAGGGGGGCGCATCCGGCGCGCGTCAGGTCGTCGATCTCGAGACCAGCGATGCCGGCGCTTTGTTTCGCTTCACCGATGTCTATTCGCGCATGAACGGCGGACAGATGCAGACGGTGATGGACGCGCCCTCGGCGAGCAATCCGACGCAGCTTGGTACCGTCACCGTCAGGAATTTCTCCGTGCACGACGAGTCCCAGCTCCAACAGGCGGTGCAAAGCGGGCCGCAACCGCCGCGCACCAATAACAACATGGACTTTTCCAGCATGAAGGTCGACTTCACCCGCGCGCAGGGACGGCTTTCGTTGCGCGACGGCGTGGTGCGCGGACCGGTGCTCGGCGGCACGATCGACGGCATGATCGACTATGGCCGGGATGAGGTGCATTTGCGCGGTACGCTCGTCCCGCTTTACGGCGCCAATAATCTACTCGGCCAGATTCCGGTGGTGGGCTTGTTCCTCGGCGGTGACAAAGAAGGCGTCTTCGGCGTTACCTACGAGGTCGTCGGCAAGCCCGGATCGCCGATATTGCACGTCAATCCGCTGTCGGCGCTCGCACCGGGGCTTTTGCGTAAGGTGTTCGAATTTCCGGCGACCGCGCCGTATGTCCCGCCGCCGGCGGATGCCGATGACAGCACCAGTTCCTTCGACAACAGCAATAGCGGCGTTAACGCCACCACCGGCAATCACTGAAGATTTTGCGTTCAGACCGGCTTGAGCAGGACGTGACGTTTCCTGCCGAGCGAGAGCTTCACCACGCCGTCCGCCGTCACGTCGGCTTCGCCGATGGTCGCCTTGTCGCTGGTGACGCGCGTGTCGTTGACCATGATGGCGTTGTTGGCGATGGCGCGGCGCGCTTCGCCGTTGGACGCGGCAAGCCCTGCTTTGACAAACGCCGCAAGCACGCCGATGCCGGCTTTGATCTCCGCGCGCGATATGTCGACGCTTGGCAGGCTCGCGCCATGGCCGCCCTCTTCGAAAGTCGTGCGCGCAGTTGCCGCCGCGTCGTTGGCGGCGGGACGGCCGTGGACGAGCGCGGTCGCTTCGGTGGCGAGGATTTTCTTTGCCTCGTTGATCTCCGCGCCCTTGAGCGCTGAGAGGCGCTCGATCTCGCCGAGCGGCATCACGGTGAACAGCTTCAGGAAGCGGCCGACATCGGCGTCCTCGGTGTTGCGCCAATATTGCCAATACTCGTAGGGGCTCACTTGGCCGGCATTGAGCCAGACCGCGCCGGCCGCGGTCTTGCCCATCTTGGCGCCCGACGACGTCGTGACGAGCGGCGAGGTCAGCGCAAAGAATTGCGCGTTCCGCACGCGGCGGCCGAGATCGATGCCGCTGACGATATTGCCCCATTGATCGGAGCCGCCCATTTGCAGCACGCAGCCGTAGCGCTTGTGCAATTCGACGAAATCGTAAGCCTGCAAAATCATGTAGTTGAATTCGAGAAACGACAGTTCCTGCTCACGCTCGAGCCGCAGCTTCACCGAGTCGAAGGCGAGCATGCGATTGATCGAGAAGTGACGGCCGATATCGCGCAGGAAGTCGATATAGTTGAGCGAATTCAGCCAGTCGGCATTGTTGGCCATCACGGCATCGCCGCCGCCTTCGCCGAACTTCAGGAAACGCGAAAAGATTTCGCGGATGCTTTTGAGATTACCGTCGATGATATCGTCGGTGAGAAGCCTGCGGCTCTCATCCTTGCCCGACGGATCGCCGACCCGCGTGGTGCCGCCGCCCATCAGCGTGATCGGCCGATGGCCGGTCTGCTGCAGCCAGTAGAGCAGCATGATGGGAAGGAGCGAACCGACATGCAGCGAGGGCGCCGTGCAGTCGAAACCAATATAGGCGGTGATCGTCGACGACCGCGCCAGCGCGTCGAGCGCGTCGGGCTCCGAAACCTGGTGGATAAAACCTCGGGCGGCGAGGACGTTCAGGAAATCTGACTTGTAAGCACTCATCGATATCATCAGGCTTTTGCGGCGCGTAACTTGGTATGGTTGTGGCGCGGCTGGTGTAACAGGTCCCAAGCCTGATGGAAAAGGCCCGATGCAAAAGGCCGGATATGCAAAAGCCTTATTTAAAGGGCTTATTTAAGGAACGCATTTAAGAGCCGTAAATGTCTGAGCAAATGACACTCGATTTGCCGTCGGTTGCCGCCAAGCCTTCAGTGGCAATTTCGGTTTTGGCGATCGGCCTCATGAGCGGCACTTCGCAGGACGGCGTCGACGTCGCTCTGGTCGATACCGACGGCGAAAAAATCTCGAATTTCGGCGCCACCGCGTGCCGGCCCTATACCAAGGCCGAGCGCACTTTGTTGCGCCGCGCCACCGCTGCCGCGGCGAACCTGACCGAGCGCAATGCCCGGCCGGACGTCGTTGCGGCGGCGGAAGAACTGGTGAACGACGCGCACGCCGAAGCGGTGCAATCGTTCCTCGACGCCAACGGTCTGCGGCCGGGCCATTTGGCGGCGGTCGGCTTTCACGGCCAGACGCTGCTGCACCGCCCGGAGCGCGGGCTCACGGTGCAGATCGGCAGCGGACGCGTTCTGGCCGAACGGCTCGGCATTCCGATCGTCTACGATTTTCGCGCCGCCGATGTCGCGGCCGGCGGGCAGGGCGCGCCGCTGGCGCCGATCTTTCATCAGGCTTTGGTGCGTCAGTTGGGCCGCGAGCCGCCGGTCGGGGTGCTTAATGTCGGCGGCGTCGCCAACGTGACCTTTATCGACGGCGACACGCTGATCGCGTGCGATACCGGACCTGGCAACGCATTGCTCGATGACTTCCTGCGGGTGCGGACCGGAAAGCCGCTCGACACCGACGGCCGCCAAGCCGCGGCGGGGACGGTGGACGAGGCAATGATCGAACGATTGACCGCGCATCCGTTCTTCGCGCTGGCGCCGCCGAAATCGCTCGACCGCAATGATTTTCGCGGCTGGGTCGGCGACACCCTCGACGGCACCGGCATCGAAAACGGCGCCGCGACACTGACCGCGCTCACCGCGGCTGCGGTGGCGCGCATCGTGCCGCTTTTGCCGCGCGCGCCGAAAGCCTGGATCGTCGCCGGCGGCGGCGCGCGCAATCCGACGCTGATGCGCATGCTCGCCGAGCGGCTTTCACCCGCACACATCGAATCGGCGCATGCGGCCGGCTGGTCGGTGGATTCACTCGAAGCGCAGGCGTTCGCCTATCTCGCCGTGCGCAGCCTGCGCGGCTTGCCGATCACGTTTCCCGGCACAACCGGCGCGCCGCGTCCGCTCACCGGCGGCGTGCTGGTGCGGCCGTGAGCCTATCGCCTTCCATCTCACGTCCGGCGAAGAGTCGGCTTTCAGGGCGAGGCGGAAGCAGACCGGGAGGCAAAACCGGCGGGCTCGGTCGAAATTGACCGGAAGCCGACATTAACAGGTCGCCGGGCTGTGACCGGCTGCATTTCTCATTTAACATGTACGGGCGGGAAGCAGCTTGACGAAGTCTCGTTCGGAGGAGAGCGCATGAGGCGGCGTGAGTTCGTGACGCTTCTCGGCGGTGCCGTGAGCGCGTGGCCGCTCCCGGCGCGCGCGGTGCAGCCGGAGATACCCACAATCGGCATTCTTGCAGCGCCGGCGGCAGGGCCGGCGCGCGACCTGATCGCGGCATTCCGAGAAGGACTTAGGCAAAGCGGGTACGAGGAAAACCAGAACGTCGCCATCGAATATCGCTGGGCTGACGGCGATTACGACCGTCTCCCGGCAATGGCCAACGATCTGATTGGCCGCGGAGTAACCGTCATCGTTGCGCTGGCTCCAGCGGCGGCGATGAGTGCCAAAACCGCGACGGCAACAATTCCGATTGTATTCGTCATCGGTAATGATCCGGTCGGTCTGGGTTTAGTAACGAGCCTGAACCGACCCGGCGGCAATATCACCGGCGTAAGTTTCCTAACGAACGCCCTGGGCGGGAAGCGGCTTCAGCTCATCCATGAGGCGGTTCCGGCCACTGCGGCGATCGGACTATTGGTCAATCCAATCGGACCGGGCGCCGCCCTTGACCGGCAAGACACGGAAAAGTTCGCCGAGACAATCGGACAAAAGCTCTTGGTTGTTAGTGCCAGCAACGAACTCGACATTGAAAATTCATTTGCAACGCTCGCTGAAGCGCAAGTTGGTGCCCTTGTAATAAGTCCCGATGCGCTGTTCACCGCCCGTCGCGACAAACTCGTCGAGCTGGCGGCGCGTCACGCATTGCCGACGATCTATCATCTGCGTGAGGCCGTGGCCGCCGGCGGCTTGATGAGCTACGGCACCAGTCTTGTTGATGCCCATCGTATTGCGGGCGTCTACACAGGACGAATTCTCAAAGGCGAAAAGCCTGCCGATTTGCCGGTGCAACAACCTACGAAATTCGAGCTGATTATTAACCTCAAAACTGCCAAGGCTCTGAGCCTTAACATCCCAACTTCATTACTCGCTACTGCCGATGAAGTAATTGAATAGAACCAATGTCGCCTATCGGCTCATCGCATCAATTTGCGGCAACGCAGCGCTTCGGTCGCTTTCGAAGCAAAGCGGACATTGATTGAGCCGCGCGCGCCCTAACGCGCTGAACTTTCGCTCAGCTTTTCCAAGCCGACGGCGCCGACGAATTGCGACCAGCGGTCGAGATCTCGTTTGATGAAATTGCCGACATGCGCCGGGTCGATCGCCGGCGACGGTTCCATGCCGGCGGCGAGCATGCGCTGCTCGACGTCCGGCCGCGCCAGAGCGAACTGAATTTCCCGGTTCAGTTTGGCGACGATGGCGGGCGGCGTGCCCGCGGGCGCAAGAAATCCGCCCCAGCCCGGCATGTCGAACGTCGGATAGCCGGATTCGATCATGGTCGGCAGGTCGGGCAAGAGCAGCGAGCGCTGCGGCGTCGAGACCGCGAGCCCGCGTAACGCGCCCGACTCGATCTGCGGCTTGGCGTTGGTGGCGACGCCGAAGAACATCTGCGTGGTGTTGCCGACCGTCGCCACCATGCCGGAATTCACGTCGCGGAACGGCACGTGGATGATGTTCGTGCCCGCGAGCTTGTTGAGATATTCGCAGGCGATCTGCGGCACGGTGCCGATGCCGGCGGAGGCGCAATTGAGCTTTCCCGGATTGGCCTTGGCATAGGCGACAAGCTCCGCCACCGATTTCGCCGGCACGCTCGGATGAACGACGAGCGCATAAGAGATCAGCCCCGAGAGCGCGACCGGCGCGAAATCCTTGAGCAGATCATAGGAGGCGAGCTTCATCGCGGTATTGATGGTGTAAGTCGGCGTCGCGAAGAGGAGCGTATAGCCGTCCGGCGCCGCGTTCTGCACTGCGTTTGCCGCGATCTTGCCGCCCGCCCCGGGCCGCGGCTCGACGATAACGGGCTGCCCCCACACCTGTTGCAAACGCTCGCCGATAATGCGCGAAAATACATCGGGACTTGGGCCGACGATGATCTTGATGGCACGGTCGGGAAAATTCTGTGCCGGGTCGGCGGCGAAACCTGCGGATGGACTTGTCAGCGCGCAGGCGAGGGCAGCCATCCACACCGCTATCCGCAATCTCTTCAAACCTTCCTCCATTGCCTGCCGGGAGTTCGTGCGCTCTGCCGGTTCTCGTGATTCTTGGCGTTTTTTGGTGTTTCTTGGCGGATGATAAAGGCTGAGTGATAGATTACAAAGCGCGCCGGGCTCCCGTCGGGCGCGCCTAACAAAATGCAGGGAGGACATTGCATGATGCCGCAACCGCAACCGATCAGGCGCGTGGTGACCGGTAACGACGAGCACGGCCACTCCTGCGTGCTGTTCGACAGCGCGGCGCCGAACGTCAATCCGGGTGCGATCAGCCGCGGCACCTGCATGACCGACATCTGGGTGTATCAGACGGCGCCGGCGATCATTTCGGGGACGCGCGACGACGGCAATCTGCCGTTTCACTTCGAGCCCCCGGCCGCCGGCGGACATCTGCGCATCGTGCAGTCGAACGCCAGGCCGGCCGATTACGATCCGGTGAAAGATCCGGCCTTTAAGCCGCTCGGTCCGACGCGGCTGCGTCCCGACGGGGTCTGGGACCGCGGCGGGCAGAATTTTTTCTCTTCACCCGTGCACAAGTCTGCGACCGTCGACTACGGCATCCTGCTCGAAGGCGAACGCACGCTGCTGCTCGATCGCGGCAATGTCACCATGAAGGCCGGCGATGTTGTGGTTCAGCTCGGCAATTGGCACGGCTGGACCAATCTCAACGAGCGAAGCCTGATGGCTTTCGTCATGATGGGCGCCAAATTTGAGCAAGAGCAAAAAGTCTAGGAAATGGCCATGAGCAGCGAAATGAAACCGGTGCGCCGCATCGTGACAATCGACGATGCCGAGGGAAAATCAGTCGCGATTGCGGACGGGCCATCGCCTGACCGGCATAACGATCCGATGCGGCCGGGATTTGTGTCGGAGCGTATTTGGGTGACCGACGCTTCGCCGCCGCAAATCGGCGCCTATCGTGACGCCGTACTGCATCATCCGCACACGCTCGAACCGCCGCGCGGCGGCTCGGTGTGCCGCGTCGTGACCTTTCCGCCCGATGATGTGTTCCGCGGCAAGGTCGGCGCCGCCGAAGTCGAAGCCTATTTCCGCACGACGGGATCGCCGGCGGTTTCAACCTATTCGGCCAAGGCGCCGCATCCCTATATGCAAAAGACGCGGACACTCGATTTCTGTCTGGTACTCGAAGGCGAAATCACGCTGGTCTTGGACACAGCGGAGGTTCATCTCAAAGCGGGCGACACCGTGGTCCAGCGCGGCGCCAATCACGCCTGGAGCAACCGTTCGAGCCAACCATGCCGTGTCGCTTTTTCGCTGCATGATGGCGTATAAAGAATCGACAGAACGCAACAGGCCGGAACGCAACAGGCCGGAAGAAAATACGCCGACACAAATAGGCCGGGCGGCATCGCATTGCTGCCGCTTTTTAGTCCACGTATCAACGCAACAAATATCAACGCAACAAATTCTTTCGGTTCCACGAAACTTCTCTGCGGCGACATCGTTGGCCAACAATATTGGCAGTGCCGGAGGGGAGATTCGTGCGCAACCGCGTCATTCATCTCATCAATCCAAAAACGGATTCACTGACCACGCGCCCGCTCTATATGAATCGGGCGCTGTATTCGCCGCTCGCAGGCTTGCTCGCCGTTGCCGCGTCTATCCCGCGCGACCGCTATGAAGTGGTCCTTACGGACGAGAATATCGAGACGGTCGATTTCGATCTGAAGGCCGACTTGGTCGGCATTTCGGCGATGACGAGCTACGTCAATCGCGGCTACGAAATCGCCGATCGGTTCCGCGCCCAGGGCGTGCCCGTCGCGATGGGCGGCGTGCATCCGAGCTTCATGCCGCAGGAGGCGCTCAAGCACTGCGATGCCGTCGTTGTCGGCGAAGTCGAGCTTGTCATCGGCAAGCTGCTTGACGATCTGGAAGACAGCGCGATGCGCGGAACCTACAAATCGCAGACGCTGCATCCGATGGTCGGGATGCCGATGCCGCGCTACGATCTCCTCAAGAAGAACCGCTACGTGAACCGCACCTTCGTCCAGACCTCGCGCGGCTGCCATCAGGGCTGCACCTTCTGCTCCGAGCCGCTGATGAACGGCTTGAAGTTCCGCTATCGCCCTGTCGACGAAGTCGTTCACGAGATGGAGAATTGCGGCTCGCGCATCGTGTCCATCAACGATGCCGATTTCTTCGGCACGCCGGACCGGCCGAAGGAGGTGATGCGGGCGCTCAAGGGCCGCGGCTTCCAGTGGCAGGCCGGGGTGACGTCAAAGCTTGCGCACGACGACCGCATGCTTGAGCTTGCGGCCGAAAGCGGCTGCACGATGATGAGCATCGGCTTCGAGTCGATCTCGCGCGCGACGCTCAAGAGCGTGCATAAGCACGTCAACAGGCCGGAACAATTTGCGGCCTTGGTGGAAAAGATCCACTCCTACGGCATTATCGTTTTCGGCTTGTTCATGTTCGGCTTCGACGGCGACGACGCCTCGGTGTTCGACGAAACCGTGCGTTTCAACCGCGACAGCAAATACGACGCCTGCGCCTATTCGGTGCTCACGCCTTATCCGGGCACGCTGACATGGTATGAGCTGAAAAAGGCCGACCGCATCGTATCCTTCGATTGGGAGAAATACGACCAGGGCCATGTGGTCTATCGCCCGGCGCAGATGTCGGGCGACGACCTCCGCCGCGGCCAGTCGCGCGCCTATGAGACATTTTATTCATTGCCGTCGATCGTGGGCCGGTTTCCGCTTCACGGCCCGCGTTATCGCACGCAATGGCTGATCTATAATCTGTTCATGCGCAGGGGTTCGCAGACCGAGCGGATCGATTCGATCGCTGCGCCGACCGCAGCGCCGGATACCGCGCCGATGCCGCCGATCCTTCCGGTCAAGCGTGAATGGCGCGCAGCCGTGCTTGAAGCGGCAGGCGGGCCGGGTCCGCACCTGAGCTGACGCGATCTATTCCCCCGAGATGCCGGCCTTCTTGGCGAGACCGACCCCTTGGCGAGCGGATCAGTTCACCGCTTCCTTGAGCGGGTCCTTCACCGCCGGGAACGTTTCGAACTCGATCGCCCACGGCTGGCCGTCCACTTTCTGGACTTTGCGGATATAGACGTTCTGGATGATGTCGCGCGTGCGCGGATCGATCGAGATCATGCCGCGCGGGCTTTCCCACTTCATGCCCTTCATCGCGCCGATCACGGTGTCGGCATCGGTATTGCCGCCGGTCTTTTTCAGCGCCTCATAGATCAGCGTAATCCCGTCATAGCCGCCGACGGAAATGAAGTTCGCGCGGTGACCGCTCGCCTTCTGGTAGGCGGCCGCATATTCCTTATTGAGCTGAGATGGATGCGTCGCGGAATAGATTCCCGCGGTGACGACGCCGAGGAGCGCGTCGCCGGTCAAGGGCAGATCGTCGTCGTCGACGATGTCGCCCGGGCCGATCAGCTTGATGCCCGATTTGTCGAGGCCGCGCTCGGCGAATTGCCGCGCAAAGGTGCCGGCCTCGCCGGCGGGAACGAAGACGAACAGCGTGTCGGGCTGCAAGTCATGCGCGCGCTGCAGGAACGGCGAGAAATCCGGATTGGCGAGCGGCACTTTCAGCGTATCGAGAATTTGGCCGCCGCCTTTGCTGAAGCTCTGCTCGAACACCTTGCCGGCTTCCGCCCCCGGCGCCCAGTCGGACAGGATCGAGACCGCTTTCTTGCTGCCGTTCTTGATCGCCCAATCGGCGATGATGCCGGCCTGCTGGCCGAGCGTGAAGCTCGTGCGCACGTAATACGGCGACCGCTCGGTCACCACCGACGTGCCCGACACCAGCACCACCGTCGGGACCTTTGCCTCGGTCGCCATCGGCGCCATCGCCATGGCGCTCGGCGTCAGGCCGGCGCCGAGAAAACTCACTTTGTCGTTGACGATCAATTCTTGCGCGAGCCGTTTCGCGTTATCCGGAACGCCGCCGTCATCCTTGAAGATCAGCTCGATCTTCTTGCCGGCGACGATGTCGCCATGCTGCGCCACATAGAGCTTGATGGCGTCGGAAATCTCGCGCCCGACCGCGCCCTGGACCCCGGTCATCGGGATCACGACGCCGATCTTGATCGTGTCTTGGGGGGTGGGGCTTGGAGCGGCGTTCTGGGCAGCGGCACCGCCAGCAACCAGGCTCAACCCCATGGCTGCGATCGGCAGACAAATGGCAATACGACGCGTCACGCGCATAGCGTTCTCCCTCATAGGCTCATTTCGGCTTGTTTGAACCTATTGAACGGCGAGGGGGCTTGGATTGCAAGCTTTTCGGTAAGTTGAAAGCGCCGCATACCAATTAGGACATCGCCATCGGAGTGTTATGATTGCTTTGGGTTCGCAGCGAGCCGGATATCCTTGATAATCATAAACAGATGCCGCGTGTCGGTCGGCGATGGCATGAAGCCAAAGTGTCGGTAGAACGCGACGGCTTGGTCGTCCTTGGCATGAACGGCGAGCGCGCGCACGCCGATCACGTCGGCGACTTGTAGGGTGCGTCCGAGCGCATCGAGCAGCAGCCCGGCGCCCACGCCACGGCCTTGTGCCTTGGTATGGACAGCGAGGCGCGCGAGCACCAGCAGTGGGATCGGATGGCGGGGCATTCCCTTCACGACGCGCTCAGGAGCTTCAACGTGTAAAACCTCGCCGGCGACGATCGTGTAGAAGCCGATAAGCTCGTTGTCGCCCACGGCGACGTAAGTCTGTGAGGAATTTGCCTGTTGGGCTTGCAGCGCGTGACGTACGAGAAAACGATCAAGTTCCGGTTGCCCGCAGGTGAATTTCTCGACGTCGTGTGTGCGATGCAATTTTTCGATATTAAGCGAATGCGTCACGGCTTGTTTTTGGGATCGAACACGGAAGGCTCGCGAAACAGTTGCTCAAGGCGCGGGTGACGGCGCGGCGGCGCATCAAGCGCGGATACGAAAGCGTTCCATCTCTTGCCTTCCAGCCAGAAGACACGCCGATCGGCGAGCCGCTCTTCAGCCTCGCTGAGCGCGGTATCGAGCACGAATTCGCTAACGGACTTGCGTTCGGCGGCTGCGGCTGCCTGCAAGGTCTGTTTGGCGGCATGGCTCAGCCGAAGATCGAGCTTTTCCGTGCGATTGGTGCGTGGGGTCATTTTGCCTCCTGATCTGGAGCATACCACAATTTGCCAGACAATGTCATGACAAATTCGTACGCGCTCAGTCGAGGCCGGTTACGCGGATTTTGCACTTGGTTTGAGGCGAGGATGGTTTGAGGCGAGAATCATGGGCTTGGCTCGCCAAGCGCCGCATCACGCCGCCGTCGTGGCCTTTCCGCCGGTCTTGCCAAGCCGCTTGTCGAGATAGCCGGCGATCGAGGTCATCAACGGCTCGACCTTGCCGTCGAAGAAGTGATTGGCGCCGGGAACGACCTTCTGCTCGATGACGATGCCTTTTTGCGTCTTGAGCTTCTCGACCAGCGTCGTGACGTCGCGATGCGGCACCACGGCATCCTTGTCGCCATGGATAATCAGGCCGGACGACGGGCAGGGCGCCAGGAACGAAAAGTCGTAAAGGTTCGCCGGCGGCGCGATCGAGATGAAGCCCTCGATTTCAGGGCGCCGCATCAGAAGCTGCATGCCGATCCAGGCGCCGAACGAGAAGCCCGCGATCCAGCAGCTTCGCGCCTCGGTATTGACCGATTGCACCCAATCGAGCGCGGAGGCTGCGTCCGACAATTCGCCGATGCCGTGGTCGAAACCGCCTTGGCTTCGCCCGACGCCGCGAAAGTTGAAGCGCAGCGCGGAAAATCCCCGATGCACGAAGGAATAGTAGATCTGGTACACGATCTGATGGTTCATCGTGCCGCCGAACTGCGGATGTGGGTGCAGCACGATGCCGATCGGCGCGTTCTTTTGCCGGGCGGGATGGTAGCGGCCCTCGATGCGGCCGGCGGGCCCCGTGAAAATAACCTCGGGCATTTTGGAAACCTCGATCAGAGCCGGCGCGTGGCGCGCGGCGATTCAGTCTTGCTTGACGGCATCAGAAGCTGCACGTAACTACTTAATAGCACTTTGGTTTTTTGGTATCGGCGACGTGCGCTTTGGCGGCGAAAACATTGGGTCGCGACTTCTAGCACGAGGCGGGGGCCAAAAAGCAAGCGTCACGATATGATCGCGCAGCAATTGCGCGCGGGAACCGGCCCGGACGCCAAAGCCCGGCAACGTGCCGGCAAGTTGAAGAAGCGAACGGTTCAGGCCACAGCACATGTCGGAGCGCAGCTATTTTGACTGGAACGCCACGGCCCCGTTGCGGCCGCAGGCGCGCCTGGCTTTCGAGACGGCGCTCTTGCTATCGGGCAATCCGTCTTCGGTTCATGCCGAGGGCCGCGCCGCGCGCCGCGCCGTCGAGGACGCGCGGCAACAGGTTGCCGCGCTTGTCGGCGCGCGGGCATCCGACGTCTTCTTCACCTCGAGCGGCACCGAAGCCAATATGCTGGCGCTGTCGCCAGCCTGGGAGACCGCCGCTGAAAAGCAAGCATGTGACCGGTTGCTGATCTCGGCGGTCGAACATGTCTCGGTGCGGTCCGGCGGCCGGTTTCCTCGTGCTGCAGTCGAGGAGGTTCCGGTGGATGTCCAGGGCCGGGTGAACCTGACCGCGCTGGCCGAGACGCTTGCAAGATCAAAGCGCTCGCTGGTTTCGCTCATGCTCGCCAATAACGAGTCCGGCGTCATTGAGCCGGTCGCGGAGGCGGCCGCGCTTGTCCATGCCGCAGGCGGCTTGCTCCACGTCGATGCCGTCCAGGCGGCGGGCCGCATCCCTTGCGATATGGCCGCGCTGGGCGCCGACCTGTTGACGCTCTCGGCCCATAAAATCGGCGGCCTCACGGGCACAGGCGCTCTCGTCCGATCCAGCGAGGACATGCATTTGGCCGACCCGCTGATCCGCGGCGGCGGGCAGGAACGGGGCCTCCGCGCCGGCACGGAAAATGTCGCCGGGATTGCGGCTTTTGGCGCTGCGGCTGCCACGGCTCGCCGGGAGCGCGAAGCCGAGGCCAAGCGCATGCTGGCCCTGCGTGACCGGTTGGAGGCAGGACTGCGATCAATCGCCCCACAGACAGTAATTTTTGGCCTTGGCGCGGAACGCCTCCCGAACACGACCCTTTTTACCCTCGATGGCATGAAGGCGGAGACGGCTGTCATTGCCTTCGATCTCGAAGGGATTGCTGTCTCCTCGGGGGCGGCCTGCTCGTCGGGCAAGGTGCAGCCCTCTCATGTCCTTGCGGCGATGGGCGTTTCTCCAGCGCTCCGGCGCGGCGCGGTGCGCGTCAGCCTGGGCTGGGAAACGACCGAAACCGACGTCGAAAGGCTCCTGAGCGCTTGGAGAAAGCTCGCAACTGCATTATCTAAGGGTCAACGAGGCGTCGCAGCCTAAATGACTGCACGGCTGACTAATTTCGCGGTGATTTGAACGATTCAAGCGCCACAACCGCAAGTAGGGGTGACCGAAAGAAGGCACACCTGACCATATCCGACTTAATCCAACCCGCGGTCCTTGAAGCCGTGAGCGGAGGGACGAATGCCGGCAGTTCAAGAGACCGTCGATCAGGTCCGGCGCATCGACGTCGATCAGTACAAATATGGCTTCGAGACGCTGATCGAATCGGACAAGGCCCCCAAGGGCCTGTCCGAGGATACGGTTCGATTCATCTCGGCGAAAAAGGACGAGCCCGAGTGGATGCTGGCGTGGCGGCTTGACGCCTACAAGCGCTGGCTGACCATGCGCGAGCCGAAATGGGCCAAGGTCGAGTACGGCCCGATCGACTACCAGGACCTCTATTACTATTCAGCGCCGAAGACGAAGGACGGACCGAAATCGCTCGACGAGATCGATCCGGAGATTCTGCGCACCTACGAAAAACTCGGCATTCCGCTGCGCGAGCGCGAAGCGCTGCTGGGTATCCAACGCCCGGACGGTGAAAAGAGGGAAGACGTTGACGCCGACGGCGAGGCCACAAGTTACGGCCGCGTCGCGGTCGATGCGGTGTTCGATTCCGTTTCGGTCGCCACTACGTTCCAGGCCGAGCTTGCGAGGTCCGGCGTGCTGTTCATGCCGATCTCGGAGGCGATCAAGAAGCATCCGGAACTGGTGAAGAAATATCTCGGCACCGTGGTGCCGGTGAGCGACAACTTCTTCGCCACGCTCAATTCGGCGGTGTTCTCAGACGGCTCGTTCGTCTACGTGCCGCCGGGCGTGCGCTGCCCGATGGAATTGTCGACCTATTTCCGCATCAATGAGCGCAATACCGGGCAGTTCGAACGCACGCTGATCATCGCCGACAAGGGCTCCTATGTGAGCTATCTCGAAGGCTGCACCGCGCCGGTGCGCGACGAAAATCAGCTTCACGCCGCCGTCGTCGAGCTGATCGCGCTCGATGACGCCGAGATCAAATATTCGACCATTCAGAACTGGTATCCGGGCGACGCCAATGGACGCGGCGGCGTCTACAATTTCGTCACCAAGCGCGGCGACTGCCGCGGCAAGAACGCCAAGATTTCCTGGACGCAGCTCGAGACCGGCTCGGCGATCACTTGGAAATATCCGAGCTGCATTCTACGCGGCGACAATTCGCGCGGCGAGTTCTATTCGATCGCGATCTCGAACGGCTATCAGCAGGTCGATTCCGGCACCAAGATGCTGCATCTCGGCAAGAACACGACGAGCCGCATCATCTCCAAGGGCATCGCCGCCGGACATTCCAACAACACCTATCGCGGGCTCGTCACCTCGCACCGCCGCGCGTCGGGTGCCCGCAACTTCACCAATTGCGACTCGCTTCTGATCGGCGACCAATGCGGCGCGCATACGGTGCCCTATATCGAGGCCAAGAATTCATCGACTGTGTTCGAGCACGAGGCGACCACGTCGAAGATTTCCGACGACATGCTGTTCTATTGCCGGCAGCGCGGGCTGTCGGCGGAGGAGGCGACCGCGCTTGTCGTCAACGGCTTCGTCAAGGACGTGCTGCAGCAACTGCCGATGGAATTCGCGGTCGAGGCGCAGAAGCTGATCTCGGTCTCGCTCGAAGGCAGCGTGGGCTAAACGCGGGCAAGAATGCAGCTACAAGTATGCAGGTTAGTGTCATGTCCACGTATTGGTTCAAGCCCAGAGCATACGGCTACGGCGCAACGCCGATTACCTGGCAAGGCTGGGCGGTCACGATCGGGGCCATGATCGTCGTCGTGATGTCGTCGCTCGTGGTGCCCGCGCTTGCCGGCGGGGCCGCATCGGCCTTGTCCGCCTTTGTCATCGACGCGCTTGCGATAGCGGCGCTGATTATCGTCAGCCGCCGCAAGACCGACGGCGAATGGCGTTGGCGCTGGGGTCAGCGTTAGAGCCCTTGCCGGCCACACCGATTATGAATTTGGAGCTTGTTTGAATGGCGCTGCTTGAAATCAAGAATCTGCATGTCGAGATCGACGGCAAGGAAATTCTCAAAGGTCTCGACCTCACCGTGAATGCGGGCGAGGTGCATGCGATCATGGGTCCGAACGGTTCGGGCAAATCGACGCTCGCTTATGTGCTGGCCGGCAAGGACGGCTATGAGCCGACGTCCGGCGAAGTTTGTTTCGACGGCAAGAACCTGTTCGAGATGAAGCCGGACGAGCGCGCCGCGGCCGGCTTGTTTCTCGCCTTCCAATATCCGCTGGAAATCCCCGGCGTCGCCACCATGACGTTCCTGCGCACGGCGCTCAACGCGCAGCGCAAGAAGCGCGGCGAGGCGGAGCTGTCCACGCCGCAATTTCTCAAGACGGTGCGCGACACCGCCGCCAAACTCAGCATCGACCAGGAGATGCTGCGCCGCGCCGTCAATGTCGGTTTTTCCGGCGGCGAGAAAAAACGCAACGAGGTGTTGCAGATGGCGCTGCTCGAGCCGCGCCTGGCGATCCTCGATGAGACCGATTCCGGCCTCGACATCGACGCGCTGAAAATCGCCGCCGATGGCGTCAACCGGCTGCACGGGCCGAACCGGTCGTTCATCGTCATCACGCACTACCAGCGGCTGCTCAACTACATCGTGCCCGATGTCGTGCACGTGCTCTCGGCCGGCCGCATCGTCAAGACCGGTGGCAAGGAGCTGGCGCACGAGCTCGAAGCGCGCGGCTATGTCGAGTATCAGGAAGAGGTTTTGGCGTGAACGCCGAAGTCACCGCGATCAAGACCGCGGCCGAGACCGCGCTGGCGCAGGCCTTCTCGCAGGCGCGCAGCCGGCTGCCCGGCAAGGGTGCGATCGTAGCGCAACGCGATGCCGCCTTCGACGTGTTCGCCAAATCGGGTCTGCCGCACCGCCGCGTCGAGGAATGGAAATATACCGACCTGCGCGCGCTGATGCGCGACGCCAAGCCGCTTGCGAGTCCGCCGGACGCCGCCGCGAAGGCGCGCGCGAAGACGGCGGGCGCACTGGTCGGCGAACTCGAAGCCCGCCGTCTCGTCTTTGTCGACGGTTCATTCGTCGCGGAATTGTCCGATACCGCGAAATTGGAGAGCGGATTGACGGTCGGCTCGCTTGCCGATGCGCTGGCGGAGAGCGATCCGGCCCTCGCGACCCATCTCGGCAAGCTTGCGCCGGGAAGCGACGTTGCGGTGGCGCTCAATACGGCGCTGATGGGCGATGGCGCGGTGATCCGCATCGCTGCCGGGTCGACCATCGAACGGCCGCTGCATCTCGTCTTTGTGACGTCGGAAAAGCCCACGGCGAGTTTCGTGCGGTCGCTGGTCGTTGTCGAGCCCGGCGCGCGCGTCATGTTGATCGAAAGCCACGAAGGCCCGTCCGGCAGCGATTACCAGGTCAATGCCGCGCTCGAACTGTTCGTCGGCGACCGCGCCCATGTCGATCACGTCAAGATCATCACGGAAGGCGCCGACGCGCTGCATGTGTCGACGCTCGCGGCGGCGATCGGCGCCAAGGCGCGCTTCAACGCCTTCACATTCACCGCCGGCGGTGCCGTGGTGCGCAATCAGTTGTTCCTCCGTTTCGACGGCGAGGACACCGTGGCGGGTATTCGCGGCGCGACGCTGATCAAAGGCAATCAGCACGCCGACACGACGCTTGTCGTCAACCACGCTGCCCGCGGCTGCCAGAGCCGCGAAATGTTCAAGGCGGTGCTCGACGACGAGGCGCACAGCGTGTTCCAGGGCCGCATCATCGTGCGCCAAGCCGCGCAAAAGACCGACGCCAAGATGATGACGAAGGCGCTGCTGTTGTCGGAGCGCGCCGAGGCCGACAGCAAGCCGGAACTCGAAATCTTCGCCGACGACGTGCAGTGCGGCCACGGATCCACCGCCGGCGCGCTCGACGACGAGCTGAAATTCTACCTGATGGCGCGCGGAATTCCGGCAGCCGAAGCCGAGGCGCTTCTGATCCAGGCGTTTCTGGGCGAGGCGATCGAAGGCATCGAACATGCCGGCCTGCGCGAGATATTGATGGAGTCCGTCGCGGCCTGGCTCAAGGCGCGCGGTAGCGCATGATCCCGAAAAGCATGCCCCGGACAACCATCCGGGGTGGACGCCGGTTTTCGGATAAGATCATGCGCAAAACAAGAGATTGATCGAAATGAACGATATGGCGACCAACAGCATGGCGATGAACGGCGCCTATGACGTCAACCGCATCCGCGCGGATTTCCCGATCCTCGCGACGCAGGTCTACGGCAAGCCGCTTGTCTATCTCGATAACGCCGCGTCGGCGCAAAAGCCGAACGCCGTGCTCGACCGGCTGCATCAGGCCTATACGACGCAATACGCCAATGTGCATCGCGGCCTGCACTATCTCGCCAATGAGGCGACCGAGGCCTACGAGGGCGCGCGCGAAAAGGTCGCTGGCTTTCTCAACGCCGGGCGCAAGGAAGAGATCATCTTCACCCGCAACGCGACCGAGGCGATCAATCTTGTCGCTTACACATTCGGGCGCGAGCGCATCAAGGCAGGCGACGAGATCGTGCTCTCGATCATGGAGCACCATTCCAACATCGTGCCGTGGCATTTTCTGCGCGAGCGCCAGGGCGCCATCATCAAATGGGCGCCGGTCGACGATGAGGGGAATTTCCTCACCGACGAATTCGAAAAGCTCTTGACGCCGCGGACCAAGCTCGTCGCCATCACCCAGATGTCGAACATGCTCGGCACCATGGTGCCGGCGAAGGAAGTGGTGCGCATCGCGCATGCCCGCGGCATTCCCGTGCTGATCGACGGCGCGCAGGGGGCGGTGCATCTCGACGTCGACGTGCGCGATCTCGATTGCGACTTTTACGCCTTCACCGGGCACAAGCTCTATGGGCCGACCGGTATAGGCGTGCTCTACGGCAAATACGACCATCTCGCCGCGATGCCGCCGTTCAACGGCGGCGGCGAAATGATCCGCGAAGTGTTCGAGGACCGCGTCACCTATGGCGAGCCGCCGCACAAATTCGAGGCCGGGACGCCGTCGATCGTGCAGGCGATCGGTCTCGGCGCCGCGATCGATTATGTCGGGTCCATCGGCAAGGCGCGCATCCGCAGCCATGAGGCCGGTCTCGTGCATTATGCCCACGACCGGCTGCGCGAGATCAATTCGCTGCGCATTATCGGCAACGCCAAGAACAAGGGGCCGATCGTCTCGTTCGAGATGAAGGGCGCGCATCCGCACGACGTGGCGACGATCATCGATCGCTCCGGCGTCGCCGTGCGCGCCGGCACCCATTGCGTCATGCCGCTGCTCAGCCGCTTCGGGGTCACGGCAACCTGCCGCGCCTCCTTTGCCATGTACAATACGCGCGACGAGATCGACTGCCTTGCGCAAGCCTTGGTCAAGGCGCAAGCTTTCTTCACCTGACGGTTTTGACATGATCGAAGACGTGAAACACGACGAAGCAACCGCCGCCGCAACAGCGGACAAGCCGACCGCGGAAAAGCCATCCGCTATACCGGCCGAGGAAATGTCGCGCCTGACCGACGAGATCGTCGGCGCGCTCAAGACCGTCTACGATCCCGAAATTCCCGCCGATATCTACGAGCTCGGCCTGATTTACCGGGTGGATGTCGACGACGATCGGCTGGTCAGCATCGACATGACGCTGACGACGCCGAACTGCCCGTCGGCGGCGGAACTGCCCGCTATGGTGGAGAATGCCGTGTCGGGCGTGCCGGGTGTGCGTGAGGCCAAGGTTACGATCGTTTGGGAGCCGCCTTGGGATCCAAGCCGCATGTCGGATGAGGCCCGTGCGGTCCTCAATATGTGGTGAGCGGCAGGCCGCGAGTTGCGAGGCGGGTCCGCGCGCATTAGATGAAGCGACGTGAGGTCGTTAGTATTTTTGAGTTATAACGGTTCGTAACAGCCGCGTTTGCCTTGTTTGAGGGGAACGCGGGGAGGAACGTGAAAATGGCGACTGCCCGGCCGAGACCTCAAGTGATGCGGCTCACAGAAGCCGCCGCCGAACGTATCAAGGCTGTGATGGCAAAGGCCGAGCGGCCGATCGAGGCCGTGCGCGTCGGCGTCAAGAACGGCGGCTGTGCCGGCATGGCCTACACGATGGAATATGCCGAGACCGTCAATCCGCTCGACGAGGTGATCGAGGACAGGGGCGTGCGCATCCTGATTGATCCGAAAGCCGTCCTGTTCCTGCTCGGCACCGAGATGGACTACAGGACCGATAAGCTGTCGGCGCAATTCGTCTTCAACAATCCGAACCAGACGTCGGCCTGCGGCTGCGGCGAATCGGTGCAGATCGAGCCGGCGAGCGAAGCTCTCTGAACCTCTACGCCACGCGCACGCGCGTGATGGTCTCGGCCTTGGCTTCCGGATCGTTTTCGTTGATCACGCGATTGCGGCCGTTGCGCTTCGCCGCGTAAAGGCACTTATCGGCGCGCTCGATGAGGATCGGCGCATTGTCGGACGGCCGCAGCATCGCGACGCCGATCGAAATCGTGACGCGCCCGAGGCGTTCGCCGCTCGACCGCTTCATCAGCTCTTTGGTCATGACGGCGCGGCGGATTTGGTCGGCGATTGCGACTGCCGATTGCAGCGGCGTGTTCGGCAGCGCGATGACGAATTCCTCGCCGCCGTAACGCGCGGCGACATCTTGGCTTTTGACGTTCTGCTTCATGGACAGCGCCACGAGGCGCAACACCTGGTCGCCGGTGAGGTGGCCGAACCTGTCATTGAAGCTCTTGAAGTGATCGATGTCGGCCATCAGGAGCGACAGCGGCTCATTCTTCTCGTTTGATTCGGCGATACCCTTGGCGAGAGCCGCATCGAAGTATTTGCGGTTCGCGAGCGTCGTCAGCGGATCGGTGAGGCTTTCGGTGCGCACCGCCTCGAGATTGTGCTGAAGCTGCTCGATCTCCTGCCGCGACGACGCCAGTGTCGCTTCCAGGTTCCTGTTGCTGCGCTCCATATCATTTGCGCCCTGAACCAGATGCGCGATGACCGTGCGAAGCGCCTCGCCGTCATTGGCTTGCGCGAGCTTTTCGCTCGCCATGCTCAAGCTCTTGGAATAACTGGTCGCAGAACCCGCCGCGGCGTCGATCGTGGAAATCACTTGTTTGATCTCATCGAGCACGCGCGTGCCGACCGTATCGACGCGCTCGCCAAAGCGGCTGTCGGAAAGATAGGTGTCGTGAATCTGTTCGAGATCGGTTTCGCTGAGCGTGCCGTTTTTTGCCAGCGTCTCGTTGATCAACTGATTGAGCGGCTGGTTGTACCCGGTCGCATAATGATACCAGATTTCAAAATTCCGCGGCGAAGCCGACTGGCTCAAAGCCTTGATTTGCCCGAGCGCGATTTCCGCGAAAGCGAGCGTTCTTTCGTGCTCGTCTTGGGGCACGTCCATCGATTGTCTCCAATCGCACTGGGAATTCCAAACCGGCGCTCGGCAATATGGCCGCAGGCGCCGATTCAAGCGGAAAACTAGGGGATAGCTGTGAAGGACCGGTAAACGAATTTGGCGGCAAGGCGCCGCCAAGCGAATCGAAACGACTAGGCTTTAACCGGCACCGGACGTAGCAGAAAGGCGGGGAGGTGAGAAGAGTCGGATTCATCCGAGCGCGGCCGCGCGGGCTGGGGGGCGGCACGGCGCGGTCTTGCATCATCGATCCGCGCCGCCGCGGCAGGACGATGCGATTGATGACGGTGGCCGTTCGGCCGTCCGTGAGACTTGTGCGGCGGGCGTGAGGCGGGCCGCTGATCGTCGTGCGGCGCGGCCGGTTCGCCGGGCACTTTTTCCATCCACGGGATCGGTTGCCCGATCAGCTTTTCGATCGCGGCGACCGCTTTGACGTCATTGCTGCCGGAGACGATGCTGATCGCAGCGCCACTGCGCCCGGCGCGGCCGGTGCGGCCGATGCGGTGGACGTAGTCGTCGGCATGAATAGGCATGTCGAAATTGTAGACGTGGCTGACATCCGGAATATCGAGGCCGCGCGCCGCCACGTCGGAGGCGATGAGGAGGGTGACCTCGCCCTTGCGGAATTGCTCGAGCGCCGCCGTTCGCGCCGACTGATCCATATCGCCGTGCAAGGCCTGCACCGAGAAGCCATGACGCAGCAGCGAGCGGTACAAGGTCGCGACGTCGCGTTTGCGGTTGCAGAAGACAATGGCGTTTTTCATGCCGTCAGCCGCGCGGATCAGACGGCGCAGCGTATCGCGCTTCTCATGCGGCTCGCGCCCCGATTTGGCGAGAAACTGCGTCGTGGTGGCGAGCGTCGTCGCCGGCTTTGCCACTTCGACGCGAACCGGATTGTGCAGGAATTGTTCGGTGATGCGCCGGATTTCCGTCGGCATGGTGGCGGTGAAGAACAGCGTCTGGCGGGTGAACGGAACGAGCTTGCAGATGCGCTCGATGTCGGGGATGAAGCCCATATCGAGCATCCGGTCGGCTTCGTCGATGACCAAAAGCTCGACACCGTTGAGAAGCAATCGCCCGCGCTCGAAATGATCGAGGAGGCGGCCCGGCGTGGCGATCAGCACATCGACGCCGCGCATGAGCTTGGCGTCCTGATCGTCGAACGAGACGCCACCGATGATGAGCGCGACATTGAGCTTATGCTTGGCGCCGTATCTGACAAAACTCTCCTCGACCTGCGCCGCGAGTTCTCGCGTCGGTTCGAGGATAAGGGTGCGCGGCATGCGGGCGCGGGCGCGGCCCTTTTCCAGCATGGTGAGCATCGGCAGCGTGAATGCCGCCGTCTTGCCGGTGCCGGTCTGCGCGATGCCAAGCACGTCTCGCCGGGCGAGCACGTGGGGAATGGCCTGATCTTGAATGGGGGTGGGAGTTTTGTAACCGGCCGCCGCAACGGCAGCGATAACTTTTTCGGACAAGCCGAGATGTGAAAACGACATAAACCCTCGATGAGGACCGCAACCCTCTATGGGACTGCTGTCAGCTCGGTTTTCGTTCAAACGCGGCTTAAAGCAGGGGAAACGCGCCAGGCGGTCGAATCTGCCCTAACTTGCGTTGCGCGCAACATAGGGTCGATTGGCCGAAAGTCAACCTGCAATGGCCTTTTGCTGCGCACTAAGTTAAACGGATTCCTTCACTTTTTCTCGAAACGTCTGTTCCCGAACCGTCACAGGCGAACTGTCACAGGAATGACAAATGCCGGACACCGAGAGCCTGCCGATCGTTCTCATTCCCGGTCTGACCTGCACGGCGCGGCTCTATGCCGAACAAATCCCTGAGCTGTGGCAGTTTGGGCCGGTAACCATTGCTGACCACAGGCGCGACGACAGCATGGCGGCGATTGCGCAGCGGATTTTAACCGCGGCGCCGCCACGCTTTGCGGTCGCCGGTTTGTCGATGGGCGGCTACATCGCTTTCGAAATCATGCGTCAGGCGCCGCAACGCGTCGCAAAGCTCGCCTTGCTCGACACCGGAGCCCGCGCCGACACGCCCGAGCAGATTGAACGGCGCCGCGTCCTGATGGCGAAAACCAAAGCCGGCGGCTACGGAGAAATCCCGGATCTGGCTTATCCGCTTTACGTGCATCGCGACCGGCACAATGACGCGGCGTTGAAAAGCATCGTGCGCAGGATGGTCGAAGCGACCGGGCCCGAAGCTTATCTGCGCCAGCAACAGGCCATCCTGAGCCGGCCGGATTCACGTGCCGGTTTGCCGGCGATCGCGTGCAAGACGCTTGTTCTGGTGGGTGAGGGCGACGAGGCGACGCCGCCGGATCTTGCCCGCGAGATCGCGGCCGGAATATCCGGCGCGCGGCTCGTTATTGTTCCTGACAGCGGACATTTGTCGACACTGGAAAGGCCGCAGGCAGTCACCCGGGCGCTGGTCGACTGGATGCGGTGGTAAGCGGCTGGCCGCGGCCGCCGCCGTCGCGACGTTAAGGGGCAAGCGCGAGCAGTTTGGCTGTGCTAACGATGGCCCTGACAAAACCTGTCCGCTCTTTGCAGGGCAGGGTGGCAATTGGGTGAGGGAGGAAGCCTTGATGAGTTCTCGTCATGTCCTGCGCGCGACCGTCATGTCCGCGTTCGCGGTTCTTGCGCTGCTGGCAGCATCGCTCGCGCCGGTCCGCGCCGATAGCGATTTTCCGAACCGGCCGATCCGGCTGATCGTCGGTTTTGCGGCCGGCGGCGGCAACGACATTTTCGCCCGCCTCGTCGGCGCAAAACTCTCCGACATTCTCGGCCAGGCAGTGGTGATCGAGAACCGGCCCGGCGCCGGCGGGCGGCTGTCCGGGGAATACGTCTCGAACCAGCCGGCCGACGGCTACACGCTCCTTGTCGGCGCCTCCGGCGCGATGTCGATTGCGGCGGCGATCTATCCCGATCTCAAATATCACCCGACCAAGACGCTGACGCCGCTGGCGATGATCGCGAGCTTTCCCCTGATTGCGGTGATCGGGCCGGACAATCCGTCAAAGAACGTCAAGGAACTGGTCGAGTGGGCCAAGGCGCATCCCGACAAGGCGAATTATCCGAGTACATCACCCGCCTTCACCATGGCGACCGAACAGCTAAAATTGAAGTCCGGCATGCCCGGCGTGATGATCCCCTATAAGAGCAGCAACGAAATGGTTCTGAGCGTCATGGAAGGCCAGACCATGATCGCCATTGCCGATGGTCCGCCGACGGTGCCGCAGGTCAAGGCCGGCAAGGTGAAGGCGCTTGCCGTCACCGGGTCCGAACGCACGCCGGAATTGCCCGACACGCCGAGCATGGCCGAGGAGGGTTTTCCGAGCGTCGACGTTCACCTGTGGAGCGGCATATTTGCGCCCGTGGCGACACCGCCCGATGTCGTTGCCAAGCTTGAGAAAGCCTTGAGCCAAGCGATCCGCGATCCCGGCGTGTCGGCAAAGCTCAAGGCCATGGCCGCCGATCCCGGCGGCGGCTCGCCCGACGATTTCCGGCGCTTGGTTGACGCCGACATCGTCAAATATGGCGCAATCATCAAGGCCGCGAACCTGCATTTCCAATAAGAGTGGGCGTCTTTACTCGGCACCGGCGCCAGCGCAAATTCGGCGCGCCGGTTTCGGAGGGATTCCATGAAGATTCTTCATTCCATGAAGATTCTTGCGGCCGCGGTCGCCGCCACGTTGCTGGCATGGACGCTGGCGTGGACGACGCCGGTATTCGCCGAAGACATCGATCTTTCGACCTGGACCTGCCAGCAATTCGTCTCGGCCAACAAGGACGATATCGGCGTGATCCTGGCGTGGCTCGACGGCTACTACAAAAGCGAAGACGACCCGCCGGTGATTGACACCACAAAGTTCGTCGACAACGCCAAGAAGCTCGGTGAATATTGCGCCGCGCATCCCGATATCGGGCTCATCACCGCGACGGATAAGATGTTCCAGAAGGAATAGCATGCTCGTTCCCCGGACGCGGTGCAGCACGAAGTGATGCACCGCAGATCCGGGGCCTTCGCAAACGCATGATGCTCGGAGAACTTTACGATCCCAGGTCTGCAGCGCATCATTCCGCTTCGCGCAACGCTGCGCCCGGGAAACGCGCGAACCGGCAAGCGTGGACCGGATGAGCAATTAGGAGACACGGCGTCTCGCGGGCGCGACGTCGCCGACGTGCCGCAGGCAGTCATTTTTCAAACATGCAAATTTTCAGACATGCAAATCAAGTGCTTCGACAGCAAGTATCGTTGGCAAGTGACGCGCGATCTCGCGCCAATTCTCACCTTCATCAAAGCTTGCGAAGACCGAACCGCTGTTGCTGCCAAAATAGATACCCGCTGGATCGCACGCGTCACCGGCCATCGCTTGACGAAGCACCGTGAAGAAACAGCCCTGCTGCGGCAGGCCTTGGCGCATCGCCTGCCAGCTTTGGCCGCCGTCGCGTGACCGCCAGACCGCCGCGGCCGCGTCGGGCGGAAAGCGTCCGGCCATGTCGCCGTTGAGCGGCAGCGTCCACAGAGTGTTCGGATCGCGCGGATGCACGCGGATCGGAAAGCCGAAGGTCGACGGCAAGCCCTCGGTCCGGTCCTCCCAGCTTCGGCCGCCGTCGGCCGAGCGCCATACGCCATAGTGATTTTGCTGATAAAGCACGTCGCTTGGGCCCGGTGCGCGCATCATGTTGTGGATGCAGTGTCCGGTCTCACCGTCGCGCGGCCCAGCGGGGTGATCGGCATGACCATAGGCTTGCGCGTTCGAGAGGCGGTTGCGGCGTTCCCATGTCGCTCCGCCGTCCTCGGTCGCGAAGACGCCGGCCGCCGAGATTCCAACCCACAGCTTTTTTGCATCGCCCGGGTCGGAAATGATGGTGTGCAACACCAGCCCGGCGCCACCCGGATTCCATGTGGCGGCAGAAGGGTGATCCGTCAGAGCGTTTATCCGGACCCAATTTTTGCCGCCATCCTGGCTGGCCAGGAGGCTCGCTGGTTTGGTGCCGGCGTAGAGCGTGCCGTGGGCGTAGCCGAGCGACCAGATTTGCGCGAAAGCGTCGGCGAAGGGGTGCGGTTCGTCGGTCCATCCGATCATCTTTGCGAAATTCGGATCGTTGGCTGCCCAATCGTCCATCTTTCCCTTGGTAAGACGGGTGACCTTCCAATTCGCGCCGCCGTCCTCGCTGCGCCAAATACCTGCGCCGTGCCATTCGCCGCCGCCGCCCGCCCAAAGGGTGCCGGTCTTCGGATCTCCGATCACGTGGTTGATCGGCCAGCCGTCGCAGTACGGACCGCGAATGGCCCATTCGCTGCGGCCGTCGCTGCCATGAAGCAAAAACGCACCCTTGGTGGTGCCGACGAGAAGGGTCACACGGGTAGAAGACATCAGATTTTTGCTCCCCATTTGGAAGACAATAGTGACTAGGCGGGTCAGTAGGTATTGACGAGGACGCCCTTCGGCGTGCTCCGTGCTGCCTCATACCCCAAGGACGAACGACCGGCGCGCCTCCCGACACAATCCGGCGAATATTTTTATCAGCCTGGATTCAAGCAAGCATAGCCCGAATGAGCGGAGCGATATCCGGGAACGGCGTTGCAAGCGTCACCATCGTCGCATATCGCGGAGCTTGTCGTTGGGCCGGCCACTTCGGGCCAGGCGCTCGAAGTCTTTCACTCCCCTTCCCACGGACGCCGGCGAGCATCTCTAACGTGGAGGATCCAGACTTCGTCGTTCGCGACCTCGTAATAGACTTTGTAGGGATACCGGACGATTGTCAGCTCGCGAATGCCGGGTTCGTCGGTGTCCGGTCCCATTTGCGGAAAGTCGGCTAGACTTGCAATCCGCCGCTCAATCAGTGTCTTGACGGAACGCGCGGCGGCCGGGGACCGCTCGTCGAGGTAGGAGAATATTGCGTCGAGATCGCCCCGCGCACGGAGCGTATAGCGAACCTTCATGCCTCGCGGCGCGTGACGCCATGCCGCTGGAAAAACGCGGCCATGTCCTGGTCGCTGACGAATTCACCACGCCGCGCCTGCTCGCGCCCCTCGCGTATAGCGGCCCGGGTCTCGTCATCGAGCTGCACCGGCGCGACGGTCTTCGCGGCCACCGAGAGCAGCATTTCAGCCGCCTCGTCTTGGTCGGCGTCCGGCAGCTCGCGAACTTTCTTGATTGCTTCCTCAAGCATCTTGGTCATACGTTGTATTATAGCACAATTCCCGCGTCTGGGAGACGCCCTGTCGCCTTGCTGGAATATAGGCAGGGCCGCTGGTCGAGTGAATGGCACGCCCAGCTGTCGCACCTGCAATAACAAGTCAGTATTGATTGAGCCAAGGCGATTCCTCCCGAATGCACGCGTGCGGTAATCGTCCCCCGACGCAACAGTGCGTTGCGCTTCGCCACCGGGCCGTTCCGTGATGAATCGGTCGATGCCGGGTGACATGTCATCGCCCCCGGCGCTCTGCTATCGTCTAGCCGATGCTTAGCGAGGAGCTGGTGTAGTTCTCATGCCGAACAACATCGAAAGCTACGACGTCATAGTGGTCGGCGGCGGTGCCGCAGGCGTCGGCGCGGCGGTGGGCGCGGCGCGGGCCGGGGCACGCACGCTGATGATCGAGAGCGCCGGCTGTCTTGGTGGGGCGGCTACGATCAAGTGTGTGCAGACCTATTGCGGCCTCTACACCATCAGCGACAACCCGCGGCCGGCAGTGCTGGGCGTCGCCGCTCAGGTTATTCAAAAACTCCGTAAGATCGGAGGCGCACGCGGCCCGATAAAGTTTCGCGGCGTGTTTCTTGCTATCGACAGCGAGGCCGTGAAGTTCGCGTTGGACGAAGTCTGCGGCGATGTCGGCGTGGAAGTGCTGCTGCACGCCGAGGTCGTGCGCGCGGAGCGCGACGGCGGGCTCATCCGCCAAGTCACATATCACGATCACAATGGCGACCATCCCGTCGACGGCAAAGCGTTCGTTGACGCCTCCGGCGATTGCGATCTTGCCTTCTTCGCGGGCGCCTCCACTCGCTATGGCAACCACGGCTTCATCAACTTGGGCACGCTCGGTACCCGATTCGGCGGCATCAAGCCGGACGCGGACCTTGACGCTAACACTTGGACGGCGGCCATTCGCAAGGCGCGATCAAACGGCGTCGCTCCGCTGTCCAAAGACAGGTCCCTCGTGATGCGCGTGCCGCTCTCCAACGACGTTATTGCCTACCTCGCCAGCGAGGTTTATGACGCGCGCGACGCCAAAAGCATCAGCCGGGCAGAAATTCGGGGTCGACAGCAGGCCTGGGCCTACCTCGACATCATCCGCACCATCAAAGGGTGTGAAGACGCGTACTTGGTCGTAACCGGGCCCTGCTTCGGCACGCGCGAGAGCCGTCACATCGATTGCGTCCAACAATTGAAGGAAGACGATGTGTTGAGAGGTGCTCGCTTCAATGAATCCATCGCTCTAGGCGCTTGGGGTACGGAGTTTCACAGCGCCGAGACCATGGATAGCGCGTTCAAGCTACCAGGCGGAAACGGCGTCTACGAGATCCCCCTCGGAGCGGTGACAAGCGTGGATACCGCAAATCTATTTGCGGCCGGCCGCACCGCCGATGGCGATCAGATGGCAGGCGCCTCGCTGCGCGTCATGGGCACCGCGTTCGCCACCGGCCAGGCCTGCGGAGTTGCGGCGGCGAGGTATGCTCACAAAGCTGATTACCTCGTTGCCGAAATTCAGACTGCTCTGCGCGAACAGGGTGCACTGATCGATGGCGACGACCTGCCCGATCCGGTTGCGTTGCAATACACATGATGGTTGGGGTGTAACATGGTGTGACGTTATCGTGAAGTTTTGGAATGGCTGCCCGCGCCCGTCACCTACCGCCGCCCTGCTAACAGGCCGTGCGCTTGAGGTGATGGTTACGCCCTTCGCCGTGCTGGGTAAGCCAATTCCGCCCTTCGCCCAAAAGCGGGTAATCCACCCTACTCGCGGACTGTCCGATTTGGGTCATGTGTGGACGGCTCCGGGTTGGCAAGGAGAATCTTCACGTAGCAGGCTTGGTCGGTGCAGCCATGTGTTCGGCCTTTGGTTACGGTGACAGTGCATTCAACTCTCCCGCGGCTTCGGCTTTGGCCCGCGGTTGCTCGGCCGTAACCGGCGTCGTAGCAAGCCCGGATGAGCGAAGCGACGTCCGGGAGCGGCGTTGCAGGCGCCACCGTCGTCCCCGCATATCGCGGAGCTTGTCATTGGGCCGGCCACTTCGGGCCAGACCCGTTGCTCAAGCGGGACACGGCTAACGGAAACGTGATGTCACTATTCCATTGACATTAGTCACCGTTTAAGATACATAGCCCAGCGTAAATCTCGCTCGTGAAGGACCGGCGGCGGAGGCACACCGCAGTCGGGAGCGAGAGGGCGGTGCCCGCGGGCGGCGTTGCAATCCGCTCCCGGGCGGCTTCGGGCATCAATCTTCCGGCACTAACGACCGGAGTGCGAGGTGCTCGCTGGGCTGGGACAGGTTGGGGCGGGTAACACCCGCTTAAACTGCGCCGATCCTGCCCCGCAAGGGGATTGCCTACAGGATCACGCTCCGCCAGGTCCCAGGAAACATGGCCTGGAGCAGAGCCTTGGGGAGGAGATCTCCCTCTGGCAAGAGCCGCGGTGGAACGCCGATAGGCGTGCGCGCTTGCTGAGCGCGCGGCCGTGTCAAGCAACACGGCAGGTTGGATAGAGCGTCTGTCGGCGTTCCGCTTCCTTTCTTCTTGCTTCGTCATGTATGGACGGCCCCCTCTCGGCAAGGACTTTCTGGCGGTTTGGCAGACTGATCGGGAGCGGTCATGTATGCGGCCTTTGGATGCGGTCGCTGACCGCTGGCCCTGATGGAATTCGCGGATCGAG
>Ga0207416_1000362_pt1 | contig 80764 bp, 62 predicted proteins | sample PaiPotPPM11metaG_FD_184107 | JGI IMG/M metagenome (GOLD analysis project Ga0207416, IMG submission 184107) | Iron sulfur acid spring bacterial and archeal communities from Banff, Canada, to study Microbial Dark Matter (Phase II) - Paint Pots PPM... ... | reverse complement strand
CTCCCGTCCTCCCCCCTCCCTGCGTTCCCCTCCCACGACGAGCGGCTACAATGAAAACAGCGCATGGAAACACTGGTGCAGATCGCGCCGCGCCCGGAGCGGCCGCAGCCGCGGCCCGAGTGGTTGCGCGTCCGCACCCCGTTCGGGGAAAACTACCACCGGCTGAAGCAGTTGGCGCGGCGGCTGGACCTGCACACCGTCTGCGAGTCGGCGCAGTGCCCCAACATCGGCGAGTGCTGGGACCACCACACCGCCACCTTCATGTTGCTGGGCAACACTTGCACGCGGCGCTGCGGCTTCTGCGCCGTCCCCAAGGGCCGTCCGGCGGCGATTGACTACGGCGAACCGGAGCGCGTTGCCGAGGCGGTGGCCACACTCGGCTTGGCGCACGCCGTCATCACCTCGGTGAACCGCGACGACGATACGCTGGGCGGCGCGCGCGTGTTTGCCGAGACGATCCGCGCCGTCCACCGTCGCCTGCCGGCCTGCGGCGTCGAGGTACTGATCCCCGACTTCAAGGGCAGCGAGGAGGCCCTCGGCATCGTGCTCGAGGCCGTGCCGCAGATCCTCAACCACAATACCGAGACGGTGCCCAGCCTCTACGCCTTCGTCCGGCCCGGGTCACGGTTTCTGCGCTCGGTCCAGCTGTTGCGCAACGTCAAACGCCTGGCGCCCGGCATGGTCAGCAAGACCGGGCTGATGCTGGGGCTGGGCGAGACCGAGGACGAGTTGCGCAGCACGCTCGAGGTGCTGGCCTCGACCGGCTGCGACATCCTGACGCTCGGCCAGTACCTGCGCCCCTCGCGCCAGCACTTGCCGGTGAAGCGCTTCGTCCACCCCGATGAGTTCGCGCGATTAAAAGAGGTGGGCTTGGCCATGGGCTTCCGCCACGTAGAATCCGGGCCGCTGGTGCGCAGCTCGTACCACGCCCACGACCAGGCCGCTCAAGTCGTCGAACGGCGCGCCTGTGGAGCGTAGACGCAGACTTCGCGACCGACGTTGATCGCCGCAGAATCAGTTATTCCGGATGACGTTGATTCTGACTCTTGTGTTGAGTTTCACCGCAACCGGGTTTCTGTCCTTGAGGTAGGGCTCGAAGAGCCATTCGCTTGCGCGAAGGCGGATCTTGTCCGCGATCAATGAGGAGGGAGCGTCCGAGACCTCCACGCCGCGCACCGTTCCATCGCCCGCGATTTCCACCGTCAATTTCACGTTGAAAGATCCCTGAACTTTGGGGTCAACGAAGATTGGATCCACTCCGCAGGAGATGCAATAGGGCGGGTTTCCCGCGGGCGCGCCCAGGGGACGAGAGGCAACAGGCGTGGGAGGTCCACCTTCTCCTTGCGACTTATCGACAGAATGCAGCGGGCTGCACTGGAGTTGCCGGCCGACGAAACAAAGGGTTGAGTCTGTGGACGCCCACTTCGTCGTCAACTCCTTGTTCGGGGCGAATGCGGCGTAGGAAGTTTTTCCTCCGAAGATTCGCGCCAGGTTGCTATCCGAGCTCAAACAGCCCTGCGCCGTGCAGGCATGGCATCCATGGAACTGACATCCGGAGATGTCGCTCAGAAGCGGTTTCCAACTCACTCCATCGCGAGAAAAAAATGCACGGGCCACCGCGTGCCCGCCCCGCTTTTCGCGCTCCACGACTTCATTCCCCACCGTCCAGTACAGTCCCCGACGGGCCAGGAAGGTAGACAGGTTCGTGTGGGGAATTTCGGTGGTTGTCCAGGTGCTGCCGCCGTCGGAAGTGGCCACGATTCTGCTGTCGGAAAAGACCGCAGGACCATCCTTCGCTTGAACCGCCATGTGGTTCCGGTCCAACGCCCCAAGGGAGAGAGTAAACGGGAATTTAGCAAACACATCGGCGAGGCGCCCGCTCAAGGACACCGTGCTCAAGCTTCGTGTCGATCCGTCGAACGAAAGTCCGAAATTCCCGCGGAGGACTGACGTGTGCCTCTCAAGTACAACTAGCGACTGCACACTTCTGCTTAACCCGTTGAGGCCAAAGAATTTAATCGCTCACTCATTACAAAAACTTTGATTGTCAGTACGATTAAAGAAATTGACCTAGTGGGCTATGAGGCCACCTTGCGCCAAAACGACACGTGCTTGCCATCTACCGTTTTCTCGACAAGCACCTCGCCGCAGAGTTGACAGCCACCGCGACAAAACTGAGTTCTACCGCCATCTCCGGAAAGAGATCTGCTGGTTTCGTCATTCGGGAACATCATCAGGTGTTTACATGTAGTAGTTGCATGGCTTTCTTCTTCGAAACGCTCATTGTCCATCTGATAGATATTGGCCATGTTTGAGTTTTGCACAAGTGGCGTACGCCGGAAATATCTTGAAGCCGCGAGCCCTGCGGACCCCGTTTAAACGGCGCGCGACAACTGTGCTGGCTGGTGATGCCAGAACTTTCGCAAAACAAATGGTGCCGCAGAAGGGACTCGAACCCCCACTCCCTTTCGAGAACATGGACCTGAACCATGCGCGTCTGCCAATTCCGCCACTGCGGCACAAGGAAGCAGGCCCCGACTGGCAGGAACGACTACGGGCGCTGCTCTTTGATACTGGCAGAGGGCCCATGGGCTGTCAATCCGAAGAGAATTTCGTGGAGCGGAATGTTCACTTGTGCGGATTGCTTTGAAGCAAGCACGATGTGCCGCCACATCGCAGAAAGGGAGGCTGGACCAGATTCCTCGACGGGGGCCTTCGTTTCTGGGAGGGGCCTGTGCTTCACGCCCAAAGTATGTTGGTGTTGACGCGGCCACGGGTTTGATCTTCGGCCATTCAAGGCATCGTGCTGCGCGCGGATCGCATGAGCAGTGTGCCGAAAACGACAGGCACCCTGCCGTCCCCAACGGCCTGCGCAGCGGGCGATCGTGGCGCTGGGCGCATCACGCTTTCATCCAGCGGTCTTGCGTTCGTGTTACCGACAACCGATAACCGACAACCGAAAACCCCTTACCGGGCATGCCGGCAAAACAGCTCGGTCAACTCCTCGTACATCGCCTCCGCACGCCCCGGGTTGGCGGAGCGCAAGGCGTTAGTGGCGCAGTGTTCAAGGTGGTTGCGCAGCAGCAGCTTGGCCACGCCGCGCAATGACTCCTGCACGGCCGAGATCTGCACCAGCACGTCGGCGCAATAGCGCTCCTCCTCGACCATGCGCTGCAGGCCGCGCACCTGGCCTTCAATCCGTTTCAAGCGGGCCAACATGCGGCGCTTGGCCAGCGGCGTGACCGCGTCGGCGTGCTGGGGATGGGATGAGGTGATGTGACCTGGCATGGGGAAATGGCGCACCTGTGTTGCCAAGATTAGACCGGGCGGAGACTCCTGAGACGCAGGCTGTTGGCCACGACGCTGACCGAGCTGAAAGCCATCGCGGCGCTGGCGAAGACGGGCGAGAGTAGAACGCCCAGCCACGGATAAAAGACGCCGGCAGCCAGCGGAATGCCGATGACGTTGTACCCGAATGCCCAGAAAAGATTCTGGTGAATCACCCGCAACGTCTGGTGCGCGATGAGCAGGGCGGTGACCACGCCGCGCGGATCGCCCTGCATCAGCGTGATATCGCCCGCCTCCATGGCGATGTCGGTGCCGGTGCCCATGGCAATCCCGACATCGGCTTGAGCCAATGCCGGAGCGTCGTTGACGCCATCGCCCACCATGGCGACCACCTTCCCTTCCGCCTGCAGCGCCGCCACGACCGCCGCCTTGTCGGCGGGCAGCACCCCGGCGCGGAACTCGCTGATACCCACCGCGGCGGCAATGGCGCGCGCGGTCGCTTCGGTGTCGCCGGTCAATAACATGGACGCGACGCCCATCTCGCGCAGCCGTCGCACGGCTTCTCCCGCTTCCGCTTTCACCGGGTCGGCGACGGCGATCAGGCCGGCGAGACGCCCGCCGATGGCGACGTATAACAATGTCCGGGCCTGCGCCGCGAGCGCTTGGGCGCGTGCGGACAATTCCTGAACGGCGACGCCATGAGCATCCAGCAACGCGGCATTGCCGAGCAGCACCACTTGCCCTTCCACCGTGGCGCGCACTCCGAGGCCGGTCAGACTGTTGAAGTCGGTGGCATTCGAACCGGTGCTGCCGCCGTGCGTCGCCACCAGCACACGGGCAGCGGCAGCCTGCACGACCGCGGCGGCCAGTGGATGTTCCGAGAACCGTTCCACGGTGGAGGCGGTCTGCAGCAGAGTGTCCTCATCGAACGGCGGCAGCGCCACGACCTCGGTGACCTCCGGTCGGCCCCGGGTCAGGGTGCCGGTCTTGTCGAAGATCACGACTTGCACGGCATGGGCACGCTCCCACGTCGCACCGCTACGGACGAGGACCCCGAGCTGGGCGGCGCGTCCGGTGGCCACCATGACCGCGGTCGGCACCGCCAGTCCCATGGCGCAGGGGCAGGCAATGACCAGCACCGTCACCGCCGCCACGAAACCGAGCAGAAAGCGCGGCGCCGGGCCAAAGTCAAACCAGCCTAGAAACGCCAGCACGGCGATGGAGAGCACCACCGGCACGAAGATGCCCGCCACGCGGTCCGCCAGCCGCTGCACGGGAGCCTTCGTGCTCTGCGCTTCCTGCACCAGGCGGACGATCTGCGCCAACATCGTGTCGCGGCCGACCCGGTTCAGCCGCACCATCAGACCGCCGGTCTGGTTGACGCTGCCCCCGACCACACGGTCACCCACCTGCTTGGCGACAGGCAGGGACTCGCCGGTCAGCAGGCTCTCGTCCACCGCACTCTGTCCCTCCTCGACCATTCCATCCGCCGGGACGCGCTCGCCGGGCCGGATCCGGACCCGATCGCCGGCCACCAAGTCGCCGACCGCGACCTCCATCTCCACCCCGTCGCGCACCACATGCGCGGTGCGCGGTTCGAGTGCCAGCAGGCCACGGATGGCGGCCGAGGTCTCGCGCTTGGCGCGCGCCTCCATCAAGTTGCCGAGCGAGACCAGGGCGATAATCCACGCTACCGCTTCAAAGTAGACGTCGGGCGCGAGTCCGCGCACGGTGAACAACTGCGGCGCCATGGTCGCCACGGCGGAGAACAGCAGGGCCGCGCCCGTCCCCGTCGCCACCAGCGTGTTCATGTCGGCGGAGTGGTGGCGCAACGCCTTCCAGGCACGCACATAGAAGTGGGCGCCCGACCAACCCACCACCGGAAGCGTCAGGAGCAGCAATGCGTAGCGCAACACCCCGGGATCCACGCGATAAAGCGCGGGCAGGACACCGGAGAGCCACTGATCGAGCGGCATCAGCAGACGCATCAGCGGGTCGGACCCGGCGTGCGCGTGCATCAGCGGCATGGAAGCCACCATCGCCACCGCGGCCACGGCCAGCGCAAAGCCGACCTTCAGGCGCAGCACGCGGTACTCGCGCCGCGCCGTGGCCGCCTCGTCTTCCGGCGGACCCCCGACTGCGGAAACGGCGAACCCGCGCGCCTGGACCGCGCGTTCGATCTCGGCAGGCGTGACCTCGCCGGGGATGAAGCTGACTTCGAGCTGCCCGGTGGCGAGGTTCAGCGCCGCGGTGGTCACTCCGGGCAGGGCCGTAACGGCGGCCTCGAGCGGGCCCGGTTCATGGACCATCTCCAGCCCTTGGACCATGAAGTGCACGGTGACGAGCGCGGCGTCGTACCCGACGTCACGGATTCTGGAGATCAGCGCTGGAACCGAGGTGGCTTGGGGGTCGAACTCCACGCGCGCACGCTCGGTCGCCAGGTTCACCGCCGCACTCCGCACCCCGGGGGTGTCGCCGAGCGTGCGTTGGATGCGCGTGGCGCAAGACGCGCAGGTCATGCCGGAGATGGGCAGAAGGACCGTGCGACCCAGCTTTCCGGAGCCCGCAGCCGGTGTCGCTGCGGGCCGCGAACGCCCGCTGGCGGCCGCGACAAAGAAATACCAGTTGACCCAGAGGATCGACCCAAGCCCGCCGAGCGTGATCCAAACCGACATGGCTGCCTCCGTGATCAAGCCACTTGAGCGGTAAAGCCTTGCGTGGAGATGGCAGCCACCAAGGCCTCGGGCGTGACCCGCGCCGGGTCAATCTCGACCGTGGCCGACCCGACGTTCACACTGCGCTGCAACACGCCCGGCGTGCGATCCAGCGCCTTCTCGACCGCGGCAACGCAATGCCCACAGCTCATGCCCTCAATCTTCAGTTGTATGGAATGCATGGAAGAACCTCCAGGGCTGATTATACCCCCTGGGGGTATGAGCGCAAGCCGCAGCCGCCGTGCGAGGCTTTCCACCCTCCACTTTGCACTTTCCACTTGTCCCGGTCCGGGGTACGATCCCGCCCGTGCCGGCTCGCCTCTCCATCGCCGATTCCCTGACGCCGGCGGAGCGCGCCTGTCTGCGCCGGCTCTCAACACCTGAGAAGCTGCAGCGCTTTCTCGATGACCTCGCTTACAACACTGAGCCGGGGGGTGTGACCTGTCGTTCGCCACGCCGGGTGCTGCGCGACAGCACGGCGCATTGCATGGAGGGGGCGCTGCTCGGGGCGGCGGCATTGCTGGTACAGGGCGAGCCGCCGCTGGTGCTCGATCTCGAGGCGGAGCGCGACTCGGATCACGTGGTCGTCCTCTACCGCCGCCAGGGCTGCTGGGGCGCCGTGGCGAAAAGTAACTTTTCCGGTCTGCGGTTCCGCGCCCCGGTGTACGCCACGCTGCGCGAGCTGGCCCTCTCCTACTACGAGCACTATTTCAACCTGCGCGGCGAGCGCACCCTGCGGCGCTACTCACGTCCCGTCAACCTGCACCGCTTCGACAAGCTTGGCTGGCTGACCATGGAGCGTCACGTCTGGGAGATCCCCACCTACCTGCTGACCATCCCCCACCGCGACCTGCTTCCCAAGTCGGGCGCCAAGCTTTTCACCCGTGTCGACCGGCGCACCTTCGCCGCCGGACGAGTGGGGAGCGCGGGACACTGAAGGTTGTCGGTTGTTGGTTGTTGGATTTTGGATTTTGGTCTGGGCGATTCAGCCCTGCAGTGGCGCGGCACGCTGCAACATCCAACAACCAAAATCCAACAACTAACAACCCGCCTTCACCACCGTTCCCTGCAGCACGCCCTCGCGCTCGCTTCTCGCCTCGACCTGCAGCAGGCGGTTGGGCGGCCACGCGCCGGCGATCTGGACCCGCAGGTAGTTGTCGCTCAGCGCCGGCGTCGCGTCGGCGTCGGCGCCCTGCAAGGTGAGGACTTCCAGTCGGCGGCCGAGTTGCGAGCGGGCGAAGGCCTGGTGCTTGGCCCGGCTGAGTGCGGCGAGGGCCCGATGGCGCGCTCGCGTTGCGCCGGCCGGCACTTCCGACCAGGCGCCGTCCGCTGTTTTCTGCGCCGACCGGGTTCCCGGGCGGGGGGAGTAGGTGAAGACGTGCAGGTAGGTGAGCGGCAGGCCGGCGATGAAATCGTGCGAGGCGGCGAACTCCGCCTCGGTCTCCCCCGGGAAGCCGACCATGACGTCGGCACCGAGCGCCGCATCCGGGCTGGCCGCGCGCAGCCGCTGCACCACCTCCGCGTAATGCCAGGGGCGATAGCGGCGGTGCATGCGCCGCAGCACCGCGTCACTGCCCGACTGCAGCGGTAGATGGGCATGGCGCGCCAGGCGTGGCTCGCCGAGCAGCGCGATCAGCGCCGGTGTCCAGTCCATGGGCTCGACCGAGCTGAGACGCAGGCGCCGCAAGTCTGTCTGTTCCAGAATGGCGCGAAGCAGGTCCGGCAAGCGGAGCCGGGTATCGAGGTCGCGCCCCCACGTCCCGAGATTGATCCCCGACAGCACCACCTCGTGAATGCCCTGCGCGCACAGCGCGCGGATCTCGCCCAGCACGGTCCCGAGCGGCAGCGAGCGGCTGACGCCGCGCACGCGGGGGATCACGCAGAACGAACAGCGGTTGTTGCAGCCGTCCTGTACCTTCACCACCGGGCGCGTACGGTCGGCACCTGTGGGTATGGGGGTGGTAAAGATCGGGGTGTCGGCTCCAATTTCTCCGGTGATGACCTGTGGCGGCTCGGGCGCGCGCTGCGGCAGCAGGCTCGCCAGCGGCAGGAAGTCTGGCCGACGCTCCCTGGTTGGATGCTCTCGACCTTGACTGAGCAGGGCGGCGATCTCCGCCTTGCGGCCGTTGCCCACCACCCAACCCACGCCGGGCAGGGCCGCAATCTCCTTCGGCGCACGCTGGGCATAACAGCCAGTCACCAGAATGCGGCTCGCGGGACGCTCGCGATGCCAGCGCCGGATCAGGCGCTGCGCCTCGGCATCGGCCTCGGCGGTGACGGTGCAGGTGTTAAGCACGAGCACCCCGGCATCCTGCCAGGAGGCCGCCCGCGGCATCCCACAACGCGCCAGCTCCTGCTCGATGGCCGCTCCATCGCTCTGGTTGGCGCGGCAGCCCAGGTTGTGAACGAACACGGCGGCAGACATGGGTAGTTGTCGATTGTCGGCTAGTTGTCGGTTGTTGGTTTTTAGTTGTTTGAAACGTGCAGTGTGCCCGATCGTGGCATGCTGCGCGTTTCAAGAAACCAAAATCGTACAACCAACAACAGCTCGAAGTTTTTAATTGTTTGAAACGTGCAGTGTGCCCGATCGTGGCCACGCTGCACGCTTCAAACAACCAACAACCAAAATCCAACAACCTTCTACATTCGCTCGATCACGGCCTGCGTCATCGTCGCGGTCGAAGCGGCCGTACCACCGCCCGCGATGTCACGGGTGCGGACGCCTGCAGCGAGCGCGGCACGCACAGCGGTCTCGATGGCCGCCGCCGCCGGCTCCTGACCGAGCGAGTGACGCAGCAACAGCGCACCCGAGAGAATCGCGCCAACCGGGTTGGCGATGCCCTGACCGGCAATGTCGGGGGCCGAGCCATGCACCGGCTCGTAGAGACCGACCGTGCCGCCCAGGGAAGCCGAGGGCAACATGCCGAGCGAGCCGGCCAGCACCCCGGCTTCGTCCGACAGGATGTCGCCAAACAGGTTCTCGGTGGCGATCACATCGAAGTCGCGGGGCCGCAGGATGATCTGCATGGCGCAGTTGTCGACGTAAAGATGGCTGAGCTGTACATCGGGATACTGGGCCCCGACCCGGATGAAGACCTCGCGCCAGAGCTGGCTGGTCTCCAGCACGTTGGCCTTGTCGACGCTGGTGAGTTGCTTGCGCCGTCCCTGCGCCAACCGGAAGGCGACGTGCGCCAATCTCTCGATCTCTTCCACCGAGTACCGCATGGTATTGAAGGCGGCGGTGCGGCCGGGATCGAAGCCGCGTGGCTCGGCAAAGTAAAGGCTGCCGGTCAGCTCGCGCACCACCACAAAGTCGGTGCCTGCGACGATCTCGTCTTTCACCGGTGTCGTGCCGGCGCCGGCAATGCGGAAGACGGGGCGCAGGTTGGCGAAACAGTTGAGCGCCTTGCGGATGGCCAGCAGCCCGGTCTCCGGCTTGCGTGCCGGCGGTTCGCGATCGAACTCCGGGGCGCCCACCGCCCCCAGCAGTACCGCGCTGGAGCGGAGCGCGGCCGCGCGCGTCGCCTCGGGCAGCGGCGACCCGGTCTGGTGGATGGCGGCGCCGCCGATCAGATGCGTATCGGTCGTGAACTGGAAGCCGAAGCGCGTCGCGGCCGACCGGAGAACATCGAGTGCCGCCGCGGTGACCTCGGGGCCAACGCCGTCGCCGGGGAGAACACAGATGTGAGCAGGGGAAGCAGATGCCATGAAGAGAAAATTATAGACGGAGGCAGGCGCGCCGTTCTCAGTCACGGCTGCCGCTGGCGGGGTCGAGCAGGCGGACGCGCAGCTTGTTGCCATCGAGTTGAACTTCAACCGCCCCGTCGCGATCGGTGCGGAAGACGCGCGCGCCGGCAGCCTGCAGCGTCGCCAGCACCTGCGGGCTGGGGTGGCCGTAGCGGTTATCGGCGCCGACCGAGATCACCGCCGCCTGCGGCGCCACCGCCGCGAGGAACGCCGGGGTGGTCGAGGTGCGGCTGCCGTGATGGCCGATTTTGAGGAGCTGACTCCGCAGGCTCAACCCGGACGCCAGTTCCGCCTCCTCCCCTGCTGCCTCCGTATCGCCGGTCAGCATCATGCTCTGGCCTCCGTAACGCACGCGCAACGCCAGCGAATCGTCGTTGGAGGCGCTGGGGCCGGCGCGGTAGTCCGGCATCGGCAGCAGGACCTCGGCGATGACGCTGCCCACCTGCAGACGTTCCCCGGCCTCCAGCGCGCGCAGCCGCCCCCCGTCGGCCAGAGCGTCGCGCAGAAAAGCCCGCGTGGGAGGATCGGCGGGGAGGGTGCGCGACACCCAGATCTCATCGGGGTGAAACAGGTGCATCACCGTCGCCATACCGCCCAGATGATCGTTGTGCGCATGGCTCAGCACCACGGCGTCGAGATGCCGGATGCCGAGGCTCCAGAGCGCCGGCGCCACGATGCTGGCCCCGGCATCGAAGCTCTGGCCGGCGGGCCCCGCATCCACCAGCAGCGTGCGCTGATCGGGAAGGCCCACGAGAATCGCGTCCCCCTGTCCGACGTCGAGAAACCACAGCGTCAGGCGGCCGCGCGGCAGGCGCGGCGGGAAGGGGGCCGCCACCAGGACTCCTCCACCGATGGCCACCAGCAGGGTGGCAGCAGCGAAGCGCCGTCCATCCCAGACCCGCAGTTGCGGTACAAGTCCCTTCCGTTCGGCGGACACCCAGAGCCAGAGTGCGGCGACGCCCGCGAATACCGCCACAGCCCACAGCGGAGGCGTGGCCACGCGCCAGTCGGCCCCCGGCCAGTGTGCCGCCCCGTGCGCCACCAGCAGCACCGGACGCATCGCCCAAGTCAGCAGCAGCCCCGCCGCGTGCGCCATGGGCGGAGCAAGGATCACGAGCAGCAGCAGCACCCAGGCGAGCGGCAACAGCAACGCCACCCAGGGGACAACCAGCGTGTTGACGACCACGCTCCACGGGTTGGCGCGGTGGAAGTAGACCGCCATGAGTGGGATAAACCCAAGTTGCAGCACGAGCGCGACGGCGACCACTTCATAAAGGCGCCAGGCAGCACGCAGCAGCGCGGGGAACAAACGCCATCCGAGGGGCGGCCAGAACCAAGCGAGGCGCGTCGCCACCATGCGCAGCTCGAGACGGTGCTGTGCCAGCAGGGGTGAAAACGCCTCGTCGTAGCCCGTGTCCGCGAGGCGTTCCGTGGCTCGCAGCCGCGGTCGCGCCGTGTGCGCCAGCCAGGGCGCGGCCACGCCGGCCAGCAACACGGCCGCGGTAAACGACATCTGCCAGCCCACGTCGAACAGATCGCCCGGGCGCGCGAGCAACAGCAGCAGCGCCGCCGCCCCAACCGCGTTCAGAGGCTGGCGCTGGCGGTACCAGGCGCTCGCTCCGAGATAGATCGCCAGCATCAACACCGCTCGCAACGTCGGCGTGCGGCCGGCGATCAGCCAGGTGTAGCCGGCCAGCAGCAGCAACGCACAGCCCGCGGCGTGCAGCGGCGAGAGTCGCAGCCACCGTCCCAGTCGTGTCAGCCACAACATCAGAATGCCGACGTGCAATCCGGCCACCACCAAGACGTGGTAGATCCCGTCCGTTTCGAAGTCCTCGCGCGTGGCGGGATCCAGCTGCCCGGTATCGCCCAGCAGCATGGCGGAGAGAACGGCTTGTGACGGTGGGCGAGTCGTCGGCCGCCGCGCCGCACGCTGAGCGAACATGGCGTCCAGCGCCGCGATCAGCCGGGTGCGTAAGCCGGTACGCAGGCGTTGCGGCCCGTTGAGGCCATTGCCGGGAAGCACGACGACCTGTGCAGAATGCACGCTGGCGGCCAGCTCGATGGCATTTCTGGCGTCGCGACGACGGGCGTCGGGAACCCCGGGGTCGAGGAAACGGTGCGGCCGATGCAGCTCGCCGCTCAGGCGCAGTTGGGTTCCGGCCATGATGGCATGCAGCGGACCGCCCCAAGGCGACCCGTCCCGGCGCGCGTCGGGCCGGACCGTCACTCGGACGCCCAGATGACGCTGCCAAATGTGCCCCCCCGCCTCGACCGCCTGCGTATCAAGAACAAAGCGGGGCGCCTCGTTATGCCATGTCGGGTCGTCGCGCACGGTACCGGTTAGAGTGACGCGCTCCTCGCCCAGCCAACCCGCCGTGTCCATCGCCGGTTGCGGCCGGTGACCGCGCACGCTTCCCAGGCAAAACACGGCGGCGAGAAGCAGCACGGTGCGCACCCGCCTGCTCAGCACTGCGAGCAATGTGCAGGCGAGCGCCAAGCCGGCTGCCTGCGGCACAGCCGGCAGCGCAATTCCCAGCGCACCCGCCAGCGCGGCGTAGAACAGCGGCTGCATGAGACCGAACTCACGCTACAAGCAGCCGGGATGCGAAGACAAGACACCCGGAGGGAGGGGGGCGGTGGAGCAGGGAGCGAATGGATGTTGGCTTTCCGTTGTTGGTTGTTAGTTGTTGGTCCGCGACGCTCGCAAACTTTGCCAACTACAAGCTTCAAAAATCCAACAACCCAAGACCACGATTTTAGTGGTTGGTTGTTAGTTGTCAGCAGACCTTCCGTCCGACTGCACGCTACAAGAGTCCAGTCACCAGCTTCCAACAACTGCGCCGCTGCACGTTTCAAAAATCCAACAACCACCATCCAACAACGTTATTCCCGTCGCAACTTCACCACCGTCTCCAGGTGGTACGTCTGCGGGAACAGATCGAAGAGGTGGACTTCCTCCACGGTGTACAGCCCGGGCAGCAGCAGCTTGAGGTCGCGGCCGAGCGTGGCCGGGTCACAGGCGACGAGGTGAATGCGTTCGGGGCGGGCGGCGCGGATGGCCTCGACCAAGGGCGCGCCGAGGCCGTTGCGAGGCGGATCACAAACGAGGAGATTAATGCCGCCGGTCCGCTGCTGCATGTAGCTCAGCGCCGACATGTTGTGGACGCGCACCCCGGCATGGGCCACGGCATTACTGCTCAGGTCGGCCGCCGCTTCCGGGTTGCCCTCGACGGCGTCCAGCTCGGTAAACGGCGTGGCAAGCGGCAGCGTGAACAGGCCGACACCGCTGTAGAGGTCCACCGCCGCCGTGCCCGTCTGCCCCGCCGTGACGACCTCGATCAGCTCGGCAATGAGGTGACGATTGGCTTGGAAGAATGAGCCGTGGCTGACCCGCCAGCGCTCGCCGGCGACGGCGTATTCGAGAAATCCATCGCCCCAGACCACCTCGCGCTCGCTCGGCGACACCACCGCCACCGAGACGCAGCCCGGCACGGCGCGGGCCGCGGCGACGGCAAAACGCGCTTCCGCTTCCTGCACGCGCTCGAAGCCGAACTCGAGCAGCAGCTGGTCATCGGCGGCATCGGTGAAGATCTCCACCTCGCGGCAGGTGGGTGGCACGTCGGCGAGGCCGCGCAGCAAAGCAATGGCCTGGTTGATGCGGGGCGAGCTGATCGGGCAGTGGCTGATCTCCACCAACTGGTGGCTGGCGTGGGCAAAGTAGCCCAGCTTGGCGGGCTGTCCCGGGCCGCCGGAAAGCAATCGCAGCCTGCTGCGATTGCGGTAGCCCCAAGGCGGCGAGGCGTGATGGACGATTTCACGGTCCCAGTTCACGCCGCCAGTGCGCAGCAACGTCTCACGCAGCACGGCTTCCTTGATCTCGAGCTGGTACGCCGCATCGGCATGCTGCAGGTGACAGCCGCCGCAGCGCTCGAAGTACTCGCAGCCGGGCGCAACCCGATGCGGCGAGGGTTGCTCCAGGTGCAGCACGCGAGCGCGGGCAAAGCCTTTGGCGTTGCTCTCGAGCACGGCGCGCACGCGTTCACCGGGCAAGGTGAATGGGACGAAGACCGCCTTGCGGCGGGGTGCCTTCGTCGGGGACGGGTCCGTTGCCGGGTCCCCCGCATCATCCGCCGCACTCACCGCCGCAGGTTCGGGCGCCGGCAGGCGCGCAAGGCCGTCCCCGCCGTAGACCAGCTTTTCGATTTCGAGCGCAACCGGATTGGCAAGCGGTGTCTTCATCCCATGTAAAACAGACTGAGGCGTGGCAGCCGGTAATGCTCGAGCAAACGCTGCTGCAGAAACCGCCGTTCGATGAGAGCCAGTTGTTCGGGGCGCAGTTTGCGCCGATAAGCGGCCAGCTCGCGATCAAGGCTGGCGCGTACCCCGACTTGAATGTCGGTGGGGGTGGCCATGAGCAGGGCCCCTGACAGTCTATCGTCCAATACGGTCAGGACGCGCTCGAGTTCTTCCAGGCTCCGTTCCGCCCCCCAGGTTTCGCCGGCCAGTTGGGCCAGCGCGCCGGAGATTTCCTCGCGCAAGGGCTGCAGAACTGCGGGCAGTTCCGCTTCCAGGACGCGCGCCTGACCGTCGCGGAGAAACTTCTGCACCCGTTCGCTCTCGAAGCCGGCCGGCGTCGCCGCCTCCACCCCGTCATGACCACCGACCGCGGCCGCCTGCATGGCCTCCGCGGCGGCCGCCACCGCCGGGGCACAGTAGATCAAGGCCCGCGGCCTGGCATCCTTGCGACGCCCGGACGCGAACTTCTCAAAGGCCTGATCCATGCCAGCCAGCACCGCTTCCAGCGGGATCTCCGCCGCGCGCCAGGATTCGATGAGCGCCCAGTCCACCGGGGACAGGTAAACCAGCGCCCCGCGCTTGCGCTGGAAGTGCTGTTCGATCTCGGTGAAGTAGTTGAAGTAGTTCACGGCCAGGGAGTCGGGGAAGGATGCGTGACGAGCCGGGGCTGCGCTCACAATGATGCGAGAACGGGCAGCGCTCCTTCCGTCACCGTCTTTTTAAGCTGTCCGCAGGCAGCGTAGATCTCGCGGCCTCGCGGTCGCCGCACCCAGGCGCCCAGCCCGCCGCGGATCAGTACCTGTTGAAACGCCTGCACTTGCTCTTCCGAGGGCGAAGCGAACGGCAGATTCGGACCCATGTTCCAGGCAATCAGGTTGACCTTGCAGGCAATGCCGCGCGTCAGCTCGAGGATGCGTTGCGCGTCCTCCGGGGAGTCGTTCACGCCGGCCAGCAGGACGTACTCGAAGGTCAGGTACTCGCGCCCTCCGAGCGGGTAGTCGCGCGCCGCTTGAAACAGCGCTGCCAGCCCACCCTGGCCGCGGTTGAGCGGCATCAGTGCGGTGCGACTCTCGTCGGTGGTGGCGTTGAGTGAGATGGCCAGGTTCGGACGAATCGGCTCCCCGGCATAGCGCCGGATTTTGTCCACAACGCCCGAGGTGGAGATCGTGATACGGCGCGGCGAGAGTGCCGCCCCCTTCGGAGTGGTCAAAACCGTAACCGAGCGCATCACGTTCTCGTAGTTTAGGAACGGCTCCCCCATGCCCATGTAGACCACGTTGACGCGATCGCCGCCCGACACGCCGGCTTGGAGACCGTGTTCCCGGAGCAAGGTCAGGACTTGGCCGACGATTTCAGCGGCCTCGAGGTTACGTTTCAAGCCCAGGAGCGCCGTCAGGCAAAACTGACAGTTCACCGGGCAGCCGACCTGGGTGGAGATGCAGAATGTGTAACGATTGCGGACCGTCTCGCCGCCACCCTCAAAGTCCTCAACCGGAATAAAAACGCTCTCGATCATTTCGCCGTCAGCAAGGCGCAGCAGGTAGCGAACCGTGCCGTCGGCCGCTTGAACGCGTTCGGCCACTTCGGGCCAGCGCAGATCGAACGCGGTTGTCAAGGTTTGACGCACCTGCGGGGACAGCACCTGGATGGCATCCCAAGTGGCGGCGCGCTCCCGATGGATGGCGCGAAAAACCTGCTGCGCCCGAAACGCCGGCAGGCCGAGCTCCCGCACACGGCTCGTAAGCTCTTCAAAACTCAGGCCTAAAGGGTTGGGAAGGGGGGGCACAGCCGTTCCAGAAAGGGACATCCTGATGGTAACACCGGGCGGACGGCAGCGGGACCAGAAGTCCGCCCCGGAACGGCAGTAACTCTTTATAAATCAAGTTTTTAACGGGACATCGAGTGTGGCGTCGGACCTGTGTCAGAATTAAGGGAAGCAATGCGCGTTGAGCGGGCAAGCCAGTGCTGCCCAAGTTAGCGCGTGTCAGTTCCAACGTCCTGCCCCGGATCGCGTCAGGAGGCCCCGGTGTCCTACGCAGTGTCCCTTCCCGAACCCACCGTGGCCGTTCTGCCCCCGGCAGTCGAGCGTACCTTCTTGCCCAACGGCTTGTGCGTGATCACCGAGCGCATGCCGCATGTGCGCTCCGTCTCGCTGGGCGTCTGGGTCAAGAGCGGCTCGCGGCGGGAATCACTCGAGCAGAACGGCATGACGCATTTCATTGAGCACATGCTGTTCAAGGGCACCACGCACCGCACGGCGGAGGAGATTGCCCGCTCGGTGGACTCGATCGGCGGCAACCTCGACGCCTTTACCGCCAAGGAGACGGTCTGCTTCAGCGCCAAGGTCCTCGACGAGCACCTGCCTCTCGCCTTTGAAGTCGTCGCCGATCTGGTCCTGAACCCGCTCTTTCGCAGCGAGGACATCGTCCGTGAACAGGGCGTGATCCTGCAGGAGATCAAGATGGACGAGGACAACCCCGATTACCTCGTACACGAGATCTTTACGCAGAACTTCTGGAAGGGTCATCCGCTGGGTCGGCCCATCCTGGGGACCAAAGACACTATTAAGGCGATGGAGCAGGAGAAGTTGTTTCCCTACTACCGCGCCTGCTTCTCGCCCGACAATTTGATCATCGCGGCTGCCGGCAACTTGGAACATGCGCAATTGCTGGAGCTGGTGAATCGATGGTTCGGCGCCCAGCAGGCCGTCCCCAACGGACACGTGGACCTGCCGCCCACCACTTTCGCGAAGATCGTCCTGCGTAACAAGAAGCAATTGGAGCAGGCGCAGCTCTGCGTCGGCATGCCCTCGTTTCCCCTGCTGCACGAGAAGCGTTACGCCTGGTCGGTGCTCAACACGCTCTTTGGCGGCGGCATGTCATCGCGGTTGTTTCAGAACATTCGCGAGCGCCAAGGCCTGGCTTACTCGGTCTACAGCGACCTGAGCCCGTACCGCGATGGCGGATTATTTGCCGTCTACGCAGGCACCAGCGCCAGTTCACTGCGCAAGGTCGTGCACTCGATCATGCATGAGCTGCGTGACCTGAAGCAGAACCTGATTCCGGACGAAGAACTGCGCCGCGCCAAGGACAACCTCAAGGGCAGCCTCATGCTCGGTTTGGAGTCGACCGGGTCGCGCATGTCGAACCTGGCGCGCCAGCAGATGTATTTCGGGCGCTATATGGACCTCGATGAGATGATCCGGCGGGTGGAGGCGGTGACGGCAGAAGAGATCCGCGCGCTGGCCCAGGAAGCCTTCCTCGCCGACCACATCGCCGTCACCGCGCTGGGCAACCTCAACGGCGTCAAGTTGACGCGCTCCGACCTCGCCATTTGAGCAGAATGAAGACTGGGCGCAGGCGCGTCGGCCTACGCGGTCGTTCGACATTCCTGTTGCGCGCTGCCCGGGACAACGCGGATTCCGGCTGGCTGCTTTGTGGTGCTTGGCTGAAGCCCTACCCTGCCGAGACTCCTGCCTCTCCTAAGCTGGCGACACCCGTCCCCAACGCTGCTACCATCGCGGCATCTTTACAATGAAACGTGCGCTGACCAATACGGCGCTGGGGCTGCTGGCCCTGCATCTCGTGGCGCTGAGTGGGTTGGGCGGGCGCCGGTTCGACGCTCCAGCCTCGAATATTATCCAAGCGCTGGCCGCAGGCTTAGCGGGCTTGGCTTGTCTCCTGGCGGCCCGCCGGAGTCGCGCGCTGGCACGCTCCTTCTGGGGTTGCTGGAGCGTCGCGTGCCTGCTCTGGATGGTCGGTCAATGGATGTGGACGTGGTACGAGAACGTCGTGCATGTGCCCGTCCCCCACCCTTCCGCCGTCGACATTTTTTACCTACTGATGTACGCCCCGCTGGCGCTCGCCGTGATGCTGGAAAGCGGTGTCACGGTTCAGGAATGGAACTGGTTGTTGTTTTTGGATGGCCTGCAGATCGGGGTCATCATCATCCTGACGTACGCCAAGATCGAGTTTTTGCATGGCCAGGCGTTGCTCGACTATCTGGCCGTACTGCCCAACTTCTTCAACGGCGGGCTCGCCATCGTCTGCTGGATGCGAGCACGTTACGACCGAGATAGCGGGACGCGACGGTTGTTTTTCCTGGGCGCTATATTTCTCACGCTGTTCTTTCTGGGTGATGGAATCGCCAGCCGCGGGAGCATCAAATGGGGACTCGCGACCGGAAACTGGACTGATCTGGGCTGGAGTCTGCCCTTTCTGGTTCTAGCCGGGCTCGTGGTTTACGAGGTGAAATCTCCCACCACGTCGGGGCAAACCACGGCGTGGTGCCTTCCCGTGAACCTGGTGCCCGCCTTGCTGCCGCTGCTGGCGTGGGTGGGGGCCATGCGTCTCCTGCCAGACCAGCCTCGGGAAGCCTTCTGGCTGCTGTTAATTTCTGTCCTGACGTTTTCGGCCCGACTGCTGTTCAGCGAATACCAGCGAGACCAGGGCGTGCGCGCGCTGCGCTCCTCAGAGGCGCGGTTTCGCGCCTACATGGATCACATCCCTGCCATCTGTGGGTTGCGCAACGCCGCTGGGGAGAACGTCTACGTCAATGCTTACACCACGCAGGTGACGGGGAAGCGCGCCGATGAACTGCTGGGCAAGACGGACTTCGACCTGCACCCACCCGAGCTTGCGTTGCGCTACCAGGCGGAGGATCGCGCCGTATTGCAGACCGCCACCACGCTACATCGCACCGAGACAATCACCGGCCGCGACGGCAAACAACAAGAACTCCTGGTTTTGAAGTTTCCCGTCGAGAACGCACCCGGGCCGCTCCTCCTGGGTTGCGTGATCATCGACATTACGGCGCGCCGCCAGGCGGAGATTGAACGCGACCGATACTTTTCCCTGTCTCCCGACGTGATGTGCGTGATCGACCGTGATGGTCGCCTGGTCCGCGTCAACCCCGCGTGGCAGGACTTCTTCGGAGTTTCTCCTGATGCGGCGCTGGGCCATCCCTTCGAGGAGTGGGTTCATCCGGACGACATTCCCATCGCTCGTGCCGGGATGGGACAACTGCTCCAGGGAACGCCGGTGGTCGGCTTGCTCTGCCGGGCGCGTGGGGCGGACGGCCGCTACCGCCTGATACAGTCCTCCGCTGTATATTCACCGGAATTGGACCGCATCTTCAGCAGCTCACGCGATATCACCGCGCAGCAGCGCATGGAAGACCAACTACGTCAGTCTCAAAAGATGGAGGCCCTGGGGGTGCTGGCGGGCGGCGTGGCCCACGATTTCAACAACCTCCTGACTGTCATCCTCGGCTACAACGAGTTGGCGCTTCTGGAGACCGCGCCCGGCTCGCGCGCCCATGAACGCCTGCGGCAGGTGCGCGATGCCAGCGAGCACGCCTCCGCCCTCATCCGCCAGTTGCTGGCCTTCAGCCGGCAGCAGGTTCTGGAACTCCAACCTCTTGATTTGAACCATGCCGTGCAACAGGCCGAAAAGCTCTTCCGTCGCCTGATCGGGGAGACCATCCGCATTGAAACCGTGCTCGCGCCGCAGCTCGGCGCGGTCCTGGCCGACCCCAACCAGATGCAGCAGATCCTGATCAATCTCGCGCTCAACGCGCGCGACGCCATGCCGCAAGGCGGGATCCTATACATCACGACCACGCAATGGGATTCCCTTCCCGACCCGCCCTCCGGCCTGCCGCCCGGTGCTTACATCGAGCTCGCCGTGCGTGATACCGGCCACGGCATGCCCCCAGAGGTACAGCAGCACATCTTCGAACCCTTCTTCACGACCAAAGATAAAGGCAAGGGCACGGGCCTCGGGCTGGCCACGGTCTACGGCATCGTGGAACAGAGTCACGGCGCGATTGCGGTGGAGACGGCGCCCGGCCGGGGGACCTGCTTCCGCATCTATTTGCCGCAAGCCAGTCCCCACGCGGCGGCGCGAGCGGCGGCCGAGCCGCTGGTTGCGTCCTCCACGCGGCCGGCTCTGATTCTGCTGGTCGAAGACGAGCCCATGGTGCGCGCTTTGGCCCGCGACACGCTGAAGAGCTATGGCTACGAAGTGTTGGAAGCGGCCGATGGCCATCACGCTCTGCGCCTCGCTGCCGAACACGCGGAACGCCTGGAGCTGCTTCTCACGGACGTCATCATGCCGCACTTCAGTGGCCCCGCCCTGGCCACACAACTCCTCGCCACTCATCCTCACCTGAAGGTGATCTACATGTCGGGCTACACCGACGGAGCCATTGCCGAGCACGGCGTCCTCGCGCCGGGAACCGAGTTTCTGGCCAAACCCTTCACACCCAATAGCTTGGCGAAGAAAGTCGCCGCTGTGCTCGGACCCGTCGCGAGGACAGACGCCGGGGCCTGATGCCGGCGCGGCACCCCCTGACACATGGAAGGCGGCGGTAAACGCGTTACGTCAGCGGTGGGTTGCAGGCTTGGTTCCAGCTGCGATCTCAAAAACGAGAATGTGCTGCCAGGGTAGAAACTCCAGATCCTGCTGCAGGCGGTAACCAGCCGGCTCCAGTTCGCGGCGCACCTGCGCGACGGTCATTTTGTGCAGCGGTTGAATGGGAACGCTGGGATCTTCGCCCCGATACTCCACCAAAACCAACCGGCCGGAGGGCTTCAGCGCCGTCTTGAAGCGCGCCAGCATTTCTTGCGGATGCGCCAGCTCGTGGTACACGTCCACCAGCAGGATCAGGTCGCACCGCCCGACGGGCAACTTGGGGTCATCCTCCGTGCCCAGTACTTCACGGACATTGTTTAAGTGACGGGCCCGGATATTGGCATCGAGCCGTTCGAGCATCGCGGGCTGGATGTCTTCGGCGTAGACAATGCCGCGAGGACCCACCGCCCGTGCCAGCCGCCAACTGAAGTAGCCCACACCCGCCCCCACGTCAGCGACGGTGGCGCCGGCTGGGATCTTCAGCGCACGGATCACTTGATCAGGCCGCTCTTCCTCTTCCCGCTCTGGACGAACCAGCCAGTCGGCGCCCTCCGCCGACATGGTGGGTGCCGGGGTGCGCGCCTGTGCGAGCAGCGTGGCCCGGAACGCCGTGGAGCGATGCGATGCCGCCGGTGCGGCAGGCGCCACCCCGGCGATCAGGGCTGCCAGCAGAACAAACAGCCTGTTTCGGGTCATGCAGTCACCTCGTCAACCGGCCGCCATCTCAGTTGTTCCGTTCCCAGATCAGGCGCAGTCCTTCCAGCGTGAGGCCTTCATCGCAGTGTTGGATGTACTTCGAGCCTTGCGTCATCAGCGGCGCCAAGCCGCCGGTGGCGACCACCGGCGTGTGGCCGCCCAACTCGGCCAACAAGCGCTCCAACAACCCATCCACCAGGCCGAGGTAGCCGTAGTACAGCCCGGATTGGATGCTGCCCACGGTGGTATTGCCAATGAGCCGCCCGGGTTCGCGGATCTCGACCCGGGGCAAACGCGCCGTGCGGGCGAAGAGGGACTCGGCCGCAATGCCCACGCCCGGGCAGATGATGCCGCCCACGTATTCGCCCTTGGCGGAGATCACGTCGAAGGTGGTCGCGGTTCCGAAGTCCACGACGATGGCGGGGGCGCCGAACCGCGCCTGGGCGGCAACGGCGTTGACGATACGGTCTGCTCCGACATCGGCGGGTGGCTCGTAGCGCACCGCCATGCCGGTCTTGGTGCCCGGTCCCACAAACAGGGCATCGAGCCCGAACACCTGGCGCATTGCGGCGCGCACCATGGAGTCTTGCGGAGGAACCACCGAGGATACGATCACGCCGCTGATCGCCGTGACGTCCAGTTGGTGGGTGGCAAACAGACCGCGCAAGAGCAACCCGAACTCATCGCCCGTCTGGGCACGCGGCGTGGTGATCCGCCAGGAGGCGGCCAGCTCGGCGCCACGGAACACCCCGAGGACGGTGTTGGTGTTGCCGATATCCACAACGAACAGCATGGGGAATGTTCTCACGGGGCCGCTCGCGGCAGGTCCGCCGGAGCGGGAGGCGTCCACCCCGCGCACAATTCAGGAGGTCGGCCTCACCTCACCGTTGAACACCGTCGCCAGCGTTCCATCGTCGCGGCGAACCCGCAGAAATCCAAGCTCGTCGAGACCCGCGGTTACGCCCGTGTAGGCCTCAGCACCGCTGCCCACGCTCACCGGCAAACCCTCGGCGTAGGTCGACGCCTGGCGGAAATCGGCCAGTAAATCGGCGCTTCCCCCGTGGGCGAACATCTCGTAGCGGGCATCCAGATGACGCAGGACTTCGGACAGCAGTTGCGCCCGCGACACCGTCTTGCCTCCCGCCAGCCGCAACGAAGTGGCGATGGGGGCAAGTTCCCCGAAGTCGAGTTGATTGACGTTGATGCCGATGCCGAGCACGGCATGGTGGACACGCATCGGATCGCCGGCCATCTCCAGCAGCAGGCCGCCACATTTTTTGCCCGCCAGCAGAATGTCGTTGGGCCAGCGAATGTCGGGCCTCAGTCCAGTGGTGGCACGGATGGCTTCCGTTACCGCCACGCCCGCGCCCAAGGTCAGCGGAAGAAGTCCCGAGGGTGGTCCGGGAGGACGCAACAACAAGCTGCAGTAAATCCCGGTCGAGGCCGGGGAATACCACGTGTGGCCCTGCCGGCCGCGCCCGGCCGTCTGCTCCTCGGCTACGTACAAGCTGCCATGCGATTCCCCGGCGACGGCCCCCTCCAGCGCCCAGCGCTGGGTCGAATCAATCTTAAAGGCGTGGTGCAGTCGCCGTCCCAAGGAACCGCTGCGCAGTGCCGGCAGGACCAGCGAGGGCAGCAGCAGGTCGGGCATGGACTCCAACTGGTAGCCGCTGGCAGCGTGCCCACGCAGCTGGACACCCAGCGCGCGCAACTGCTCCATGCTGCGCCAGACCGTCGAACGCGTCACCCCCAACTCCTGCGCCATGCGTTCCCCGGAGAGCACCACGGTGGGATAGCGCACCAGCAGTTCCGCCAGATGGGTCAGATGATAATTGGTGGGATCCATGCCAGACCCTGCATACCGGTCGACATCATCGTTATTCTGCGCGTCCCGACTCCAGCCTCTGGCCGGCGCACGTCACACCGGGCGCATGCGCATCGAAAGATCCACTGCGGGAGCGGAGTGGGTCACCGCCCCCACGCTGATGTACTGAACGCCCGGCACGGCGAAGTCGCGGATGTTCTGCAGGGTCATGCCACCGGAAACTTCGATCGAGGCTCTTCCCCCGACCGCCTCGACTGCTTTGCGCACCTGTTTCGGCGTCATGTTGTCGAGGAGGATGCGTTCGGCACCGCTGGCCAGTGCTTCCTCCAGCTCCGGCAGGCTGCGTACCTCAACCTCGATGAGCTGATCGGGGCTGCGCCCCTGCTGCGCCCGCCCCACGGCAGCGCTGATGCTCCCGGCAATGGCGAGATGGTTGTTCTTGATGAGGATACCGTCGGAAAGATCGGCGCGGTGGTTCAGGGCACCGCCGCAGGTGACGGCGTACTTTTCCAGCAGGCGCATGCCGGGCACCGTCTTGCGCGTGTCCAGCACCTTGACGCCGGTGTTCCGTACCGCGTCCACGAACTTGCGGGCCTGCGTGGCGATGCCGCTCAGATGCTGCAGGAAATTCAGGATCACGCGCTCGCAGGAGAGCAGTTGGCGGGCGTCGCCGCGCATCACCGCCACGGTGGCGCCGGGTTGCAGGCGCATGCCGTCAAAGATCTCGGGACGGCTGCTGACCACCACGGGCGGCAGGTGCACGGCTGGTTGTTGCACCAGCGCCAGATTGCGAAAGGCGTCGTAGACGCGGGGAATCAAACCCAGGCCGGCCAGCACGCATTCCTGTTTGGCAACCACCTCGGCCTGCACCTCGCGCGGCAGCTCGATGGCCAGCAGCGTGGTGGAATCGGAAATCGCGTGATCTTCGCGCAAGGCGTTTTCAACCAGGGCATTGATGCGGCGGGAGGTCCAGTCCATGGCGCGTGCAGTTGAGTCTAACGGAAACCGGGAGCCGATGCGGAGCGGTCTGCCCCAGCCGGCTTCCGCTGCACTGTCGCCGGCGGCGCAGCACGATCACAGTTGGCGCGCCGGGGCGTGCTCAGCTCTTGGTCTTCTGCGGCACGTAGCCGGGAGGCAGGGCGGCGTTCTCGCCCCAGAAGAACTGCTCCATTTGTTCGGCCATCAGCTTTTGCGCCTCGGGCGTCCACGGGGCGAGGCGGTACTCGTTGATCAGCATCTTGGCGTGCTCTTTCCACAGGCCCCACGCCTCGACGGAGACCTGGTCATAAACTTTCTGGCCCAGCTCCCCCGGCCACGGCGGTTCGTCCAAGCCGGGCATTTCGCGACCGATTTTCACGCAGTGCACCATTCGAGGCATAAGATCAGGCGCCCATTCGCCGACCTTCAGGATAAAGGAATTGCGCTTCGAACGCCACGACGCGGCGGACGGCAGAGACTCGGTCTTCGCTACATTGCCATTGCACCCAGCTTTGGATCGCGCACAATGGCGGCATGTCGTGTCGTGCTTTTCGTCTCCTCGGTGTCACGCTGGCGTTCGCAGCGGCGGCAACCGCCCAAGTCTCGCCCCAGCTTCGTGCCCGCTTCGCACACCTGCAGCACGGCATCAACCATGGCCCCTGGGTGGACGCGGTCCAGGACGGGCAGGGCGAGATTCACGATGTGTTCAACGCCGCGCGCGCTGCGAGCGATATCGCGCTGATTGCCCGCATGGGTTTTGACCACGTCCGCATCAATCTCGATCCGCCGCGGCTGCTCAACATAGATCGCCCCGGCGTGCTCAATGATGCCTACCTGGCCGGACTCGATCACACCCTTGACTTGTTGTCGGCCCACAGCCTGGCCGCCGTGGTCGACATGCACGGGCTGCCGGAGTACGACCGGCGCGTGCTCGGCGATGACCGCCAGCTCGAGTCGCTGGCCACCTCCTGGCGTGTTTTGGCGCATCATCTCGCGGCCCGCAACCCGGACCGCGTCTTTCTCGAGGTCCTCAACGAACCCGTCTCCGCGGACAAATACCGCTGGGCGGGGGTGCAGTCGAAGTTGCTGGCTGCGATGCGCGCCGGCGCGCCGCAACTCACGCTGATTGCCACCGGATTTCAGTGGTCGAGCTTGAAGGACCTGATCTTTTTGGAGCCAGTCGGCGACGCCAACGTCATCTACAACTTCCATTTCTACGAGCCGCTGGCCTTCACCCATCAGGGGGCGACCTGGTCGTCCGACTTTCTTCCCCACCTCCACGGCGTCCCGTATCCGTTGACGCCCGAGACCGCCGCCCCGCTGGCCGCCACGGTGCAACCCGAAGCGGCGCGCCAGGCCCTGCTCCGTTACGCCGCGGACCGCTGGGATGCGGCCCACATCGCCGAGGTGCTGGCGCCGGTGGCGGCGTGGGCGCAGCAGCATCAGGTCCTGGTCACCTGCAACGAGTTCGGCGCCTTTGCCAAGTTCGCCCCGCCGGCGGCGCGCGCCCTCTGGCTGCACGACGTCCGCACCGCACTTGAACGCGACGGCTTTGGCTGGACCATGTGGGACTACGACGGCGGCTTCCGTGTGGTGACCCGCCAGCCCGATGGCGAAGCCGTGCCGGACGCGGCCATCGTCGCTGCCTTGGGGTTGGTGGGCCGATAAGACCCGCGTTCATAGCCGCGCTTGCAACGCGAGAAGAAACTCCGACAAGCCCTGATCATCCAGATCGGCAGCCGCCCAAAACTGCATCCCTGCCGCTGTCCAGCCATGCTCGTGGTAGCCCTGTAGCGTGCGGGTGAGCGGTGGGCTCGGCTGAGGAGCCGGCCAGACAGACACATTGATGACATGCCTGTTGCGGCGGTACGCCAAGGCGGCCACCGGCGGCGAGCAGAGCTTGCCGTCGGACCACGGCTTGACAATGTGCTGGTCGGCCATCGGCGAGCGGACAGGGCTGGCGAGCACCGGTTGCGCCATGGTGCGCCGTGTTCTGCCGCTATTTTCGGGGTCGCAACCAGTCCAGCGTAACTTTTCGCGCGTCTCCAGCGTATTGTAGCGAGCAGTTCGGCTTACTGAGCCGTTTTGCAGTGCGTTTTTGACGCGATTCGCGGGCTGAACAGGGCCGATTGCAGCGGCCGCCGGGAATCGTTTCGTCTGTGTTATCGTGGAAAATTCGCGTCGGATCCCGCCCGGCAGCTTTCTTTCTATATGAATGACTCAGTAGTTTTCCATGGGTGGCGAGCAATCGGCGCCATCGCCCTGGCCGCGCTCGGGGTCGGCGGGTGTGGTCATGCACCCGTCGCTGGCGGTGCGCCCGCGGGCGCGGCCGGGCACGGCATGCCGGTGACTCTCCGCACCCTCACCTTGCAGCCGGTGCCGCAGTTCAGCGAGTACGTAGCCACCCTGCAGTCGCGGAGCGCAGCCGTGCTGCAGCCCCAGGTCGAAGGCGAGATCACCGCCATCTTCGTTCACTCCGGTGAACAGGTGGCGAAGGGCGCACCCATCCTGCAGATTGATCCCCTGCGGCAACAGGCCTCCGTGCAGAGCGCCGAGTCGAGCCGCCAGTCGGCGGAGGCCTCCGTGGCCTACGACCTGCGCGAACTCCAGCGTCGCAAGGCGCTCTTTGCCGCCGGCGTCACCAGCCACCAGGATCTCGATCAGGCGCAGTCGGCCTACGACGCGGCGCTGGCAAACCTGGCCGCGTTGCAGGCCAATACCCACGTCCAGCAGGCGCAATTGCACTATTACCGCGTGCAGGCTCCGGCGGCCGGCGTCATCGGCGATGTGCCGGTGCACGTCGGCGACCGCGTCACCACCGCCACCGTGCTCACCACGCTCGACGCCGGCAGCGACATCGAGGTGTACATCTACGTCTCCGCCGACCGCGCTACCGCCGTCCACCTCGGGCTGCCGGTCGAGGTGAAGAGCGATGAGGACACCGCCTGGACCCAGACCCGCGTCTCCTTCATTGCCTCGCGCGTGGACCCCTCCACGCAACTGCTGCTGGTCAAGGCCCCGGTTCCCTCCGGAGGGGGCCATTTCAAAAACGGGCAGCGGGTGCAGGCGCGCATCATCTGGTCGCAACAGCAATTGCCGCTGGTCCCGGTCACCGCCGTGCTCCATGTCGGCGACAAGACCTTCGTCTACGTGGCCGAGACGACGCAGGGCCACCTCACCGCCCATATGCGGCCGATTGTGGTCGGCGATGTACTGGGCAACTCCTATCCCGTCCGCCAGGGACTGCAGCCGGGCGAGCGCATCATCATCTCCGGAACGCAGATGTTGGCGGATGGCGCTCCCGTCGTACCGCTCCCATGATCGCCGGCGCGATCCTGCCGGTCGCGACGGAAGACGGGGACCGCCGCCGTGAAGCCGGCCGGACAATGACTTTGGGTGTTTCGGATTGAGCGCACATGGTTGATTTCTTTATTCGCCGTCCGGTCTTCGCGACCGTTTGCTCGCTGCTGATCATCCTGGCGGGCCTGATCGCCATTCCCAACCTGCCCATTGCGCAGTTCCCGCAACTGGCGCCACCCGCGGTCACGCTCACCAGCTTCTACAACGGCGCCAACGCGCGTGCCGTCGAGACCAGCGTCACCACGCTGCTGGAGCAGGCGGTCAACGGCGCGCAGGACATGCGCTATATCAACTCGAGCAGTGGCAACAACGGCGCGAGCGCCATCACCGCCACCTTCGACATCAATCGCAATCTCGACATCGCGGCGGTGGATGTGCAGAACCGCGCCTCCACCGTGCTCGGCCGCATGCCGGCCGAGGTGCAGGCCACCGGCGTCAGCGTCACCAAGAACTCCGGCTCCTTCGTGATGGCGGTGGGCTTCTACTCCGCCGACAACCGCTACGACAACCTCTTCATCAGCAACTACCTCGACGTCTATGTGCGCAACGCGCTGAAGCGCGTGCCGGGGGTGGGCGAGGTCATCATCTTCGGCGAGCGCAAGTACGCCATGCGGCTCTGGCTCGATCCCGGCCGCATGGCGGCCCGCAATCTGACGGCGAGCGACGTGGTCGGCGCGCTCCGCGAGCAGAACGTGCAGATCGCCGCCGGCGCCATCGGCCAGCCCCCCGCGCCCGCCAACCAGAGCTTTGAGCTCAGCGTGCGCGCCGCCGGGCGCCTCACCACACCGGCCGAGTTCGAGAATCTCGTCCTGAAGAGCGCTCCCGACGGCTCGCTCATCAAGCTGCGCGACGTGGGTCGTGCCGAACTGGGGGCCGAGACCTACGCCAACAACCTGAGTTTCAACGGCTACAACGCCATCGGCCTGGGCGTGCAACAGCTCACCTCCGCCAACGCGCTCGACGTGGACAAAGGAGTGCGCGCCGAACTGGCCGAACTGGCCAAGACGTTTCCGCCGGGATTGAACTACCAGGTCGCCTTCGATACGACCACGGCCGTCGGCCAGTCCATCCACGAGGTGCTGCGCACCCTGGTCGAGGCCATCGTCATCGTCATCCTGGTGATCTTCCTGTTCCTGCAGGGCTGGCGCAGCACGGTCATCCCGGCCATCACCATCCCGGTCTCGCTGGTCGGCACCTTCGCTTTCGCCTGGCTGTTCGGCTTCTCCATCAACACCCTCACCCTGTTCGGCATCACGCTCGCCACCGGGCTGGTGGTGGACGATGCCATCGTGGTGATTGAAAACATCGAGCGCCACCTCGAAGCGGGCATCGCCGACGCCCACGAGGCGGCGCGCATCGCCATGCGCGAGGTCACCGGCGCGGTGGTCGCCACCTCGCTGGTACTGATCGCCGTCTTCCTGCCGGTGGCCCTGTTTCCCGGCACCACGGGGCGGCTGTATCAACAGTTCGCGCTCACCATCGCTTTCTCCATCGCCATCTCGGCCTTCAACGCCCTCACCTTGACGCCGGCGCTGGCCGCCTTGTTGCTGCGTCCCCGCCATGGCGAGGGCCCCTGGCTGTTCCGCGGTTTCAATCGGGCCATCCAGTGGAGCAGCCATGCTTACGACCGCACCATCGGGCGGTTGGAAAACGTCGCCTGGGCGGTGATCATCGTCTTTTTTGTCGGCCTCGGCCTGACGTACTGGATCTTCCAGAAGGTGCCCACCAGCTTCGTCCCCGACGAGGACAACGGGTACTTCATCGTCAACGTGCAGGCGCCCGACGGGGCGTCGCTGGAATACACCACCGCAGTCGCCGCGCGCGCCAGCGCCATCCTGCAGAAGGACCCCGACATCGTCGGCGTGTTCGCCGTCCCCGGCTTCAGCTTCGGCGGCGCGGGCTCCAACCAGGCGCTGATCTTCATCAACCTCAAGGACATCAGCCAGCGCGAAGCCCCCGGTGACTCCGTGCAAGCGGTGGTCAACCGGCTGCGACCACGCCTGTTCGGCATCACCGACGCGCTCGTGATTCCGTTCCTGCCGCCGTCCATCCAGGGACTGGGACAGTTCGGCGGCTTCCAGTTCCAGCTCGAACAGCGCGGCGCCGGCACGCTCGAAGAACTCGACCACACGCTGCGCAGCTTCCTGCAAGCCGGCGCCAAGGTGTCCGAGGTACGCGGCCTGTTCAGCAGCTTCAGCGCCCACGACCCGCAGTTGCTGGTCTCCATTGATCGCGACCGCGCCAAGAGCCTCGGCGTGCCCTTCTCGCAGATCAACTCCACCCTGCAGATCCTGCTGGGCTCGCAGTACGTCAACGACTTCGACTTCAACAACCGCGCCTACCGCGTCTACGTACAGGCCGACCAGCGCTTCCGCGCCGACCCGCAGAGCCTGAAGCAGTTCTACGTGCGCTCCGACCAGGGAGCGATGGTGCCGCTCGGCAGCCTGGTGACCATGCAGGAGACCACCACCGCCGCCACCATCAGCCATTACAACCTGTTCCGCACCGCCGCCATCAACGGCAGCGCCGCCCCGGGCTACTCCTCCGGGCAGGCCCTGCAGGCCATGCAGGACCTGGCGCACCGGGTCTTGCCGGCGGGCTACGACTTCGAGTGGACCGGCCTCTCGCTCGAAGAGGTGCAGTCGGGGAGCAAGTCGCTGATGCTCTTCGGCCTCGGCTTGCTGGTCGTCTACCTGACGCTCGCCGCCCAGTATGAAAGCTTCGTGCTGCCCGGCATCGTACTGCTCGCCGTCCCCATGGCGGTATTGGGCGCGCTGGGAGCACAGGCCTTGCGCGGCCTGAACAACGACGTCTACTGCCAGATCGGGCTGGTCATGCTCATTGGACTGGCCAGCAAGAACGCCATCCTGATCGTGGAGTTCGCCGAGCAGCTGCGCGCCCAGGGACGTTCCTTGGCAGAAGCCACGCGCGAGGCCGCCCGCTTGCGCCTGCGGCCCATCCTGATGACCTCGATCGCCTTTATCCTCGGCGTGCTGCCGCTGGTGTTCGCCACCGGCGCAGGCTCCGCCGGACGGCGCTCCGTGGGGACCACGGTGTTCGGCGGCATGGTGGTCTCCGCCTTTCTGAACCTGCTGATCACGCCGATCCTCTACATGGTGGTGCGCGGTGGGCTGGACCGCCTCCGCGGTGTGCGGACAGCAGCGCATTAAGGCGCCGAGACTACTCGCGCCGCACCATCAGCCACGGCGCTATGCCGCGCGCGGCCAAGCGTGGAGCGTCTGCATGAGGCCGTCGCGCAAGCTGATCTGGGCCACGAACCCGAGCTGTTCCCGCGCCCAACCGCAGTCAGCGGCGGAGTGTGAAATGTCCCCCACCCGCGCCGCTTCCACGCACGGCGTCACCGTGGCGCCGGAGAGTTCGGTGAGCAGCGCCAGCACCGCCCGCAGGCTGCAGGAGGTCCCGGTGGCGATATTGAAGACCCGGCCCGCCACCCGTGCGGCCGGTTGCGTCGCGGCCAGCCGGTTGGCGCGCGCGACGTCGTCCACATGGATGAAGTCACGCGTCTGGCTGCCATCGCCGTACAGCACCGGGCGCCGCCCTTCGAGGAGCGCATCCATCCAGCGCGAGAGCACCCCACTATAGGGCGATGCCGGGTCCTGACGCGGTCCGTAGACGTTGAAATAGCGCAGCGCCACCGTCTCCAGGCCGTGCACGCGGTGGTAGACGCGGCCGTAGAGTTCGCCGCTGAACTTGGCAATGCCGTAGGGCGACTGCGGGTCGGGCGGCGCGTCCTCGCGCGCCGACAGCGCCGCGGCGTCACCGTAAACCGCCGCCGAGGCGGAGTACACCACGCGCCGCACCCCGGCCTTCCGCGCCGCCTCGAGCACGGCCAGCGTTCCGGCGGCGTTCACCGCCTCACACTCGAACGGATCGGCAAACGAACGCGGCACCGAAGCAACGGCCGCCAGGTGAAACACGCAGTCCACGCCGCGTACGGCCGCCTGCAACCGTTCCGGCTCGCGGAGGTCGCCCTGGCAAACCTCGACGCCGGCTAAACCGGCGAGGTGCTGATACTTGCCACTGGAAAAGTTGTCGAACACGCGCACCCGGTCGCCCTGCGCCCGGAGGTGGCGCACCAGCGCCGAACCAATGAATCCCGCACCCCCGGTGACCAGAACCCGCATGCCCCGTGTGTCCTAACTCATCATGCGGCCCCGCACCTGCAGGGGCCGTGACGGAGCGACGACATTCCTCCTCTTGGGGGCGTCCCGGCGGGGGGCAGGACGGAACTTTGTCCACTCGAACAGCTTCGGCTTCGCAATTTAGTTCGGGAAATAAGTTCTGGATCTATTCACGTCCTCGCTAACGGAAATCCGAACCCAGCATCCGTCGCAACTGATCCGCGTGCTACATTTCGCCCAGAAGGTAAGCCATGTACGAAAGATCACCCAAAAACAGCGCTTTGGACACCATCCTCTACGAAGACGAAATGCTGCGGTACTGCGCTCAAGCCCTTCTCCGGGCGAAACGCCCTACGGGGAGCGAAGGAAACCTCTACATCGAAGGGTTCTTGCTGCACTTTAGGAACCTACTTGAGTTTTTAACCAATCGAAATCCCCAACGCCCTGACGACATAACAATCGAGCGTTTGGCTACCGAACAAGCCTACACTCTAAACTTGCCGGCGTTGATAGTTCGCGCCGATGAGATCAACAGGGTTCACGGCGGAAAGCTCGGGAAAGTGGAAATTAAATGCCATGAGAAAATTTCGAAATTTTTGCAGCACTGCACAAGTTTCCGCCACGCAAATGCGATGAGTTGGAACATTCGGGAAATGTTCGCGGACATGGACCCAGTGCTTGATGAGTTGAAGCGCGGATTCACCTGCGGACATTAATCCTGAATGCGATTACTCGTTGACCATGGGCGATCTCCTCAGATTCGGGGCAGTCGCCCAGTTACGCTACCGCGTGCTGCCCGCCGGAACGCGCAGCACGGCGCGGTAGCGGTCGCCGCGGTAGAGCGTCTGCGCCGACTCGATCGGCGTACCGTCGGCCTGCATGATGGTGCGGGTGATGGCCAGCAGGCTGGAGCGGGGCGGCACGAGCAGCAATCCGGCCTGCTCGCGGCTGGCGGGGAAAGCTTCCAGGACCTCATCCGCCCAGGCTACGTGCATCCCGTAACGATCACGCAGCACCTGGTAGAGCGAGCGTTTTCCAAAATCGAACCGATCGAGGCCGGGATAGCGCGCCAGCGGGACATGCGACGTTTCGATCGCCATGGGCACGTCATTGGCCAGCCGTACGCGAAGCAGCCGCAGCAGTGAATCGCCGGCGGCGACCTGCAGGCGCGCCGCGAGGCCGTCGTCGGCCGCGATGGCGGCCTGCTCCAGCAGCCGGCTGCTGGGACGGAAGCCCCGCTGTTTCATCTCCTCGCTGAACCCGAGCAGGTGAAGGATGTTCTTCTCGAGCTTGGGGCGGCTGACGAAGGTGCCGCGCCCCTTCTGGCTGACGGCATAGCCCTGATCCTTGAGCGCGGTCAGGGCATGACGGGCCGTCATGCGACTGACGCGGTAGCGACGCGAGAGCTCCTCCTCGGATTCGAGCAGGTCGCCCTCCGCCAGCTCGCTGGCGGCGATGCGCTCCAGCAGGCGGCGCTGGATCTGGAAATAGAGCGGCACGGCCGAGGCTTTGTCGAGCGGCGCCGATTTCGTGCGGTGCCCCCCGGCTGGTTTGACCGGTGTCACGACGTTGACTCCCTCCCCCTCCGGGCGGCGGCGCGGCCGACAGCGGACGGTTTGAGCATCATAGCCGGGAGACGGCCGGAAACCGTGATGATTCGGACGACGCTGGCGCGGCGGCCAATCGGGGGCAACGCCCCCGGCGTTCCCGTTGGTCACCGCCCCCGTACCCGAGTTCTGGCCTACACGCGACTCTTTGCCCGACTGCGTCGGGCGGCTCCGTGCCGTTCACCGGAATTTCGCGGGCTATTTTCGACAGGGCGCATACGATCTCGGCTCCGCAGGAACCGACTCGGCGGGGGCCTCAAGCGGCGCGATCAACGATCGGGCGGCGATGCCCAGGCTGCGCCGACCGCGCCTGTATGTTTTTCTTGGCTGGCGGCGGGGCGGCCATATGGGCGATACTCCGCTCGCGACCCACCTTCGGGCGCCCACGCCACTATGCCCCTCATTGCTCTCTGGCAAGCTGGACAGCAGTTGATCCGGCTCCATCCACTCGATCTGCTGATCATCGTCATTTACTTCGTCGCGGTTCTGATTATCGGTTTTTACCTGAAGAGCCGCACGCGTTCGGGCGAGGACTTCTTTTTGGCCGGTCGCGAGATCTCCGCCTGGGTGGCAGGCCTGAGCTTCCTCGCCGCCAACCTGGGGGCGCTGGAGCTCATGGGCTGGGCGGCAAGCGCCTACGAATACGGCATCCTCGCCGTCCACTGGTACTGGATTGGCGCCATCCCGGCGATGATTTTTCTCTCGCTGGTGATGATGCCGTTCTACTACATCTCCAAGACCCACTCCGTGCCCGGTTACCTCAAGTTGCGCTTTGGCGAGCCGACGCGCGCGCTCAGCGCCGTGAGTTTTGCCGGCATGACGGTGCTGATGTCGGGCATCAACATGTTCGCCATGGCCAAGGTGATGCAGGTGGTGCTGGGCTGGAACCTCGACTTCTCCATCTGGGTGTCGTCGGCGACGGTGGCGGTCTACGTCGGGCTGGGCGGCCTCACCTCGGCCATCTTCAACGAGGTGCTGCAGTTCTTCCTCATCTGGCTGGGCGCGTTGGTCGTGCCCATCCTGGGCCTCGTCGAGACCGGTGGCTGGAGCGGACTGAAGGCACGCATCGCGGCCAACCTGGCCGGCACCGGCGCCAGCGTCACCAGCTACACGCACCTCTGGGGGCCGCTGGCCAGCTTCCGCAGCAACCCGATGGGCATCCACTGGACCGGCATTGTTTTCGGTTTGGGGTTCGTCATCTCATTCGGCTACTGGACGACCGACTTCCTGGTGGTGCAGCGTGTGATCGCCGCCAAAGACCTGCGTTCCGCCAAGCTGGCGCCGATCATTGGGGCGTTCTTCAAGATGGCGGTGCCGCTGATTGTCATCCTGCCCGGCCTGATCGGCCTGGGCGTGCTGTATCACAACGGGCACGGCATTCAATTGGTGGCGGAGGGCACGGCGCAGGCCGGCCAGCACACCTACAACGAGGTCCTGCCGCTGCTGCTGGTGCGTTATGCCGGGCCGGGGCTGCTCGGCTTGGGCATCACCGCCTTGATCGCCGGCTTCATGTCGGGCATGGCCGGTAACGTCACCGCCTTTGCCACCGTCTGGACCTACGACATTTACCGCCCCCTCCTCAAACCCAACGCGACCGATCACCACTACCTCAACATGGGGCGCTGGAGCACGGTGGTGGGCGTGCTGGTAAGCATCGCCACCGCCTACATGGCGATGCACTTCAACAGCATCATGGACTACGCCCAGGCGTTGTTCAGTTTCTTCATCGCCCCCCTCTACGGCACGGTGATCCTCGGCATGTTGTGGAAGCGCGCCACCGGGTCAGGCGGCTTCTGGGGGCTGCTGGCCGGCACCTTGTCGTCGGTTGGCCTATGGGCGTGGGTGCGCATGAGCCCCGCCGCTCTCTCGGTCATAGCCTTCTCATCGGACGCCAAGCCGATGGCGGAAAACATGTACCGCGCCCTGTGGTCTTGGATCATCTGCGTGACGGTCACCGTCGCGGTGAGCTACATCTCCCGACCACAACCGGAAGCGGCATTGCAAGGCTTGGTCTACGGCTGTACCGAGATTCCCAGTGAGGGTGACTACCCGCTCGTGCAGCGACCGGTCTTCTGGGGTGCCGTGGCGCTGATTGTCCTGGTCGTCCTGCAGTGGATCTTCTGGTAAGCCGGCGAAGGGCGGGCGCCCCAAGGATTTCTTATGAGCACTCCTGTTTTGCCACCGTCGGAGAAACGCAAGCCGGCGCTGCCCATCTGGTTCTTCATTGGCTGGCTGTTGCTGGTCTACGGCATCCTGCTCGTGGGCGGCGGCCTCTACCAGCTCCAGCACCCGCCCGACACCGTCCTGGCACGGTTGCACGCCACCCTCTGGGCCGGCGGCGTATTGACCGCCATGGGACTGCTCTACGTCATCCTCTACCGGCCCGGGAGGAAATCCCGTCATGAGTGAACGGTCGAAAGTGGAACGGCACGCAGCACCTCCTCCGTGCGCCTCCTCACGTTTCACTTTCCACTTTTCACTGATTTGCAGCTCGTGCGACCCTTAGGCGGTTGCGCGATTCCGCCATGGCTCCTTTCAGTTCTTCCTTCTGGACCGTCTCCCGCCGCAATTTCCTGACCGGCGTCGCCTCGACCGCAGTGTTTCCCAGCCTGTCCACCGCTGCCCGCGCGGCGGCGGTGAGCCCGATGGAGGCGGCGACCACGCCCGATGCGGCGCTCGCTGCCGTCGGGCACCGCCTGATGCCGGTGCCCTCCCAGTTGCGGTTCACGTCCGGGCGTTTACCGTTGGCCGGAGCGTTCGGGACCGTACTGGAAGGCGCGGGGAACAACGCGCGTCTGGCGCGTGGCGTGGCGCGCACGCTGGCCGCGCTCGGCCGCCGTACGGGGCTCGAGCTGGGGCCGCTGCGCCCGGCGGCTGTCCCCGACGCGTTGCTGGTGGTGCGCTGCGCCGCACCCGGACCGGAGATTCCCACGCTCGAGCAGGATGAAAGCTATCGCCTCACCGTGACCCCGCAGCAGGCGGTTCTCGAGGCCGGGAATGTGGTGGGCGCGCTGCGCGGTCTGGCGACACTCCAGCAACTGTTGAGCGCCGACGCACAGGGCTTCTTCTTTCCCGCCGTGCACATTGAGGATGCTCCGCGGTTCCGCTGGCGCGGGCTGATGATCGATGTCTGCCGGCACTGGCACCCGGCATCGCTGATCAAACGGCAACTGGACGGGATGGAGCTGGTCAAGCTCAACGTGCTGCACTGGCATCTCTCCGAGGACCAGGGCTTCCGCGTGGAGAGCCATCGCTATCCCAAACTCACCGGCCTCGGTTCCGATGGCCGCTTCTACACCCAGGACGAGGTGCGCGAGGTCATCGCCTACGCCGCCGACCGCGGCATCCGCGTGCTGCCGGAGTTCGACATGCCCGGCCACTCGACCGCATGGATGGTCGGCTACCCCGAGCTCGGAAGCGCCCCCGGACCGTTCACCGTGGCGCATGATTTCGGGGTTCACAACAACGTCATGGACCCCACGCGCGAGAGTACTTACAAGTTTCTCGACGGCTTCTTCCAGGAGATGACGGCGCTTTTCCCCGACGCCTACTTCCACATCGGGGGCGATGAGAACAACGGCAAACAATGGCAGGCCAACCCACGCATCCAGCAGTTCATGCGCGCCCACGACCTGAGCGACACCCACGCCCTGCAGGCCTACTTCAACCAGCGCATCTCCCCCATGCTGACCAAGTACGGCAAGAAGATGGTGGGCTGGGAGGAGATTCTCAATCCAGCGCTGCCGCACGACATCGTCGTCCAAGCTTGGATCGGCACCGCGAAGCTGGCCGAGATTGCCCGCAACGGCAACGACGCCATTCTTTCGGCCGGCTACTACCTCGACCTGCAGTGGCCCGCCGCCGATCACTACCTCAATGACCCGATCCCGGAGGGTTCCAACCTGACCCCCGAGCAGACCGCCCGCGTCCTCGGCGGCGAGGCCTGCATGTGGTCGGAGTTCGTCTCCAGTGAAACGATCGAGAGCCGGCTCTGGCCCCGCCTGGCCCCCATCGCCGAGCGCCTCTGGTCACCGGCCTCGGTGCGCGATGTGGACGACATGTACCGCCGCATGGCGGCGGTCAGCCTGCAACTTGAGGACCGCGACATCTCTCCACGCGCCACCACCCAAGCCATGTTCCGGCGCCTTGCGGCCGGCCAGGATCCCGCGCCGCTCGAGGTGTTCGCCGAAGTGCTCGAGCCCAACAAGGGCTATAGCCGCGGCGATCGCAACACGCAGTTCACCCCTTTGAGCCGCTTCGTGGATGCCGTGCCTCCGGAGAGCGCCGGACGGCGCGCCATGGCGCGAATGGTCGCGGATGCTCTGGCCGGAGCTCCCGCATTCCACGCCGACGGCCTGGTCGCGCTGCAGGCCACGCTGGAACGTTGGCAGGCCGCCAGCGCCGCCTTCCCGCTCTTTGTCCAGCAGGCGCCGCAGACCCGGGAACTGGCCGGGCGCGCCGCCAGCCTCGGCGCTTTCGCAGGGTTGGGCCTCGCCGCCCTGGCCGCCCTGCGCAGTGGCGTGAGCGTGAGCCCCTCCTGGCGCGACGCCGCGCAAAACCAGCTCACGGCCGGAGCCCAGCCGGAGGCGGACGTGATCTTCGTCGTGCTGCAACCGTTGCTGCAGCTTGTATTCGCCGCCGCCAGCTTGGATCGCCTGAGAACCAGCGGCGTCGAAGCCTGGCATCGCGACGTGCTGACCGCCGCGGCCGCGGTCACGCCAAAAGAGCGCCGCTAAGCCGTACTCGTCCCCCACTGCGTGCCGTGTAGGACAAGCACGCTTGCCTGTCCCCTAACCGCCCGCTGCGTGAGCGGCGGGAAGTCTGACGCCGGCACATCAAGGATTGGGCTGACGCGTTCTCTCCGGCTCGCGATTTTCGCCGCTGCAGGTGCCGGCCCGGCGACTCCCACGAAGGGATCGTGCGCATGTTCAGCCGACGCATAATGTGGGTGTGATGACGCTGCGCCAAGGCGCCTGGCGGCTACTGAGCTGGCTTTTGGCCGGCGCCGCCTTACTCACTGCGCAGCAACCCGTTTCGCCGCTCGCTCGCGATCTCGTCAGCGGTTCACAGGCCCTGGCCGCCAACCAGCCCGCCGCCGCCGAGGCCGCCTTCCGCGCAGCGCTACAGCTCGCCCCGCATTCGATCGAGGTGCTGAACGACCTGGCGATTGCCCTCGTCCACCAGGACAAGGTCGCCGCGGCGCTGCCCTATTACCGTCGCGCTCTGCGGCTGCGTCCCGCGGACCCCACCACGCGCCGCAACCTCGCCATCGCGGAATTCCGCCTGCAACACTACGCCGCCGCCCTGCCGCTCTTCGCCGGGCTGGCGCGCTCCTCGCCGAACGATGTCCAGGCGTGGAATCTGGCCGGCCTTTGCCTCTTCGGCCTTGATCGTTACCCCGAGGCGGCACGCCATCTGCAGCACGCCTCGGCCTTGCAGCCGCGCGATCTGCCGACGCTCTACATGCTCGGGCAGGCCGAGTTGCGCGCCGGCAACACGGCCGGCGTGGTTCGCGTCTTCGAGCGCATCATGGCGCTGGCCCCGAACTCGGCGGAGGCGCACGTCATGATGGGCAACGCCTTCGATAAGGCGTTTCAGGAAGACAAGGCGCTGGCGGAGTACCGCGCCGCCCTCGCTGCCGACCCGAATTTTCCCGGGGTCCATTCCGGGCTCGGCCTGCTCTATTGGAAGCACGACCAGGTGGCGCAGGCCGAGACGGAGTTCCGCGCGGAGTTGCAGCGCAACCCCGACGACCCCATCGCCAACGAGGCGCTCGGCGAGGTGCTGCTGCGGCAGAATCAGCCGGCGGAGGCTGCGCCGCTCTTCCAAAAAGCGCTGGCTGCCAACCCGAAATACAAAGAGGCGCTGGTCGGATTGGGACAGGCCGAACTCGGGCTGCAGCATCCCGACTTGGCGGTGGGCCCGCTCCGGGCTGCGCTGCGGCTCGACCCCCAACTGGCCAAGGCGCACTACCAACTCGGCAACGCGCTGGCGCGCCTCGGGCAGAAGGCAGCGGCCAATCGGGAGCATGCCCGGTCGGCCGAGATCCAGGCGCGGCAGCGCGCGGAGTACACCAGGCATCTGCAAGGCGAGAAGAAGTGATGCCGGCGGCGTCAGCGGACGCCGATGGCACGGCGCACTCGGTCCAGGCGTTCGCCGGCCAACTGACGGGCGCGGGCGCCCCCCTCGGCGAGGATCTGGTGCAACTGCGCGCGGTCGGCCATCAGCGCATCGAAGCGCGTGCGCGGGTCGGCGAACTGCCGCTCCATCGCCGCGTACAGCGCCTCTTTTGCCACCGCCCAGCCACTGCCGCCGGCGCGCAGCCGGGCGGCTAGAGCCGTGACCTCCTCCGGCGTCGCAAAGTGTCTGTAGAGCTGGAAGACAGCCGTGCCTTCCGGCTCCTTGGGCGCTTCGACCGGGGTGGAATCGGTCTGGATCTGCATCACTTTTTTCCGCAGCGCCTTGGCGTCCGCCAGGAGCGGAATGGTGTTGCTGTAGCTCTTGCTCATCTTGCGGCCGTCGAGGCCGGGCACGGTCTCAACGGCGGGCTGGATGGCCGGCTCGGGCGGAACCAGCAGGTCGCCGTAGACATGGTTGAAGCGCAGCGCGATGTCGCGGCAGATCTCGACGTGCTGCTTCTGGTCCTTCCCCACCGGCACCACGTGGGTGCCGAACGCAAGGATATCGGCCGCCATCAGGATGGGATAGGTGTAGAGGCCGGCGCTGACCTCCTTCTGATGGGCGGCGGCGTCCTTGTAGGCATGGGCCCGATCCAACTGTCCTTTGCCGGTGAAGCAGGCCAGGATCCAGGCCAGCTCGAGGATCTCGGGGACGTCCGACTGGCGGTAGAGCAACGTCTGCGCCGGGTCGAGACCGAACGCCAGCCAAGTCGCCGCCACCATGTCGGTGTACTCGCGCATCTCGCCGGCGTTGTGCAGCGTGGTGAGCGCGTGGTAATCGGCGATGAAATAGAGCGTGCGGTACTGCCGCGTCAACTCCAAGGCGGGGCGGATCATGCCCAGGTAGTTGCCGATGTGCGGCTGACCGCTGGGCTTGATGCCGGTGAGCGCAATCTGCATGGGGCGGGACCCGGTCGGTCAGACCGGAGAGGGAACATGGTGCGCCTGGCGGGACTCGAACCAGCGACCTTTCGCTTCGGAGGCGAACGCTCTATCCAACTGAGCTACAGGCGCGTCGGGGACAAGGCCCATTCTACACCGAGGCTCCCAGGGGCCGAACGGTTGTCGGCTACAAACACGGCAGATCAACGACCACCGAGCTCTTACGCTTCACCCTTCACGCTCCACGCTCCACTGCTCCGGAGCCCGCGCAGCGGGCGGCCCGCCCGTAGCCTGGGGCGCAAGCCCCAGGAAAACCGCGGCCGCGCGCGCCGAACCGGCGTCCGCCGGTGGCACGCGACGTACTCGGCCGCTTTGCGCGCCCTCGGCCTTCACCCATTACCCCTTGTCCTCGCACCGCATCCGGGGTTGAATAGGCGCCGTGCTGCAATCGTGGCTCCGCGTTGTCATCTCGTTAGCGTTCGCCCTCGGCATGGCCGCCGCCGTCACGGTACGCGGCGTGGTCCACAGCCACACCGGCGCGCCGTTGGCCGAGATTGCGGTGCAGCTCGTACCACGATCCGGAACCGCTGGAGCCAGTGGGCACGGCACGACCTCCGGCGACGGGCGCTTCCAGTTCGAGGTGCCGCCCGGCGCATACCGCTTGGAGTTGTCCGCTGCGGGCTACGGGCGCTTACGACGCGACCTCGAAGTGACGCGCGACGTGGAGCTGGACGTCGAACTTGAGCCGGGACTCGGCGCCAGCTATCGCACCGTGACGGTGGCCGCCACCACGGCGCTGGCAACGGCGCCCGCCGCACTGGAACGCGGCGACATGGAGGACCTCAAGGACACCCTGGCCGACGACCCGTTGCGCTCCGTGCAGGTGCTGCCCGGGGTCGTCGCCAGCGACGAGCTGCGCGACGATTTCACCTACCGTGGCGCGCCCTTCAGCGAGATTGCCATCGCGGTGGACGGTCTGCGCCCAGCGGGCGTCATGCACACCGTCGAGAGCGCCGACAGCGGCTCGATCTCGTTTCTCAACTCGGACGCCCTCGCCGGCGCCGAGCTGCGCAGCGTTGACCTCGAGGAACCCAGCGCCGGCGGCACGCTCCGCCTCGTCAGCCGCGCCGCCGACAGCGAGGCGGTTCATGCCAGCGTGACGGTGGGCACCGCCAGCACCAGCTTCACGGTGGGCGGACCGCTCGCGCGACCGCACGCCGGGCGCCTGCGTCCCACGCTGCTGCTGGGCGCCCGACAGAGTTACCTCGCCAGCCTCATTCATAAAATCCGTCCGGGAACCGACACCATCTTCGATTTCCAGGACGCCTTTCTGCGTCTCGACGTACCGCTGACCCCGCACCAGGTGCTCAGCGCGCAAGGCCTGTATGGCGGCGACCGCGGACAACGCGGCGACCCGCTCGCCGGCGGCGCCTTCGACACCCGCAGCGAGACCGGGGTGCTGAGCTTTCTCGCCGGGCGCTGGCTGGCGCAATACGGCGCGGCGACGCTCAGCCTCGCCGTGGCGCACAGCCGCAATAACTTTCTAAACGACAATCGCGCCCACATCGCCAACCGCAGTGACCGCATGGCGCGCAACGCGGCACGCCTTGAAACGCAGTGGAGCGGCGGCCCGTGGCAGCTCGCCGGCGGCTGGGAGAGCGACGGCGACCAGGCGTCGGCGCTCGCGCATACGTTTTCCTCGTCAGGCCCGATCGCCGAACTGACCAGCGCCACCAGCGACCGAACCCAATTCGGCTATGGCGAAGTGGCCTGGCAACGGCTGGGGTGGCGGCTCTCGGGCGGCGTCAATCACGACACCTCCCGACTCTGGCAGGGTGCGTTCTCCGGCGCGGACGTCGCGTTGGCGCGTCCCAGCCCCCGGCTGGCGTGGTTTGGCCATATCGCCCGCCAGGGGCAGTTCCCCGCCGACGAGGAGGCGGTGCAATTGCTCGACGCCAGCAATCAGGTCCTGCGCGTGCCGCCCGGCACCGCCGCAGCCCGCCTGCCGGCACGCGCCACGCTGGGGGAGACGGGGGTCACCTGGCATTTTCGGGGTGGAGGACTCGAAGCCGCCGGCTTCGCGCGCAACGTGCAGCACGAGTTCCTCGGGGCGGAGGTGCTTCCCTTCCGCAACGACCGTCCGCCGCTGCCGCTCGGGGCCCTGGTTCGGGTGCTGCTGCCACAGCGTTTGGGGTCCTTGCGAGCGCGCGGGCTGAACATCACGCTGCGGGAGAGCGCCGGCGAACGCAGCCATGGCTGGTTGAGCTACACCTACACGCACGAGACGACCTTCGATCCGCTGCTGGCAGAACGCTATGCGTCCGATTTCAGCACGCCGCATGCACTCACCGGCTTCCTTGCCTTCCGTCCCAGGCCGGCCTGGAACCTGCTGGCGATCGCGCGCGCCAACTCCAGCGTTCCGGTGCTGGGCTTTTACGTCGGGACGCCCGCTCAATTGCAGGTGGGGTCGGTGCGCAACCAGGTGCGGCTGCCCGCCTACCAGCGCCTCGACCTGCGCGCGGAGCGCGACTTCACGCCGCACGGCCACCGCCTGGCGCTCTTTGGCGAGGTGCTGAACGTCCTCGGCCATACCAACCAGCGCTTCTTCACCGAGAGCCTGCGCTACAACGCCTCGGGCGGCGTCGTACAGACGCCGGAGACGCTGGTGCCCCGCATTCTAGGCGTCAGCCTGCGTTTCGATTATTGAGCCGACGCGCCAGCATCCTCAGGCAAGAACCCGCACCCCAAGTTCAGCCAAGGCGTCGGCGGGCAGCTGGAAGCCACAGGCCACCCGCCATTTTCCGTTACCATGGAGTTTCACTCTTCAAAGGACGGGCATGGCGGATCTGAACAAGGAATTCGACGTTGCCATTATCGGCAGCGGACCGGGCGGCTACTGGGCGGCGGTGCGGGCGGGCGAGTACGGCCTCTCCACCGTGGTCATCGAGAAGGACGAGAAGGTGGGCGGCACCTGTCTGCTGGTCGGCTGCATTCCCACCAAGGCGCTGCTGCACAACGCCGACGTGATGGACATCATGCGCAACGCCAAGGAGCTGGGCGTGGACCTCGGCTCGTTCGCCCTGAACTGGGCGCAGGTGCAGGCGCGCAAGGACAAGATCGTCGCCAAGCACTCCAAGGGCATCGAGTTCTTGTTCCGCAAGAACAAAGTGGAGACGGTGCGCGGGACCGCCAGTTGGGCCGGGCCGGGCAAGCTCGACGTCGCTCTGGCCGGAGGTGGCAAGCAACAGATCAAGGCCAAACACATCATCCTCGCCACCGGCTCCTCGGCGCGCACGCTCCCGGGACTGCCGGCCGACGACCGCGTGTTGACCAACGTCGAGATTCTCAAGATGGACAAGGTGCCGGCCAAGCTGATCGTCGTGGGCGCCGGCGCGGTGGGTTGCGAGTTCGCCTCCATCTTCCGCCGCTTCGGCAGCGACGTGACCATCGTCGAAATGCTGCCGCGCATCGTTGCCTTGGAGGACGAGGAGGTCTCCAAGGAGTTGGAGAAAGCGTTCAAGAAGCAGAAGATCAACATCCACACCGGGGCCAAGGTCGAGAAGATTGAGAAGACGGCGCAGGGCGTGAAGGTCACCGTCACCACCGCCGATGGCAAGTCGCAGGCGCTGGAGGCCGACAAAGTGCTGATCGCCGTGGGGCGGAAGCCGGTCACCGAGGGCATGAACCTCGAGAAGACACGCATCCAGTTCGACCGTGGTTTCATCAAGGTGGACCCCTTCATGCGTACCGGCGAGCCCGGCGTCTATGCCATCGGCGACATCGTGGCGGGAACGCAGCAACTGGCGCACGTGGCCTCCGCCGAGGGCCTGGTGGCGGTGGCGCATATCGCGGGCAAGCCGGTGACGCCGGTGGATTACGGCAAGATCCCCAACGCCACCTACACCGAGCCCAGCGTGGCCAGCGTTGGCCTCACCGAGGCCGCGGCCAAGGCCAAGGGCCTCAAGGTCAAGGTCGGCAAGTTCCCCTTCCTCGGCAACTCCAAGGCCACCATCCTCGGCTCGCACGAGGGTTTCATCAAGATGATCGCCGACGAGAAGGACGGGACCGTGCTCGGCGTCCACATGATCGGCCCCTCGGTGACCGAGCTGATCGGCGAAGCGGTGCTGGCCATGCAGTTGGGCGCCTCCGCCGACGAGATCATGGAAACGGTGCACGCCCACCCGACGCTCTATGAAGCCATGCTCGACGCCGCGAACTCGGTCTACGGGCTTACGATCAACATGTAGATGCCGGCGGCCCGGCCACGCGGGCGCGGCGTACCCATAGCTTCCACGCAGGCGCTCGGACCCTGTCTCACTGGAGCCCTCGGCGAGTGCGTCAAAATGAGGGCTGGGCCCCTGCCTCCCATTCCCGTGTTATCCGTCCTCGAACTCGGGCGTCTCGACTACGCGGCGGGAGTGGCGCTGCAGCAAAAACTCGTCACCCTGCGCCAGCAGGGACGCGTCGGGGACTGCCTGCTCTTGCTGGAGCACCCGCCGGTGATCACGCTGGGTCGGAACGCCCAGCGCAAGCATCTACTGGCGTCCCCGGAAATACTGGCGGCGCGTGGCGTGACGGTTGCGGAGTGCGATCGTGGCGGCGACATCACTTACCACGGTCCCGGCCAGTTGGTCGGCTATCCGATTCTTGACCTGCGCGGCATGGCGCGCCCCGTGCTGCCCGGCGTGTTGTCGCGCTCGACGCTGTCGAGTCTCGGGCCGGTGGACTACATGCGCGGCCTGGAAGAAGTGCTGCTGCGCACGGCGGCGGAGTTCGGCGTCCCCTGCCGCCGCCTGGCGGGCTGCACCGGGGTCTGGACGGTGGCCGAGCCGACGCGCAAGCTGGCCGCGCTGGGCGTGCATATCGCACGTCACGTCACCAGCCACGGCTTTGCGCTGAACGTCAGCACCGACCTGAGCGACTTCGAGCTGATCGTGCCCTGCGGCATCGCCGAGCACGGCGTCACTTCACTCCAAGCCGAGTTGGGTCGGGCGCCCGCTGTGTTCGAAGTCAGCGCCGCCCTGGAGCGGCACTTCGGGGTCGTCTTCGGTTGCGCGATCCAGCACTGCGAGCGCCTGGAGAACCTCCTGCCGCCCGCGGACACACCGCTGCAGGCGCCGCCGCTCGGCGAACCCGGGGTACAGCAAAAAGTCTGAGCGCCCGCGGAGCGGGCGGCGGCGGGTAGCCGGGGCGCACGCCCGCGTGATGCGCTCACCCTTGCCATGTGGTGGGCGTACCCAAGCTTGAACCCGGCGCAAGCCGGGTGACATCTCTCCAGCCCCGGGTGCAGCGCTGGGGACCGACGCCTTGGCGCCGGTCCGCGGCGCGGAACCCGGGGTGCCGGCAGCCGCCCCTGAGAGCCGGTAGTGTCCAGAGTTTTTCGCAGAACGGAGCTCAGCGGGAGATGAGCGCCGATCAATCGTCGCACCCGCGTGGCGCGCTGGGACAGGGGGCATCGCCGCTGGCGCGTCTCGCCCCCGAATCCCTTCCCTTCGCCCCTAAAGGGGACGACACGCCACGCGAATCGTGCCCGACGTACCGCACGAGGCGCCGGCGCCGCCTCACGCCATGCGCAGCAGCACCTTGCCGCCCTGGCGTGTGGCCGCCTTGGCGAGGGCGAGTTTGAAGTCGTCCAGCTTGTAGCGGTCGGTGATCATCGGGGTGGGATCAATCAGCCCGGCGGCCATCAGCCGGATGACGTTGGGATAAGTGCCGTAGCCGGTGTTGCCCATGGCGCCGATGACGTTGGCCTTCTTGCACTGGAAGTTCTCCAGGAAAAGCGGCACGCGCAGCCGGTCGCGGCCGACGATGATGATCTGGCAGCCGTTGGCGGCGCAGAGTTCCATCTCGGTGACGGTGTGGTTGAAGGCGCCCGCCGCCTCGACCTGGATGTCGGCGCCCGCGCCGCCGGTCTCGCGCAACACGATCTTGTGCGCCGCTTCCGCGTCGCCGGCGACGCCGTGCACGTGCGTGGCGCCGAACAGTTTGGCCATCTCGCGGCGCTGCGGGTGGTGTTCGAAGACAAAGATCTTGGAAGCGCCGGTGGCCTTCAAGAGCTGGATGGTGGCCAGGCCGATCGAGCCGGCGCCGAAGACGGTGGCATAGGCGCCCGGCTTCAGGCGCGGCGCGCATTCGAAGAGCGCGTTGTAGGCCACCGTGAAGGGTTCGATGACCGCGCCCGCCTCGAGCACCGCGTCCTTCTTGTTGCCGAAACGGGGCAGCAGGGCGTTGATGTTCCAGCAGTTACCCTCGGGGACGACGAGTTGCTCGGCGCAGCCGCCATTCATGGTAAAGCCCACGTCGTCGAGGTTCTCGCACTGGTTCGGGAAGCCGCGCCGGCAGCTCTCGCAGGTATGGCAGCACACCATGTCGTCGAGACACACCAGGTCGCCGATCTTGAGCGTGCGGACACTCTTGCCGATGGCGATCACTTCACCCGAGACCTCGTGGCCGGGCACGCTGGGAAAGCGCGCCATGCCCGGATATTTCATGTAGCCGTCGCCGTCGGTCTCAAAGAAGTGCAGGTCGGAGCCGCACAGTCCGGCGGCGGCGACGCGCAGGATGACGTCATGCGGGCCGCAGACCGGGTCCGGTATGTCCTGGACGGCGACGCTGGGGTTTTTCCACACCGAGGACCCGACGCGGGCCATCTGGGTGCGCGACTCTTCCTCGGTCAGGGCGTAATCGGCCCGCGGGGACCATTCGGCGGAGATGACGGCAGCTTTCATGAAAACTCCAAAAGGGTTATCGGTGGTCGGTTATCGGTTGTCGGCCGAACCCGGGCTAGGCCAAGGTGCGGGCGGTGGCGAGTTTGGCGATGGCGGCGTGCAGGGTGGCGTCCTGCTTGGGATAGCAGAAGCGGATCTGATGGCTGCCGCCGCCCGGCAGGTGGTAGAAGCTGGAGCCGGGCACGGTGGCGACGCCGACCTTTTCGATCAGCCAGCGGGCGAACGCGACGTCATCGGCGCCGCAGCGCGGCAGGAAATGGCCGATGTCGCAGATGACGTAATAGGCGCCCTCGGGGAGGGCGCAATGGAACCCCGCCTCCTGCAGCCGGGGGACGATCAGGGCGCGCCGCGCGGCGTAGTCGACGGACAGCCGGGCGCAGTAATCGTCGCCGCTGTCGAGCGCGTGCGCGGCCGCGATCTGCAGCGGCGCCGGCGCGCCCACGGTCAGGAAGTCGTGGACCTTGCGGATGCCGCCGGCGAGGCGCTCGGGCGCCAGCGCCCAGCCGATCCGCCAGCCGGTGACGCTGAAGGTTTTGGAGACACCGCTGATCGTGATGGTGCGGTCCGCCATGCCTTCCAGCGTGGCGATCGGGATGTGCTGATGCCCGTCGTAGATGATGTGTTCGTAGATCTCGTCGGTGATGGCGAGGCAGTCCCAGCGCACGCACAGATCGCGGATGAACTCCAACTCGGCGCGGGTGAAGACCTTGCCGGTGGGGTTGTTGGGCGTGTTCATGATGATGGCGCGCGTGTGCGGGTTGAAGGCCGCGGCCAGCTCATCGCGATCGAAGGACCAGGCGCCGGCGGGGTTGTTCCTGGCCGGCGGACGCAGGGTGACGAAACGCGGCTTGGCGCCGCTCAAAATGGTGTCGGGCCCGTAGTTCTCATAGAAGGGCTCGAAGACGACCGCCTCGTCGCCGGGGTTGAGCACGGCGATCAGGGTGGAGATCATCGCCTCGGTCGAGCCGCAACAGACGGTAACGTGGCGGTCGGGGTGGATGTCCATCCCGTAGTAACGCTGGTATTTCCGGGCGATCGCCTCTCGCAGTGCGGGGTCGCCCCAGGTGACGGCGTACTGGTTGATGTCGTCGCGGATGGCCTGGATGGCGGACTCCTTGATGAAATCCGGGGCGGCGAAATCGGGAAAGCCCTGCGCCAGATTGATGGCGTCGTGCTCCATGGCGAGGCGCGTCATCTCGCGGATGACGCTCTCGGTGAACCGCTCGACGCGGGCCGAGACGCCGCGCTGCGCTGGAATCGTGGTTGTCGTACCCAAACTCAATCCTCCAATTCAATCCTGCGGCGGCCGACCCGACCGGGTCGCCGCTTCAGTCCTGACCCTGGGTTTCAATCGCCAGGGTGGCGCGCCGGCCCCGCATCCCGCTGTCCCCCGCGTCCCCGGCCTGCGTGAAGGGATCATCGTGGCCGGGAATCAGGATGCCGGCGAAGCGGTCCAGGATCCGCGTGCGTGTCTGCTGATAAACCGCGTGATTGTGCGCCGGCATGTCGTAGCCCAGCGTGCTGTTATCGAAAAACGAGCGCGCGTCGCCGAGGATCAGGTAGCGTCCCTCGACGCCGTCCACCTCGACCGAGACGTGGCCCGGGGTGTGGCCCGGCGTCTGCACGATCCGCAGGCCGGGAATCTGGAACTCGTGTTCCTCGAACCAGCGGTAGCGACTAAGGTCGCCGCAGATCGCCGGATCGTACATCCAGCGGATCAACTGCAACAGGCGCGCATTGTCCATGTTGTCGAACTCGGCGTCCGTCACCTCCGGATAGAAGGTGCGGAAGACGTCGCGGCGGGTTTCGCCCCCGCAGACCGACTCGTAAATGCGGGTGGACCACTCGTAGTCGAGTTTCGAGCCGTAGATGAAAGCCTGGGGAAAGTGGTCGTTGGCCCCGAAGTGGTCCAAATGGTAATGGGTGTTGATGACGGCGGTGATTTCCGTCGGGGCCACGCGGATGCGCTGCAGGCCTTCGATGAGAATCGCTTCGTGCGCCGGGAAGCCGGTGTCCACGAGAACGTGCTCCGTGCCGCACGTGAGCAGCACCGAGGTGGCCTGCAACGGCAGGCCGGGCACCACGATGCGCACCTGCCAGCGCTGCGCGGCCTCCGCGGGACCGCGTCCGCGCAGCGCGCCGGGGTGGGCGGTCATACCGTTGCGTGCCGGGTCCATGCCAAGCGTCATAGCACTCCTGCCAGGGGGAGATTGACGATGAAATCGCTGCCTTTTCCGGGAATGCTCGTGACTTCGACCGAGCCGCCGTGCGTCTCGGCCACCCACTTGACGATGGGCAGGCCCAGACCGCAGCCGTCCACGGTCGCGGTGCGGGTGCGCGATTTGTCGGCGCGATAGAAGCGTTCGAAGATGTGCGGCAGATCGTCGGCGGGAATGCCGACACCGGTGTCGCGCACCCAGACGCGGGCGTTGGCCGCCTGCTTCTCCACCCGCACTTCGATCAGGCCGCCTTTCGGGGTGTACTTCAGGGCATTGTCGATGAGGTTGAGCATCATCTGCCGCAGCCGCAGCCCATCGGCGCGCAGCGGCACCGGCGCGCTGGTCACCGCCTGCAGGTGCACCTCGCGGGCATCGGCAACAACCTGCATCTGCTCCACCAGGTCGCGCACCAGCTCGTTGAGGTCCATGGCCTCGAGGCGCGGCCGCATCTCGCCGGCGTCGGCCTGGGCCAGCATCAGCAGGTTGCGGATCATGCGGTTGAGACGATCAATCTCCTCGAGATTGCTCTCCAGCACGCGGCGGCACTCGGCGATGGGCGCGCCCGAGACCAGCGCCAGTTCCGTTTCCCCCTGCATGGCCTGCAGCGGGGTGCGCAGCTCATGGCTGACGTTGGCGGAGAACTCGCTCATCTTGCGGAACGATTCCTCCAGGCGGGCGATCATGGCGTTGAAGGTCTCGGCCAGCTCGTCGAGCTCGTCCGGGCGGCCGCGCGTGGGCAGGCGGCGGCTGAGGTTGGAGGCGGAGATGTGCTGCGCCGCATGCGTCATGTCGGCCACCGGCTTGAGCGTGCTCTTCGCCATGATGGACCCGCCCACCGCGCTGATGACGATCACCGGCAGCAGCAGACCGAGCAGCACCCAGAGGAAGGTGTCGAGCGTGTCGTTAATCGGCTTGAGGCGGGTTCCGATCTGTAACAGGTACGGCTGGTTGCCGGGCCCTTCAATGTAGGTGTTGGCGAAGCGGATCTCCTCCTCGCGCACGCCGCCGTAGGTGTAGAAGGTCTTGTGCTCGGCAAAGATGCGCTGCAACTCGTCCCGTCGCAAGGTGAAGCCCAGGGTGCTCAGTTCCGGGGACTGTTTGACGACATTGCCCTGCGCGTCGGCGATCTGCGCCACGCGGAAGATGGTGCTCAGATCGAAGTTCGGGTCGCCGGCGCGCGGGCTGGTGGGGTTGTCGAATACCGCCTTGCCCTCGGCGTCGAAGCGGACGTACTGGCGCACCATCGCCGCCTCCGCCTGCAGCTCGGAGTCAATGTTCCAGTAGATGATCCACTGCAGCAGACCGTAGAGCACCCCCGAGGCAAGGATCACGATCAGGCTGAAGACGAGGGTGTATTGCAGCGTCAGTTGCCCGCGCGTGCTGGAGGGCTTGAAACGCTCCGGCCAATGGAGGCGGAGGCTCACGAGGCGGCCACCTCGTCCTTCATCACGTAGCCGACGCCGCGCACGCTGTGAATCAGCTTGATCTCGCGATCCTTGTCGATCTTGGTGCGCAGGAAGCTGATATAGACATCAATGACGTTGGTGAAGCTGTCAAAGCTGGAATCCCAGACGTGCTCGGCGATCATGGTCCGCGTCACCACCTGGTTGGCGTTGCGCATCAAGTACTCAAGCAGCATGAACTCTTTGTTGGACAGTTCGACTTCTTCCCCTTCGCGGAAGGCCTTGTGCTTGACGGGGTCGAGCACCAGGTCACCGACCCGCAGTTGCAGGTTGAGTTCGCGCCACTCGCGTCGCAGGAGGGCGCGCACCCGGGCCCGCAACTCCGCGAACGCGAAAGGCTTGATGAGGTAGTCGTCGCTGCCGATCTCGAGGCCGCGCACCCGGTCTTCCACCGAGGTCTTGGCGGTGAGGATGAGAATGGGGACGTTGGGGTTTTTTTTGCGGACGGTGGACAAAACGGAAAATCCCGAGACCTTGGGCAGCATCAAATCCAGGATGATCAGGTCGTAGTCCCCGGAATCGGCGAGGTACAGGGCTTCCTCCCCGTCCGAGGCGAGGTCCACGGCAAAGTGGTCCTGCTGCAGCCCTTTTTTAATGAACTGGGCCACCTTGTGCTCATCTTCGACCAAAAGGATCCGCATACTGCCACACTTGAGAAGGAGGGAAGCCGCTGGCCGGAAGGTCCCGCACGGAATGGACGCCGCCGACACCCTGCCCCGTTGCTAGTCTCGGAAGGCGGGGATTAAAGCCCGGTTAAGGCCGGATTAAAAAGTTTTCATGCGGACCCACGCGTCATCCCGCCCGGGGAAACCCCGCGTCTTGCCGTACCGTCATTATAACGGGTGCGGTCAGTCGCGGCGCGCAAGCCCCGTCAGCCGTGGATCCGACGTCTCCTGTTTACTTCCCGAGCCTGCCATTCAACCAGCTATGCACTGCCCTCGCCGCACGCTTGCCTCGCTTTCCCTCATTGTGCTCGGACTCGCGCTGGCGGGTCGCGCACGCGCCGAAGCGCGCGCCACGATTCCCGCTCTTCGGCAAAGCGCCGACCTGCTGGAATGGGGACGGATGAAGGAAGCGCGGGCGCTGGTGGCGCGTTTGGTCGCCGCCGATCCCAAAAACCCGGTGCTGCTGGCGTACTACTCCCACGTACTCAACAACTTCGGAGAGACGGACAAAGCCATTGCCACCGCGAAACAGGCCGTGGCCCTCGACGACCATTGCGCCACCTGCCACCTCTTTCTCAGTGAAGGCCTGGGCGCGCATGCGGAACAGCAGAGCAAACTGCGGGCCCTCTTCGAGTTGCACACCATCCGCACCGAGATGGAGCGCGCCGTGGAACTGGCCCCCAACCTCCCCGAGACGCACTGGGGTTTGATGCAGTTGAACCTGACCGTCCCGGGCGCGCTGGGTGGCAAGATCAGCGAAGCGTGGCGCCAAGCCGACATCATCGCCGGGCTCGACCCGGTGAACGGTTGGTTGGCACGTGCCGCCATCAACACCGCGCTCCTCAAGTCGGATGAGGCCTTGGAGGACTACCGCAAAGCCGCACAATTGTTTCCTCACGATCCGCGCGGCAACTTCGCCTACGGCCAGGCGCTCTTCCAGGCGCAGCGTTTTCGGGAGGCGGAGCCGGTGTTGGCCCGTGCCGCGGAGTTGGAGAAAGCATCGCCGCTCTACAACGGCTACTATGCCGCCACCCTCGTCCGCCTCGGTCAGGAAGCCAAAGCACGCCAAGTACTGGCGCGGGGGATGAAAGAACACCCCACCAGTCGGCTCCCCGAGTTTCTCGTCGCCCAAGCCCTGCAGGCCAGCGGCCATGCCACCGGCCAAAACGCGGAATGGGCGCGCAATTTGGTGCGGCTTTACCTCGAGGTGCCACCGGAGCCAGACCAGCCCACCGCCGTAGAAGCCCGCAAGCTTCTCACCCAGCTCGGTTGATCGGCACCGCTTCCCCCGATTCGACCCTGACGCTCCCGCCGCTTCCGGTTTAGAGTGGTGGTCTTGGACCCGCACCGCCTCTTCGAACGTCCGTTCCGCGTCGCTCCCTACTTCAGCCCGCGGCTCTGGGGCACGCGCGACTTGCGGGCGTGGTACCCCGAGCACGGCACCGAATCGGAACCCATCGGCGAAGCGTGGTTGACCGCCGACCGGTGCCACCTCTGGCAGCACCCTGACCTGACCCTGGCGCAGTGGCCTGGGGGGTTCCCGTTACTCACCAAGTTCTTGTTCCCGCACGACAAGCTCTCGGTGCAGGTGCACCCCAATGACGCGCAGGCAGCGGCGGCCGGCATTGGACGCGGCAAGACGGAGATGTGGTACGTGGTGGCGGCCGATCCGGGGGCGCAGCTGGGGGTGGACTTAGCGCCGGGAACGACGCTCGAACAACTCGAGAAAGCCTGTGAGGCGGGCGCGGGCGCAGAGCTGTTGAACTGGTTCCCGGTCCAGGCGGGCGACACGGTGTTTGTGCCCGCCGGCACGATCCACGCCATCGGCGCGGGGATGGTGCTGTGCGAAGTCCAGCAACAGTCCGACAACACCTACCGCCTCGATGACTTTGGACGTCGCGATTCGCAAGGGCGGCTGCGCGAGCTCCACTTAAAACAGGGCCTCGCCGTGGCACGCCCGCAAGCCGGGGGTGGACTCCAGAAGACGGGCTTGAGCAGTGGCGAGTCCGGCCTGCTGGTCGCCTGTGCCTACTTCCGGGTGGAACGCCGCGTGTGGCATGGCGCCTACCGTCCGAGTGCAGGTCGGCTCAGGCTCTTGATTCCGCTGCAAGGAGAGGTCCGACTGCAACCGGCGGAAGGCGAGCCGCTGATGGTGCCGCTGGCCCACGCCGTCGTGATACCTCCAACCGCCGGCCCGGTGGAGCTACAGGGAACAGGTGTGGCTTTGGAGGTGACCGTGCCCGATCCTTGCGACCGACGCGGAGCGTGACCGCCCTTGCTCACGCGCGCTCATGCCGCTACGACGGTGGCGCGGCGGACGCTGTGCCAGAGCGCGCTCGCCTGCGCGCCCAGTCCCCAGAGCACGACGAGGAAGGCGAGCAACCCACCGAGGTAGGGAAGGTGGGTGGCGATCTGCACCAGCAGGAGCCCGAGCGCCAGAGGGGCCCACCAGGCGCGCGGCGAGCGCAGCCGCTTCCCCAGCAGGCGTGTCCCGATCCAGAGGCCTGCGTAGACTTGCGCCAGGTAAATGGCGAGAACGTAAAATCCGAGTCCGATCACGCCCACGCCCAAGCCAATGATGGTCGCACCGGCCAGGACGGCCAGGACGGGAACCGCGGCGAGCGTAATCAACCCCGAAAGCAGGGCCATGGCCGACTCTGCCTCGCCAATGACGCGGTTCACGGTGCCGGGCAACAGCAGCAGCAGACCCAACCCCACCAGAAAGGCGGCGCCCCATTCGAGCATCAACACGATGTAGAAGTGCCGGGTGGTCCACCTGGAGACGTAGGGCGGTGGCGCGAAGTAATGCACGCCTGCCAGGGCCGTGCCGGCCGCGATTTCGGGCTGCTTCTTGCCGTGAAAGTACACCGGCCCGGTCAGCACCGCGCCGGGAGCCACGCTGAGCGAGGCGCCGCGAATCAAGGTCGTCCCCTGCACCTTGCCGGTGATGGCCGTGTCGGCGATCAGGCCGAGGATGTCTCCGCCCACCGTGCCCTCCACTCCCAATTGCGCGGTGGAGACGGTCAAGCCGCGCGCGACATGCCCATCGCGCCCGATCTGGATGTGGTTGGTGAACGCCGTGACGCCGTGTTGCACGGTCCCGTTAATCGAGGTGCCCTGCGTGAACAGGCGCAGGCTTCCGGTCACGGTTCCGTTGATCCTGAGGGTCTGGGCGAAGGCGATCACATCGCCATCCACCGTCCCATTAATGGTGAGCGACTGTGCAAAGGCCACGACATCGCCTTTGACCGCGCCATCCACAATGGCCGTCTGCGCCCAGACGTAAAGGTCATTGTTGAGCGTCTGACCAGCGGGCAGGTCATAGAGCTCGCCTTTGTGCAGTTCGGCCGCCATCGCGGGACGTGGAGCAAGGAGGGCAACCAGCGCCAGCGCTGCCACCCCCCACCCACGTCGCGCCGGTGCGAGCCGGTACCGCCGCCATATCAGCGGGAAGGCGACGGCCAGCAAGGCGCCGCTGGCAAAGGTGCGCAGCGCTTCGCCCCACACGTTCCAACTGCTGATGAAGACGCTCTCAAACAGCGCTCCCCCAAAGAGTTCGCGCAGGTTCCAGCCGGCGCCCGCAATCATTTGCAGCCAGGGAGCGGCGACCCACGCCCAGAAGGCGAAGCCGCCAATTGCCGTCAAGCAGAACACGGCGATCCAAGTCCCGAGTGGGAAGGCGGGATGCAATCGCGGCGTCTCGGTGAGAGGCGCTGGATGCTCCACGACGTCTGTGAGAGTGGAGCTCAGCAGACGCGCCTCCCGCTCGAGAGCGGTCAGCAACCGATGACAACGCTGGCACTGCTCGACATGGGCCGCCAGCTCCAGAGCCGGCTCGGATTCCATCTGCCCGTCAAGAAACAGCAGGCACGAAAGCTCGTCGTAGTGGCTCATGCGCCGCTCCCTTTTTCCAACTCCTCGCGTAGTTGCTGCCGCGCCCGCAGCAGCACGACTCCCACATACGCTCGCGGGACTTGCAAAGCTTCGGCGATGTCGTCGTAGCTCAATTCGCAGTAGTAACGCAGCATCAACGCCATGCGGGCCCGCTCACCCAGCCCTTCCAGCCCTTGCCGCACACGGTCCGAACGCTGCTCCAGAACGAGGCGGTCGAGTTGGTTGGGGTCCGTTTCCTTCGCGGGAAGAGTGTCAAAATCGTCCACCGCAGGCCCTTGGCGGTTACGGCGTCGCAACAGGTCATAGCAGTGGTTGGCAGCCAAGCGGTAGAGCCATGGGCTGAAGGGCCGCTCGGCATCGTACTGGTCCAGTTTTTGCCGCAGCTTGAGGAAAATTTCGGCCGTCGCGTCCTCGGCATCTTCGTGGTTCCGAAGGGTATGGCGACAGAAGCGGTAGAGCGCCGGCGCGTACTCCTCGTACATTTCTCCCCACGCCGCGCTCTGCCCGGCACGCGCGCGTGTAATGATCTCGGCAAGCACCTGCTGCTTCCTCTCCGAACTCTCGTCTCTGGAACTCATACGCTGCGTGAGGGTTAAATCTATCAGGCTGCCGGGAGAAGCTTGCGGGCGGTGCCGGGCACTTCCCAGAGCCGCCTCCAGTTTACGGCAGCAAGCCACCGGACCGACCACCGGGTGCGGGGTTTGGAGCGGCGAGGAACCCTTGCCATGGGGGTGGAGTGACGCAGGATCGTACTCCAACACCGTCCAGAGGGCGGCGCCGGAAGCGGCGGAGCTGGTTTTTTAGTTGACCATGGGGCCCTGCACTCCCGAAAATAGAGGGGTCCGATCCCTACCGATCGCCGGGTACGCGTTGGCCGCGCCCGCCGCGTCGTACTTGGTCTTGAATTTCTTATGAGTGTCCAGCCCCAGCCTCGTCTCTCGGGACGCACCACCCTCAGCCCCAAGCGTCTGCAGAAGTGCCTTGAACAGATGCTTACCATCCGCGAGTTCGAGCACCTCGGCGAGCGGGAATTCAAAAACGGGTTGATTCGCGGCTACTACCACTCATATGCCGGCCAAGAGGCGGTGGGGGTGGGGTTTCTCGGCGCCCTCGATCTGAAGCGCGACTACATCGTGGACCACTACCGGGACCACGGGCATTGCCTGCTCGCCGGTATTGACCCGCACGCCATCTTTGCCGAGCTCTTCGGGCGCAGCACCGGCGTCTCCAAGGGCAAGGGCGGCAGCATGCACATGTACAGCCCGGAGAACCACTTTCTGGGCGGGGATGGAATCGTGGGCGGCGGTCTCTCGGTGGCGACCGGTGTGGGCTTGGCCCTGAGTCGCGGCGGCAAGGACGGCATCTGTATCTGCTTCTTCGGCGACGGCGCGCTTGATACCGGCACCTTCCACGAGTCACTCAACCTGGCCAGCCTGTGGGATGTCCCCACGCTGTTCGTCTGCGTCAACAACTTCTACAGCATGGGCACCAGTCTGGCGCGCCACTCCAGCCTGTCGCAGCTGGTGGACCGTGCCCAGGGCTACGGCATCAAGACCGAGCAGGTGGATGGGCAGGACATCTGGGCCGTCACCGAAGCCGCCGAGCGCATCGTCAAGGACATGCGGCAGCGCCATCGGCCCTACTTCGTCGAGGCGCTCACCTACCGCTACCAGGGACACGGCATCCATGACAAGGCGCTCAACTACCGCAGCGCCGAAGAAGAGCAGAAATGGCATGACCGCGATCCCATCAAGCTGCTCAGCCGTCACCTGATTGACGAAAAAATCATGTCGGAAAAACAGATCGAAACGTTGCGCCAGCAAGTGGTGCACGATCTCGAGGCCAAGCTGGAAGTGGCCAAGCAGGATCCCCTGCCGGACGAGAGCGAGTTGTTCTCGGACGTGACGCTGTAATTTCCTGGCGGGGGCGACCCGCCCCTGGGTGTCCGGCACGGCTCGGCCGCAGTTGAAAGGCATATCCCCTGTGATCAAGAAACTGTCCATGCACGAAGCGCTCAACATGGCGCTGCGCGAGGAGTTGAAGCGGGATGACAAGGTCATCCTGCTGGGTGAGGAGATCGGCGCCTATAACGGCGTGCATTACGTGACGCGCGGCCTCTTCGCCGAATTCGGCAAGGAGCGCGTCATGGACACGCCCATCTCGGAAGAGAGTTTCGTCGGCGTCGGCGTCGGCCTCGCCATCATGGGCATGCGCCCGGTGGTCGAGATGATGCGCATGGACTTCTCCCTGCGCGCCATGGATCAGATCTACAACCACATGGCCAAGACGCGTTACATGTCGGGTGGCCGCCTCTCGGTCCCCATGGTGCTCCGCGGCCCCGAGGGCCCCGGACCCAACGCCGGCCTGACCGCACAGCACGGCCAGCAGTTGACCGCGCTGTTTGCCCACTGCCCCGGCCTGCGGGTCTGCACCCCCTCCAACCAGCACGATGCCAAGGGCATGTTGAAGGCGGCTATTCGCAGTGACGACCCGGTGGTCTTCCTCGAGCCCGGCCCGCTCAACAACAAGCAGGGCGACGTGGACGACAGCGATTACCTGGTGCCGATTGACAAGGCCGACATCAAGCGCAGCGGCGAGCACGCCACCCTGATCGGCTACGGCGCCAGCACCGCCCTCGCCTTGCAGGCGGCGCGCGAGTTGGAACGCGACGGCATCTCCGCCGAAGTGGTTGACATGCGCAGCCTGCGCCCGCTCGACATGGGCCCGGCGCTGCAGTCGGTCAAAAAGACCAACCGCGCCGTGGTCGTCGAATACGCCTGGCAGAGCTATGGACCGGGCGCCGAAATTGTCGCCCGCCTGATGGAAGAGGGCTTCTGGGACCTCGAAACCCCGGTCTTGCGCGTCGCCGGCAAGGAAGTGCCGCTCCCCTACGCCGCCAACCTCGAAGAAGCCAGCAAACCCAGCCTGAATGGGATTGTCGAGGCGGTGAAGCGCACTTTGAAAGGCGCACGTTGAAAGGCCAACGTTGTCGGTTTTCCGTTGTCGGTCTTCGGCGGAAAACCAAACCGCCTGACGCACACCGAAACCCGACCACCGGAAACCGTTAGAGCAGTTTTTCCAGCGCGCGTTTTTCCAGCTCCTGCACCAGCTTGCCGACGTTCTGCGCCTGGCTGCGGGGGACAATCAACAGGGCGTCCGCCGTCTCCACGACGATCATGTCCTTGACGCCCACCAACCCCACCGTCTTGCCTTCCACGTGGATGAAGTTGTTGCCGCTCTCATACTCAACCACCTCGCCGGCTTGGCTGACCGTGCCACCGCGCGGCGCGAGTTGTTCGTAGACGGCCGCCCAGCTTCCCAGGTCGTTCCAGTCCAAACCGGGAGCGGGAATGCAGACGATGCCACGCGCTTTCTCAAGTACGCCGTGATCAATGGAGATGTTGTCGCAGGCCGGGTACCAGTGGGCCAGCGCCGCGGCAAACTTCGACTTGGGGGCCTCCGCGATCTTGCGCAGCCGCTCCGAGGTGCCGGGCAGGAACTCGGCCAGCGCTTCGAGAATCGTCGAGGCGCGCCACAAAAACATGCCGGAGTTCCAGTAGTAGTTGCCCGCCTCCTTGTACTGCTTGGCGTGCGCCAGATCCGGTTTTTCAACGAACTTCCGCACGCGGAGCGGGCTGCCTTCCTTGCGCCGCGTCGGTTCCTCAATCGTCTCGATGTAGCCGTAGCCGGTCTCAGGACGCGACGGGGAGATCCCCATCACGACAATCCTCCCCGGGCGCCGCGCCTCGGTCGTGGCGGCATGGATCACCGCCGCGAACTTCTCCGGATTGCCGATCAGGTGGTCGGATGGAAAAACGCCCAGCGGCACATCGCCGCGCGCGCGCAGCACCAGTTCGGCGCCCAGCCCGATGGCGGGCGCCGTGTTGCGTCCCTCGGGTTCGGCGATGACCTGCGCCGGAGGTATCTCGGGGGCCTGCGTCAGGACGGCGGAACGCAGCTCGCGGCTGGTGATAACCCAAGTGTTTTGCGGCGTGACCAGCGGTCGTAAGCGCTGCAACGTCTGTTGCAGCATGGTCCCCGTACCCACGATGTTGAGAAGCTGTTTGGCGCGCAGGCGACGACTGCGGGGCCAAAATCGGGTCCCGCGACCCCCCGCCAGCACAATCGCGCACAGTTCTCCGGTGTTGGGCATAAACAGGCAGATTATCAGGGTTTGTGGGCCAAACACGCGGGAAATATGCACTACAGGATCGAAAGCCCTCCCCTCGCAATGGGAGGGGGAGTCCGGCAGGGGGATCTTCGGGCCACCCACGCCCGCGTCCGTGAGGGGGATACGGGCACGACGACTCGGCGGCTGCCGCGACAGGAAGGGTTAACCAGATACTAACTCCGCCCCGTCCGCGGTTTCTTGCACGACCACCCGGATCGACGGGTAACGACGTAGCCGAAGTTGGATCTGCTCCGGGATCGTGCCGGCGTTGCACCATAGGGCATCCGGGCGGCTCTCCGGAGTGGGGCACGTCACCCCCAAAGCGTCACGCAGGGCGTCGCCTTCGCCCGACGCTTCGTTTTCCGCCATCGTCGTCACGCCCCAACCGGTAAAGTAGGCGGTGGCATCGCCCAGCCCGGGATGTATCTCGAGCACGCTGCGGCAGCCGGCAGCGTGAAAGAGAGCCAGCGCCTGGTTGAGATGCAACCGGCGCTGCCGCGACAGGATGGTGTAGACCGGCGCCAGGCCGCCCTCGACGGGGGCACGGAGCGCGTCAACCACCTGATCCTCCGCCTGCACCTGTGAGCAGCCCGTCACCTGCGCCATCGCAGCCGCCACGCCGGGCAGGACCAAATCCAACGGCGGACGACGCTCGCCCCGCTGCAGGTGTTCCAAGACACCCCGCAGCAGCCGCAGCGAACCCTCACGTTCGGCGGCATGATGTTGCGCCGTGCGTTCGTGATCCCATCTTCCGGGAGTGGCCTCACGCAAGGCTGTCGCCAGCGACCCGGGATCATCGGGGACGGCCAGATAGCCGTTCAGCCCGTGGATGAGGCGTTCTGGAAATGCGCCGACGGCTGTCGCGACCGCGCTGGCGCCGGCTTCCTGCGCCTCGTCCAGAAAGCGGCCGTAGGCCTCCTCCCACCGTGATGGCATGACCGCCACGGCACTGCGCGCCAGCAGGGCATCGAGCTGCGCTCGCGCCAGAACGCCGTGGAACTCGACCGCATGGCGCTCCGCCACCGCCGCGCGAAATGCGACCCGGGCCGCGGCGTCCACCGCGCCCGCCACCTCAAGTGTCAACGGCCCGGGAACCTGGTCGAGCGCTTGTGCCAGCAGCACCGCGCCTTTGGCCTCGCCCCAGCCACCGACATAAACCACGGCATTGCGGCGGGGGACGGGGTTTTCTGAACGGGAAGGCGGAGCCGGGCGAGGCAGGCGGGGCGCCACCACGAGGATGCGTTCCGGAGGGGCGCCACGCTCCGCCCAAAGATCGCGCAACGAGCGGCTGGCCGCGATCAGCATCTCGGCGCCGCCCAGCGCCTGTTCCCAGAGTTCCGGACGATGCTGATAGAGCACCACCCGCCACGGAATCTCGATCGCACGGCGCCATTCGCCGCAGACACAGAACGCGCACTTCACCGCCCCCGGGCCGGAGCACAGCACATCGCCGCGACGCCAGAGGCGGTGGGTGGGACAGAGCTGCGTGTAATCGTGCAGAAAGACAGCGTAAGGAATGCGCCGTTCCCGCAACAATTTGAGGGCCTCAGGCGAAGCACCGCCGAGATGCTGGACCAGAACCGCCTGCGGTTGCAGGCTGTCCAGAACGCGGCGAAGCGCATCCTCTGGTGCTTCTCCCGGGGAGCGCGTCTCGACCTGGAACCCCTGCCAGTCGGGTGGCGCCTCTCCCGCCAGCGGCGTCAGGCTGAGTACCGCACCCCCCAGCGCTTGCGCCACCTCCAGGGCATAGAGCTCGACACCGCCCGCGGCCTGGGGCGCGAGGGCGTGCACAATCTGCAGAAACGACACGCGCCAGTATTTCACGACGCCCGCGCGTGATTGCGATTCGATCCTGTTTTTTGACTCTCCCCTCGGGGCGGACCCCACGCGCGGGAACGGCCGCCGCCTTACACTGGTAACGCGGTGCATTTTTGACCGCGTCCAGGCTCGGCTTGGAACGAAAGGGTCGTCATGATGGATGAGCAGGAGTTTCGGACGCGCTGCGATGCCACCTTCGAAGCGGCGCGTCGCGCCTTGGAGCCGCTCGCCGATGCGCATGAGTTCGAAGTCGAGTACACCAACGGCAACCTGACCTTGGAATTCGAACAGCCCGAGCCGGCCCGCTTCGTTGTCAGCCCGCAAACCGCGGTGCGCCAGATCTGGGTCTCGGCGCTTTCGCGCAGCTTCCGGTTTGCTTGGTCCGACACGGCGCAGGAATTCCAGATGGAGAACGGCGATGCGCTGCTCACCATGCTGGTCAAGGCGGCTGGAGAACAGCTCGGAACACCCCTGACGTGACGACCGTCGGCGCGTCGGCCGCTTACTCGACCCCGCTCAACTTAAAAGTGTAGACATGCACCGGCGAGGCGTCGTCCGGGGCGGATGGCAGTTCCACCTGCAGCCCGGTCGGCGTCTGATGCCAGCCGAGGTCGGCGGTTGTCCCGAGCAGCCGCACCGTCGTCTGAGGCGAACTCTTGGGAGCGGTTAACACTAACGTCCGGCCCGGCCAGCCATCCACCATGGCGTAGACCGCGCCCTCGCGCGCGGTGTAGTCCACATGCGGACCGTCGGCGGCGACGCGCCAAGGTCGGGTCTGGTAGACCGCCTCGCCGTTGCGCCCCAGCCAGCCTCCCATGTCCAGCAGGCGCTGTTGCATGATCACCGGGATGCGGCCGTCGGCGGTGGGACCGATGTCGAGCAGCAGGTTGCCGCCGCGGCTGACCGTGTCGAGCAGCAGCCAGATCAGGTCATGCGCCGACTTGTAGTCCTCGGGCGTTTCCATGCGGTTGTACCCGAACGACTTGCCCATGCCGCGGCACTCTTCCCACTTGTGCTGCGCTCCCATGCCCACGGCAGGGTTGTTGTACTTGCCGTACTCAGTGGTGTAGAAGCCTCCGTGCACGCTGCGCGTCTCCTTGCCCCAACGGTCATTGACCGCCACCGAGTCCTTGACCGGGGAGTCGTTGAAGAGCCAGGCAAGGAACTCCGGCGAGCGCCAGACGCTGCTGGGCTGCTCCCACTCCCCGTCGGTCCAAAGCACCGCCGGGTGATAGCGCGTCACCAGGTCTTTCAATTGCGGCAGCATGTGCTCCGCGACATATGCTGCGGGATCGCTGTGGTACAGCGGGTTGTACCACTCGTAGAGCGAGTAGTAGAAGCCCATCTTCAGGCCTCGCGCCTTGACCGCGGCGGAGAGGTCCCCGGCCAGGTCGCGGTGCGGTCCCACGTCCATGCTGTTCCAGTTCCAGCTCTGCGCGCTGGGCCAGAGGGCAAAACCGTCGTGATGCTTCGACGTCAGCACGACGTACTTCGCCCCGGAACGCGCCAGCACGTCGGCCCACTGGGCGGGGTCGAAGAGCTCCGCCTTAAACTGCGGCGCGAAATCCTGATAGCGCACCTTGGCACCGAAGACGCGCTCATGAAAGCGGGCGGTGGGGCCGGCCTTGTCCTCCAAGTGCTTCCAGTACCACTCGGAATACGCCTCACCCCCGGAGGCCTTCGGATCGGCAAAGGCCGGCACCGAGTAGACGCCCCAGTGAATGAAGATGCCGAACTTCGCCTGGTCGTACCACGCCGGCGTGGGCCGCGCATCCACCGAAGCCCAGGTCGGAGCGTACGGCCGCGACTGGGCGGAGAGACTAGCGGCCAAAACCACGGCGCCAAGAGCAAGACGTCGAATCGTCATAACACCGCAGAGTGTAGCTGAGGTGTTGGTGGTTCGAGGTTCGTAGTTCGTGGTGAAGCTGTCGCGACCACGAACCACGAACTACAATGCCCCATGGGCTGGCTGTTTTATTTGACGCAACACCGGACGGAGGCGCTTGGGCTGCTGGGCGAGCACCTGCTGCTGGTGGGCACGAGCACCTTGCTGGCAGCGGCCTTGGGCGTGCCGCTCGGCATCTGGGCGTGCCGCAGTGCGGCGGCGCGGCGCTGGGTGCTGGGCACCGCCAACGTCATACAGACCATTCCCTCGCTGGCGCTGTTCGGGTTTCTCATTCCTCTGCCCCTGCTGGGCGGCATCGGAACCACGCCCGCCATTGTGGCGCTGCTGCTGTACTCCCTTCTCCCCATCATCCGGGCCACGCACACCGGTATCACCGGCATTGACCCGGCCGTACGCGAAGCGGCGGACGCCATGGGCATGACCAGGCGGCAGCGGCTCTGGCAGATGGAGTTGCCACTCGCGTTGCCGGTGATTTTCAGCGGGCTGCGCGTCGCCACCGTCATCGCGGTCGGCACGGCCACGATTGCCGCCGCCATCGGGGCGGGTGGGCTCGGTTCCTACATTTTCCGCGGCCTGGCCACCGTGGACAACCGGCTGATTCTCGCCGGCGCCGTCCCCGCCGCCCTGCTCGCTCTCGCGGCCGACGGCGGCCTCGGCTGGGTGGAGAAACGGTTGGGGCGCCGATGAACGTCGGTCGGCGCCCCGCCGTGGCCCTGCTCTGCTGCCTGCTCCCGCTGGCAAGCTTGGCTTGTCGCGCGCGCCGGCGCGTGGTGGTGGTGGGCTCCAAAAATTTCACCGAGCAACTGGTCCTGGGCGAGTTGCTGGCGCAGGCGATCGAGAACCCGGAAGCGGTCAAGGCCGGGCGGCCGCCGGCGGTGACGCGGCGGCTGGATCTCGGCGGCACGTTTCTCTGCCATCAGGCCCTGCTCAGCGGCCAGATTGACGTCTACCCGGAGTACACCGGCACCGCGCTGACGGCGATCTTCAAGCAGGCCCCGGTGAGCGACCCCGCGCAGGCATGGCGCGAGGTGCGCGACCAGTATCACCGGCTCGGGTTGGAGATCAGCCCGCCCCTGGGCTTCGACGACACTTTCGCCATCCTCGTGCGTCCCGAGGATGCCGCGCAGTGGAACCTGCACGCCATGAGCGACCTGCAAAGGGTCGCCAACCGCCTGCGTCCCGGCTTTGGCTACGAGTTTATGGAACGGCAGGATGGCTTCGCCGGATGGAGCCATGCCTACCAACTGTCTTTCGGCCAAGCCCCGCGCATCATGGATCTTGGTCTGCTCTATACCGCGCTCGCGCAGCGCCAGGTGGACCTCATCGCCGGCAACAGCACCGATGGCCGGATCGCGGCGTTGGGCCTGGTGCAGTTGACCGACGACCGCCATTACTTCCCCGCCTACCAGGCGTTCTATGCCTATCGCCCTGCCGCAGCAGCCAACCTGCGCCCCGCGTTCGCGCGCCTCGCCGGCCGTCTTGATAACCGCACCATGCAGGCGATGAATGCCGCCGTTGACCTGCAACACCGCGACCCGGCGCAAGTGGCGGGAGACTTTTTGAAACACTTAGACGTTGGCGCCTCGGCCAGGCAGGGGCTTCCCACCCCAACGCGCTAAAGCGGGCGCAGTGCAACACCCGGGGCAAGCCGGGTGACGGGGTGCGCTGGCGCCTCGGTTAGAAGCTCACTCGCACGCCGAGTTGGGCCGCGAAGGGAATGCCGACCGTGGTACCGGGACCGAAGAAATCGCCCAGCGCCCCGGCGGGCACGCGCAGCTCGTTCAAGCTCCGGATCGGGCGCGTCTGCGAACAATCCGCATTCAGGCAGAACGCGGTCGCATTCACCAGGCTGTTGACCGGGGTCGGCAGGGCGGCAAGGTTGGTGACGTAGTTGTTGCCGGGGTTGCTGCGGTTCAGGACGTTGAACATCTCCACGAAACCTTGCAGCCGGGCGCGTTCGCTGAGCTTGAACTCGCGACTGACACGCAGGTCCACCTGTGCAAACGGGGTGCCGCGGAAGGCATCCAGTCCGGTCGGCACGCCGTTGACCACCGCGCGATCGTTGCTGGCAAGCCCGTCCTGGTTCAGGTCCACCGAAGTCGCCAAGGTGAAGGGGCGCGCGCTTTCAAACTGCGAGATGGTCGCCAGCTGCAGGCCGAGCGGCAGCCCCCAGGTTCCCGCCAGCACGAAGCGATGCCGGACGTCCTCCCCCGACGGCCCATGGTCGCCCGGACCAAAGGCGGCGTGGACATCGCGCACGCCGTTCACGTAATCGAACAACTCGCCCACCGTACCACCCCAGGTCGTCGCATTCGCCAGCGTGTAATGCGCCACCAGCTCGAGCCGGCGTCCCCAGCGACCGCGCGCCAGGATGGAGAAGGCGTCGTAGCGCGAGCGGTTGTCGGTGCGGAACACGCTGATGTTCGGTGCGCTGGCGGGGAGCGTCGCTCCCGATACGTACTCGTATCGGCGGTACTGGTGCACCCCCTGCTGGTGCTGGTACTGCGCCTGCATCGACCACGTTTCCGAAAACCGGTGCTCGACCGCGGCGCTGGTTTGCACGGCGTAGGGCGTGTGGTAGCGCGGATCAATCATCGCCCCCTGGTCGCCCGGCTGGAGCGCGGCGGGCCGGGCGGTGTTGACCGCCTGAAACGCGTTCACCCATCCGTTCTGGGCGAGGTCGTTGTAGTACAGGCCGAAACCCGCCCGCAGGACGGTGTGCCCGTCGCGATCAGGGGTGAACGCGAACCCCAGGCGCGGCGCCCACGCTTTGCGGTAGTCGTGCGGGATGCCGGGGGTCAGGGGGAGGCCCTGCGCGGCGACGGCCGCGACGACGGGATTCAACTCCTGGCTGTGCCCGGAGGCGCGGAAGAGTCCGAAGGTGGTGTCGTAACGGAGGCCGTAGTTCACGGTCAGGCGCGGCGCCACCCGCCAACTGTCCTGTGCGTAGACGCCGGCGCGCTGCACGTTCTGGGCGAAGGCGCCGTTGCCGCCGCCGGTCACCGGCGTCGCGGCAATCAAGGGCGCGATGCTTTGTCCGCCCGCAAGGTAGGCATCGGGGTCCTGGGGGAAAACGACCAGGCGCGTGGCATCGCTGGCTAAAATGCCGCTCAGCACAGGCTCGTGTACCAGGTTCACGCCCCAGCGCCAGGCATGCGCGCCGCGCGTTGCATCCAGGTCGTAGCGCAGCTGGTACTTCTGTTGTTGGCGCTGGATCGGAAAGGCGGTGATCGGGGTGACGAACTGGTTGTCGCCAAAGGTCTCGAAGCCCGAGGTGGTGAGAAAGTTCGAGCTGAAGGGAAAGGCGAGCGCCAGCCCGAGGTGCGCGTTGCGCTGTCGCTGCAGCCGGAAGCCGCTCGCCTCCAGCGTCAGCGAGCCGACCAGGGTGGGGGAGAAGACGAAGGCGTTGTGCAGCAGGACGTTGATGTAATGCGACTGCGTCCACGCCCCGGTCGAGGGCAGGGTCGCTTGCTGCACCAGATCGTTGTGGGTCTGGCTGCGGTCCGAGGCGGCGCGCAGAAACCACGTGGCGCGCGGCGACGGCGTCCAGTCGAGACGCGCATCCGCGAGCAGGTCGCGGAAGGGGACGCGGATCGAGCTCGGAACCGCAATGGACGGCACGCCGGGAATCTCGCCCTGCGCCGCCAACTGCGCCAGGGCGTGGAACTCGTCAAGGCTATGCGCGCTGTAGGCCACGCCGGCGTTTTCGCGCAGGCCTTCCAGGGCCGCAAAAGCCCAGAGTCGTCCCCGGCGCAGCGGACCGCCCAGCGCCATGTTGCCGTCCAGGTGGGAGAAGGGCGAGCGCGGGTTGGGCGCCGGGTTGTCGAGTTGATTGCGCGCGCTCCAGCGCCGGTCGCGCCAGAAGGCGCCGGCATCCCCGTGCCAGGTGTCGCTGCCCCGGCGCGTGGCGATGACCACCGAACCGCCGTTGGTGCGCGAGGTGTCGGCGTCCACCTGCACGGTGCGCACCACGAACTCCTGCATGGCGTCGGGCGAAAAGTTCTGCAGGAAGCCGCCGATGAAATCGTCGTTGTTATCGCCGCCATCCACGGCGAGATCCACGTTCAGCCCGGAGCTGCCGCCAAACGACACCGCCGTGATGCGCGCCTTGGTGGGGTCGGAGGGTTCCACCGGCGCCGTCGTGGGGGCGAGGTAGGCGATATTGGCAAAGCTGCGCGCCGCCAGCGGCAGGCCCGCCAGCTCGGCGCGGTCCACCACGGAGGCCAACGCGTTGGAGGTCAAGTCCAGCGGTTGCCGACCGCTCTCGACGATCTGTACCGACTGATTCAGCAGGGCGGGTTGCAACACCGGGCGCACCCGTTCGGAGCTCGCAACCCGCACCATGACGGGATCCATCACCAGCGTCGCGAAACCGGGATGGGTGAGGGTGATCCGGTACCGTCCGGGCGCGAGCGCGCTGACACGAAACTCCCCCGTCGGGCCGCTGACCGCCGTGCGCACGCTGCCCAGATCGGGCGCCTCGACGCGTACCGCGACGCCCGCGATCGCGCCCCCCGAGGCGTCGGTCACCTGCCCGGTCAGGCTGCCATCCAAGCTCTGAGCCGCACCGACGCCGCTGCCCAGCGCCAGCGCCGCGACCAGGCCGCAACTGCGCGCGAGTCGGCGCAACGCGGACGGCATGCCAGCAACTCGCATCAAGCTCATGATAGCGTTCGACCTTTACGAAAGCGCGCGGGGTTCTCAGGATTAGAACGGCATGGCGGCCCCATGCGTTACGTTCAACCGCGTCGGCGCGTCAGAACGCGGCGCCCCCTCCCGCCGGCGACAAACTTCTTCCCTCCCCTCCTCCCTTCTTCCTTTTTTCTTCTTTCTGCCCTCCGATCGCGCCATCTCGCATCCCAGCCGTCACCCCCCTCCACGCCGGCGCGTTGACTTTCGCCTTTGCTTCGCCTACGCTCGGGCGGTCAGGAGGCCCGTTCTATGGCGCTCACCAAACGCCAGCACGAAGTCTTGAGCTTCATCCGGACCTTTGTCCGCGACCAGGGTTTTTCGCCGAGCTGTGAGGAGATCGGCACCGGCGTACAGCTTTCCTCGCTGGCCACCGTCCACAAGCACCTGGTATCGCTCGAGGAGAAGGGCTTCATTCGCCGCGGCTTTCATCGCAGCCGCTCCATTGACCTGACCGAACCGCCCGCCGAACGGCGCCGCGCGCAGCGCCGCGCCGCCGGGATCTTGCCCCTGCTCGGCCGCATCGCCGCCGGCAAACCGATCGAGGCCATCGAGAGCCAGGAGTCCATCTCGCTGCAGGACGTCACCGGCGACCGCGACGTCTTCGTCCTCGAGGTGCGCGGCAACAGCATGGTGGACGATCACATCGTGGAAGGCGACTTCGTGCTGGTGGAGAAGACCGAGCAGGCCAGCAACGGCCAACTCGTGGTGGCGCTGGTGGACGAGAACGAGGCCACGCTCAAACGCTTCTACCGCGAGAAGGGCGATATCGTCCGCCTGCAGCCCGCCAACGCCACCATGGAACCGATCCGCCTGCCGGTCGAGCGGGTGCGGGTGCAGGGCCGCGTGGTCGGAATCTTGCGGAAGTACTGATGGTTGTTGGTTGTTAGTTGTTGGATTTTGGATAGCGCGGGACTGACCTGTTTGCATCCTTCGGCTTCTTCGCTGGGGCGCGCTCGTTGGCGGACAAATCCAGGTAGGCCGCAACCGAGCCGCACAGCAGAGCGACACACGCGAATCGACACAGCGTCATTGCCGTTTCATCAGCACGCAGACGCTCCAGAGTACCTGCGCTGAAGCCGCCACGACAGCCTCCGCGCGCTGAAGTCGCCTGATACGCGCTGCTGCGTGGCTTGCCCCGTCTACCATCCGCCGCCCATGAGCGGGGCGAAAACCGCAAAAATGTAGACTGGGAGGCCGCCGGTGAGCGGGGTGGACCGCAGCCAGAACCGGACGCGGGGCGAGGACGCCGGGGCGTGACACGTGAGCGAGCGGCCAGAATGCCAAAAATTGGGATGGAGAAACGGAATGACTTCTTCGGTGGGGAACGAACGATTCCATCGGAGGACAAGGTTGTGGTGGGTATTCCCGTTACATCAGATCATCAGTACCGTCGGCGTACTCAGTTTGGCCGGCTTTCTTACTTTCGCCACAGCGTCCTCTTCACGAGCTCGGTGGATTCTAACCGAAACCCCCTATTTCCCCGTGCAGATAGGGCTCGCATTTTTCATCGGATTCGTCCTCCAGCGCTATCTGCACCATCGGGTGATGCAATGGGTTTGGGTGCTCCCGTTCTTGATCCTGTGTGTTTCTTTCGGTCTTACGCCCCTACCCATCGGCGGAAGCTTAGGTCGTTATTTCGGCAGTGACTGTGGGCCCGAACTTCGCTGCTTCGTTCAGCTCGCGGTCACATTGCCTTTTTATACAGCAGCGTCGTATTCCTTGGCCGCATTCTTAAGCAGGACCGTTCAGGCAGATCGAGAACATTAAGCCCGATTGAGGATCGGCAAGGGAATATCGTCTGGCGCGATCCGATCGGCTCCGAATCCGGCGCCACCCGCGCCCGCACGCGAAGCTCCGCCCCCGCGGCGGAAAACCGCCGCCACCCAGGGCGTTGTTTGCCGAAAACCGACAACTGACAACCGAAAACCGCCGCCCCCCCTTGCGTGAATCCCCATCCTGTGGTATTCTGAAGGCTCATGTCGCACTCCACCGCCTACCGGTTTTGGTTTTATCGGATGAGCGGGAGGGGTGTGTCGTAACTCGGATCTAATCCGAAACGCATCCGGACCCGCTGAAGGCAACTTCAGCGGGTCTTTTGTTTTTTGGGCTCGAAAACGCACAGGAGACGCCCTGCATGTTGGTTCGCTTGCACGCCCGCACCACCCGCCCGGAGATGGACGCCGTTCGCGCCACGCTCTGCGCCCGCGGCTACCGGCCGCAGCGCATCACGCTGTTCGACGTGCCGGTGTTCGCGGCGGTGCCGGAGGACGGCGGCATGCCGCAATCCTTGTCCGACCTCGCCGGCATGGCCGGGGTGGCGGCGGTGGTGGCGGCCGGACCGGCGCAACTGGGCGCACGGGCGCTACGCCCGGAGGGCACGCGGGTGCGTGTGGCCGGGGTGGAGTTCGGCGGTCAGGAGTTCCCCGTGATCGCCGGCCCCTGTTCGGTGGAGAGCCGCGACCAGATCCTGGCGACCGCCGAAGCGGTTCGCGCCGCCGGCGGCCACCTGTTGCGCGGCGGGGCGTTCAAACCGCGCACCTCGACCTATTCCTTCCAGGGGCTGGGCCGCCACGGCCTGGAACTGCTCGCCGAGGCGCGCGCCCGCACCGGCTTGGGCGTGGTCACCGAGGTGCTCGCCACCGAGGACGTGTCCCTGGTGGCGGAGTACGCCGACATGCTGCAGGTGGGGGCGCGTAACATGCAGAACTTCGCCCTGCTGAAACAGCTGGGGCGCCTGCGCAAGCCCGTGCTCCTCAAGCGCGGTGCCGGGGCGACATTGGAAGAGTGGCTGGCGGCGGCCGAGTACCTGCTGGCGCGCGGCAACGACCAGGTGGTGCTCTGCGAACGCGGCATCCGCACCTTCGAGACCTATACCCGCAACACGCTCGACATCTCGGCCGTGGCCGCCGTGCGGGAGCTGACGCACCTGCCGATCATCGTCGACCCCAGCCATGCCACGGGGCGAAGTTCGCTGGTCGCCTCGGCGGCCAAGGCGGCGCTGGCGGCGGGCGCCGACGGGCTGTGCATCGAGATCCACGCCGACCCCGCCCAAGCGCTGACTGACCGCGAGCAGGCGCTCGGACCGGCGGCCTTCACTACGTTGATGGAGGAGCTGGCGCGCATCGCGCCGGCGGTCGACCGCACGCTCGCACCGGCCCTGGCGCTCGCGGAGTAGGCGGAAATCGGAAGGCCGAAAGCCGAAGGCGTCCTCAGTTGGCCGGTGCCTTGTGCGCGACGATGGGGCTGGTGGCACGCCAGACCGGCACGCCCTGCGACAGCCCGACCAGGTTGAGCCGGACCATGAGCGCGATCGCGTCGTCGGGAATCGCCTTCGCCATCTCCGCCGCGGTGGCGGGCGAGATCTTGTAGGCCGCCTCCGTCACATCGAGCCACGCCCGCGTGGATGGCCAGTAGAACTTGATCGCCGTGTTGGGATCCTTGGCATCGGCATCCACTTTGTAGACGTTCGACGCGGCATCGCTTCCCACGGCGATGGCGTGGCGCGCGAGCGCGACGTTCTTCATCGCCATGCTTAGATCAGCCGCCTCGACGCAGTACGCGACGGCGTCCGGTAGCTCATGTTGCACCACGTCCAGCCCATGCTCCAGCGCGGTGGTCGCCACCAGCGGGGACGTTGCTGCAACCGCATGAGCGACGCCGAGCAGGGCGCGAACCCGCAGGGAGGGGGAGGCGAGGGCGTCGGCATTGGCCAGCGCCGTCGCCGGGTCCGCCGTGGCCCCCGCGGCGATCAGGTCGGCCTGTCGTTCGCCTTCCATCTGGTCCGCGCCAGGCGACGAACTCCCCCGAGTCGAACCCAGGGAGTAGCTGACCGTGTCCGGATGAGGCACCGACCCGTCCGCCGTCCAGTTCGGATCCAGCGAGGTCACGCCTTGCGGATACCGTTGCAGCCACTGCCGGAGGTCCGGAGACAGGTCGGTGAGGGCCACGGTGCCGTCCAACTGCCGGAGAATCGGCAGCAACTGGAAGAGTCGGAACTGAAGAAACGACGGAAAGCTCAACGTGGCATCGGCGGCGCGGATGGTCACCGTGGCCGTACGTGCTTGAAAGCCCAAGGGGAGCTTCGAGGGCTCCGCCTGATCGAGAAGCGCCTGGATCGCCTCCCGAACTTGGCTGGCGCCGACCTCGCGCCAGAAACGCACCACCATGCTGCCGAGATCGTCGGGATGACCGACAGAGACGAAGCGATGTGGGTTCTTCTTGTAGGTCCGTACCGCCCAGCCGAAGATCGCGTTGCGGAAGAGCGGCGGCCCCGGGGCCTCGAGCAGCCGGGTTGCGCCCTGGTAGGCGAACTCGTCGCCGCTCATCTCTTGCAGCAGGTCGAAGGCATGTCCGTACTGCCGCGACTGAATGGCACCCTGGACGAGGTCATTCAGTGCGAGATCGTGCAGCGCGGGGGTGCCGGGGAGGCTGGCGGCGACGGCCGCCGGGTTCAGCACGGCCAGTTCGTGCACGATCTCACCCACCAGCCAGGTTTCGCCGAGGCCATCCTGGTCGGATGCGTTGCGAACGCTGGAGTAGGCCTCCTCCAGCAGTTCTCCGGCGTGGCGCGGGTTGGCGGTCCGCACCACGCGCGCAGCGTGGAAGAGCACGGCGGCATGATCAGGGGCAGGGAGCGCTCCGGCCGCATCGACCAGGACGGCAACACGGCGGACGGTCGGCGCCACGGTCTGCGGCTGTACGGCAATCGCAAGCAGCGACCACGCCACTCCGCAGGCCGAAATGACCCCTCGCGTGTGCAACCGTTCCTCCGGTTTCCGCATACTAGACCGCGCCCGCCCGCGCTGCAACTGTCGCACAGGCGCCCCGATCTTCCAAACTGCGGCTCTCGACGCGGGAGAGCGGTTCGGAACGCGGTCGGGCGCGGCTGTCACAGGGCGGACTGCACCTCCGGAGCCCGCGCAGCGGGCGGGCCGCCCGTAGCCTGGGGGGCGCAAAAGTCCCGGGCAAGCCTTTGAGACTTCCCAAATCGTGGTGCGGGGATCCCCACGCCGGCCGTCGGCCCTCGCCCTTCGCTTCTCAGTCCGCGGCGGGCGACCTGGCCAGCTCCTCGTCCATCTCGATGACGACGTCCGACTTGCGGCGCGGTAGCTTCTTTTCGAAGAAGGTGTAGAGCAGCGGAATCAGGAACAGGGTCAGGAAGGTGGAAACCAGCAGGCCGCCGATCACGGCGCGCGCCAAGGGCGCATTGGACTCGCTGCCTTCCTCGATGCCAAGCGCCATGGGCAAGAGGCCCAGCACCGTCGCCAGCGTGGTCATCAGGATGGGACGCAGGCGGGTGCGGCCGCCGAGGATCACCGCGTCGTCCAGGTCCACGCCACGCTCGCGCAGCTTGTTGGTGTAGTCCACCAGCAGCACGCCGTTCGACACCACGATGCCGACCATCATGATCACCCCCATGAAGGAGGTGGTGGAAAAGGTGGTGCCGGTCAGAAACAACGCCCAGATCACGCCGGTAAAGCCCAGCGGGACGCTGAACATGATGATGAAAGGGTCGAGCAGCGACTGGAACTGGGACGCCATCACCATGTAGACCAGCAGGATGGCCAGCGCCGAGGCGAGCAGGAGCATTTTGAAGGTCTGCTGCTGCTGCTCCACCTGGCCGCCGAGCTTGACGGTGAAGCCGGGGGGCACGGCAAGGTTCTTGAACTTCTGGCGCAGCTCACTGGCGATGTCGCCGAGCGGTCGCCCCTTCGGGTTGGCGGTGACGTGGATGACGCGCTGCAGGTACTTGCGCTGAATCGTGACCGGACCGGCTGAGCGCGTCACCGTGGCCACATCGCGCAGCAGCACCGGTTGGCCGTTGGCGGTGCGCAGGGCGATGCCGCCCAGGTCGTCGGGGCGGTCGCGGAAATTCTCCGCCAGCCGGACGTTGATGTTGTACTCGTTGCCGGTGCCGGGGTCGGTGTAAATGATGGGTTGCACCTGGCTGCTGCCCTTGAGCGAGTAGAGCACCGTGGTGGCGATGTCGTGCTCGCTGAGGCCGAGCTGCTCCGCCTTGGCGCGGTCCACGTTGACATGCAACTCGGGGTAATTGGATTCGCGGCTGATCATCACGTCGGCCACGCCGCGCGTGCTGCGCAGGATGTCGGCGGCGCGCGCCGCCAGATCGGCCGCCTTGGCGAAGTCGTAGCCGTAGACCTCGACGTCAATCGGGGCGTCGGAGCCGAAGTTGATGATGTGGGTGACGATGCCGCCGGGATAGAACGCGATCTGCAGGCCGGGGAATCGGGCCACCAGGTCCTTGCGGATGCGGGTGACGATCTGTTCCTGGGACTCGCTGCGCCGGCCGGGCGGCACCAGGTTGACGTGCAGGTTGCCGGAGTGGGGACCGGTATTACCGCCGAAGACTGCCCCGATGCCGCTGCTCACGTAGCCCGCCTCGGTGATGATGGCGCTGATCCAGTTGGCGGGAACGTCGTGGCGGATGACGTCCTCCATCTGAATCAGGGTGGCGTTGGTCACCTCGGCGCGCGTGCCCACCGGCAGCCGCACGCTGACGCTGAACTGGCTCTCGTCGGTGGCGGGAATGAACTCGCTGCCGATGAAGGGGACGAGGAAGAGCGTGCCGACGAAAAAGGCGACGATGCCGCCCACCACCCAGCGCGGGTGGCGCAGGCTGGCGCCCAGCGCATTCTGGTATTTCTGGTCGAGCCAAGCCAGGCCACGGGTGACGCGGGCCCAGAACCGCTCCGTCAGCTTCGGCGAGTCGAGCTCGTGTTCCGGCTCCGCCTGCAGGATGCGGGTGCACAGCAGTGGCGTCACCGTGCGCGAGACGAAGAAGGAGACGATCAGCGAGATACTGATGGTCAGCGTGAGCGGCACAAACAGGTAGCGGGTCACGCCGGTGATGAACACCACCGGCATGAAGACAACGATGGTGGTGATGGTCGAGGCCAGGATGGGCATCGCCACTTCCTGGGCGGCGTCGAGCGTGGCGCGCCATTTCGTCTTGCCCATGCTGCGGTGGCGCGAGATGTTCTCCAACTCGACAATGGAGTCGTCCACCAGCCGCCCCACCCCCAGCGCCAGCCCCCCGAGGGTGAAGATGTTGAGCGTCTGCCCGGTGAAGTACAGCAGGATGAAGGTGACGACGATCGAGAGCGGGATGGCCAGCGCCACGATCAGCGTGCTGCTGAAGCTGCGCAGAAAGATGAGGATCACCAACGTCGCCAGCACCGAGCCCATCAGGGCTTCGCTCTTCAGGCTGGCAATGGCGTTGCGGATGTAGGTGGACTGGTCGAAGGAAACCTGGACGTTGACGCCGTGGGGGACTCCGACCAACTGGCCCAGCTGCTTGCGGAGTGCATCCACCACGTTGACCGTGTTGGCGCCGGGGATCTTGTTGACCCGCAGTTGTACCCCGGGCGTGCCGTTTTCACGGACGTACTGCGTCTGGTCGGCGTAGCTGTCGCTCACCTGTCCGACGTCCTGCACGCGCACCGGGACGCCGTTCACCACCTTGACCACCAGGTCGCGCAAGGGATCAATGGCCTGGTACTGGGTATTGGTGAAGACGTTGTAGTCCAGCTTCCCGGCACGCAGGTTGCCGGAGGGCAGGATGAAGTTGGCGTTGTTGACGGCCGCCACCGCATCGGCCAGCGTCAGGCCGCGCGCCTGGAGTTGTTGCGGATCGAGCGAGATCTCAATCTCTCGTACCCGGCCGCCCGAAACCGAGGCGGCGCTGACGCCCGGCACCTGCTCCAACTGCGGCTCGATGACGTTGTAGGCCAGATCATAGAGCTGCCGTTCGTCGAGGCCGCCGCCGTTGACCATGACGCTGGCCACCGGAATGTTGGAAATGTCGAACTTCAGCACGAAGGGCTGTGAAACGCCCTTGGGCAACGAGGCGAAATTGCGCTGCACCTGCTGGATGACCGCCACCTCGTCGGCATCGAGGTTGGTGTCGAAGTTGAACCACGCCTGGATGATGCCCACCCCCTCGCGCGAGGTGGACTCGACGTGCTGCACCCCCGAGGCCGACATGATGGCCTTTTCGAGCTGGTAGACGACGCTGCGCTCGATGTCGGTGGGCGCCGCCCCCTGGTAGGAGATGCCCACCGTGATGATCGGCAGGTTGATCTGCGGAAACAAATCCACCGGCAGACGCGAAAGCGAGATCGCCCCCAGCACCACCATGGCAAGGCACACCATCAGCACCGTGATGGGGTTGCGCATCGCCCAACGTGTTAACCACATAAACCGTTCCTAGACGCCGGCGCGTTCCTCTTCCCCGCCCCAGAACCTACTGGGCGGCGGCTTCGCCCGCCCGGAAGGGTCGCGCCTCCAGGCGGCTGCCCTCCGATAGGCTGTTGGCGCCCAGCACTACAACCTCGTCCCCCGCGCCGAGGCCGCTCAGGATCTCGGTGCGGTCTCCGTCCTCGTCCCCGGTCACCACCGGTTGACGGTGGGCGCGCCCGCCGCGCACCACGAACAGATAGCGCTGGCTCGCGTCCGAGAGCACCGCCGGACTGGGCACCGCCATCGCATTGTGGTGCACTCCGGTCAGCAGCGCGACGCGCGCGTACATGCCGGGGCGCAGCCGCCCATCCCGATTCGGGATGTCGACCTCGGCCTGCATCGCCCGACTCAGCGGGTCCAGCGCCCTCGCCGTGTGCGAGACCGTGCCGTGAAAGACGTCCGCGGGATAGGTATCCACACGGATGTCCACCGGCTCCCCCAGGTGCACCTTGGCGAGATCTTTTTCCTGCACGTAAACGAAGACGCGCACGGCGTTGAGATCCGAGACCTGCAGCAGGGCGTTGTTGGATGGGGCCGTCCCCGGCCCGGCCACCGAGCCTCCCGCCGTCGCCGTGACGTAGGTGCCGGGATCGAAGTTGCGTTGCGTGACGATGCCGGCAAACGGCGCTTTGATCTCGGCGTAGCCCAGGTTGGTTCGCGCCGCATTGTAGCTGCCGCGCTGCTGTTCCACCGCCGCGTGGTCGGCTGCCACCTGCGCCTCGGCGACGTTCAGGCGTGCCTGCGCGTCGTCCAGCTGGCTGCGCGAGAGAATCCCTTGCTGGGACAGGTTGCGCGTGCGCTCGAAGCTCAACTTGGCATTGGCCAGGCTGGCTTCATCCCGCACCAAGTTGCCTTGCGCAACTTGCACCCCGGCCGCGGCGCTTTGCATCGCCTGCTGCAGGCCGATGTGGTCAATGATGACCAGCGGCTGCCCCGCCCGCACCGCGTCGCCACGGTTCACCAACACCTTTTCCACGTAGCCGTTGACGCGCGAGTAGATTGAGGCCTGCTGAATCGCCTCCATGCTGCCGGTGAACAGCAGCATGCTGCGAATGTCCCCGATCATCGGATGGCTGACCGCCACCGTCTGCGCCGGGACACTCGCCACCGCCGCCTTGCCCTTGGCCTCCTGGATACGGGCGCGCACGACGAACGCCAAGCCAAGGGCGACCACGACCAGCACCAGTCTCACTGTCCAACGCTTCAAAGCGGTTTGATCCCTTCCCTGCGACGCACATCGCACCCGAGGCTACAATCTCATTGTCTACGCTGGCCGCCATCTAAGGTTACCAATCCGATATCAGGCGGCGAACGCCCCCACGCCTTATGGACCTCCAGCTCCGCCATCGGCTGCAGCGGCTGCCCAAAGCCGAGCTGCATCTGCACCTGGAAGGCACCATCCAAGCTGCCACCCTCTGGCAGCTCTCCCGGCGCTATGACTTCCCGTTCGGCTTGCGCGACCAGGAGGCGTGCGAGGCGGTTTACTGTTTCGAAGATTTTACCGGCTTCCTGCAGGCATTCAAAATGGTCAGCCAGCACCTGCGAACCCCGCAGGATTACGCCCTCGCTGTGCGTGCCATGGCCCGCGACCTCGCGGCTCAAGGTGTGGTGTACGCCGAGGTCTTTCTCTCGCTCGGGATCCTGCACTGGAAACAGATGCCGGTGGAGCCGGTATGGCAAGCCGTCCAAGAGGCGGGCGCCCAAGCGCGCTTGGAAACAGGAGTGCAGTTGGGTTGGCTCTTTGATGCCGTCCGACAGTTCGGGGCGGGGGCGGCGGAGCGGGTTTTGAGCGATTGTTTACTACGAAAGTCGTATGAATCGGTGCTCGGTATCGGTTTGGGGGGCGATGAAGCCGCCGGTCCCGCCCCCTGGTTCCGTGACGTCTATCATGAGGCCAAACGGGCCGGGTTGCGTCGCACCGTTCACGCTGGTGAAAGCTGCGGACCAGACTCTATATGGTCTGCAATCAACGACTTGGATGCAGAGCGCATAGGGCACGGCTTACGCGCAATCGAGGATTCACGGCTGCTCGAACATCTGTCACGTCACGGGGTCTATCTGGATGTCTGCCCCACCTCGAACGTGAAGACCGGTTGCATTGCTGCCATCGCCGATCACCCGGTCCGCCAGTTTTTCGAGCGTGGCGTTCCCTTCGCCATCAGCACCGACGACCCGGCGTTTTTCCGGGTGACCCTGATGCAGGAACTCGAAACCTTGCACGACGTCTTTGGTCTTACAGAGCCGGACCTGGTCAAATTACTATATCAGTCATTTTCGGGTTCGTTCCTTCCGGAGGCGGACAAGCAGGCTTGGCAGCGTCGCCTGAGCAGCATGGCTAGCGCACCCGGGCCGATGCCAGCCCGTTGACGGTCGGTGGCCCCAATGGTCGTGACACCGCCTCCACCTGCTTAACCCTGCCTACCGGCTAAAATACCCAGAGTACGATGCGACACTTGCATCCGCCACTCGCGCCCGTTAAAGTAGCGGCAGGTCAGGAAAGGATCGGTGTCCGCTTATGGAATGGACCACGCCTGAGTTCGAAGAGATCTCGCTGGGCTGCGAGATCAACTCCTACGCCAACGCCGAACTCTAAACGCGCGCTGGCTGCAACCGACACAACCGCACTTCTGAGAGCCCGCCCCTAATCGGGCGGGCTTTTCGTTTTTAGACACGATTGAGGGAAGCGTGGGCAGTGGACCGTGGGCGGTCGCTTGCCCCTTGCTTTCTGCGTCGCCAACCGCAGACTGAAGACCGAGAACCGTTCATGCAGATCAAGATCCTGGGTTCGGCGGCCGGAGGCGGGTTCCCACAGTGGAACTGCGCCTGCGCCAACTGCGCCGGGCTGCGCCAGGGAACCCTGCGAGCGCAGGCGCGCACCCAATCGCAGGTGGCGGTGAGCGCGGACGGCGCGACGTGGTTCCTGCTGAACGCCTCGCCCGACCTGCGCCAGCAGATCGAGGCCACGCCCGCGTTGCAACCCGCGGCCGAGACCCGCGGCGCCAGCGCCGCGGAACGGTTGCGCCACACCCCCATCGGGGGCGTGCTGCTGACCAACGCCGATCTCGACCACGTGCTCGGACTGCTGCTCTTGCGCGAGGCGCAGGCGCTGCGCATTTACGCCACCGCCGCGGTGCAGACGCTGCTGCGCGACAACAGCATGTTCCAGATGCTGGAGCGACAGCCGCAGCCGCCGCAGTGGGTAGGGCTCGAACCCGGTGCCCGCGTTGTGTTGCGTGCGGTCGACGGGCGCGACTCCGGCTTGGAATGTCGCGTGCTGTCTCTCTCCGGCGACTTCCCGCTCTACGCCCCCGAGGAGCGCCGCGGCACCCTTCCCGCCGGCGAAGCGGTGATTGGGCTGGTCATCGGCCCGCCCCGCGGCCCGGCGCTGGTCTACCTGCCGGGCGTTGCGGCCTTGACGCCCGAATTGCGCGCCGAGTGTGACCGGGCCGCGCTGCTCCTCTTCGACGGCACGTTCTGGAGCGAGGACGAGCTGCCGCGCCTGCGTGGCGGCGGGCGCGGCGCGCGCGCCATGGGTCACCTGCCCATCTCCGGTCCCGGCGGCAGCCTCGCCGCCCTCGCCGGTTGCGGCGCCGGGCAGCGCGCCTACATTCACCTCAACAACACCAACCCGTTGCTCGATCAGGACAGCGCCGAACACGCCGCCGTGCGCGCAGCCGGCTGGGAGATCGCCAGCGACGGCATGGCCTGGAACCTCTCCATGGGGATTCAGAGTTGAAGATGGAACGCTCCACCCTGGCCGCGGCAAGCCCCGGCACCACCGCCCCCCTCACCGCCGCCGAGCTGCATCAGGCCCTGCTGGCCGTGGGTCACGAGCGCTATCACCATCGCCACCCCTTTCACCAGCTCATGCACGCCGGCCAGTTGACCCGCGGCCAGTTGCAGGCGTGGGCGCTCAATCGCTACTACTACCAGAGCCGCATCCCGATCAAGGACGCCCTCATCCTGGCGCGTAGCGACGACCCGGCGTTTCGGCGCGCCTGGCGGAAACGCATCGTGGACCACGACGGCGATCCGGACGGCGCCGCCGGCGGAATCGAGAAGTGGCTGCGCCTGGCGGAAGCAACCGGCCTCGAGCGTGGGCGCGTGCGCGAGGCGCGGGAGATTCTTCCCGGCGTACGTTACGCCGTGGACGCCTACCTGGCGCTGGTCACGCAGCGCAGCTTTCTGGAAGCGGTCGCCTCCTCGCTGACCGAGCTGTTTTCGGGCGAGCTGATCGCGCTGCGCCTGGGCGCCTTGCGTGAACACTATCCTTGGCTCTCCGGCGGCCTCGATTACTTCACGGCGCGCCTCGCACAGGCCCCGGAGGACTCCGCCTTTGCCCTCGCCTATGTGCAAGAGCACGCGCGCACGCGCGCCGAGCAGGAACTGGCCATCGCGGCGCTGCGCGCCAAATGCGACATCCTGTGGGCGCAACTGGACGCCCTGCACCACGCCTACATCACCCCCGGCTGGCCCCCGCCGGGCGCCTTTCGGCCCGAATGAGCCACTCGGAACATCCCGACCTCGCGGCCCGACCCGCCCTTGCCCGCGGCTGCCGGCTGCAGACGCGCGCGGGCGCCGAACCGCTGTTGCTGGTTCCCGAAGGCGCGCTGAAGCTCGTCGGGCCCGGCCGCGCCATCGTCGAGTTATGCGACGGAGCACGCACCGTCGGCGAGATCATCGGCCTGCTGCAGGCACAACACCCGCAGGCGCCTGCGGACCGCATCGCCGCCGAGGTCGGCGGCTTCCTCGCCCGCCTGCGGGAGCGCCGTGCAGTCGACTTTTGAAGAAGGTAGGGGGTGGGGAGTAGGGAGTGGGG
>Ga0207416_1000361_pt1 | contig 80768 bp, 86 predicted proteins | sample PaiPotPPM11metaG_FD_184107 | JGI IMG/M metagenome (GOLD analysis project Ga0207416, IMG submission 184107) | Iron sulfur acid spring bacterial and archeal communities from Banff, Canada, to study Microbial Dark Matter (Phase II) - Paint Pots PPM... ... | reverse complement strand
CGTCCGGCGGATGTACACAGGACACTATTCAATACTATGACACTATGCCAGTCAAGTAGAGTAGCCAGTTTATTCGTCACTATATCGCCAATCTCGCAGTCCCACCCTTGAAAGCACTGAGGTTTTTGCGCCAAAAACTGAAAATCGCTCAATGGAGCGCGGAAGTTAGGCTAACTCTCTTAGTCCGTTCGCCCGTTCCGCCTGATGCGCCGCGCTCGGGATGGCGGACAAGCCGTGGACGCCAATCAGGAAATCTCTCCGGTTGCCGGATAAAGCCGCACATTATACTGACGCAGTATCTCTTCCAATGCACCTTTGCGTTGGGCAATCACTCCATCGAGGCGCTCTTTCAGGTTCTCATTGCTCTTGCGCACTGCCATCGACATCGGAAATAGATACTGCTCCGGAGCACCGGTGGTACGCGTATTGGGTACCCGGGTCACCATCAGATCCGGATAGTTGCGCAGGAACCAGCCGACGGCCGGCTCCCAAGTGATCATCACATCCACGCTTCCGTCCTGCACCGCGCGCACCATTGTAACGGGCGATAAGTTCTCAGTATCACCTACGGAAAAGGGTTGAGCCTGTGAGAGCAGGTCGCGGATCTTAAGGCCGTCCTCCGGCGGGGTCTCGCGTTCGAACCCGATCCTAAGTTTGTGCAGAATCGGGGAGTCCATGTTTTCAAGGTCGTAGCTTCTGGCCCTTTTGGATACAAAAACGTAGGAAGAAATGTAGTATGGGTCGGTAGTCAATTCTTCCTGGCTTCCGTATGGCATATCCATAATCGCGTCGCATTTGCCGGCATCAAGATTGCGCGCGAGAAATTCACTGAATCCGCCCGTTCCGCGTGTGGTTGCCCATACATCGATCAGTTTTGCACCGAGGCTTTTCGCGGCCAGTCCGGCAATTTTGTTCTCAAACCCTTCTCCGGCGCGGTTGGAAAACGGCAGGTAATCTGGATCAGCGCAGACGCGAAAGTCCTTCGCCGACGCGATGGAGGCCAGTGCCGCTAACGCAGCCACGCTGAGGATCGATAAGCACAGTAGCAATTTCGAATACTTTTGCATTCCCTGCCGGAACCGCCGGACCAACCCCGTAGCAACGGGAGCACAGTAAAATCTTAGAGGCTGAAGACTATTAACGTGCCGCCGAGATTTGTGTAGTCACCCAGTGTCGCGGTAAGTCCCACAGCTCCCAGACCCTCGCTCGCTTTGGTCAGTCCTGCCGCAAGTCCGATAGCTGCCCAGCCGCCAACGCCGGTCAAAACGGCAACGTATTGCTTTCCGTTGTGCGTATAGGTGATGGGATTACCGATAATTCCAGAAGGACAATGCATCTGGTAAAGCACCTTGCCATCGCTTATGCTCACCGCCCGGAACCATCCGTCGAGCGTGCCGTAGAAGGCGACGCCACTGGCGGTAGTCAGCACCCCGCTCCAATCCTGGAACTTGTCATTGATCGCCCACTTGGTATTTCCGGAAATTGGATCGAATGCGATGAAGCGTCCGCGGACGTCGGGCGAGGCTGGATACATGTTTAGAATTGCACCGACAAACGGGAAGCCCCCCTTATACTTCACATCAAAGGCCTGGTAGTCCATGCAGATGTGATTCGTGGGAATATAAAAGAGACGTGTCGCCGGGTCATAAGATGCCGGTTGTTCATCCTTGTCACCCTCTGCAGCGGGACAAATGTTCTTTACGTTAACGTCGGCCTTGGTCATCTTAGCGGGATCGACCGTAGGCTTCCCCGTGGCTGGGTCGATTGATGTCGCCCAGTTGACTGTCGGGTCGTATTTGTGGACTGCGAGCAGCTTGCCATTGGTTCGATCGAGCACGTACGCGTAACCATTGCGGTCGAAATGGGCGAGTGCAGGATGGGCCTGCCCGTTGACCGTAGTGTCGAACAAAATATTCTCGTTAACGCCGTCATAGTCCCATCCATCATGAGGCGTCATCTGAAAGGCCCAGACCGCGACACCGGTGTCCGGATTGCGCGCGATAATACTCATTGACCAGCGATTATCGCCGGGCCGCTGATTCGGGTTCCAGGTTCCTGGATTGCCGGTGCCATAGTAAATCAAATTGAGTTTCGGATCGTAGGAGTACCATCCCCAAGTGGTTCCTCCGCCAAGCTTCCATTCGTCGCCGTTCCATGTGCTCAAGCTGGAATTTTTGCCCGCCGGTTTTTGGTGATTGGCGTCAACCGTTTTCTCCGGGTCGAACAGCAGTCCTTCGTCGGAGCCGGCACTGTAGGCGCGCCACACGAGCTTACCGGTGTTCACGTCAAAGGCACTCAGATAGCCGAGAACTCCGTACTCACCACCGGATACCCCGATGATGACCTTGTCCTTGATTACGACCGGCGCGGCAGTAACGGTCTGACCTTTCAGGGGGTCGGCATTGACTGCGGTCCACAGCACCTTGCCCGTTTTCGCATCAAGGGCGTAGATGTGACCATCGAGCACGCTGACAATTATCTTACCGTCGACATAAGAGACTCCGCGGTTAACCACGTCACAGCATGCCACCGGCGGCGCATTCGGATTTTTGGGCGGCTCGAACTTCCAAACTATGCGTCCAACGTCATTGAGGTTAACCGCGTAGACATAGTTGGGATAGGCGCTCTCAAAATACATCATGTTGCCAACCACCAACGGTTGTCCTTCATGCCCGCGTAGAGTGCCGGTTGACATTGTCCAAGCCACACGCAGATCCTTGGCATTTTGCGGGTTGATCTGGTCGAGCTTGCTGTGGCGGGTGAGGCTGTAATCACCGCCCGGCATCACCCACTGATTGGGATCCTGAGACATCCTTTCGAGCTGCTGGTTGGCCTGCGCGACCGCGGAAAACATCAGCAGTCCCGTAGTCAACAGATAGACGACCCAGCGTCTGTACCTTGAGTAAGAATTCATTCTGGCCGCTCCCCGCTCCTTGTGGACGCCGGCTATCTGGGCAGCCGGAAACAGTGTGCAAAATACCTTGCCGTCAAACCTAATCGAGTCGCGAACGTTCCACGTCGGCCTCGCTATTAAGAAACGGACACGCGGGCGACGCCTGGCCCTGCTTGTGCCGGTCAGGTTGCTCTACGTATTATGGTCCGAATAGAGAAATTTGTGCTTTGCGTCAAGTGAACGCCTATTATCGACAGCAACGCCAGTACGTATGGCATCTGGCACAGGAACCGAAGACTTCGCTGCGGAGTCCGCGCCTATAATAAGATCGTGAGTAGTAGGCGTTCGTCCACTGACGGAAGGATGGGAACCGGGAGAGGACCACGGTTTCTCCGTTTTGCCGTGCCGATTATCGACACATTGCGATCACTCGGCGGATCTGGCACTCCGCGAGAGGTGACGGAGGCCATGATAGCTGCGCTCCATATCCCGGAGGACGAGCAACGCATAGCCCTCAAAAACGGCACCTCTCGTATTGCAAATCAGGTTCATCGGGCCAGGTTCTATCTGGCGAAGGCTGGTTACCTGCGGTCTTCCGAGGGCTCTTAGATCGTCGAACTGCTCGAAATTGAAGAGGCGATGAATTGTACTTGCTCGCGAAACGCGGTACTTCATCGCTTCGACGCTCATAAATGCGCCGTAGTATATAGTCATTCCAATCTAAAGAGTCCGGGTGCGATTGGTCAGGACGTAGACGAACTAACTCACGACGGAGTATGCGGTGACACTCTTCAGTGTGGACCAGACTATGCCGAGAATCGGAATCCAACCGCAGAAATCGCTCTGCGTAGATCCTGCGCAGCACTCAGGATGACAGAGGAGGAATCGCTTGCTCAACAACATGCTTCGAGCACGACCGATCGTCAGAGAAACCAACGCTGGGAGCTGTGTGATGCCAGATCGCCGAGAATCGACGACGTCTTGTTTCAACGCCCACCCCCCGCTTGGCTTCAGTTGAGCCTTATGGCAATCCGGGGCTGTTTGAATCCACGACCTGGATTCCGCCTGGAATCGTCACGGTCAATTGGCCGAACAATTCGGCTGCCTCGCCGACGACCATCCATCGTAGACTTCCTGCGGCCAGGATTTGCCGGCAGGTTTCCGTCACATCGTCGGGGCTCAAGCGGCGCAACCAATTTGCAAGCTTTTTTGGATATTCAATAGGAAGCCGATAGATGATGACGTGCGCGAAAGCATCGGCCATTTGCGCGCAGGTTTCGTAGCTGGAAGGTATTCGCGCGACCAGATAGTCAATCGCGCGAGAAAACTCCTCGGGCGTCGATGGTCGGCGGCCTGCCAGATTTTCAATCTCGCCGGCGATTTCAGCCATCGTTTGCGCCACGCAGTCCGTGCGGACCGTGGTTTGAATCAGCCACAAGCCCTGCAAGCGGGCATCTACCAGCGAAGAACGCACGCCGTAAGTCCAGCCTTTGCGTTCGCGCAGGCTCAAATTGAGCCGCGAGGTGAAGATTCCTCCCAGGATAGTGTCCGCAACCATCAACGCCTCGGCACGGCTGGAATTACGTGCAAGCGTACGCAAGCCCGCGGCAAGCGCCGCCTGCGAAGCACCGCACCGATTTATTATCATTATTGAAGGAGCATTGGCGATCGCCCCCGTCGCGGGGGTTGAGAGAGCGGCACCGGGTATGGGTCGCCATTGTCCGAATGTTTCCTCGAGTTGTGTGCGCAACTGCGCCGTTTCACCAGACCCGGCCACTATCAGTGTACCGCAATGCGGCGTCAGATACGTGGCATAGTAGGTCCGTAAGTCATCGCAAGTGATTTCGGCGACGTCTCTCTCGATACCCGAGCCAGTCAGTGGCCGAGCATAGATGTGACCCGGCCCGTAGACCATCGGCGGAAGGACTCGAAGCGCAAGCTCGAACGGATTAAGACGTTCACTCGCGATCAGCGCGAGCCGATTCGCCCGCAATAACTCGAAGTCCTCGGTATTGAACTGAGGATGCTTCAGCGCGTTAGCATATATGCTCAGCGGCTCGGCAAGATTCGCGTTAAGAGCTGACATTCCGATAACGGCCGCGTCCGGCATCAATTGGCCCTGAAGTACTGCGCCGAGGTTCTCCAAAGCGAAACCGAGTTGAGCATTATCCGCGCGTAGAAGGCCCTCGCTGAACATGGCCATCGCAAGGCCTGCCAGCCCGATTCGTCGATCGCGATCGGTCCCAAAACCACCGTTTACGACGAATCTAAACTCGACAATGGGCGATTTCTCGCGCTGCGCAAAAAGGACTCGAAGCCCGTTTTCGAGGACGAAGTCGAAAGGGCCTCGCCACGACGAGGGCAACCCAAACGAACCGGTCCGCCAATCCGTGTCAGCGACCATTTCCTTCAGTTAGCGGATGCATCTCCAACACGGCCCCTGCACCAATCATCGATCGCCCGGCGGCAGCGACGGCGCCCGGTTGCACGGCCGCCAGCATAGATAAGCGCCTGCGATGCGAGTCAGGTGTGCCACTTACCATCGTTGCCAGGCCGAGCGCATCAGACTTGCTCTGGGGTCCGCCGACGCGTTCGAGGCCTCGCACTATTTTTCCAAAAAGCCGAAAGCGCGCGACGTCTAATTCGCGCGGGTCTGGCCCTTCTGTAAATAGCCGCTCGATTTCGCCTCGTACGAGCGCCTCGATCGCGCTGAAGGGCACTTCGGTTCGCGCGGTAACGGACAAAACCATCAGCAGGCCCAACTCGCGAGGGTGCAACTCGACCGCAACATGGCTTGCGAGCTGCTCGGCTTCTACCATTCGATGCCAAAGCCTCGAGCCTCTGGCCCCAGCGAGTATTTCGCACGAGGCCTCGAGCGCAGGGTACTCAGCAGAGGCAAAGCCGGGACCGTTCCACGCGATGCAGAGCTTGCCAGCCTTAACTGGCAGCTCGATCTGACGCCGCGGCGCGGCCGGTGAGTCAGCAATCGCGAACGCTGGCCGAGGAGCCGCCGAGTTGCGCGCAAGCGAGCCGAAATAATACATTGCCTTTTCGACTACTCGCCCGGGTTCCACATCGCCGACGACGATCACGGTCGCCATTGCCGGAGAATGCCGCGATCCTATCCACAAACGAACATCGTCCGTTGATAAATTGCCAAGCTCTCCTATCAAACCGTCGGGCAGATGCGCATATGGATGGCCGGGCGAATGCGCCAATTCAGCAAGGATGCGAGCAGCGCAGCCGTAAGGCTGGCCCTCCCGCTGGCGGAGTTCATTGAGAACGACGTCGCGCTGGCGTTCAATCCTGTCATCATCCAATGCTTCGGCGATATTAGCCATCCGATCGGCTTCCATAGACATCGCGAAGTCCAGGGCGGCGGCTGGCACCGTTGCAAAATAAGCGCTGTAATCCTCCCTTACGAAGGCGTTCATCGAGGACGCGCCGACCCGTTCGAACGGCGCGAAGTAAGAGCCAGGATTCCGCTTAGTCCCTGAAAACATCAAATGTTCGCATAGATGCGCCAGACCAGCTTTGGATCGAGGTTCGTCGCGCGACCCCGCCCGATAGCCAACGTAAACAGCGACGAGCGGAGACTTCGGTTCAACATGAACGACGACGGTCAGACCGTTCGACAGCCGCTCCACCACTGACGGCAGTTGCGCGGCATTCCAGTCGATTGCAGCCATGTATGGTTCAGCCAGGAACGCTAGCCCGAAGTCAATGCACGCGAGTTAGTATCGTCGCGGAAAAATAGCGGTTGTTGCGGCTTTTCCTGCCGCTGGGCACGCGCGATGATCTCGGCGACCCGATGGTGCATAGGTGATAGTTCACAAACTGGATCTGTGCTGGCAGCGCCACCGGTCAGCAAGTATGCCTGACACCGGCATCCGCCATAATCCTTGAAGCGCTCCGCACACGAGCGGCAGGGCTCCTCCATCCAGTCAAAGCCGCGGAAGCGGTTGAAGACCGGCGAGTCATACCAGATCCATCGCAGAGGATGTTCCTGTACGCGCGGGAATTGGAGCCCGGGCAGTACTCGCGCCTCATGGCACGGCAACGCCATACCGTCGGGCGTGACTACCATGAAGACCGAGCCCCAACCGTTCATGCATGGTTTCGGCCGCCGCTCGTAATAGTCCGGCACGACGAAGTAAATCTTGAGCTTGGAACCGAGACGCTCGCGAAAACGGTTCGTCACTTCCTCGGCGTGCGCCAACTGCTCTGGTAACGGGAGCAAATGTTCCCGGTTGAGAAATGCCCATCCGTAGTACTGAGTATTGGCCAGTTCGACATACTCCGCGCCCATCCGCTCCGCCATCGAGAGAATTTGCTCGATATGATCGAGGTTCTGCCGATGCAAGACGACGTTGAGCACCATAGGATAGCCTTGCTGTTTGATGAGTTTGGCGATCTTGCCCTTAAGCTCGAAAGTACGGGTATTGGTCAGGAAATCATTGAGTTCGCGGGTCGAGTCCTGCAAGCTGAGCTGTATATGATCGAGTCCCGCGCGGCGGAGTTCTACGATTCGCGTCTCGTTGAGTCCGACGCCAGACGTTATCAAGTTAGTATAATAGCCAAGGGCGTGAGCTTCACGGATCAAAACCTCGAGATCATCGCGCACCAGCGGTTCGCCGCCCGAAAATCCGAGTTGCACAAAGCCTAGTTCACGCCCTTCGCGCAGTACTCTTATCCACGCGTCAGTTGATAACTCGGTTAGGTAGCGCGTATATTCCAGTGGATTAGAGCAGTAGACACAGTGAAGCGGGCAACGGTAAGTCAACTCAGCCAACAACCAAAGAGGATTGCCTGGCCGGATGTTCGGTTCACGCTCGCTCATACACGATGCTCAGTTCGGGCATTAGGGCAGCCGCCCGATAGTTATTTGTAAGTTGCGTGGACGGCGTCGAGCAACGCCCACAGGACATCGAGCTTGAACTGAAGGATTTGCAGCGCTCGCTCCTGCATCTCGCGCGTGGTGAAGTAGTCCAGCGTAATGTTCAGCGCGTGCTCGACGTCGCGGCGGGCCTGCGAAAGACGCGAGCGAAAGTAATCCAATCCCTCTGGCTTGATCCACTTGTAATGCTGTGGCCATGTGGCCAGGCGGTCGCTATGAGCTTGCGGTGCGAATAACTCCGTCAGCGACGAACATGCTGCCTCTTGCCAGGGACGGGTGCGAGCGAAATTTACGTAGGCATCTACCGCGAAACGGACTGCGGGCAGCACCATTTGCAGTGACGTTAACTCCGTTCGGCTGATGCCGCAGGCCTCACCCAGCCGCATCCACGCTTCGAGACCTCCGGCCTCACCGCTGCCGTCCTGGTCCAGGATACGCTGAATCCAAAGTCGCCGCACCTCCCGGTCCGGGCAGTTAGACAAGACGGCGCCATCTTTCATCGGAATGCTGAACTGATAATAAAAACGATTGACAACCCATCCGCGAATCTGCGCGGGCTTGAGTTTGCCTTCGTTCATCATCAGGTGAAACGGATGATGGGTGTGATAGCCGGATTCCTTGGCGCGCAATCGCTGTTCGAATTCAGTCCGGCTCCAGGGTTCAATCGGCATCTTCTTATTATTCCTAAAAAGCCGCTCAAGAGCCGTCTCTAGAAGAGCACGATTTCCATCCCGTCGAAGGCGACTTCGACACCGGCGCGTTCTACTTCGCGCCGTTCCGGGGAGTTTTCGTCGAGAATCGGATTGGTATTGTTGATGTGTACCAGCACTTTGCGAGCGTCGGGTAGTCGGCGCAGATAAGACAACGTTCCCCTTTCGCCCGACAACGCCAAGTGGCCCATGTCGTGCCCGCGCTTGCGGCTTGCGCCGAGCCGTATCATCTCATCATCTGTCCAAAAAGTCCCATCTATCAGCAGACAGGCTGCGCGGCTCATGCACTCCCATACTCTGCGATCCACCTCGGCCAGCCCAGGGGCGTAGAAAATGGATTGGCCGTTCGCCTGATCGGTAATCATCAGGGCGATATTGTCGTCTTCGCGTGGAGCATCACGGTGAGCCGAATAGGGAGGCGCCTTGCTCGTCACGGGAACCGCAGCGAACTCGATATCTTCAATCCCCTGGATCTTAAAAGCACCGCCGGCCAAGTTGATTTCGTGCCAGTTGACGCCGCAGTAATTCTCGAGAATCTGAAACAGAGGATTACCAGTCATCAGGTCTGAACGTACGCTGGCGGTGCAATAAACTTCAAGCCGGTTACCCTCGCGCAGCATCGCCAAGCCTAGCGTATGGTCGAGTTGGCTGTCGACCAGAAGAACTGCGGTTATACCAGTGTCCCTGAGCTTACGGGCCGGCTGAAGCTGCGGGAATGCTTTGAGCTGCGCGAGAATGTCGGGCGAGACGTTAACGAGAGCCCAACTCTGTGAATCGGCCGTGACCGCAATCGATGACTGAGTCCGCCATTTGGCATTGACCGACCCGTCACGCACGCCACGGCAGTTACGGCAATTACAGTTCCACTGCGGAAAGCCGCCACCCGCAGCAGCGCCGAGGACGACGGCCTTCATTAGCCGCCTTTCAGGTTATCTGAAACGACGGCTGCGGATTCGGGTGCAAGCTCTTGAAGGCAGACCAACGCTTGTCTCTCACAGGAGCTGCATCCTCCTAAGTCCTCGGTTTAAAGGACGCCGAGCCCCGGATTGGGCCTGCGGCTTCCTTATTAGCTTTGTCAGCGGTTCCAGATATACATCGTAACTTCGAAGCCGAAACGCAGTTCGATAAATGTGGGCTTGCTCCAAGCCATGGATTCGGTTCTCCTAATGCAGCGATCTTTGCCCTATGATGGGCAACAAGAAGTCCACCACAATTTTACTGAACCGTCAACCGAATGTCAGTGTACTCCGGTCATGGTAATTGGGCGGACGGCCTCACCATCGCGGGCAGATTGACCAACGTTGACCGCCACCACGTCTTGTTCTGTTACACCTTCGGTGATTTCGACGTTGACGCCGTCATCATAGCCCAGATTCACGGGCGCAAGTTTAAGATGGCCGTTGCGCACAACAGGAACGAACGGCTTCCCATTGCGGAAAATCAGCGCGTCGTCCGGCACCATCAGAGCTTCTGCCGCTACGTTCACTTGGAACTTTACCGTCGTATACATCCCCGGATAGAGCGCCTGGTCCTTGTTTGGCAAGTCAACTTCGACCAGCATCGTCCTGGTCTCACTGGCTAGCGCATCGGAGTGACGGGTGACGGTGCCGGTGAAGATGCGGCGCGGGTACTCGGTGATGGTGATAGCTGCCGGATCACCATCGCGTATAAACGGCGCCGTACTTTGCGGCACATCGGAGTAAATTCTGAGTGAAGAGTTCGTCGCCATTGAAATCATCGGCGTTACTGGCGCTGATTGACTGGTGGCTTGGGGAATCAGCGCACCCGGATCGACGTAGCGGGCGGTAACGATTCCACTAAACGGCGCGCGAATCGCTTCGTAAGCCTGCGTCGCGATTATTTGATCAAGCGCCGCTCTGGCCTCCTTCATCTGCGCATGAGCATTATCGGCCTGCTGCTGTGCAACGACGCCAAAACGGACCAGTGCCTGGTTGCGCTGGTCGGTGATCCGCGCGAGTTCATAAGTCGCGCGCGCGTTGGCGACCTGATGATCCAATTCCGGCGACTCGAGCATGGCGACCAGTTGTCCTTGCTGAACCTTATCGCCCTTATCGACGTAAATTCTCTTTAGGTAGCCGGCGATTTTGGCGTACACCGGCGTTTCGATGTAGCCATGGATCGTGCCCGGCACCTCAATTGAGCGCACCGGCGGCGTGTGGAGGACCGGCACGACCAATACTCGGGGCCCTAGTTCTTCTTGTAGTTCGAGCTCAGTGGTTTGGCGGCTGAGCAAACGGCTGCGCGCCATTACCAGCCCTGTGGTTAAACCGAGTACGGCCAGCACTAGCAGTGCCCAACCGACGAAAAAGCTGCCACCGGGTGGCTTTGCGCTGTACTCCTGGGGATCTTCCTCCATCTAACTCGTTCTCAATTCCTCCAGCCTTCTTTATCGCAGACCGAACGTCTGCCGCCGCTGGCGGGTCTTGCCTGGCTCTCTGCAAGCGGAATCCGCATAGCCTGAGCTAGGTCAAGCCCGCACCGTTTTCATCAGGCGCCCGGCGATGTAACCGCCTCGATTTCGGCGTCGCGCTCGTGCTTGCCCCTAACGTTTCGCGCCAAAGTCGAGTATACCGCCGGCACCACGTATAAGGTCATCAAAGTGGCGACCAGAAGCCCGCCAATTACTGCACGGCCGAGTGGTGCGTTTTGCTCGCCGCCTTCGCCGAGCGCGAGCGCCATCGGCAGCATTCCCAGAATCATCGCCAGCGCCGTCATCAACACGGGGCGCAGCCTGGTGCGCGCCGCCTCGATTGCCGCAGCCGCCGGTAAGTAACCCTGCTCGCGTAATTCGTTGGCGAAGATTATTACCAGGTTGCCGTTAGCCACGCCGACCCCGACCGCCATGATCGTGCCCATTAATGACTCAACATTAATCGATGTACCGGTGACCGCCAGCATCCAGAGCACACCCGCGAGTACCCCGGGCACCGCCATCATGATCACCAATGGCTCCATCCAGGACTGGAAATTCGCGACCATCAGCAGATATACGAGGACAACCGCCAGAATGAGCCCCAGCTCGAGCGAGGAAAAAGAGTCATTCATGGCCTGGCTTTGACCCCGCACTGTAATACGCATCCCCAGCGGAAGCGTTCCAAGGCGAGCGATCGCGTGCTCCACTGCCGCTGCGGCACCGCCGAGGTCGCGGCCTTCGACGCTGCTATCCACATCGATCACACGCTGAACATCATAATGGTTGACGACCGCCGGCTCGACTTCCTGACGGATGGCGGCAAGGTTGGAGAGAAGTTGCGGGGTTCCGGTCGAATGGTCCATTGAAGCCGGTGAAAGCGGCGTATTGTTTAGCGCCTGTACCGAATCGATCAGGTGTTGCGGGACTTGTTCCAGCACGCTGTAACTGACCCCGTTGCGCGGATCCAGCCACCAGTTCGGCGCAAGAAGGGTGTTGGTCGCGAGCGAGGTCAGCAAGTCGGAAGCAATCGAGCGCTGATCGATGCCCAACTGCAGCGCCTTGACCCGATCGACATTGACCCGAATCGTCGGGTAGTCCAGCAATTGCGGAATACGAACGTCGGTCAGCCCAGGGATCGCGCGCATTGATCGCTCCAGACGCTGAGCGACGCCATAGATTTCGTCGATCTCTAATCCAGATACTTGCGCATCGATGGGCGCCGACAATCCGAAATTCAGCACCTGACTGACGATATCGGCGGCCTGAAAATAGACGTGTACATCCGGGAAATCATGTGCGACCATCTCTCGGATTTTTTGCTGATATTGTACGGTCGGGCGATGCCCGGGTTTGAGTGCGATCAGAAGGTCCGCGTCCTGCGGACCGATGCTGTCGGTCTGGTAAAAGGCGAGCACGTAAGCGAAGGGCGGTAGCCCGATGTTATCGCTTATCTGATCGAGTTCGCTTCTCGGAATGATGCGCCGAATCGCACGCTCCACCTGGTCGACGATTAGCTCGGTCTGTTCAACCCGTGTCCCGGTCGGCGCCCTCAGATGCAGCTTCATCATGCCGGCATCGACCGGCGGGAAAAAATCCTGGCCAACCACCGGCACCAGAAATACCGACGAGCCCACCAGGACCGCAACGCAGGCCAATCCAAAGCTGCGCCGCGTCACGAATTTGCCGAGGCTCACACGATAACCCTCACGAAAACGCTCGAACCCGCTTTCGAAACCGCCTGCAAAGCGCGCCCAAAGCCCGGCACCGAACTGAGCCTCATGCGTCTCCGGCATCAGGTAACGCGCCATCGCCGGCACGAGTGTGCGCGAGAGCAGATACGAGGTCAACATTGAATAAACGACAGCAAGCGCCAGCGGCGTGAACAAAAACCGCGCGACGCCATACAGCAGGACCACCGGGAAGAATACGATGCAAATGGCCAGCGTGCCGATCAATGCCGGCGTAGCAATTTCGCTGGAACCATCCAGAATCGCCACCAGCAGCGGCTTATGCATTGCATGATGGCGATGGATATTTTCGATCGCAACTGTGGCGTCATCGACCAGCATCCCGACCGCCAGCGCGAGTCCGCCGAGGGTCATGATGTTGATGGATTGGCCGGAGAGTTTCAGCGAAATGATCGCGGTCAGAATCGAAAGCGGGATCGACAGGATTACGATCAGCATGCTGCGCGGCGAACCCAGAAAAATGAGGATCATAAGAGCAACCAGGCCGGCGGCGATAGTCGCCTCGCGCACCACTCCCCACAGCGCACCTCTCACGAACACCGACTGGTCGAACCCGAGGTTTACCCTCATTCCCTTGGGCGCGATTTGCTGGATGAGAGGAATCATCTCACGCACTTTATTGATGACGGTCAGGGTCGAGGCCGCCGCGTGTTTGTAAATCGGCAGATAGGTGGCTCGTTTTCCGTCGATTCGCACAACGTTGGTCTGTACCATGTGCGTGTAGGTCACCGGGGCTACTTCCCCCAAAAAAACCGGAGCGCCATTGACTACTTTCACGGGCAGGCGGTTGAAATTAATGACGTCGCTGGGGCTGCCATTCAACTCGACCCGGTATTCGCGATTGCCGATTTTGGCCGAACCGGCGGGAATAATGATGTTGCTCGCCGTAAGCGCGTTGCCAACGTCCTGAGCCGATAAGCCATTGGCGTACATCTGGCTCGGATTAAGGTTGACCATCACCGCTGGATTGCGCCCTCCGAATGGCGCCGGCACCGAGATTCCCTCAATGCTGTAAAGGCGTACGCGGATGAATTGCAGGCCGTAGTCAAAGATCGCCTGTTCCGACAAGGTGTCGCTGGAGAGGTTGAGTTGCGCGACAGGGACGTTAGCGGCGTTGTAGTCGACTATGTTGGGTGCCTGCATTCCCGGGGGAAAGGCTAGAAGCAGAGTCTCGGCAAGTGCGTTAAGCTGCGCGATCGCGGTGGCGGTGGTAGTGCCTGCATGAAAGTAAAAGCGAATCACTCCGGCGCCAGCCAGCGACTCAGACTCCATATGCTCGATATCGTTAACAACGCTGCCGGAGGCGCGCTCGTCGATAATCACCACCCGGCGCTCCATATCCACTGCCGACAAACCAGGATAGCTCCACACCACTACGACCACCGGCAGGTCGATGGCGGGGAAGATATCGGCGTTCATCCGGGTGAACGACAGCACCCCTAGCACCAGCATCAGCAGCGCCATGACCGCGGCCGACAGCGGCCGGCGCAGGGCGAGACTTACGATCCACATAGGCGGGCGTCTTTACGAGTCTCCAGAGGCCGGATGGCCTGCTCGCCTCCCGCAGAGGTCGAGCGAACGACCTTAAAAATAGGCTAATATCGACCGCGCCCGCAAGTTCGAGATTTTGAATAACCAATTCTGGCTATGAGCCCGCGAGTCAATCCCGAGCCCCTGTCATCCCGATCAATACCAACTCCGAGCGGGGATAACGTCTTAAACCCTTGCGATTGTCCTAATTCAAAGGAGCGCTGGCCAAAAAGACTCTTAAATGGTGCTAAGAATTCGCGCCCACCGTAGTTGTATGCCGCAACCGGAAGCGATAAAAAGATCGTTCACGGCGGGGTCGTAGTTCAGCCCGGTTAGAACGCCGGCCTGTCACGTCGGAAGTCGTGGGTTCAAATCCCATCGGCCCCGCCAATCCTATTGAATCGATACGTGCCCGCGGCGTATCGCGAGTTGCGGAAGTTGAAGCTGACGGAACAAACCAGAAGCGTCTCGCACGAAGATGCGCTGCGCGGCCGGCGATGGGTCTTGATCGACGCGGAAGGACGCTCGTTGGGCCGGGTCGCATCACGGGCTGCCACGGTCCTGCGCGGCAAGCATCGTCCCGATTTTACTCCCCATCAGGATGCGGGCGATTTCGTGATTGTCATCAACGCGTCGAAGGTATTGCTGACCGGCGACAAGGCCCAAACTAAACTGTATCATCGCCATAGTGGCTACCCGGGCGGAATACGCACCACCAGTGCCGGGAAAATGCGCCAGGAGAAGCCCGAGCGCCTGGTTGAGACGGCTGTGCGTGGGATGCTGCCGAAGAATCGCCTGGGGCGGCGGCTTTTCACCAAGCTGAAAGTTTACCGCGGCGGCGAACACCCACATGCTGCCCAAAAACCTGAGACTATCCCGCTCTGAACTTAAGATGCTCAGCCGCGGCAGCTTAGCTAATGAGACGACCACAACCGCAAAATGGCAGAAAAGAAAAACACGATACGACGTACCGGCCGCCGCAAGACCGCGATTGCCAGTGTGCGGCTTGTCCCCGGCTCCGGCCAAATCTCGATCAATGAGCGAACCCTCGAGAATTATTTCCCGAGGGATACGGCGCGAATGCGCATCATCGAGCCGTTCGAAGTGACCGAGACTGCTGGCCAGTTCGACGCTATAATCAGCGTCAAGGGTGGCGGCAGTTCGGCACAGGCAGACGCTGTTCGCCACGGAATTTCGCGGGCTTTGCTGACCAGCTCTGATGCCTTACGCTCGGCGCTTAGAAAAAATGGAATGTTGACGCGCGACCCGCGCGAAGTCGAACGCAAGAAATACGGCCGGCACAAGGCGCGAAAACGTCCGCAATACTCGAAGCGCTGATCAGGGTCGTTATGCCTGTGGCAGCGGTTGCCCGAACAGATCCTCAGCGCGATCGATTTTGATCAGAACCGCGAATCCCCTTTTCTCGGGGTCACGGTCCTTTTCCGGCTGCATCAGACGACTCCAGACCTGCTCGTAGACCTCATTCGACTTGTGAATCGCGGCGATGCCGTAGAAGCGGGCTATGCCCCCAAGTGGCAGAATGCCCTCAGCTCGCAGCGAAGATTTCCTGAAAAAGATCGTGACCTTGGTGCCGTCGGACCAATTCTCGGTGGTCGAACCGCGTCCGCGTTCCCACAATGCTATATGCTCGTCGTCGAACACCATCGTGCTGCCGCGCGGCGTCACTTGTGCGAAACCATTGGGAAGCACAGTCCCGATCAGACAGACATTGTCCGTAAAGGCTGCGTTGTTGATGTGTTGATGGAGTATTTTCGGTATTTTCGCCATCTTCACGATGACCACGCCACAATGCCGGTGCCCGTCGACCAGGCTTTCAGTGGCTCATAAGCAAGTACGCGGGGCCGCATCCGCGCCGGCATTGCACCTGCCACCGCCAACCAGTCCCGAATTTCGTGACCGCCGTTGCCAGCAATGGCCTCGAGGTCCTCGGACCGCGCGTAACGGTTCGTGATGTCCGGAACCCCATCCGCAATCAGCCTATCCAGGAACCATCGATCGAATTCTTCATTGATCTTACCGGTCTCGGGCGGTCCGACCCAGTGCGATAAACCACCAGTGCCAAGAAACGCCACGCGCTGATGTTCCGGCCAGCGCTCGACACATGCGCCGACGAAGGCGCCCACGTCGAAACATCGCTTCAGCGTCGGCATCGGAGGCGCGAAGGCGTTCACCACAATGGGAATTATTGGGATGTTCCAGCGCGGGGTCAGGTGCATCATCGGCGCCATCTCGGCGTGATCGAGCGCAAGCTCTTCCGAAAAGGCGAAGTCCACCCCACCCTCAAGTCCCTCCCGCAGGATAAAGCGCGCCATTTTGCTTGCGATCGGCACACGTACTTGCGGTAAATCGAATCCTGCTATGGCCGGACCCTCGGCCTCGTCTCCTACGCCGATCAGAAACGCCGGCAGGTTGTCGTAGAAGCAACGGTCAAAATGGTCGTCGGCAAAAGTTATCAGCACGTCGGGCCGCAACTCTTCCAGGAGCTGACGCCCGCGCGCAAAGCCAGCCCGCAGATTATTACGCTCAGGTTCGCGCAAACGATTCCAGTTTTCTTCTGAGGCCATGAAGGGAACGTGCGAGCAAGCGATTCCCGCCACTATCTGTGCCATGGCTCATTCTCCTTCCCGATCGACCCTGGGGTTCATCAAAGTGCTGTAATCCCGCATGTGCTTGCCGGCCGGGCCATGCGCCAACAGCAGCAGCAACGGGTTCACGCCGCGGTCATACAGTTTGCGTATTTCCCATCGCCTCAGCAGGTCCCGCTCCTCGGCCTCCAGCTTATAGTTATCGAGAACGCCGTCGATATCATCGCAGAACCGTGCCGCCAATTGATTATCGCGCCTGATGTCGCGCAGCAGTTTGTCTACTTGATAGCGGCTCATGTGTGCGGCCCCCTCTGAGCAGAAGCCATTGACTCCAGAATGAGCCAGCCTCTGCGACCTTAGCCTCGCTCTAAAGCTCACTCCAATCTAAAGGTGCAAAGCCAATATCGTCAATCCCGATTTTTGTTGCGAAAGGGCTGTTGCGCTTTGGACCTCGGTACCTGCGGTGGATTTGGAAGTTATTTGGGTGACCATTTGCGGCGGGAGCAGGATCAGACTACAGATTTATAATCGGAAGAGAGCCTCAAGTCCCAACCCCCCGGCAGATCAACGACCTCCTGGTGGGGCGCGCGGCACACGTAGGTTTAATGGTTGACGATTGCGATAAAGAGGAGCCACCACCAAACGCGGGGCCGCCGACTCCGACCCGTAGCTTCTTCGTGGTAGGCATCGGCGCGTCCGCGGGTGGGGTAGCCGCCCTGCGGGAGTTCTTTAGCCATGTAAAAGGCGATAGCGGCATGGCGTATGTGGTGATCCAGCATCTATCACCGCAATACGCTAGCAATCTTCCGGCCCTGTTGCAGAACCAAACCACGGCACCCGTGACGCAGGTTACGGAGGCAGTCCGGGTCGAACCGAACCATATCTACGTCATTCCGCCTAACAAATATCTGATCATGGCCGATGGCTGGGTTCGGCTTACCGAACCTGAAATGATGCGGGGCGGCCATACCTCGATTGATCTCTTCTTCCGCAGTCTGGCCGACTCCTACCGCAAAGACGCGATCGCAATCCTTCTCTCGGGTTCTGGGACAGACGGGACATTCGGATTGCGGCGGATTAAGGAAGGCGGGGGGTTCGTGATCGCCGAAGATCCGGCTGAGGCCGAATACCCCGAGATGCCGCGCAGCGCGATCAACAGTGGGCTGGTCGACCTGGTCTTATCGGTGGCCGAGATGCCGGATAAGTTGTGCGGCTTAAGGGACAGCGCGCAACGCATCCAGCTTCCGCTCGAACAAGAGGAATCCCTGCCTCAAACAGTAGATGAGGTGACGTTACGGGAGATATTGACGTTGCTGCGCCAGCGCACCGGCCACGACTTCTCTCAATACAAGCGTCCTACGCTGATGCGAAGGATCGGCCGCCGGATGCAGGTCCACGAAGTGAGCGAGCTGGCCGGCTACCTGAATTTTCTACATGAGCGCCCCGAGGAATTGGAGGCGCTGTTCCGCGATCTGCTCATCAGCGTGACCAATTTTTTCCGCGATCGTGAATCTTTTGATTTCGTCGCCGAGAAGGTCATTCCGAAGCTGTTCGAAGGCAAGCAAACAAACGACCAGGTGCGAGTCTGGTCGGTCGGCTGTGCTACGGGAGAAGAGGCCTACTCGCTTGCCATGTTGTTATCTGACTACGCGGCGCATCTGCTACAACCGCCTAAACTGCAGGTCTTTGCCACCGATCTCGATGACCGGGCAATCGGTGAAGGGCGTGAGGGCCAATATCCGGCAACTCTGACAACGGACGTCTCGCCTGAGCCCGTCGAGCAATTCTTCGTCAAAGACGGTGATCGTTACAGGGTAAAAAAGGAGCTGCGCGAGATAGTCCTCTTTGCAGTGCACAACGCGCTGCGCGATCCGCCTTTCTCCAGGATTGATCTGATTAGTTGCCGCAATCTGCTGATATATCTAAATCGTGAAATGCAGGAGCGAATCCTCGGAATTTTTCATTTCGCCCTGCGGCCCAACGGCTATCTCTTCCTCGGCGCCTCAGAATCAGCCGAGATCGCGCCATCTTTGTTCATTCCGGTTGACAAGAAGCACCGGATTTACGGCCGTCGCACAACAGTCGTGCCAGACCTTCGTATCGCTGGCGAGTGGCTGAGCGCCAAGCCGCGGCTACCTGATGTGGTCGGAACCGCGAGCAGCGCCGTTCGCTCAGTTGGAGAGTTGCATCAAGAACTAGTCGAACAGCTCGCACCGCCGAGCGTGCTCATCAATCAAGACTTCGACATTGTTCATATGAGTGCGCACGCCGGCCTCTATCTCCGCTTTACCGGCGGTGAGCCAACGCGCAACCTGCTGAAATTAATCCATCCCCAACTGCGTCCGGATCTGCATGCGGCACTGCTCGAGGCCAGGAGTCGGAGCCCGGGCGGAGCCGTGCAAACCCGGCGGCTCAGCCTTGAACTGGAGGGCAAACCTTGCTGGGTAGCAGTGACAGTACGGCCTGCCACCCACCGCCCGGAAGCAGCCCGCGGCTGTTACCTGGTGATCTTCGAGGAAGCTGCCGAGGCCCCTTCCATAGGGTCCGGACCAGCACTGGAAGCCGGTGATGGCAGCCGCATGGAATCGGTGGACCGGCTCGAAGAAGAGCTGCAGCATACCAAGGACCAACTCCGTTTAACCATCGAGCAGTACGAAACTTCGACCGAGGAATTGCGCGCTTCTAACGAAGAGCTCCAAGCGATTAACGAAGAGTTACGTTCAGCCACTGAGGAACTGGAGACCAGCAAAGAAGAATTACAATCGGTCAACGAAGAATTGACCACGGTCAATCAGGAATACCGTGAAAAAATCGAAGAGCTCGGCCGCGCGAACAGCGACCTCCAAAATCTGATGGCATCGACCGACATCGGCACCATCTTCCTGGACCGCGCTCTGCAGATAAAGCTCCATACTCCTCCCGCAGAGGAGTTGTTTAACATTGTCGGGGGCGATATTGGGCGGCCTCTCCAACATTTCACCCACAAGCTTGACTATGATTCGCTCCCGGCTGACGCGCAGGAAGTCCTGCGGACTCTTCAGACCATCGAACGAGAAGTCCATAGCTCAGATGGCGGCTGGTATCTGGCGCGTCTGCGGCCTTACCGCACGCTCGACGACAAGATCGACGGTGTCATTGTGACTTTCGTCGACATCACCAGCCGGCGCCGGGTCGAGGAACAGTTGCGCGAGCAGGCAGCTCGGCTGCGCGAGCAGGCTGAGATCGTCGACCTCGGTGATCTGATGGTTCGCGATGCCGACGATCGGATCGTATTGTGGAGCGCCGGCTGTGAGCGCTTGTACGGCTACACTCGGCAGGAAGCACTTGGGAAAGATATACATGAGCTACTCAAGACCGAGTTCCCGCAGCCGCTGTCAGAAATAAACGTAGAGCTGCAGAGGAGTGGCCAATGGGAAGGCGAGTTGATTCATATTGACCGCGCTGGGAACCGTATCGTGGTCGTCAGCCGCTGGGCGATCCATCGCCCCGAGGAGAATCGTCCGCCCGTAGTTCTTCAGGTCAACAACGACATTACAGCCCGCCGTCAGGCGGAAGAGGCGTTGCGTAACGCCGACCGCAACAAGGACCAATTCCTCGCAACCCTCGCCCATGAGTTGCGCAATCCGCTGGGTGCAATGCTCAACAACGTCGAATTGCTGCATCGGCCGGCAAAGGGCGGCCAAGAGGTCGAACGGGTGAGTGATGTTTTGCAACGGCAGATCCGGCATTTGCTCCGGCTGGTGGATGACCTGCTCGACGTCGAACGCCTGGCCCATGGCAAGATCGCGCTACAGAAAAAAAGCGCCAGGCTCTCAGACATCGTCGACGCCGCGATGGAAATCTGCCGCCCGCTAATCGATCCCGGCGGCCACCACCTTATTGTCTCCCTTCCAAACGAGCCAACGTTGCTCCATGTCGACGGCGACCGCATCGCCCAGGTAATCGCTAATTTGCTGCACAATGCCTTTAAATACACTCCATCAGGCGGACGCATCGAGTTGGCGGCCGAAGTCCAGGATCGTGATGTGACTATTCGTGTCCGGGACACCGGCGTTGGTATTGGGGCTGAGGTTCTGCCGCACATTTTCGACATGTATACACAAGGCGGAGGCCCATCGGGCACAGGACTCAAAGGGCTGGGCGTCGGCCTCGCTCTGGTCCGCCAATTGGTCGAATTGCACGGCGGCAGCGTCGCCGCCTACAGCGAAGGCTTACAAAAAGGCAGTGAATTTGTGGTACGGCTGCCGGTCGTAGAGGATGCAACGGTCACTCAACCCCCGTGCCCAATCCCTGTAAACGCCGCGGCCGGGGTTTCCGACGGAAATTCAAAAATTCTGATCGTCGATGATCATCGTGACGCGGCTGATGCGTTGGCCGCCCTGCTGGAGAGTTCTGGCCACGAAGTAGTAGCCTGCTACGAGGGACCTGCAGCGATCGAAAGGGCCAAGAGCTGTCGGCCACAAGTAGTCATTCTGGATATTGGTTTGCCGGGAATGAACGGTTACCAGGTGGCGCGGCAAATCCGCAAGATGCTGCCAGATGCGAGGCTGATTGCACTGACTGGTTGGGTGGCTGAGGACAACTCTACCCGGGCACAAGAAGCTGGCTTCGACTACTATCTCGTCAAGCCGGTACAGCTCGCGGAATTGGAAAAGCTGCTGGCAAACCCCGGTAGATAACCCCGATAGACCAGCTCATCCCGGCTGGCGGCTGCATAAGCGGCCGCAACGTCGAAAGTCGCGGCCGCTTGGTTTTACTCTCAACTGAGAGCGCCGACGGTGTATTTCAAACCGTTATTTATCGAATCCAGCGACCTTGGGTAGTTGGTCTGCGCCTTCAAGCCAGGGCACTCGATCCGGCCAAAAGGCATGTCGCAGACTTTCGGCTGGCTGACCGGGATCCGCGTTGGGGTCAATGCATGCCCGGCTGACTGCAATCAGGTCCGGCAGCGCGTCCAGATTAATGGTCAAGGGTGATCCGCAGTTTTTGCACCGATTACGATGGACCTTGTCGGAACTGTTGAATGTTTGCAGGTCACCCCCTTTCGTCCATCGAAAACCTGCCTTCGGAAAAATTGATAGCGTAACGAAGGCTGCCCCTTGCAGCCGCCGGCAAATTGAACAATGACAGTGATGGGTATCCACTGCCGGCTGCATGATCGCAAATTGGTTTGCTCCGCAATAGCATGAGCCATTAACTTCAGCGAAATTAGCCACGACTCGTCCTCCTGCGCGAATGGCTTTGAGTCTCCAACGTACCGACGGGTAACTTGTCAACCTGTCAACGGTCTAAAAATGCGATGGTCTTAATATTGGTTTTGCATGAATCAGACGTTAGGCCTCTCACTCACTCACGGAGTCGGCGAGCCCCGTTCCTTCCTCTGGTCAGCCGGTAGGATCAAATCCTACTGCGGTCATCTGCAAAAACGATCCTTGCTCTTCTAGCACGCTTTCGCGCGAATCTATTTCGTTCAGTGCTAGGCAGCGCAACGCACCAGCCTGCCGGGATAGGCCTTGGTGTCCTTACCCTCCTCGAATGATACCTCGCCGTTGACCATGATCCAGCGATAGCCGCGCGGCCGCTGGACCAGGCGCGAATCGTTATTGGGCGGCAGATCGTAAATTATCTCTGGCTCTTCGACCGCCAGCTTCAGCAGATCATAAATGATCAGGTCCGCGGCCATTCCTTCGCGGATACATCCTCGATCTTTGAATCCCGCCACCCAGGCCGGCATGTAACTTAAATGGTAATGCGCTTGCTCAAGCGTGATTGCACCGGCATCACGCACAACGCGGGAGAGCAGGTCGGTCGGGAACATGCCGAGCGTCTGGAACTTTGCATGTGCACCACCGTCGGAGAAACCCGCGACCGCACGATGCGCCAGCATCTCTCGGCAGTGATCGGGCCGCGAATTGAATGCCGGGGTCTGCCATTGCGTCTTCCAACCATCAGCCGCGGAAATGTCCAGCACCACATCAATCACGTGCTTGTCCTCGCTTTTCGCGATATCAGCGGCGGTGCGGTCCTGGTACCTGGCCCTAAGGTCTTGGCTATTGATCTTGCGGCAGATGAAGTGCGAGATATCGCCAACACTGCGCGGTTGCCTGGTCTGGTCATAGATCTGCTTCATTTGCTGACGCCGAACAGGGTCGCTCAAGCGGTTGATGCGCTCCTCAAAACTGCCCATTAGCGCCTCCCGCCAGACGTCCACGTTGTCAAAGAACGTCCACTTCTCGCCGAAACAGCAGCGGAGATAAAGCGGCGCAGTCAGCGCATGCGCCACTAGCGGTACCCCGCGCTTGTTGTATTCGTCCACCACTGCGAGCTGACCGCGAAACACGTCTGGCCGCTTTTCGATGGGGACCACTGCATTGAAAATCAGCGGCCGATTTGCCGCCTCAGCCAGCCGGCCGGCGAAATCCATGTCACGCCGCGGTCCGTCTGTGCCCTCGTCGATATTGCCGGAAGCTTGCGCGAATTGGATATGACCGCGATCGTACTTCCGCAGCCCTTTCGCCAAAGCCAGGTAAAAATCGTCCGGCATGATATCCGAGACCATCAAGGTACCATCATAATCCCGCTGCACTGAAACATTGCCGAGCAACCGCTGCGCCGCCCAGCCATTCGCGCCGGCCGCCATCGCCTCGTCGATGATCTCGATCATGCGGGCGGTTTCCTTCTCGGTCGGCCTGCGGCTCTTAGCCTCCTCGTATCCACCCATCACATAACTGACCAGCGGAGTAACCGGAACGAGTTGGATCATGTTGACCGCCTTCGGCAGCCGTTCGATTTGATCCATCCACTGCGGGAAGGTCTCCCAGTTAAACGGCATTGCTGCCTTCATCGCTTCGTACGGAATTGCCTCGTTCCGCTCCATCGAAAGCATCGAACGGTCTGCGTCCTTGGCATGAACCGGTGCAAATCCGAACCCGCAGTTGCCATTAGTGACCGATGTAACACCATGCCAGCTTCCGATCGAACAGGCCGGGTCCCAGAACACCGGCGCGTCATAATGGCAATGCAGATCGACGACGCCCGGGGCGACGATCAGCCCGCTGGCATCGATGGTCTGAGAGGCATCAATGCTTTTGAGATGACCGATCTTGGCAATTCTGCCGTCCTTGATGCCGACATCCGCCTTAAACGGAGGCGTCAAGGTGCCGTCAACGATAGTTCCGCCTTTTACTATCTTGTCGAACTCAGCCATAAAGCCCTCCTGCGCGGCTCAGCCAGAACAGACATTTGAAACATTCCGTCACATGCACGGCTGAGATTGTCAAGGGCTGGAAGCGCGGACCACAGCCTGGATCAGTCCTTACCGATGGCTCGCCAAAAAAACCTCTGTTTCTAAGGCCGACCTTCACGATAGGACTTAAGGTGAAAGCGAAACCAGATGGAGCGTAGAGAGGTCAAATGTCGAAAACGGGACGTTCACTTTTGCACATTCCGCACGGTGCTTGGCTCCTTTCGGTTGGGCGCAGCGCTTTCGCCCACTGCTGAGGTGTGCTCGACCCGATGCAGCAGATATTCACCCGGGGAAGGGTCGGGCGCACCGAACTGATCGCGCAGCCACTTCTCGCTCACCCGCAATCCGCGATCTACCGCGGGTCCAAGGCCTGCCATCAGTTCGGTCAGGTCGGCCTTCTCATTAAACCCAATACTGATTTGCGGGTAGCGCCGCCGGGGGCCGCGATTCAGATCGATCAGCGGCTTCACCAGGTCGCGGCTAAGCGTGGCGCTGATTCGGCGCGCATCATCTGTGGCGATATCCCTGCGCACCACGTCATGGACTTCGGCCGCCGCCCGGCTCCCGGCCCCGCGCGGCAGCGAGGTCGTCAGCTCCTGCCCGAGCACCCCGATCGTCACCATCTTGTCGATGTACTCGCAGAGCTTCTGATACATCTCATGTGAGGCCTGCCCGCCGCCGCGGCTCTGGACGAACTCAATCGCCATCGACTCGGGAATAATCGCGGCCGCGTCAGTGCCGATATTCGCCACCGCCCGCAGCAGCGCCGCCTTGTCATTCTCGGTGGCGCCCGGCCCGTACTTGCCGAGCCGCATCGGCTGTCCATAGACCTCGGCGAATATCACCCAGTCCTTCAGCACGTAGTTCTTGAAGAGGTAGGCCCAGATTGCGATCCGCGCCAGGCCGCCGCGAATCGGCAGCCCGGCCTTGGCGCGCGTGACATGCGTGATGAATTTGAACGGCGCCAGCGGCTGTGTCGCCGGCTGTATCCCGATTTGCGCGCCGCCGTCGCTGCGGACCCGCAGGTTCATCGGCGACAGGCGCGAGTCCCAGGAATTGCGGCCGACCGGCAACTGCGGGCCCTCGCTGCTGAGCGTTCGCACCAGCAACTGCTCGCCCGAGACCCAGTCGAACATGAACCACCTGGGGTCGCGCCACTTGAGCGCAAACGGCAGCCATTGCGGCGCCCCGGTCTGCGCATTCACTCCGTCGGTGTCCCAGATTATTTCGGTCGCGCTGAAGCCCTTGCCCAGCGCATCGAGCATCTCGAAGACCACGTCGTGCAGATCCACCTGCGACGAGTCGATTAACACGTCCCGGATAAACTCCGAATCCTCGATTGACTGTGAGTCATCGCCCGATGCCTGCACGTCGATATCGAGCTGCGACACCGCCATCTTGCGGGTATGCAGCACGCCCTGGTAGAGCAGGTCCTTTTCTTCCATCCGCTCCGCCAGCTCGAGGTAGAGCCAGGGGTCGCCGAACTCGGCGGTGCGCAGAATCCCCGCCGCCTTCTCGGGCGTGAGACCAATCGACTCGTCGATAATCGAATAGATATTGCGGATGCCGAGGAGGGTAGGCGCCGCCTGCTCCTCCCGCAAAGCCTCGATCACTATCGGCCGGCCATACGCATCAAGCAATGGCATTATGAACCGCTCCCCCCTCTGTCATTCTCGCGCGGTATGACGGAATTAATTCCGTCCTCCTCATCATCTTCAGCTTGTTTGACGCAGCTCGCAGACTCCTTTCCCTGGAACGCAGCTCGCCGACTCGCCTGCTCGTTCCGCTTCGCTTCACTAGTGTGCTCGGCTCCACTTCGTTCCGCCTAGCGTCCATCCACCGTCAGATAATACGTGTTGCTGCTTGCGATATACTTCACTTCCACCCGGTCAACGCAATTGTTCGCCGCGCATGCGGTGGCCGGATAATCAGCCAGCGAATCGGGGCAGGTCCCGCTCGCGCATTGAAGAGCGGCGCCTGCCGCCGGACTGAAAGTCCACGTATCAATTATCCCGCTTGCCGGCTGAGCCAGATTATACGCATGCACCAGGTTCGGTCCCGTCGTCGAGCCGAAACTCAGCACCGTTGCCGCATTCGCCCCGTTCCCGCATAGGGTGTAATTGTGCTCGTTCTGGCTGGCGCTGTCGGTCCCTCCGCTGTAGCAGGAACTGGCCGCGGGCGTGAACCCGACCTGGCTGAAGTTCTGCACGCTGCTCGGCGTCGAGCTACACGACCAGACTCCGTTCACCCCCAACGCGAACGCGCCTGTTCCGCCGCCGGCGCAGGGAGTGCCGGTCGCCGCGTCGGTCACGTAGAACATCTGGCCGTTGGTGACGATCGCGGGGAGCTGATAGGAAAAAATATGCACGAGCTGCGGAGCAATCGTGTCCTGGCCGTTGAGCTTGGCGTTGATCGCATTGCGGAACTGCTGCCCCGCCAGATTGCCGTTGAAGTTAGGAATCGGATTGTACTGCGCCCGCGCCAGTGGAGCGACTAGGATCGACGCGGACAGCAACATCATCGCACAGAGCAAGGCCATCCGTTTTGTCACAAGCTCTGCGATTCTCATGCTCAAATTGCCCCTGCTTACCATCCCAGCGCGAACCATCCTATTCCGGAAATCCCCCCTCCGGTTATTTGCTTGCCCGTGCCGGTGATCTCGTCACCGATCAGATCCGCAGTATCGGCAAGACTCATGCCGGCCGACGAAAAAATAAATTGATTATTTTGCAGTTGTATCGGCGCGACCATCTCGATTCCCACGCGGGTGCGAAATCCGCTGGTCGAGGTCCAGTACGGAATTACCTCCAGCGCAACCTGCGCGAATGGAATCGGGAAAGAGAACGGGAACGGATTGGGCGGATCGGGATATGACGGACTGCCTTCCACCAGCTCTATCCACGGCGCCAGCGAGATCCATCCCCACTGCAGCATCAGTTGAAGCTGCCCGTAGAACGCATCGTTGGTGGTGAATTTCAGCCATCCGTTCGGGGCCTGACCCGACGTGAACACGCCCGCGCTGTTCAGGCCCACACCGGACTGGAACGCGATCGTCAACATTGCGGCCAGCGTGGCCTCATCGGCAATCTGGTTTGCGCGAATCTGTTCGAGCTTGTCGAGAATCAGCTGATGAGGCTGGTTCGCCACCCCCTGTCCGCCGAATGAAGCACCCGGCCATGCCCCTTCGACCAGGTCGGTCTGCGGGATCTGGTACACGTCGCCGTCAGTCCACACGTAGCCGGCGCTGGCGTTTAGATAGGTCGTGCCGGTCGGATTAGCCATTTGCTCAGATTCCTTAATCGCTCCGCTGTGCGCACGTCACAGACGCCTTTGCCCTTATTAATTGTCCCCCTGGAGGACAATTTTCTTGCTCGCTACGCGCGCGGACGCGCTTCGCTAGTGTGTTAATACCCAAACGCGATCCAGCTGATGCCGGTCAAGCCGGGGCCCCTGCTGTTGGCGATAGCCATCACCTGGCCGCTGCTGCTGGTCCAGGAGAAAGAATTTTGCTGCACGTTAAATGGAGTGTTGGGGTACACCACATATTCAAGAGTTCCACTCGGCAGGCTGGTCTGAAAGTAGGGAATCAGCACCCAGCACGCATTTGGAAACGGGATCGGGAAATTTACCGGAAATGTCGACGGCAGCGTGGTGTTGTAGTACGGCAGCAGAGAGACCAGGCCCCATTGCAGGATCGGATAGATCTGCCCGAGGTTTACGTCGTTGGAGCTTAACTTCAGCCATCCGCTCGCGCCCACCGCCGACGTCAGGGTCAACGCGGTCCGCAGCGACACGATCTTCGCTTCATCGGCAAGCTGATTCTTGTGCAGGAGCTGGGCTTTGTTCAGCAGCGCCTGATGAGGCTGGTTGTCGACCCCGAGCCCGGCGAACGAAGCGCCGGTCGCCGCCCCTTCGGCCAGGTCGGTCTGCGGAATCTGGTAGACGTCGCCGTCCGTCCAGACGTAGGAGTTGTTCGCCTGGAGATAAACTGTGCCGGTCGGATTAGCCATTTAGGGTCGCACTGTATGTTGTGCTTTGACCACAGAAAAGGGAGCTTGCGGTGGTGTAGCATTATCGTAGGGGTCGCCAGGATCGAATGCAGCCGCTGCTTCCGGGTCGCACTGGCATTCGCACCAAGTCTGCAGTCCGCACGCCCAATGCTGGTCACGTTTACAAGCAGAACACATTTCCATCGTCTTTTCTCCTTTTGGTGAGCAGCGCCTCACATACTCACTGCCCAAGTGCCCGAAAAATTCCCGCCGCCCGTGTACGGAAACGCCGGCACTACCACATGCGCGATCATCGGAGTTGGCACCGTGCTCTTCGCCACCAGTGTCCATACCGCCGTGTTGTCATTGGTGGTCGTGCCGATTGTGCTCGACCAGGTCGGATGCGCAGCGCCCGAGGTTCCTGCGGTGGTGCATCGCTGAATATTCCCATTCGAATCGGCGATCAGATTACCCACCACGTAGGGAGTGCCTGCCGCCCACGCCGGATTGGCGGTGCCGATCGCGGCGGGCAGATTCACTCCGCCGGTATTGCCGAACAGCCCCATCTCCGCGATTGTCAGCGGATTCGCCGCATAGTCAGTCGTCACCAATGAGTACGCGAACTGCACGGTGCCTGCGGCAATCCCGCCGGCGGGACCGATCGTGACCGTCCCGACCGCGTTGTAATAAGCGGGATTTGCGCTCAGCGCGGTATCGGTCGCCAGCGGCGCGGTGCTGCCCGATCCGAAGCCCACCGATGCGACGAACTCGCCGGCAGTCGTTCCACCGAGCAAACTCGCCAGCGCCGTGAGCCCCCCGTTGACGACCAGGTTCTCCCGGGTGAATAGTAATTCTCCCCGGCTCCATAGATCGCCTCTGTAGAGACGTACTGTTCCTTTCATATTCTCATACTTGCAATCACAGTGATGATCACCACCGAGATCGCGATAATCGCAGCGATTACATCCGGCCAGATCCATGATCCGATGCCTTTCATCATGTTGTTTTAGTGGCAGTGGCACAGGCGTCCCTGACTGTCGAGCCGCGCGCTGCGCGCCACCTCTCGCTCTCCAGCACGTGTTTGCAATGATCCGGGCTTAGCGCATTGAGCGCTTCGCAGAGCGCCTTCGCCACCGGGTCGCCGGCGGCCGCGCGGGTCGCTATATTCCACGAGATCGTGTGCGCCGGATCATCGAACAGGATACCGCTGCCAGCGCGATCCAACAGCCACAATTCCAGGTAGAGATTCGGATCGTTGGCTTCGATCCACCCCAACAGCCCGCCCCAATTGTCAGGCGAGGGCGCCGCCCCGAGCCGCTGCATCAGCAACTCTTTGACCAGCGGATCCATCGGCCTGGTATTCGGCAGCATTGTGTCCTCCTTAAAGCGCCAGCAGCGGAATCAGGCTTACGGCGACGAGGCCCAGCCCGGCCACACCGCCGATCATGCTCAGATCGGTTTGCTGCGCGGGCACTTCGGCTACCTTGCCGTCTCTCAGACACTCGATGAAAGTTTCCCCGGTATACCAGTCTGGTTTGACCTTGACCGCCCGGCACTGATTACCCGCGAGGTCGGTGAAGTCGATCCGCTTGACCCGCGCGCAGCCGGAGACGCACAGCAGCACGAGCATACACACTAGCGGAGCACGTCTGCGTGCGCAGCGAGCACGCCAGTGAAGCGAAGCGAAACGAGCAGGCGAGTCGGCGAGCTGCGTTACCAGAAGCGAGTCTGCGACGTGCGCACAGCGGAGCGTCAGCGGAGCAATTAGAATCTTAGTGTCCAATCGCCACTCCATTCATCACCAGCGGCCCGTCGGCCACCTGCGGCTCGTTCTGGCCGTAGGTAATTCCCGCATGATAGTAGCGGCCGTTCCAGTACGGCACGATCGGCTTGGTATCCGCGATCGGGAAGAACGGCGCGGTGATAAAGTCGCTCGGCGCCGGCAGCAGGAAGTCATGCTGCGAAAATATATTCGTCAGCCGGTCGCTGATCGGCGGAATCAGCGTGTCGCTCAAATAGTTGACAAACTGCACGCTGTCCAGCCAGCAGCGCGCCGGCTTCCAGAAATTGCAGATCGCGCCGAGCCGCGCCGCCAGCGTGCTCAGCTCGGTTCCCGCCGGCACCGTGGCCAGGTTAATCAGCACCCGGAACACCGCCCATCCTTCATTCGACGGCCACCTGGTGCCGCCCCAGGTATTCTGCCCCTCCTGCACAATCGCATTGGGATAACCGAGTCCCGCCAGCGCGTTCTTCAGTCCCGCCACCGATCCCATCAGCGAATGGAGCGACGTGCTGAGCTGAATCAGGGTCCGGTACTGCGCGTAACTCTGCTGCAGAGTCGGCGTCACTGCGCCCTGGGCCTGGTACTGCAGGAGGTCGAGATTGATCAGCGGGTCGATACTGGTGACCGGGTCCCAGCCCGGAAAGGCCAGCGTCACAATCTGCGACAGCTCGGGCAGCAGCAGGGGATTGAGCACGTCCCATTGCCAGGCCATCGGCAGCACCGCAGAATCCACCAGCGACGGAATCCGGTAGACCAGGATCGGCGACAGGTCGAGGCCGCCGAGCCGCGCGATCAACGCCAGATGCGCCTGTGATCGCGCATCGTTGATCGACGGTGCGATTTGGAGATCGGCCATCTAGATAAAAGAACCGTTGAAAGCTCGAACCGCCCGCATAAGCCGCAAGACGCCCGGATTGGCAAATTCCACCAGGACCAGCGGCAGCAGATACTCCACTTGGGTATTCACGTTCTGCAGCCGCACATGCGTTGGATCATAGTCCAGCAACGTGAAACGGTTGTTGCTCGGGTCAATTCCTGCGGGCTCAGGAAATAAAGCAAAAGGCCGCTGCAAGAGCACTGGCAAATATTGTTTCAGTTCAGAGATTGTCACTGCTCGTCCTCGCCGTCCTCGAGATTTGCAGACGGCTCCGGCTTCTGCGGCCGCTGCTTCAAAAACTCCAGTCCCTGTGTGCTTATCCGCCATTTGCCGCGGGCCGAACCGGCTTGCACCAGCCCCTCGCGCTTGAGCTTCACGAGGCAGGCGCGGACGGCCAGGGTGGTGGCTGAACCGCTGATGCGAAATACTTCATCGACCGTGCAATCCGGGTCGCCGCTGGAATGCGACTCAGCGAGATAGCGCAGCACCCGCGCCGCGACCGTTCTATCGTTACTTAGTGGGACAGGCGTCCCTGCCTGTCGAGTTGCGCGCTGCGCGCCACCTTTGCTCTTATGGACCTTGCCATTCGAAGCGGCAATCACAGCAGCGGAGCGGTCAATCAAGGGTGGCGCGGGCGCAGATGCCCGCGCATCGCCGGCCGGCAGGGACGCCGGCCCCACTAACCTGCCCAGCTCCTGGCGCACAGTCTCGCAGGCCGCCGCGATCGCCGCCGCATCACCCTCCACCTGTAGCGCTATCACCGTCAACTTACCCATCGTCACTATTCCCCCTCTCTCACGCGCGCATCGCAGGTCGATATAATGTTCTGCATCGGGGTATCTACAATCCTTGCTCATGAGTGCTCGCTCCCGATCACCTGCGTCAGAGTGATCGCCGTGCAGTTCGCCCACTGACCCGCAGTCAACTGCGTATAGACTGGCTGTGTCAATTGTACCCGATAAACTCCCGGCACGCTGCCTATCGCTGCGATTATTTCCTCAGGCACCACGTCTCTCTGGATTCGGTTCGCAATATTCTGCGCGAATTGCTGCGCCGCGGTGTTGGCCGAGGACATCGTCACCCCCGGATCCGCGTCGGAATAAAGCGTCACTGTGCCGGTGATCGAGTAGTCCACCTCAGTCACCGCGAGCGCGTTCACGGTGTCGGTCAGCGGCCGAATCGAATCCGAATTGACGATCGCGGCGACCTTGCCGAGAATCACGCTCGAAGCCACCCCGCTGGTGTTCGGCGAGGCCGACGGCTGCACCACGGGGCCCATCAGCACATACACGTTCACTGTCCCCGGCACCGGCGTCGTCACCAGCACATCGACGATTCCCGGATCCGCCGACAAGGCCCAGAAGCGGTAGGCGCCCACCGGCCCGGCCACGCTGAAGCGGTTCGGCGCCGCCTGAATCCGGTCCCGCAGATGCGCGTCGGTCTCGATATTGCCTCCGCCGCTGGTGACGGTCGTATTAGTCACTGCGCTAATCAGCGTGTTCGGATTGAGCTGCACGCTCACTTGTCCCACTGCGTAATTGTTCGCTGCCGCGCCTGGAGTGGTGCAGACCGCGCTCGCCACGCCGACCGTCGCGCCGGCCGGAATAATCAGATCCTGCAGCAGGGCGAAGGCGAACACGCCGTCCTGGGTGCCCACCAGGGTCGCCGACGGAATATCGAAACTAAACGGCTGCGGCGCCGTCAGCGTGAATTGCAGCGTGCAGCTTGCCCCCTGCGCCGGCAGCCGGGTCACCCCCAGCAACTGCCCCAGATAATCGAGCATCGGCCAGGCCGCGAACGCCACCAGGCATTGCAGCGCCGCGTACTGAATCGCGTTGCGCACCAGCGATTCGCGGTAGGCATAGAGGTCGATCAGCAGCCGCTCCACCTGCGCCGGATAGAGCGTGCGGCCGGCCAATGCTTGAAACGACGCGATCATGTCATTGAGTATCAGGTTCGGGTCGAGTCCATCGGCGTCGTTGACAAATTGTGGAACCGGCAGCGAGACAATCCCGGTCGGCAGCGATACCACTTCGAGCACCGCCACGCAGGTCCAGCCGCCCGCGCCGTCGGCCGTGAATGCCCCCAGCACGCTGCCCCACGCCGGCGGAATCGCTCCGGTCGAACCGGGCACCGCACTCCACTGCTGCACGTTGCCGCTGGGATCGATGATGACTTTGCCGGCCGCAACGGGCGCATTCGGCGACCACGCTGGATTAGGCATAGTACATTAATTGTCCCCTCGGAGGACAATTTCGTGACCGGGCGGGTGCATTCGTCGACCACGCTGGATTAGGCATTGCGCCGGCGCTTCCTCTTGATGACAGTCAGAAGCCACGCCACAAATGGGCCGCCCAGGCGCTGTGTCGCGCCCCGCGCCCGCTCAGGCGTGTACTTCGGGTAGATCACTCAAACCATCCCTCGACCGCTACGCCCGGCGTTGCCGTGCTCACTCCGCTGCCCGCATAGGCGCCGATATTGCCGTTGCCGGTCACCAGACCGCTCAGCCCCGCGTTAATCAGTGCGCTGCCCGCCAGGAAATCAAAGTCTCCGGTGCTGGCGGAGACGTACTGCGGATTGACCGCGTTCTTGTCGTGTGCGGCGAGAGTGGTGGACCCCGCGCATCCGACGTAGCCCTTGTTGCCCTGCACCCCGCCGATATCGTTGTAATCTTCGGTGCAGGACGTATAGCCGCCGTCATTCGCGATGGTCACGCTGCCATTTCCGCCAGTAGCGCCGCCATCGAAAATATTATTTCGCAGATCAAGCGTAGATCCATTGTAGGTCCCTGAGTTCGGTCCGTTGCAGGTGATTCCGCCGAACGATCCGCCGGCCGCGGTGCTGGTGTTGTTGTTATTCAGGTACCAGGTGTTGTTGTAGAGCTTATAGGCATTTTGGACCGTGTGCCCGGCGGCTACTCCGCCCGGACAAATCTGCATCCCGATATTTACGTCGTAGCCGGTGTTCTCCTGCCAGGTGACCGTGCTATGAGGGGAATAGACATTCTCGGTGTAATAACAGGGAGTCACCGAGCATCCCTCTGCCGAACAGCCGCCGCCGTTGATCCCGAGCAGCCCCAGCGATTCGCCGCCGTCACATACATTGTTCGCGACCAGCGCAGGCGTCGCCGTGGCGCCGATTCCCTTCACGTCGATATTGCCGTGGACTCCGCCCGGCCCGACGATATTGCCCTGTACCACTACGGCGCCGGTATCGTGATGCACTTCGAGCAGATTATGCCCTCCGCCCCATTTCACGATATTGTTGATAAAGTGAACGCCGTCGGCGCCCTGTCCTGAATCCTCGAAGTCCAGTTGATTGGCGTAAGTGTAGACGGTATCGGTGCCGAGACAGGCCGCGCTCGTGTTCGAGCATCCCACTCCGGTATTGTGGATATAGCTATTTGAGACGGTGATCCCCGGCATCGTCCCGCCGCTGGTCTGAAACGTCACCCCCTGCTGTTTGGCGTGCTCGCATTCGAGCTGGTCGATCGTCACATACTTGGCGACAGTCCCGATCGCATCGACGCAGTACTGAGTGGTGTTATTCTCGTCGAGAATCCAGCGTCCGCTGCCGAATCCTGCGCAGCTCGTGAACACGATCGGCGACCCCGATGCCCCGGTAACGCCGGCCACATCCAACTGCGCGCTGGCGGTTCCGCTGGTCCCCGTCGATTGCCAGGTATCGCCGCCCCGCATGCAGACCGTCTCGCCCGCCGTCATTCCGCTCTCGGCCGCGCGCACCTTGTTGATCGTCTTCCACGGCGCCGCGAGCGTGCCCGCATTGCTGTCGCTGCCGAGCGAAGAGGAGACGTAGACGGTGGTGAGCGCCCGCGCCGGCGAAGCGCACAACAGCGTCATCAGCATTAACACCGCAATGTGCTTCAATGCCGTCCTCCTGCAGACCACACGTCCACGCCCATCCAGATGAAAGCGAACCCGAGAGTGAACGCGATGGCATCGAGAGGCCACGTCCACCAGACGGCAGGCCGCCGGACCAGGAGGAAATATCCCAGGCCCGCGCAGATCCACAGCAATGATCGTAGCGCCCGTTTTAGGCTCCTCGGCACTCTGATAGTCACGCCAGGCTCCTTGGCACCGTGATCGTCAACTGTTGATTCCCCACTCCGCTCACGTCGACCTTCAATTGCCATACTATCGTGATGAGCAGATTCGCGAGTGTTCCGCCGACCAGATTAATCACTACACTCAGCACCCGGACACGAGGCTCCCACTTCGTTATCGCCTCGACGATCTCCCGGACCAGCGCCGGGCGCGCCACCGTAATCGGCGCATCGAGCAGTTGCCACAGATCGCAGGCGAACGTCGGCCGCAGCGGGTCGCTGCCTTTCGGCGTCGAAAGGATAATCCCGATGCACTGGTTGATATCCGCGATCCCCTGCACCACCAGTCCAAGCCCGGCGCCAGGTACGACTGCCTGCAAGGCGGTCCCTATCGAACTGTCCAGCGCGAGCGACCAGTCCGCCGAAGTGATGTCGTCGAGTGTGATTGCCCCCGCGCTCATGCTAATCCGCCGCCACCACGTCGAAAATAAACTCGCTCGAATAGACTGGCCCCACCGGGCCCGGAAACGTCACCGCCACCATTCCATGCCATCGCCCGATAGCGAACTCTCCTGCGATGACGGAATACTCCCATTCGATAGTCACCGGATTCCAGACCAGCGTCCGCGTATAGAGAATGCCGTTCTGGTCGCGCAGGCAGAGGGTTGCCGTGGCGCCGGTGAAGGTGTTCGCGTTGCCGCTTTGCTGCAACAGCGGGAACCCCAGCACTTTGCCGTTATCGGCACTGGTTATGGTGTAGTACCCCGCCATGCCTGCTGTGTTCTTCTCTTTTAAACGACCACCGGCTAAAAAGCCGGTGCCACTTCAGAGTGCTTATCCCAGCCTCGCGTCGAATCGAATCACCTGGTCACACCTCGCGTCGAATCGAATTGTCAGGTCGAGCATCGCAGTGAATATCACCCGCGGCGCACTCAGCGGCGGAACCGGCGGCGCCAATGATGCCCCGAGTCCCAGCTCAATCTGCCCGAGCTGCGATCCTTGCGTGCCAAGTTGTCCGGTCATCCCTTTTTAATTGGCTCCGCTTACGCTCCGCTGTGCGCACCTCGCAGACTCGTTTCTGGTAACGCAGCTCGCCGACTCGCCTGCTCGTTCCGCTTCGCTCCACTGGCGTGCTCGCTTCGCCTTCGGCTTCGCTAGTGCGCTACGGGCTCGCAAGCGAGCCCTATCAATTATTCAGCGTGTAGACCGCGCTCCAGCCCGCGCCCCCCGTTCCGCCGGCAGTCGAGGTGCCTGTGCCAATTGCGCCCCCGGCGCCGCCCGCGGTGTTGATTGTGCCGGTGTTGGCCGTGTATGTCTCCGCCGCCTCGATCACGAATCCACCCCCTCCTCCGCCACCACCGCCAGTGCTCGCGCCGCCTGCTCCACCGTTACCGCCATTGACATTGATCGTCCCGGTGAAGTTGATCGTGTCGCAGATTAGTTCGACACAGCCGCCCCCGTTCCCGCCCGCGCCGCCGGTGCTGCCCCCCGCTCCTCCGCTCGCTCCGCCGCATGAACCGTGCGCCCAGGCGTGCGACGCCGTGAACTCTTCATTTTGCAGAAGGAGTGCACCCGGCGTGCCGCCGCTTACACCCGAGGTCCCTGCTGCGCCGCCGAATATGACGATAGGGGAAAATGCGGCGATACCATAATAGATGCTGGTATTTCCAACGACTCCATTGGCCGCGCCAAATCCTCCTCCACCGCCCGAATCGCCTCCTATGTTGGATGTATGATTAAAAATTGCATTTGCTGCGATCGTGCCGGCCACCGTGCACGTTCCGGGCGATACAACGATCAGCCCGAAGGCCGGAAAATCCTGCGGAGTCGCACTGCCGTTGGTTGAACCGACCGTCAGAGTGCCGCCCGATGCCACCGTGAAGTTCGCATAATAATGAAGCCCCTGGATGGTCGCAGACGTAGTAACATTCGGATCGGTCTCATTCCCCGGCCCCAGATAGTGCATCCAGGCCGGCGCGTCAGTGAACTGGCGCGGCACGTAAGCCGCACGGCTCCAATAGCCTACGCCCAGCGCGAACACCGCGGAGAGCACTAATCTCCACGTTTGTGAACGCACGTCGCAGACTCGCTTCTGGTAACGCAGCTCGCCGACTCGCCTGCTCGTTCCGCTTCGCTCCACTGGTGTGCTCGGCTTCGCTTCGCTGCGCCTGATGTTCACTGCTCACTTGGGAGATGGATTCGGCCATCCGGGCTGAGTTTGTGGCACAGGCTTTCCAGCCTGTGATTCTTGTGGCACAGGCTTTTCAGCGGGGATCGTTATTTGCTGATGCGGCACGCCAAGCTTTGTTTGCAGGTCGGCGACTTCCTTGCCCAACTCCTGAATCTGCTTCTTCAGCTCGTCGCGCTGGATCACGAGGGCTGCGTCCTGCTGCTCGTACTGATCGCGCTCGTCGTGCAGCATGCTCGCGTACTGGGTCTCGCCCTGGAGGTTTTTCTTGCACTGCTCGCCCTGCGACAGCGCGAGCGCCGCGGCGCCGAGTCCCGCATCCGTAGTGCTTGTCCAGAAGATTACTGCAAAAGCGATAATCCCGAGAACAATCACGGCCAATTGCCAGTAGTGAAACCACAAAGGTGTCAAGTCCTTTATAATTCTGCCCATTTGCCACTCACATAATCGACGAAGCCGAGTTCTTCATACTGGATTGCTACGTTCACCGCGGCATTCACTCCGTCGAAGGTATTGGTGCCACTCGGAGTGGCCGCTACGGAGAATGCGCCAGTGTCCATTTTCTTCACCATGATGACGCGATTCGTGCCGGTGGCGGCAGGAAAGTTGACGACACAATTGGCCGTCAGTGTGGTGGTGCCCACGAGGAGCAGCACATCTGTCGACAGCACCGTATAGGGACACGAGGCCTGGGGAACCTGGGTCGTGGTAAAGAATCCGCCCGTCCCGGTTACCGTCAGGCTCAGAGTGCCTGCGCCAGTGGTCCACGAGCATCCGGAGCAGCCGATAGTCGCCGGAGCCGGATCCGCGCCGGTTGAGCCGACCAGCAACTGCCCGTTGGTCATTACCGCAGTCGGGACAATCGAAGTGGTGCCTTCGCCCAGCAGGATTCCGTGCGCGGTGTAGGTGGTGGGCGTATAGGGACCGACCAGCGAGGCGGTGATGGCACCGGTGCTGGCGGTCACGCTGATTTGGTTCGCGGTTCCGGCGAGCGAGGTCACGCCCGAGTTGGCGATTACTCGCGAGGCCGCGCCGGCGGTCGTGGTGATAGTGATGCCAGTGCCGGCCGTGTAGATCGTGTTTGCGGCCCATGCCGGCGCGCAAAGGAGCGCTGCGAGCAAAGCCGCAAGCACACTGAGTTTACTGCGTTTCATCGATTCCTTCTCCTTCTGTTTTTAAAGTTCGCTCCGCCTTAGTGTTTAGGCAATTACCCACTGACCCGGACTGTCATATACGAACCACTTACTCTCATACGAGATGTCCATGCTCACATCCGTATTCAGCCCATTCACCGAGTCAGTTCCGCTTGGACGCACAAGAACATGCTGGGCGAAGCCGTCGGCCGCGCGCATAACGACAATCGGCTCAATCCTCGTTCCGTCGGCCGGAGGCAGCAACACAATTGTCGGAGCACTCGCGCCTGCCCCCACTATCAGGAAGTTAACACCTGCGGGAACCGAGTATGGCGAATTGGCAAAGGTAACCGAGACCGCAGGCCCGAGCGTGAGCAGCGCCGCGATATCCTGCTGAAACTGGCGCAGGGCGCCCGCAGTGAGTATAGCGGTAACGGCCGCCCCATTGCCGTGAGCGGCGGCAAGCGTGCCTTCTCCAGCACGCGTGAGCGACGAAAACGAATTACCGGACACCGCGCCAACAATAATAATCTCGCTGTCAATCAGGATTCTGAACGTCCCGCTCGCAGGGAACGCCGCCGCGCTGGTCACCGTGAGAAACGCATCCCCGGCGAGCATCGCCGCCGAGAGCGTGGTCTGCGCGTTATTGGCAAACTGCTCGCTCATGGCATTAACACTGTCGGGACCGTCGTGTTGCCTTCAGTTGGGTCACCATGTACGTGCGCATTAAATGTGTCGATAATCCCGTTCACCGAATCGGTGTGCTCGTTTGTTTTGAACGTGATATTCCCGTTCGGCGCGCTCAGGTTCAGGCTGCCGCCGTTCACCGTGATATTAATCGTTCCGTTGCTCGGCACGGTTACCGCAAGCGTATGGCTGCTGCGGTCGTACTCGAAGATGGCGCCGTCCTTCATCGTGACGTGCCACTTGTCGGCGGTCATCGATTGGGGCGTGGGGTCGGCGCTGGAATAAATACAGCCCAGCACCGCACCGTCTTCGTCGTGCGCATCAAGGGCACACACTACTTGTTCACCCAGGTCCGGCAGGACGTAGAATTTATCATTTTGTGTTTTGGGAACGACAATGGGTAACCACCACGACACCAGTTGGTTGCGGTCTGGAAAGCGCACACGAACTCGACAGTTTGCAACGTCCTGCGCTTCGACAAGACCTACGCGGAACATTGATGTAGTATGCTGTGGATTGAGGTTCATTTTTAAAGCGCTGCGTCCGCAGACTCAGCTCCAAACGCATCTCGCAGACTCGTTTGCTCGCTTCGCCTTCGGCCTCGCTACTGCGCTACGGGCTCGCAAGCGAGCCCTATGGCGTCACCGCCGATCCGTTCGAGTCCAGGCCGCAGTTTGCCTGCCAGAATGAAAATGCCATTCCCGTAGTCGCCGATCCCTGACAGTTTGCCGTGCTGCCCCACTCCCATTGCGCGGCTGCCAACGAGGTCGAATTGTCGAAATGGTAGGTATTGTGGTCCCACGTATTTGGCAGGCAGGTTCCCGCGAGCGATCCTGTGCAACAGCTGAATGGCGCTCCCGCGCCAGTGCATAATGAATTAGGCGAACCGCTATAGATATTGGTGGCACCATTGTCGCCGCCGAGTATGCTGCTCACTACATTCGACCCGGTGTGGATCGTCTCGGTGTTGTAGCTGATCACATCGCTGGCCGGCGGAACGCTGCGTGAATCTCCGGTGATATGTATCCCCCCGCAGTTGCTGGTGACCGTGTTGCCGTTGACCGCGCTGCCGCCGACGGTGGTGGTGTCGCTCTCGTGTAGCCACATTTCGTACTTGTTGCCTGTCCCGTTAAGAGCAGTCTGGCAACGCGTGTCTCCACTGCTGGTCTGAGGACCAGTGCAGTCATCTACTCCATATCGAATCGGAATGTGCGCAGCGACACACTGGCAGTCATTGAACTGTCCATTGTTGCTGAAAGTATTTTTGATGATCGTGCCGGAGTGGCTCAGCTCGTAAGATCCGCCGTTATCGAGATTGTTGGCCGACGTATTCAGCGACCAGGTCTGGTTAGTCGCGCCGCTATCGGCCCACAGTCCGTTGCCGTTATTGCACGAGACGGTATTGCCGGTAATCGTGTCGCCGCTGGTGTTCGCGAATTTGGTCCCGCCTTCTTCGTTGCCATAGGCGGTCTCGTCTTCGTTGTTGCGCTCGATCTTATTGTTGGTGACAGTGTGATGGCCGCCGCCGCCGGTATTGATTCCGCTTTCGCCATTTTCGACGACTTCATTGGAGTCCCAGACAATGCCGCTGGTGCCCAAATCGTCGCCAATGGCCTCGCCGTGATTGTGGGTTATCCAGTTGCTGCTCACCAGGCCGGGGCCGCTGGTCTGGAGTGTATAGCCCTGATTTTTGGTGGCAAAACCGGCGATGCTCAGTCCCTGGATAGTCACTCCTGAAACGCTGGTAGTGGTGATGAACGCGTGCTGCACGACGGTAAATTCCACGGTGGTGCTGGTCGGATTGTCGGGGACATAGACGCTGAACTTGCCGTGTCCGCCGACATTCTCCCAGTCCAGATACCAGTAGCCGGTTGGAATATTGCCGCCGTTCCAGACGAGCGTGTGCTTGTGCATTACCCAGGTCCGGGGGTCGCTGTCAGTTGGCGTGTAGAAGAGGTCCTGCGGATAAGAGCAGGCTCCCGCGCTGGCCAGCGCAGTCAGCTTCCAGGTGATCCCGTTGTCGTTGGTAGTCGCATTTATCGCCGTGGCCCAGATCGCCGGTGCGGTTGCTCCGGTGGTCCCGTTATTCTGGGCGGTTTCGGTGTTCCCGTTCGAATCGACGATGCTGGTTCCGGTAGTTTCCGCGGTGCCCGAGGTCCACATGATATAGGCAGTCCCGGTGCCGCTTTCCTTGTTGTAACCGCCACTGCCGACTACGCAATTGATCGAGTAGCCGATTATCCGGTTGCTGGAGCCCGCCGTGTTGATTACATTCGCCGATCCAACTGTGTTGTACCAAAGGTTATGTCCGCCGATCGTGACCGCATGCCACGAAGTGTCGGGGCTGTCGGTGGTGCCGAGCCGGATGGCGCCGTTGATTATCGCGCACGGCGGTGAAGCAGGCACTGCCACTCCGGGAAAACTCGTGACCGTGAATGACTGATTGCTCTTGGGAAAGAGCGCAGCCGGCACGCCGCCCGCATCGAGCGCCAGACGGTAAGTGCCGCAGGCCAGCACGAAGCCATAGCCGGCGGCCTGTGCATTGATGGCTGCTCCCAGGTCCGCACCTGCCGCGACGTTTGGCGTTGGCCCTGGAGTCGGAGTCGGAGTCGGAGTGGGCGCCGGCGTGCCGCCAAGTCCCTGCCCGATGGGATTAAACCATAGCTGCTGCCCCTGCGCACCAGCCATGCTCAGGAAGGCGGCGAAGCCCAACGTCAGCAGTATTGCAATCGACCGCTTCACAGATTCTTAGTTCAGGGTGAAAACCAGATCCCAGCCCGCGCCCCCGGCTCCGCCGGCAGTTGAGGTCCCTGTGCCGGCAGCTCCGCCAGCACCGCCGGTTGTGGTAATCGTCCCGGTATTTGCTGCGTAGGTGTGCGCCGCCTCGATCACGAATCCGCCGCCTCCGCCGCCTCCTCCGCCAGTGCTTGCGCCGCCTGCTCCACCATTACCGCCGGCGACGTTGATCGTCCCGGTGAAGTTGATCGTGTCGCAATCAAGAATTACGCATCCACCGCCCGCGCCGGCCGCTCCACCGCTGCTCCCGCCGGCTCCTCCTTCACTTCCGCCGCACTGGCCGAATGTGTTGGAGGCAATGCTCTGGGCGAAGTACTCCTGCACCTGGGATACGACCGCGCCGGTGACAGCCGCCCCCGCCACTCCCGAGGTTCCGCCACTGGCGCCGTTGACCACGTTGTCTGAGCCGCCCGCCGAGAACGCGAGGCTGGAGCCGCCGCCGCCGCCGTTGGCTGCGCCGAAACCGCCGCCCCCGCCGGCATTACCGCCCAGGTTATTTGCATTGTGGGTCCAGGCCGCATTCGCCGCGATTGTGCCTGCCACCGTACAGACGCCTGGCGACACCACGATCAGCCCGGCCATCGGCATCATGGCTCCAAAGGCCGTGCTGCCGTTGGTCTCGCCAATCGTCAGAGTTCCCGATGCCTCGACCGTGAAGCTGGCGAAGTAGTGCAGCCCCTGAAGTGTCTGCGCTCCGGTTGTGCAGGGAGCGACGGTGCCTACGCAGGGGTCAGCCTCGTTGCCCGAGCCGAGATAATGCATCCAGAGTGGCGCGTCGAAGATCTCGTGCAGGAAATTATTCAGCGGCGTCCCGGTGATGGCGCCGCTCATCGGGGTATCCGTGACGCGGTCCCAGAGGGTAGCGCCCCGTTCCTGGACAGTAATGATCTGATTGGTAGCCAGACTGATATTGCCGGTGCCGGTGTCAACTGAATCGCCCGCGAACGGATGTACGTTGCAGGTCTGGGTGCCTGAGATGTTCTTGATCTCGTAGCGCCGCTTGAGCGGCTGATTCCCTGCTTGCGGCAGGTTGACCTGGCACGCCCCCGACGAGCAATTGCAATCGATCATCTGGTCGCTGCTAAGAGGACTGTAGGGAGAGCCGGCATCAACAAAAGTCGTAGTGCCGACCCCCGGCGCGGTATATGGAATAGTTCCGCCGCAATGCGTTATCCAGGATGAGTCGCCGGCGTCCCAGGTATAGGAGACTTCCATTTTATTGCCGGCCACCAGGCCGAGCATCGGACAGGCCGGCCCTTGAATGCCGCCGGCGGCTGAGGTGGTGAATGTCGCTGTGTGCGCAGCGTCCTGCACGATATGAAAGCCGATCGCGCTGCCGGTCAGGCAGCCTGAAGTGGGCAGCGTATAGGTGACGTTCGCGCCGGACAGGGAGCCCGTATATTGATGCCAGATGGGCCAGGAGCCGCCTGCCCCCGAAGTGGAGAGACAGGTCACGGCAGTGCTGACGATCGGCAGCGTATCGTTCTGAGTCTGCTCGAGCGATGAGAAGGCACCGGGCGCGCCGAGGACAGGGAGCGCTACCTGCCCTGCGCTGCCGCCGCCGAGCGCGGTCCAGAAGGGAGCGGCATTGATGTCAGCGCCGTTGATGTCCGCTGCGCCGATAGCCTGCGCCGCCGCCTGCCCCGCCGCAGTCTGGCCGGTGCAACCTTGCGCGACCGTGCATGGGATCGCCTGCGTCGCGAGCGGGCTTACCGCCGCGCCCCCAATTTTCGCGACCGTCGGACTCGCGGAGGTGCCTCCGAGATCCCCAGCGACCTGGGCATAAGCGCTCGCAGCAGGGTGTATGCCGCAACTGGCGAGTGTGAGCACTCCCGCCGCAGCGTTCCATTTTGCGTGATAGTAGATCGTGGTATTTGCGGCCGGCGCGCCGCAGGCATTCGCGCGCGCCGTAGTTGCCGCGCCGCTCACGGCAGTGACGTTGGCGTCGGACAGGCCGGGTTGAGCCGATGCCCACGTTACTCCCGTGTTGGCCGCGAATAGAATGTCGGACGGTATAGTTGAGCCAATAGCTACTTCGATATCGACGGTTTGCCCGTCGTTGAGTGCTGAGCTGGCTGGAGCCGTCAGGGTGAGCGCCGTCGAGGTTGTCCCGTTGGCCACGCGATTGATGTCGGCGCAATTGGCTGTGGTGCAAAGCGTCTGAAGAGTGGCCGCACCTGAGGTGACAGTGGGCGTGTGAGTAAAGCCGGGAGTGCCGCTCGAGGGCACTGGCGGAACGGTGCCGGCGCTGCAATCAGATACCCATGACGAGCGCGCGGCATTGTATTTGTATTTCCATCGCGCCTGATTACCGACGGTAGTTCCAAGCGCCGGGCACGAGGCGCCTTCGATTCCGCCGGTGGCCAGGGTTGTGAATGTGACGGTGTGTGCCGCATCCTGGATCGCGGTTACATCGATGACCGCATTATCGACACAACCGCTGGCAGGAAGCGTATATGTAACGTTCGCGCCGGAAAGTGCGCCGCTATAATAATGCCTGTCCGGATAGCTGCCGCTCGGATTGAGACATGCGAGAGTTGCGCTCGCAACGGGCAGCGCGTCGGTCCTGGCCTGCTCAAGCGGCGCAAACGGTCCAGGAGCGCCAGCAGTGGGTAATGCCGTTACGCCCGTGCAGCCTTGCGCCGGAGTACACGGAATAGGTTGCGTCGCGAGCGGGCTGATTGTTGCGCCGCCAATTTTGGCGACGGTGGGACTGGTGTTGGTGCCGGCGATATCGCCGCCGATCTGTACTCCGGCGGTCCCCGAGCCGCCGTTGCCGCTGATTCCGCCGCCCCCGCCGATCGATTGGGCGCGTGTCTGCGGTGAGACAAGCAGCGCAAGAGCTACGAGGATTAGAAGCGGCCGGCAGAGGGCTGAAACCTCGTAGTGCCGGTCGCCCCATTTAGGGACGATCATTGGGTAGTCCTACCAATCACAAAAGCTATATGTAGTACCTAATGCGCTGATCGCGGCGACGTCGCCTCCCGGCAGCATCTTCGGTCCCGCTGAGCCCATTACCCAGCTCGCTCCCGGCGCCAGATAGAGGTCCTTCGAGGTCGCGGTATTGCTCGAGCCGATCGCCACGTTCATCGGATTGCTGGTGCCGGTATTCTGGATGAGCATGTAATGGCGCCCGGTAAGGCCGCTGATATCGTTGGCGCCGACAATCGCGGTCGAAGTCGCAGCAACGCTGCCGCTCTGCGTGCAGACGGCGCTGGCCGGTTGTGCGCCTGCAAATAACGAAAAGAGAGTAGATATGCTCACGAGCAACGCGGCTAAGAGTTTTAAGCCGCTCCGCTTGCGCTTCGCTGTGCGCACGTCGCAGACTCCTTTGCTCGGCTCCGCTGCGCTCCGCCTGGTCATAGCTTCCGCACCTCCACCTCGGTGGTGTATCCACTGCTGCGCTCGAGCCGATGGCTGCTCGACTCGATATGGTACCTGCCATCGAACGCAGCGAAGCCGCTGATATCAATGTTGACGCCGGCGCAGAGCAGAATCGTCCCCTCCGTCCCGATTCGGCCGGTTACCTGGTCCTTGTTCGCATCGTGCAGCGCGCTATCCGCCTTGAGCTGCGCATGCTGAGGAGTTTCGCAGCGCGCAACGATATGCAGATCGTCGCCGGTCGGCGCCGATGAATCGCCCGCCTGCGCCGCGATCAGTTGCTTCTGCGCCGGGTTGAGATAAGCCACCGAGGCGCTCCGGTAAATCTGCTGGGTTCGAGTCTTGAACTCGAAGTCCTTGATCTGCGGCCCGCCGCGCATCAGCGTCATCAGACTCTGCTGCTGCTCCAATGGCGTCCGCGCATAGAAGATGACTTTCTGCCCGCGTATCGAAAAATCGTAATTGTGCCTGAGCGCCAGGCTGCGCAGGAAATTCAGGTCGGTCTCGGTGCGCTGGCTGAGCCGCTGCCACGTCACATTGATGTTCTGAGGCGCGCCCGTCACCGTCATCCCATGCCGCGCCGCGACGGTGTTCGCCACCTGGAGCAGCGTCTGATTTTCGTAAGCGGCGCTGCGGGGCGTGCGAATCGAGGGGATGATGCCCGCCGCGATGCACTTCATATGGAACGTATCGGGTGGTCCCTTCAGCTCCAGCTCATCGACCTGGAAGTCGCCGCAGTCGAGCAGCTCCTCGCCGCCGTAGCCGATGAACAACTCGACGAAATCGCCGCGCACCGGAAACCACAGTCCCTGCCATCGGCGGTCACGGTCTTCGAGCGTCACCTCGACCTCATCGCTGAGATGCTCGATTTTGTCCTTGTAGCTGATCCCGGTCACCATCGTGGTCACGTCAGCCGTGATATTCCGCCCGGCGTAATTAAGCACCCATCGGGGGCGCCTGACTGGATATGAAGCAGCGCCTGCCATCTCAGATTTCCAGCCGCTCCGCTTGCGCCCCGCTATGCGCGCTTCCAGGGCGGCAAATCCGCCGCATTGCTTACCGCAGGATTCACCATCAGCAGCGGCACTCCAATCACCAGTCCCGCCTCGAACACCGCCTCAATCGGAATCTGCGGATTGGTCTGGATAATCGGGCTGAACAGGGCCGCATCGCCGTAGTATTGCCACGCCAGCAAGTCCCATCGCTCGCCGGCAGAGGTGATGTGCGTAATGAACGCGCCCATCTCAGATTCCTAGTGTCACTCCGACAGCCTCTGCATGAACTTCACCAGGGCGATCGATTCCTTCGACCGCGCCGGATATTTGAGGATTTCTTCCCCGAGCAGCCTGATAATCTCGTTCACCGTGGCGATGTCGATCTTTTCTTTTTCCACCTGGGAACTCGCTAAAAATTGAACGATGGCGACACCGGCGGCTCCAGTTGCGGCTCGGCCGCATGAGGTTGCTTTGCCGCCACCAGCGGAGCCACCGCGGCCGCGAGCGCCAGCAGATTCATCCCGCCCACTTCGATGTCATAGCCGCCATTGAGCGCCGGCATGCAGGACACCGAGGTCGTGCCGGTCAGAGCCAGCCCCTTATAGGTGACGGTGCTCACCTTGTCCGGGCAGGTCATCGCGACATTGACGCAGCCTGCGCAGAACAAGAGGAAGACACAGGCTGAAAGCCTGTGCCACTGAGTCCTTGGCATTATCCTGCCCTCACGATCGCCGATGGTGACACATTGTTAATATTGCCTGGCTGCAGGGCCGCCGGGCCGTTGCCCACTATGCCGCTCACTCCCGGCTGCGAATAGGCCGCAGCGCTGTAGCTCGCGCCGCCGAAAACCCCGGCGTCGCCCAACTGCACGATCGCGGAGACCGGGGCGAGATTGCCCGAGCTGATCGCCGCCAGCGGATCGAACACCTGTGGGACCGGCGTCCCTGCCGGTCCTCCGCTAATCTGTTGCACGATCCCTGGAGGCGGATTCGCCCGCCGAGGGGGAGCCAGCGGGTCGAAGTCCACCCCCGGGATCCACTCATTCAGCTCGACCCTGGCCGAAATCGCGACGAAGCTGCCGTCATCGGCGAGCTGCCGATGAGTCTCCTGGATTGATTCGATCACGAAGTATCCGCGATGCACCCCGTTGCCGAACACCAATGCGCGCGCCTGATGGTCCTCCGCCGCGGCTCGCAGCCGGTTCATCTGGGTGGCAGGATTGGTGAATGCCGCGTGAAAGCCGAGGTCGAGTGAAATCTTCTGTAATTCGGCCGCGATCCATTGGAGGCGCGGCCGCGCCTCGACCACCTTGTGCTCCGCATAATGGTAGTCAGCCGTCGAGCGGAAAGCCTCGGGCGAGGTCAGCACTTCAAAGATGATTTCACCAAGGATCGCGAACATTGCTTCATCCTTTCGGTTGTCGGGGGTCAACTGAAGTGAAAACACACTCGTGCAACGCTGGCCTGTAGTTTCTGATTGCCCTATCAGTCTTCTGTCTAAAGTTTCCGGCTGGTCTCGTCCGCTTCGCCCAATAGCATCTCCTACGGGAGCCAGCCGTCAGCGTCCTGCGGACAGGCGCCGCCGTTTCAGCAACCGCCGACGGATAAAGTCAGGATTCAGTCCAAGGCAGTCGCAAGTTTCCGCAAAGGAAAAGAACGGACCGTTGTCGTATTCTCCGAAAATCCAGAAGTCTGCTTCTCGATACAACCGCTCGCGCAAGCCGGGAACGCAGTTTCCGTTAATGGCACTGATCGTGGACACGGATTGCCAGCATTCGATAGCGTCCACTAGAATCTGTTGCAGCATGCGCCTTTCCCCCTCGGAGTCCGTGAATTTGTGAAGCCGGTCAAAAAATTGCTCGCGCGTGAACAGATCAGGTGTGAAAGGCTTGTCGAAGTCGCTTATCGAATTGTCACCGTTCCAGATCTCACCTAGGCGCATGTTTACCTCCGCAACGCCGATCGGCCTTAATAGCCATATTTCAGAGGTCGTCCGGGTTCATATTCCGAGCACGTTCACTGGCGCTCTTTTAAATCCAGCCGAGCTAAATCGTGCAGCCATTCGGCTCTTCGCCATTGGCTATTCGTATTTAACGTATTCGCCCGAATGACCGCAGGTTTTCATCACTTCTTAGCTCATTCTTAACTCATTCAAATCCCGCCGATGTTGGCGCGGAATTGCGCTAGCTGATCGACTCCGTTGACGACGTACATATTTGCCATCAGGTCGTAGAGCAGATACTGCACTCCCGCGACGTAGTATTCACAGTGATAGACCACCAGCGTGCTCGGGAAATCGACCTGCTCATGCTGCTTGAAGTTGAGCGGGCCGCCGTCCTTGAACTGCGCCGTCATCAGGCCGATAAACGGCAGCTCCGCGGTGCGCCCCTGCGACGTGTACTGCTCCCTCGAGGCGCGGATCTGGAACTGATGCGACCGGAAAATGCTCATCGCGGACAGCACTTCGCCGTACACGCTGATCCACTTGACCTTGGCTTCGAGCTTGTCGATGCCCGCGGGGAACTCGCCGGTGCCGAACATGCCGAGACCTTTATGGTCGACCATCTTGGCCTTGGGGAAGGCCAGCTCCACCTCTTCGGCGCGGCCGAGCAGGGAAAAGCCATCGATATAAATGTTCGCGTTGGTGATGCGCGATACGTCAATAAGTCCCATTAGCGGTACGACGGAATCCGTCCTCCTTATTCTTTTACGCGGCTGCCGATTGCGCCGCGCCGGTCAACTGGCTCAGCAGGCTGGTGTCGATGAAGACGTTGAAGGTCAGCCGCTCGGCCGGCGGCGGCGGCATGCAATCGATATCGAACACGAGCTGCCCGGCCGCGATCTGCGCCGGCGGATTCTCTGCCGGGTTGTAACTGGCGCTGCCGGCGACCAGAGCGCCGCGGCCAATCAGCACCCGGATAAAGCTGTTGACGCTGGCGAGGATAGCCGTAATCAGCGCGTTTGAGATTGGCTGATCCAGGAACTGCATCATCGAGAGCATCGCGCTCTGCTCGATCACGTCCATCGTGCGCCGAATCGGGATGAACACATCGGGCGTGGTGTAGGACGGAAAGCCCGCGCTGCGATTGCCCCATACCCGGATCCCGGTGCCGAAGGCCTGGAACGCAGTGAGTATCCCCTGACTATTCAGCACGTTGGTATCGCTGGCCGAATCGATGAAGCTCGAATAAACCGACACGTCCGGCCCAAGCACGCCGTTAATCTGCGTATTTGACGGCGACCACCAGTAGCCTTGCGCCAAATCCCTGGCCGAGGTTGCGCCTGCCACCCACGGCGACAGGGGGCCCGCATGAGTGAGGTTGGCGATCGTCTGAATCGCCTTGCCGGCGATTGGATCGACTCCGATGCCGGCCGGCACGATGCCGCTGTCGAGAAACAATTGCTGCGGACCACAGAGGACCGCGCGCTTGTCGCTGGTATTGAACGAATTGCCCGAAGCGCCCCGATTCGAAAGCAGAACCGCTGGCGACGTACCCGCCGGACAATCGACAAAGTACATCGCACGCATCACTGCGGCCACCGCCGCCATCCCGGCCGCCACCGTTGCATCCTGCGATCCGGCGGTCTGCCCGGTCGCCACGTAGGTGCCGAAGCCCGGCGCGATCAGCAGCTTGGGAAAGAAGCCCATCAGGCCGTAGGCGAGCTTCCAGTTCTGCATCCCGGTGTAGACGTTGCCGGTGACATTGCCGACCAGGTCGCTGTCCGCGACTTTGCTCGGGTCCGCATAATTGCAAGTGAGCTTGACGCTCTGTCCTGCGGTCAGCAGTCCGCCGCCCATCGCGGTGATGATGCCGTTGACGCGGTCGACAGTGAAGTCCGCGCCTTCGACGTAAGTGGTGGTTGCCGCAGTATTGGTGACTTTGATCGCGGACAGCCCCATGTGGCCGACATTGATCGTCTGCGCCCCCGAGGCCGGCAACGCATAGATGACTGCGGCGAGCGACGAGAAATGTCTGGTCTGGTCGAAGACGTTGACCGTAATCGCCTGTCCCGCGCCCTGTGCGAATACCTGACTGAGCGCATAGGGGATCGTGAAGCCCTGAATCAGCGGACCGAAGGTGCCGGATTGTCCGGGCGCCAGTGAGTTCGGATTCGATCCCGCTACCAGCACCGGCGTCTGGAGATTTGAGATCGGTCCCTTCTGCGTGAGCGTCCAGGTGATGCTGCCGGTGGGCGCGCCAATCGTATCGGTTGCGGTGCCCCCGAGCACGGTCGCCCAGGTGGGCGCTGCGGTGGCGCTGGTGATCGCCGCTTTGCCGATGGCGGCCAGAGTCCAGACGACCGAGCCATCGGTGACCGTTCCTCCGAGCGCCGTTGGCCACGCCGGCGCCGAAGCCCCCGAGGTTCCTGCGGTGGTGCAGCGCTGAGTGTTGCCATTGCTGTCCAGCACCAGGTTGCCGGCCACATACGCGGTGGTCCCGGCCCAGATCGGCAGCGTAATCGCAGTCGCGGTCTCGATATTGCCGTTGCTGTCGATACATTGCTGGCCGGCTGCTGCGCCGATCGCGATGAGCGCCCAGACCACAGTGCCGTCATTCGTGGTAGCGCCGAGCGTGCGCGCCCAGGCCGGCGTTGCTGTGCCGGTGGTCCCGGCCGTAGTGCATTTTTGAGTGTTGCCGTTCGCATCGACGATTAGATTGCCAACGACCTGCGCAGTCGAACCGCTCCACGCGGGCGCTGCCTGCACCAGCCAGGACAAATCCCACAGCGGCAGAGCGCCGGGGACAGCGAACAGGGGCGCCGATCCGACCAGCCCGATGACGGCGGAATTGACGACATTGATCGGAACCGGTCCGAGATTGAACTCGAAGACCTCGACCCCGTGCAGAAACGATGCTGGCATTAGAACCCCCTCTTAATCTCCCCCTGGTCAGGGGGAGAGATTGGAGAGCAGCGAGACTCCCATCGGCAACGTCCGCCTCCCCCAGTTGAAGGCTCGCTCTCCGTAAAACCTCCCCCTGACCAGGGGGAGGAAAGGTGGGGGTTGCCTGCAATCATTTTTAATCGCTCCGCTTACGCTCCGCGGTGCGCACGCCGCAGACGCCTTTCTGGTAACGCAGCTCGCAAGACTCGCCTGCTCGTTTCGCTCCGCTCCACTGGTGTGCTCGGCTCCGCTTCGCTCCGCCTGGTGTCAATAGCGAAAATTGTAATTATGTCCCCCCACGCCCGGAAAAATCCCGATGCATCCCAGGAACCACAGCAGCACCAGCAGCCCGACCAGGAGCTTAATCAGCACCCAGACCGGCGGCGGCAGAATCAACAGAGACGCAAAGGCCACCTGTATGATGTAGAAGACGATAGTCAGCACAATCGCGATGATGATCAGGCCGATGAGGCATTCAATCATTTTTTATCTTCCCCCCCCTCGTGGCAGAGATCTCCTGCCGCTCCTGGAGGGCTCCCTCCGCCCGCGCTGAGGTCTGCGCCCCTTGCCGGGCACGTTCTTCCGCAACTCCCGCGGCACGGCCCAACGCCGAGGCTGCGGTTTCGGTGCTCGCCACCAGCTCGGTCAACCGGTGGTTGACATTCACTTCGAGCTGGACGATCTGCCGCTGCGCCTCCTGGGCGTGGACGCGCGCGAAATGCGCATTCACCGCAGCGATGAGTGCCGCAATAGTCGCCAGGAATCCCGGCATGGCCGCGATCATGGCCACTTGCACATCATTCGCTGACATTTCAAATCGCTCCGCTTGCGCTCCGCTGTGTGCTCGTCCACCAGGCCCTTGCGGGCCGCTCGGCAGACTCCTTTCTGGTAACGCAGCAATCGCAGACTCGCCTGCTCGTTCCGCTGCTCGTTCCGCTGCGCTTCACTTTATAGCGTGCTCGGCTCCGCTGCGCTCCGCCTTTAGTGTCAATTGTAAATCGCCCCGCTTTCGCCTGGTGTTGTCATACGCCGCCAGCCATCGCGCCAGATATTCCGGGTTGCGCCTGCCTTCGACGAACACCGCATGCTCGCCCAGGTTCCACGCCTGCACGATCAAATCGCGCTCTTCCTGCGGCGCGTTGAGCCACAGATGCGCCCGCAGGAACGTGGCGCAGGCCTTGATAAATGCTGTGGTCCAGGTGTCATCGGTGGCGGGCGCGAAGGCGAGGATTGCACAGTAATATCGCCTGAAAGTCGCCGGATGCATCTGGAGGATTCCGAGCGACTGGCCGCCGTCGCCGATTGCGTATTCGTTCTCGCCCGACTCGATTATCGCGAACGCGCGGACTTCGTCTGCGTAGTCACCTGCTGCGCTGTAGTTAATCGCAGCAGGAATGGATGTAACCGCATCGCCCACAGATCCACTTGCCTCCACTGCTTCGCACCATCGCTGCCTGGCACCAGGGGCAGGTCAACTAAATGTCCCTCACCTGGCGCTTCGCGCGACCCTCTCCCGACGGGGAGAGGGAACACGCCGCATCGCTATCACGACGCGGCGGAGTTGCCTCCGCCGCTTCTTCCAGGCTTCAACCACCAAACAAATGCCATAGCCGGCGCCGATCGCGGCGAGCATGATGCCCACGCCGATGCCCATCAGAAAATCGGTGCTCATGACTTGAATGCCGCGTAGTCGAGCACCATCGGATCGTCGGCCGGCACCGCCGCATGGTCGCCCGGCAGGATTGTGCGCCACAGTGTCGCATATGCCTTGCGCCAGCCCAGTCCGTCGGCAGTGATCGACGGGCCGAAATAAATCGCATCGGGTGGGAGCTGCGTCATCGGCATCGGATAGACCGTCACGCTCAGCCAGCAGGGCTTGTCGATGCTCGGGATGCGATAAAGGTCTCGGCTCCTGGAGTAGAGGATGGTAACCAGCCGCGTCCCGCCTTTATCTTCGTTCTGCTCTTGCCTCTCCCCCTCTTGCCTCTCCCTGACGCCTGCCGCGGCGGGTGAGGGACCTTCAGGAATTGCTTCAGTCTGTGTTTTAGCCACGGATTATTTCTCCGATTTTTTATGCGCTCCGCTTACGCTCCGCGGTGCGCACGTCGCAGACTCCTTTCTGGTAACGCAGGTCGCCGACTCGCCTGCTCGTTTCGCTTCGCTCCACTGGTGTGCTCGGCTCCGCTCCGCTTCGCCTAGTGTGTTGAAGGCTTCTCTCAGTCCCTGCAATTCGACCCACGCTTCTTCTAATCCCGGCGTCCACCAGGCGGCGTCGCGGTAGTCCTTGACCAGCTCGTCGTCGATGCTGACGCTCTTGCTGCCGCCGCTATGCTGCGGCCCGAACGCGGCGATCCGGTAGTAGCTGCGGCCGCGCATCACGCAGGCGCAAACCAGGCCCGGCCGATGCCATTCCAGAGGCACCGGCAGCGGATGCTTATCGACGCCGAGCCACAGGTGGCGTTCGCACCCGGCCCCGGTGACGGCATAGAATTGCCCGCCGGCACTGAAGATGATTTCCACCTGGGCCTGCTCACTCATCGGGTGTGACCCTTTTTTAAGACGCACCTCGCAGACTCATTTCTTCGAGCCACGCCAGTGGAGCGAAGCGAAACGAGCAGGCGAGTCTGCGAGCTGCGTTAGGCTTCACTTCGTTCCGCCTAGCGTCAGAATCTCCGGCGGCTGCTTCGCCAGCATCTCGCCGATCGCCGCGTGCAGTATTCTGGCCACTTCGAGATTCATCACGTCGATAGTCGCCTCGCCGATGACGGCCGGGTTGCCGGCCAGGCGATGAGCGCGGGTTTGCATGTCCTGCGGCTCGGGTCTCATCACCGGCACCTGCATCGCATAGAGCCTGAATCGCCGGCGCCCGTTGGGCAGGTCCTCGCGCATCCAGGAGCTGGTAACCATCGCGGGCTGCAGGGCCGCCGGCGGCGCTCCGTTTCTGGTGATTTCCACTTAGCAGTCTCCTGCAATCCAGTGAGAGAAAGGAGTCCCCGTCGAATGCCGATTCGAGCATCCGCATGCTTCAACCAGCTCGGCGGTCCTGGCCGCGCGAGAGATCTGCGCATCGATCCCGTCCATCGAGAGCTTGCGGCCGCGTTTGAGCTGGCGATAGAGCATCCGCGCAATAAGCTCGGGCAACGAAGCGGAATACTCAGCTACTCGGTCTTCGAGCTTCTTGAATGATTCCGGCGTCATCATCTCTCCCCTTCCTAAAGACCACCGGCTAGAAGCCGGTGCCACTTCAGAGCCTCCGGTCTTCAGTTATTCGGCGCAAACGGCACGCTGCCGCCGCTGGCCAATGCGGTCACTACGTCGCTGTACACATAGCTGACCACGACTGCCGCGCCGCGCGGGATTGCGCCGCTCGCATTCCGCGTGATAATTCCGTTCACCCCGTCCACTGAGTAGTCAGTCCCCGCGATATAAGTAGTGGCCAGGTTCTGGCTCTTGATAATCACCGCCGAGATATTCTGCTGCGGAAGGGTGATCGTCCCCGGCGTGCCGGCGAACGTCAGCAGCGCCACACCCACCTGCGTTGCAGTCACGCCTCCTTCCTCCTGTGCGGTGCCATGAATAAACGGCGGGAAGGCGGGTGGCTGGAAGTTTTCGATCACCACCGTGCGGGTGGCGAAGATGATCTCATAGACCCAGACCCCGCCCTGCCGGTCGCGGTCGATGAAACGTTCCCGGATTGCCTTCATCGGGGTGCATCCGGAGCTCACCTGAAAGCCCAGCAGGGCGAGCCTGACCGCTTCGAGAATCTGGTAGGCCCCCGGACTCGTGCCGCTCGGCGGTCCGCCGAACGCCCACCCCAAATCACGAATCCGGAGGCCGACCGCAAACTGAAGCGTGCGCTCCTGGGCGACGTGGCCGATATCGAGAATTTCGCCGTAGTCGCCGCCCATGTAGATAACCATCGCGACCCCGATGCGATGGCGCATTTCGTAGGCTTCGGGCTTGTCGGGAAAGTGCGTCACTTCGATCATCTGGGGTCCGAGCGCAGCGCCGAGATAAGTCTGCAACTGCTGGACTATCGCCGCCTCGATCGTCGCGATATCGAGCGGGGTGGCTGGGTTGAAGGTCTGCCCGGTCCAGGGACTATCAAGAAATGCTACCATCTCAGATTCTTCGGTGGCTTCGCTTACGCTATGTCGCAGAACCCCCTCTTATCATTCCATCCTGTGCGCACATCGCAGACTTCTTTTGCTCGGCTCCGCTTCGCTGCGCCTAGTCAAAATCCTTTCAGCGTGCTTCTTCGAAAAATTCGTTGGGGCAGCGAGGGATCGCTGCCGAAGTTCGCGTCCATCACCACTGCTGGATTCGCAGGGTCGGCCGGCTCCTGGCTGTCGGTGCTGAGGCCCAGCGTCCGCTTGCCGTCGCTCACCTCTTGCAGGAATGCGATTGCCTTTTCGTACTTGTCCTTGGCATCGGCGAGGTCGTGAATCGGCCGCAGCGAATTAAGATGATACATCGCGATCGCGCAGCAGAGCCGGATCAGGATCGCCGGTGGATCGGTCAGCGGCAGCGCGAAGCGCGATTCGAGGTATGCGTCGATTTCGTCGGACGCGTCGCTGAGGAACGTGGTCAGGAATGTGGTGTTGACCGTGGTGACGGTCGGATCTTCGTTGGTGAGCTGCACCAGGTCGCGGTTGGAATAGCGCGCCTGCATATCGGTGACTTGTGCGTACATTTTAACGCAGCTCGCAGACTCGCCTGCTCGTTTCGCGTTGCTCCACTAGCGTGCTCGGCTCCGCTTCGCTCCGCCTAGTGCTTCACGCCACCGAGTTCAGCTCTTCCATCAGAGCCTTGAGGTCGAAGCCGCTCGGCGCGTTGCCGGTTGCATTTATCCAGTCGAAGGCCAGCTCTGCGTGAGCCTCTTCGACGTAGGGCGTGCCGTCGCCGAACTTCGCCGCCATAAAGGCAGGAGTGACCGGCCAGAGCTGTCCCCATGTGACGATCCAGATTGTGCCGTCGCGATCGTACTTGACGATAGGCACATCGTGGCCGCCGGCGAGCGAGGCCCCGGCGACGTAATCCCAGGGTTGTCCTGCGTTGAACTGATTCATCGCGCTGTCGGGGAAATTAAGCCCGAGCCGCGACGCGCCGAACAGGCACACCGCCCACTTGAGTTGATCGAGTTGAGTAGGATCGAGATTGGCTGAGCCGTCGAGCTTGCGGCCCAGCCATCCAGTCGCGGTCAGATACTGAATCACCGTGAGCTCGTCCGCGCCCTGGTCGCTGTTGGGGTCGCTGGGATTGTAGCCGGTGATCGCGGAATACAGCGTGAGCACCTGCTCTGTGGTCGGAATCGTGATTGCGCCGACGTTGGCTGTTCGAAGCATCTCCTGATGTCCGCAGTCGGCGATAGTGCAGTCCCCTACCGCATCATTGCCGAGCATGGTCCAGCCGTCCGGCGATTGCTGCATCACTGCCGCAACCCAGTCGGGCGACTGAGGCGGCGCAGGACCGAGGTCGCTCAGATGGCGCGCGAGAATATGCGATCGCGCAAAGCTCGCGCGGGTAAAACGTGCAGGTTTCCGCCCTAATTTCAACACTGTTAATTCGCTCCGCTTGCGCTCCGCTGTGCGCACGTCGCAGACTCCTCTCTGGTTAACGCAGCTCGCAGACTCGCCTGCTCGTTTCGCTTCGCTCCACTGGCATGCTCGCTACGCGCGCGGACGCGCTCCACTAGTGTTCTTTTTTCTTCCAGCTTTTCGATTCGCCCGGAGAGCATCGCCGAGATTTCGATCAAGGGCTCGTTGATTGAGATCTTCGGAATCAACAGATCCACTTTGTCTCGCAACAGCCGCAGGAATGTGAGCTCGTCAGTCAAGATTTTTTATGACAGCCATTCGCTGACGATCAGGGTTGCGTCGTTCAGATAAATATTGGCCATCGGGATTGTCGAAATCGCACCCGCACCGCCGGTGGTGCCTGCACCGAAGGTCGCGTGCAGGAGCTGCCTGGCCACCTCTTCGAGGCTTGGCGGCACTACCAGGAAACGTGTGGTCGGGGGGCCGTTCCAGGCGCCGAACGGCACGCCCGCATCGCTCTTGATACTGCGCAGCGCCGCCACTGCGGCCCCATAATTCGCCGGGTTTGACAGGTCGGTGTTGGCTGCATAGGTCAACTGCCAGAGGCCGACGCCGGCGTTGCATCGCACGTCCACGCCGTAGCGGAACAGCCGCTGCGAGAAGACCGCTTCGTCAGTCACGGTGTTCATCCGGCTCACTGCGTATTCGCGCCGCTTCTGGAAGATGAAGGGCTTGATCGGCCGCGCCCCGTCGACCAGGAACCACCAGGCGCCGGTGCCGGTGGAATTGACGTTCGAATAAGTGGCGCTGGACGACGCTTCGCCGGCCAGTCCGGCTGGATGAGCCGCGGCGTAAAGATTCAGGCCGTCGTAGCAAGTCGGCACCGGGACGGTGATTTTGCCAATCGTCACCGGGGCTCCGGTCACCGCTGCCTTCATCATGCCGAAGACCAGCTGATCGGGGTGGGTCTTTGCGTCCCATCCGAGCAGTTCGACCGCCGGTGCATAGACGCCGTACTGGTCGTCTTCGATCCGTTCACGCTCAAGGCTGATAGTGTCTTCGAAGGTCTTATTGACGATGGTATAGGTATGAGCTTCGAGCGTTTGCATCACGCGGTCGCCGACCCATTCGCGGAACCCGGTGGTGCGGCCGAGCCAGGGGTAAATTGTCTGGCTGGTGGATGACGGGACGATCGAACAGATCTTTTCGTAGTAGGAGGGCGCCGCCTCGAAGCCCTTCTGAAAGATCATGTCGAACCCGGTGAAGAGAGTGGTGAGATTCTGCGCACTGACTTCCATTGTTCTTTGGTACGACGGAATTTAAAGTCCGTCCTCCTAAGTGCCTATTGCTTTAATCTGCGTCGCCGCCACGTAGCGGCCGTAAATCGCGAACAAGGCGCCGCCCAGAGCAGTTACGTTGGTTGGAGTCGGACCGCCGTTAACGAACATATCGCTGACAGCGGCGACTGCGGCGACGATCCCGCCCCACATCGCTTTGCTTTGCCACCAGCGCTTTGAGTCCATGATTCCCCTGGTCGCTGCGCCTGGTGTTACGCTGCCGCGATCGCTGACTGTGCGAAGAAATCGACGTAAGCCAGGCCGGCGTCGATAGCGATCAAAGTGCCTGCGACCGGATTGGCGCCGGCGCCGGTCGAAGTGCTGACGGTGTGATCGTCGAGTGCATACACCAATGAGCCGATTACCGTCGCAACGACCGAACCGTCGTGATCCATCCCGAAGACGCCGCGCACGACACCGACTGAAATTGCGCCTGCGGCGCCGAGCACTCCGGTGGCGCCGGGATACAGGGATCCGTTGCCGGTTTGATTGAGTGCATTCACCCCCGGCGGCATCGTGCCGCCCGCATAAACGGATTCGCAGATGCCAAGCACCTTGAGAGTGGCGACCGCCGAGGCCGGGACCGCGTAGCCGCTCGCATCAATAGCGACCATGCCGCCGACGTAAATATTGGTCGATGCCTCGACCCCGAGCAGGCCGTAATGCTGGCGCCTGCTGCCGCTCCATTCGGGGGTGTTACGCGATGCTGATAGTGCTGCCATTTATGGTTGCCTTCTTGCTTGTTTTGTCACCCCGAGCGAAGCCGAGGGGTCAACGCGGAGCGATGCGTCTTCGCTCTGCCGCGTGCAGGGGAAAATCGCTTCGCGTTGATCCTTCACTTCGTTCAGGATGACAGAGAGGAGCATGCTTATTTCTCGACCGGGGCGCCGGAATTGGAATCGTCCAGCCGCAGATGCGGACGTGGAAATCTCAGATCCCACCTGGTCTGCACTGCGGCGCATTTTTCGAGTTGTTCTTTGCTCTCCACTCCGAGATTGGCGAAGATTTCGATCTGACGTTCATTGAAGATCGACGCGCCCTGGGGCGGCTCGCCGATACGAGCGGTAAAGGTGCCGTCGGCGCCCGCCTGCAGAATCCTGGGCTGCGCACCGATAAATTTGTCGAAGCCTTTGGCATCCGCCAGCGCATAGGAAATCATTACGTCGCGCTGGACCGGCAGCAGGCGGCCGGCGTGAATCGCAGCGTCAACCTTCTGAGTAGCGGACTCTCTGGCCCGGTTGGCTTCGAGGTCGCTCATCTTGGCCATGAGTTCAATGACTCGCGGATGCCTGGCGACCGCCGCTTCGATTTCCTTCTGGGTCATTTTCTTGTTCCCCGGTTTGGCGCTCATTCCGACCGCTCCGCTGCTGGAAGCGGCGGCCCTGGCGGACATTCTTTTACCGAAGCGTTCTTTTTCTGCCGCGTGCCTGGCGGCCAGCTTGGCTTCGTCGCCGTCGTCCGCGCACTTCGCCATTTCGTCAGCCTGGCGCGCAGCCATCGCCTCTGCGCTTTCGTTGCCATAGGGGTCGTCCCCTTGACGGGCCATCTGATCGTCGCTGATGGCCGCGCCGGATCCGTTCGCGTCCCCATTATCGCCGTTGCCGTCATCATCGCCGGGCTCGGCCGATGCATCGGTGTCGCTATCGTCGCCTGCGCCGATCGCCGCTTCCGCCATTTCCAGAATCTGTTTGTCGGACATTTCGGGGAAGAGATCTTCGAGTCCGGCGACGATTTCGCTGATGCTTTTTTTGCCTGGCATTTTCTTCTTTGCCATTGGAATGACGGAATTAATTCCGTCCTCCTTGAGTCTGTGAGCGATCGCAGGCAGGTTCACCAGCGCGGGATTATTCGTGAGGGCCGCGCGCAGGATACGCTCGACCTTGCCGTCTTTATTGTGCTCGAAAACCGGGGAGACGTAGCGGTATTTCTTTGCGATGACCGCTTCGGCCGCATCGGCGGTCCATTCGATACGGGCGAAGATCGCGCCGTTCTCGACCTTGAACTGCTTGATCCACCCTGCTGCCGGCGCCGGCCGCCCCTCGGGCGCAGCGAGGTCGGTGCTGTGGTCGTAATCGAGCACCATCCCGACCTGCGGCATTTTGGCCATGCTCGCGGCAATAATTGAATCGGGATCCAGGTTGTCGAAGGGCCCGCGCCCGTCGACCGCAGAGAACTTGCCGGCGGGGATGAGCTGGAGCCATTCGGGGGCAGCGTCAGTGTTAATTGCAACTGCACAGGCAGAGACAAGGGCAGTACTTTCAGCCTGGCCCACTTCCTCGAAGTCGCTCTCACCTCGCTTCTCTCGCGACTGGGCGGGAGAGGCACAGGCTAAGCAGACGAGAGGCAGAGCGGCGGAGGCGTGTTTGTAACCGCCGGTGGGTCCTTTAACCTTGGGCTGCGGCAACGCGCCTTCGTGCTTGTTGCCAAAGCGTTTCGCCGCCAGGCGCAGGATCTCGCGCCATGCTGCCCGCGGGGGACGGACTGATTCGAAGAGGGCGCCGCCCAAACAAGTCAAAATCCCGTATACTTCCTTACAGCTGCCGACCGCCAGACGTCCGCAATAACCCGACGCATTGCCCGAGCCAAGTCTGTAGATGTTGAGCGCGGCTGCGCATAAAGGTTCGCGAAGGCTATAGGATCCCGGGGTGCTCGCTATGGCAGCAGCTGCGGCTCGACCACTTGGACGCGCTCTCATTGGCTTCCATCCTGATGACTCGGCCCGACTGACAAAAGAGGTGACAATGTCACCCCTATGCGGAACGATGTGCGGGATCGTAGAAGGTGCAGGTTAAAGAGTGGTCAGCGCTGCAGTGCGGCGGACACCTGCTGACCGCCGATAGTAACTACCTCAGCGCGGCAACGCGCACTGGCTAGAATCGGCCGGTGAGTTTAGTTGACTTTACCGTCTGATCTGTGAGGCCCGGTCTCGCGGATGATGAAGCGCCGAACCTAATCAGATTTTCCGCTCGCTCGCGCAGACGGCTTCATAGACCCGCGCTAATTCGCGCGCGCTCAGCCTTTCGAGTGTTACAACAGCGCGCCCGAGTACGCGCGCGGCGAGTTCGCAAACTTCATTGTTCGAGCGCCGCGTCTTAGCCGCCTTGATGCGGATCGCGTCGAGGATCTGCTGGGGCCACTGCCCATTGCGCGCCGCCGGCAAGCCAGGATCGAGCGATCCTCCATTCACTCTCACCACACCGCTCGTTCCAAAGCTGATCAGGTTATTGTCGCCGCGGATAGTAATCTGCGGCACCTTAAGCTTGCGCTCGGCAGGGCTGGCGGTACGAAGCGGTTCGAAGCTCTGCGGCCTAGGCCGTGCCAACTCTTTGTCATGTTGCATTAACTTGTAGCTTCCCCCCTGGACAATCTTAGCCGGGCGGCGCGTAAAGTCCACACCTTTTTTTGATGCCAGGCGTTTTTACGCTCGAAGTAGTAAGCGTCAGGGCGCGGCGCGCCGGAGAAAATCCAGAATCTTCGCCCGGCGAATCTCGCCTTTGCCGGGGCGCCGATAGAACTCATACGCGGCGACCACCACGCCAGCCTTGTCGCGAGACTTCATCCGGTACTGGTCACCGCGAAGGGCTAGAGCGCTCTCGACGTGCTCGATTATCTGGGCCAGCAGCTCAAGATCAAGCGATGTTTGATCGGTTAGCGATGGTGACTCGTCGCCGGAGCGTTTTGGTCCCCGGCCAAGGTACAGCCACTCCGCGCAGAAGCCGGTCGCGTCGGCGATCTTCGTGACAGTTTGAAACTTCGGGTTCTTGGCGCGTTTGAGCCAGGCTGAGATCGTGGTCTGATCAACGCCGCTCACGCGCTCCAGCTCTTTTTGCCCGCCTACGTGGTCGACCACCTCGCGCAGGCGCTCGATGAAGCCGTATTGCACAGAAACCCCGCTGCAATGGATCGTTGGCCGCGATAAATGGCTTGACCATTTACGCCCAAAGTCGTAAGCTCGATGACCAGCATGCAAAATCGCACAATACGCAACGCGACGGAAGAAGCCAACCGGCAAAGACAGCGGGTTCGCGCTTATCATAGCCTGCCGTTTGGCAACGCATTCGGCTTGACTCGCGCTTTGGCCTTTTTTGTTCTGTTCGGCGTGACATTGTCAATGAGACGGTTCAGAGCCGACAGATTCCTATTTTAAACACACTCGCATGTACTGCGGACATCGGAGGACGCGCAAATGAGGCTTGAACTCTGTCGGTCGCATCTCGAGATTCTGCCCGAGGGGGAGGCCGACCTTGCTTACATCGAGGATACCCTAGGACTCCGCAAGGCCGGCAGCCAAATCCCGCTGATCCGACTCGATTACGCGGGCGGACGCGTGACTCTAATCCGTTTGGCTGCCGGCAGTCTCCGCGCTTCACAGCCGCGGCGCCGGCGGCACGAAGCGCAGGCCGAAGAATAGTCGCACCATGAAAGACGATGCCGGTCTTGGGAAAGCCACCACCGGCAAAGCCGACCAGGAATCACAACTCTCTGGAGGACGAGAGATGAGCGAAGCGATTAGGCTACCGGACGTAAACGAAATTGCAACTTGGCTTGGTGAGCGCTGCCATCTTGAACGAGCCCGCCTGCGCAATGAACTTGCTTTTATTCACGGCGATCGCGCGCACGGTGGACCACCGCGCGAGGATTTGGCTGCCGCGTTGAAATTCCGGCTTGCGGTAATCGATAAACGCCTCGACGGCATTACTTAATGGCAGAAGCCACTCTGAGCGCTGCTCGCACGTCGACATAGGAGCGTCAAAGTAAAAACCTTAAAAATCGATACGCGGACTTCTGTGGCCGGGTGAAAATCTGGCACCGCAATTAGCAGAGCACAGGAAAGGCAGTGAGCCCTTGCTCGAAGCAAAGGACAAATAGGCAACGCAAAATGAGCATGCGATATACACAGCCTCCGGGCGCAGTGCGGACGCCAGATGCGAGACGATGGTTGCCTTTAACCGTAAAGAAATCGCTGCTGCACACACTGGTTGAGCTGGTGGGTTGCGAGTCTGCTGAGAAGATGATCGCCGAATTTGGCGGAGCACGTATCTGGGTGCCGGTCCGAAGCACGGCGGACGCGAAGCTCACCCAGGTTCTTGGAGACCACGCCGCATCCGCGCTGTGCGCCCATTTTGGTGGGGATTACCTGCAGGTCCCCAATACCATGACTGGCGGAAACGTACACCTACGCATTGCTGAATTGCACCGGCAGGGTTGCAAGATCAACGATATCGCACTGGCCGTCGGCCGCAGCCGCCGTACTGTTTTCCGGTTGCTCCGCAAGAAGATTACGGATTTGCGCAGAACCGGGGGAGGGGAGGCGGATCAATAGGTGGCGAGCAACCCGTTCGCTCATACGCGTAAGATTCGCGTCGCTCTACAGAGTGCGACAATCTACAACATTGCAGTTCCCGCAGTCGATGCGGATGACATCGTCACCGGTTTAGACGTTGCCGTTGGTCTGGCTAACTTGCTCCAATGCGCCACCTGATTCGGTTATACCAGGTGAGCGTCATGAGTTCCGGTAGTATGTGGGCCAGCCGCACGCTTTCAACCTGGTTAATGTGGTTGCCAACCTTGGATTGCCCGGGAACTCGCAGTAACGAGCATGAGCAACACGGGTCTCTCAATACCTCCTTTGTCGCGGAATAATGCTGTTTGCGTGATCGCATATCATTCGGTTTTCCGGCGCAGTAGCCTTGGGTCTGGTCTAGTCGTCTTGTGGGAGTATCGTACAAGGTACTGAACTCCGCATCACTGAGATCGAGACAATACTAGCGCAGCGAAATAGTACTGTATTCGCCCAACTCAATTATGATAACAAAAAAATAAATGCTCAAGCAGGAAACGATTCGTCAAAGGCAGAACACCGCACGAGATTCCGCCTACGCACTCGCTGCGTCCTGCAGAACTTGGCTGGCGTGGTCCGCAGGGTTCACCTTGGGGTAGACAGCCGCGATTTTCCCCTGCTCGTCGATGAGATAGCTGATGCGTGCAGGATAACCAGCCCGGAGATCGCTGCACGCTCCATAAGCCAAACCAATTTTGCGGTCGGTATCGCACAGCAAGCTGAATGGGAAATGGTTCTTGCGGGCAAAAGCGGCGTTAGAGGCAACATCATCGAAGCTAACGCCGAGAATGACGATGCCGCAGTTTTCGAAAGCAGTGTATTGGTCGCGGAACCCGCAACCCTCGCGTGTTCAGCCTCCGGTATCGGCCTTCGGATAAAACCACAAAAGAACCTTGCGGCCACGCAGGGATGAGAGTGACAGGGGCTGCCCCTCATGCGTGGTCGCGGTGAACTCTGGCGCGTTATCACCAACGTTAAGCATCAGATTTACTCCACCGTACCCGATTAATTCCAATCGATATTCGCTAAATTCATTTGCTTTCGCAACAAATGCACTGTGTTACAGCGCGCTCTCCCCTGCGACAGTTGAGTATGGCAGCCGCGAGCATTGGGCATCGCGGCATTGTTCTCGCGCCGCAACCTCCTGCTGGTTTTAATCTGCGAAAATCTTGAGTAACAATTGGCGAGCGCAAAAAGGGCAGGGCGGCTGCGGCGCCGGCATATGGAGGGGAAATGGGCTGCGCCTGATTAGGCGGGAAGCGCAGGGTCGAGGCCGTAATCAGAAACCTCAACACGTCGGAACAATTGCTGCCGGCACCACGGCCGCAAAGCAAAATATGCCGTGAAGCCTTTGCCGAAAACACAGGTGACGATGTCACCCGTTGCATACTAATCCACGGAACTTGACGATCTGGATGCTTGCAATAGTTGTTGCGAGACGTAAGACCCAGAGTCAGGCACCCGACTGAAACTTGGCAGTGCCACGCAATAAGGCTTCGATTTCGGCACCGCTGTAACCTAATTGTTCCAGGATCTCGCGAGTATGAGCGCCAACCTCTGGCGCTGCCGACGGTTGACGTTTTGACTCACCGCTGACGAACAACGGGCTGTTGACGGTCTCGATGTGACCTGCCAGCGGGTGATTCAACCCAATGATCGCCTCTGCGGCGCGCAGTTGAGGATCTTTCACGACATCCTCGAGCCGCGGCAGTGGCGCCCATTTGATATCGCTGCGCTTGAAGACGTCGGCCCATTGAGCCAGATCGCGGGCTTCGAACTGAGACCGCAGGATTTCATAGAGAGCCGCCGCGTTTTCTTCGCGGGCGGCATTCGTGCAAAAGAGATCGCTCGCCGACAACTCCGGCTGGTCAAGGATTCGGCACAAGCGGGGAAATTCAATGTCCGGGTCTATCAGAACCAGCAAAAAAATCTTGCCATCGCGGCTCAGATAGGCGGCGGTGAGCGGATTTGGCGGATGGCCGCCTGCGCTCCGCTGAGGGAACTCTGCATTGAGCAGCTTCGCCTGGATATCACATGCATTCGCCCACGCGCCGCTGGCAAGCAACGATGTCGTGACGCGCGCGCCCTGACCTGTACGCTCCCGCCGGTATAGCCCGAGCATGATCGCACCGAACATCGACATCGCGGTCGGATGATCTCCCATCGCAGGCCGCGGGGCAGCGGGCGAGCCATCGCTACCCGTCACGCTCATCATCAGTCCGGAGCGCGCCCAGTAGGCCAAAGCGTCGAAGGCCGGTGCATCAGCATCCTCGCCAGCGTCTCCATAACCGGTCAAATGTGCGTAAATGAGCCGTCGATTGACCGGTGCAAGATCTTCCCAGGTAAGACGGAACTTCTCGAGCAGGGTTCGCTGGTAATTGGTCACGAACACATCCGCAGTGCCGACTAAACGGAGGAGTACTTCGCGGCCTTCAGGCCGGCCAAGATCCAGTGCAACGCTCTTCTTGTTGCGATTGGTCAATACCCAGCACCAGTCCAAATTGCACTTGGCTACGCCGGGAAGCTTGGAGAACAGCCGCCACAGGTCGCCACCGCCTGGCCGCTCTATTTTGATTACTTCAGCACCGAAGTCGGACATCACTGTCGCCGCCGCAGGCCCGGCGACGTAAGTTCCACAATCGATCACGCGGATTCCAGCGAGTACCCCGCGCTCATCCATCAATAGTACCTCCAAAAATCCCTGGCACGTCAGCCACGAGTTGGGCTTGTATGGCCCCGCATCCGTGCAACGCATCGCGCATTGAGGAAAAAGCTGTCACGCCTATTTGTTGAGTTTTAAGATCCGGGCAGCGTTCTCGGAGTAAATCAACTCTCGCTCAGAAGGTGTGAGCCTTAGACTGTCAATAAATTCACGTGTGCGCTCCATAAAATTGGTGCCACGCATGAAGTAATCGGTGCCGAAGATAATATGATCAAGCCCCACCAGTTCGCGCGCGCATTCGAACGCTCCCCGGTTCCAACCAAGCGCTGTATCGAGGTAGAACTTGCGCATGGTTTCGCTCGGACGCTGCCTCGGCTTAAGATAGGAGCCATAGAATCCGGGGGAGTCGAAAGCGATGTCGATACGGCGGGCGAGAAAGGGCAGCGCACCGCCGAGATGAGCGAGTACCAAGGTCAGCTCAGGGAAATGCTCGAACAAATTGCAGTGCACGAGCTTACACGCAGACAGCGTCGTATCGAACGGAAATGAAAGTAAGGTCGGCGGCTGGTCGTCGCGATATGAGGGCGAATTCGCCGGATGCATGAATACCGGCGTCCTACGCCGATTTACCTCTGTCCAAAACGGCACAAATTCCGGTGCGTCCAAATAGCGTCCCGCGATATTCGAGGTGACTAACACGCCCACGCACCCGAGTTGATCAAGCGCCCGCTCCATTTCGCTGAGGGCCGCGTCGCCTTCGTTGAACGGCAGATGCGCCAATGCTTTGAAACGGCTGGGCTCGCGGCGGCATGATTCCGCGAGTGCATCGTTTACCAGCCGGCACAATTCCGGGGCGCGCTCGTCGACTCGGCTGTACAGCGGCGGCGTCGACAGGATTTCAACATCGATGCCAGCACGGTCAATATCCTCCAGGCGCGCATCGTGATCCCATACAGGCAGTGGAGTGTTTGCCCAGAGCGCGAACATCCGACCATTCTCGTCCTGCCTGAGGTCGATGGCCTCCGGATAGATATGATGCATCGCTTCGAAGAATTCGGCCGGAAAGGCGTGGCAGTGAAAGTCGATTTTGCGCACAATTCGCCTGACAGCGCAGCCAGGGTTGCGAGCCGCGGACGAACAGGTCAGCGGCTGCCGCCCATCATCGCCTTCATCGCCTCGGCCATCTCGCCCAGTGCTTTTTTGACCGATGGACGCTCTTGTACTTTGTTCCACCAGGCCGCGAGCCTGGGACGATGCTCCAACGGGGCCTTGGCACCGAATCCCGGCAACATATTGGTGACAAAGAACGACGTCGGAGCCAGCGCACAATCCGCCAGCGTAAAATCCTGGCCGGCAGCGAAATTACCTGGTTCAGCTAGCATCGACTCCAGTTGATCGAGGCGCGTCTGCAATTCCGTTAGTCTCTCATTCACGATCTTTTCGTCGCGGCTCTTCGGGTTCAACTGTCCGAACAACGCGCGCAAGGGCGGGTCGAGGTAGAGGTCATGGAAACGGGTCAAGAGGCGGACCTTAGCCCGCGCTTCTGGACTCCTGGGCAGGAGGGGGGGGCTAGGAATCTTCTCCTCAAGATATTCGTTGATAATCTCTGATTCCGGGATGATGGTGCCGTCGGCATCGAGCGCGGGAATCTTACCGAGCGGATTGATTTTCAAATACTCCGGGGATTTCATCCCGCCCGGCGGCGCCACAATTTCAATGTTGGCGCCCTTTTCATAGACGACAATGCGCGATTTCGTCGCGAAGTTCGAGAGATTCATGCCGTAGAGCTTCATTCACTTGACTCCTGGTCGTTTTGCGTCGAGCCGCCGCCGTGAAACCCGCGCCCGGATTGAAGTGCAAAGATAGGCCGTCGGACAAATCCTTATTACAGAGGACTCGCACGCTCCGCAAGGTGAGCGTGGGTTGAATTAGTCGCTCGCGTTCTGCGCATGATTCATCTGGTCGAGGTGCTCCGCGACTCGATTTATTTCTCGGGTCGCATCATCGACCGCCTTTTGCGCGCGGTCGGCCGCGATTTGCGCCTGCTGAGCCGCGGCTCGTGCTCGATTTGCCGCGGCCTCAGCCTGCTCGGCCTTCAGCTCGGACTGCTGTGCGCTTAATTCAATTCGCCTGCCCTGGTTCTCCGATCCGCTACACCCAGCGAATCCAGTCGCGCCGGCAAGTGCGAGCGTGCCCGCAACGATCAACCGCATGAGCGTTGATGCGGGACAGCTGATGAGCCTGCGGCACAAGGCTGGCGGGTGCAGGGTCAGCCGAGAGCTTGGCCTGAGCGCGGGATTGCGGGCCATGTGAAATCGGCTGACGACAGCGAGGCGGCGGTTGATGCCAAAAGCTGGGGAAATCCTATTGCCCTGGTGCGAACGCTTCCATCACACGTGGATCTGGCAGCGTTTCGCTGTCCACGCGAATCGGCAGGATGCAGACGTGAGTAGCTCCGGCCTTCAGATGCGCCTCGATACGGTCGCGGATCTTCTGCTCGTTACCCCAGGCCACGATCGCATCAACCAACGCGTCGCTGCATCCGTTTTGAAAATCTTCATCCTTCCAGCCGAGCGCCTTCAGATTATTGGTGTAATTCGGCAGGCGCGGCACATAGGTTTTCATATAAGTTCGCGCCATCGCGCGGGCTTTGGCCGCATCAGTTTCGAGAATTACCGCCTGCGCCGCGCAGATCCATGGTTTGGTCCCAATTGCTGCGCGCGCTTTCGAGGTATGCTCGGGAGGAACGAAGTATGTGTGTGTCCCGTTGGCCTCGCTGGCTGCAAGCTGAAGCATTTTGGGATGAAGCGCGGCAAGGACTACAGGCACCTCTTGGGGTGGCTGCGGCGCACGATAAAGCGCACCTTTCATCTTCGGCAGGTATTCCCGCATGTAGCTGTACGGCCTGTCATAGGAGTGACCGCGCAGGTTAACGACCAAAGGCCGATGACTCACGCCGATGCCCAACAGGAAACGTCCGCCTGAGCATTCGGCAACCGTCTTCGACGCGGCCGACATCGTGAGCGGGTCGCGCGCATAAATATTCGCGATGCCAGTGGCGAAGACAATTTTCTCCGTATGGCCCGCCAGGTAGCCGATATGGGCGAATGGATCCCGCCCCACCGCCTCCGGTATCCACATTGCGCCATAGCCCAATTTTTCGGTTTTGCGAACGAATTCGACCGTCTGAGCTGCGGTCATTGCGTCGAGGAAGAACCAGATTCCGATTTTGCCGATATCCATAGTGACTTCTTAATTAGTCGCACCGCTGCGGGCTATCAAGGTACAGGTAGCGCCTTCTTCGGTGGAAGATTCCATCCCCGACCCAATAATCACTTTTGCGGCGGACTATTGCGCCAACTGTCTTCTCCCATCGCCGCCGCTCGTTGAAAAACTGTTTCCAAATGAGTTCGCGCCGCGATAGATCTGGGGGACTCTGGCGCGTCGTTAAGGAAGGGAACGTCTCCATGAAATTCGGTTTGATGTTTGTCAATTCCGGTCCGTTCAGCAACCATGACCTGCTCGCTCACTTGGCGCAGACTGCCGAGCAATGCGGGTTCGAGTCCCTCTGGACGGTCGAGCATGTCGTTATTCCCAAGGATTATCAATCGCCGTATCCCTATTCTAAAAGCGGCAAAATTCCCGGCGGTGAGGACGTCGCGATTCCGGACCCGCTGCTGCCGCTAAGCTTCGCCGCGGCACTCACGAAGAAGATTCGCCTGGCAACCGGTGTGGTGATTCTGCCCCAGCGCCATCCGTTGTATCTTGCCAAGGAGATCGCCACGCTAGACCTGCTTTCGGGCGGCCGCGTACTCCTTGGCGTCGGCTCGGGATGGCTCAAAGAGGAGTTCGACGCACTCGGGCTCGATTTCCATGCGCGTGGCGCTCGCACCGACGAGGCGATTCAGGCAATGCGCGAGTGCTGGCGTGAGAATGCTTCGAGTTTCCACGGCAAGCACTTCAACTTCGGTCCAATATTCAGCTACCCAAAACCGCCGCACAACGACGTGCCGATTCATATCGGTGGCCATTCACCAGCTGCGGCCAAAAGGGCCGGGCGGCTGGGCGACGGCTTTTTCCCGGCGCTCGGCGAAATTCCGAAGCTCCAAGAGCTATTCGCGACGATGCGCGCGGCGGCTCAGAAGGCGGGCCGCGATCCCAGTGACATCGAACTCTCATGCATGGCGCGCGCGGCGATCGATTCGGTCAAAGCGGTCGCGGACATCGGTATCAGCCGTGTTGTCGTCGCACCGCCAGCATTCGATAAAGAAGGACTCTCGCGCGGTCTCGAAAAAATCGGCAACGAGGTAATCGCCCGTGTATGACCGCGGGTCGAACCGCTTATCATTAAGCCTCCCGCCCTGTCTGTGCCTCTCCCGCTGCTTGCGGCGGCAGTGGAGCGTGATTTGTGGAAAAGGGTCTGGATGAGAGCGCTGCGGTCATCTCAAGCGGCAACTGAATCAAAAGGAAACATCAGATGAAACTTGGAATCAGCTTCGCCAATTCAGGAAAGTTTAGCCGGCCTGAACTATTCGCCGAACTCGCCCGCGATTGCGAGACCCTCGGCTTCGAATCGATCTGGACCGTCGAGCACGTCGTTATTCCGCAGCCGCATATGCCCTATCCCGGTTCCAAAGACGGCCAAATGCCTGGCGGGGATCAGGTGCCGATTCCCGATCCGTTGATCCCGCTGGCCTATGCCGCGGCCATTACCACGAAATTGAAGCTCTCCACCGGGGTCATCATCCTGCCGCAACGCCATCCGCTTTATCTGGCCAAGCAGCTCGCAACGCTCGACCTCCTGTCCAACGGCCGTATGATGATTGGAATTGGCAGCGGCTGGATGAAAGAAGAATTCGACTCGTTACAGATTCCGTTCAACGTACGTGGCGCCCGCACCGACGAATCGATCCAAGCGATGCGCACGTTATGGAGTGAGCCGGTTGCGAGCTTTCATGGCAAGCACTTCCACTTTCACGACGTGAAAAGCTATCCAAAGCCGGTTCAGAAAAGCGGAATTCCGATTCACATTGGCGGCCATTCGCTGGCAGCCGCTCGCCGCGCCGGCCGCTTCGGCGATGGTTTCTTCCCAACGCTCACTAGCCCGGAAAAGCTGAGCGAATTGTTCGCTGTTACGCGAGAGGAAGCCAAGAAGGCCGGGCGCAATTCAGAAGCGATCGAGTTTTCCGCGATGGCCGCGCCGAAGGCGGATTCGCTGAAAGTGCTCCGCGATATCGGTGTGACACGGATAATTATGGCACCACCGTCCTCAGATCCGGCTAAACTTCGCGCCGGCCTAGAGAAGATCGCCGATGATTTGGCGGACATCTGACGCTTTGACCGCTCGCCGTGAGCAAATCAGCGAGGTGATTCAGCGCGGCCGGGGGGCCGAGCAAGCCTAAAGCCTTAGCGCCCGGCGGCCACTTACCTGATTGCCGTCCGCTGAGCTTGAGCCGTCTCGACCTCAGCCGCATCCTCTAATCCGAAGCTCCATTCGAACCTGCCTCGTGACGTCTGCAGAGTCACGCGATATCGATGACCGGAGGATAATGGTGTGCGAGGAATCAGCACCACCGCGCCGTAAGCATCCAGCAGTTCACGGCCGCGTTTTTGCTGGATACGGTCAGAGCTGCGGTAACTGGCGGCATCGAATCCGCATCCTACAAGCGCGTCATCCAATGTCTGGTCGTGGAGCGAATAGGACCGCAATCCGAGCCGTCGCCCAGTTTGCAGCGTGATCGGCAAGCCGACCGGCCGCTCATAACCTGCGCATCCAGCCATAGGGTTCGGCCATTCGGTGCCGCTCAGTGCGTTGATGGAGATATTGGTGTTCGCGGGAGGAAACTCAATCGGGTGGCCGTCCTGCTGAGTCTCAAGCGGGCCGCGCAAGGCCAATGCGGCGGCCCGGCGCGGATACTCGCCAAAACTGCCGTAACCGCCAAGCCGCGCCCATGGCGCAAGCAGTGATAGCCGGTGGAATGGAGCCAGTATCAAATTGTCGATGTCGCCCGATTCACTCCTACCCTCCCATGCGACGTCAGCTCCCTGAATAACGTCGGCTGCAAGCGGTCCGCCAATTGCCGCTTCTGCCCCTGCCGCCGTATAGGACGGGCTGTGTGAATTCTCGAGATGCGCTCGTGGGCCTATACTGCGGTCGTAAACGCGGAACCCGACGGCGTCCGCTGGTCCCTGAGCGATCAGGTAGCGGGCGTGTTCTTCGCTGCCATAACTCAGGTGAGCATTTGCGGCAACAGCACCCAGACCCGCCATCCGCCGCCATTGATTGAGTTCGGAAAGCCACAGCGGCGCAGGCAGCGGTTCCATTGTCGCCGATAAACTTCGCTCGAATACTGGCGACGGCAACGATCGAAAAGTCGTGGCCGGTAAGGCATCGCGAACTTTAAATGCTTTTTTCCCTTTTTTTCTCCTCGGGGCCGGCACTATGCATATGGGTGCAACACCGCCCTCAGCAGATTTGAGGCTACTAGGCCCAGGGTCGTCTGATTTCAAATTTCGCCCAGAAGTTAATGAAGCTACGAGCGCGAGTATTCCCAATAACCCGAAAACCTTCTTCATACCCCCGGTCTGATGCCCCCCACACGCACAAACGGCCCGCCAACGATAGTTGCTCGTCTCACCCGGGTAAAGTGGTGAGACCGTTTTAGGGCAGGAGAAGCTCGCTTCAAACGGTGCTGCCGAAAATTAGCGGCCGGCGAGGCGGTCGAGAATCACGCTCGCGGCCGCGCGCACTGACAAATGATTATACTCGGCCGGCCCGCAGACCGCATCAAGGACGACGTCGGCGCGCTCACGCATCGCCGGCGCGAGTCCGAATCCCGTACCAAACATCAGCATAATCGGTGGTCCCTCGATGTTCTCGACTTTGCTTCTCAACTCCCGGTAGGACGCACCGCCGCTTGCGCTTGCTGATGTATAGACCAGCAAAGGAAAAGCCTTCGCCAAAACCTCGGCTGCTTTCAGTGCCGCCTCGAGGTCTTCGACCACTTCGACCAGATCAAGCGCTTCGCGGCGGCGGGAATCGTAGAGACGGCCATAGCCGAGCCTCCAATGGTCGAGCACGCGCAATGCGAATGCCCGTTGCTCGGCCACCGGATGGACCACGTACATCGCCCGAACACCGTAGGTGTGCGCGGAGCGGGCGATATCGTGCAGGTCGAGGCTGGTGATAGCGGAGGTCACGATCCGGCCGTTGCGGTTGAGCACCGGATGGTGGATTAGAGCGACGAATAGATCCGCCACTTCAAAGTTTGTCCGTCCTGGAAAGCCGACGGGGACGGCGTTGCGCGGTACGCTTGCGGGCTTCAGCCTCGCGCCAGGCGTCGATCCGGCGATGGTCACCGCTCAGCAGAACTTCCGGCACGCGCATTCCGCGAAATTCCTCGGGCCGGGTGAAATGGGGATATTCGAGCATACCCGAAGGGCCGAACGATTCTTCCAGCAGTGATTCCGGATTGCCAAGCACACCTGGAAGCAGCCGCGCCACCGCCTCGATCACAACCATCGCCGGCAGCTCGCCGCCGCTCAGCACATATTCACCAATCGAAATTTCGCGGTCGACCATCGACAGCACGCGTTCATCGACACCTTCGTAGCGGCCGGCAATCAGAAGCAGGCCCGCTGCATTCTGAGCAAAGTCTCGCGCGATTGCCTGGTCCAGAATTTCGCCTTGCGGACTCATGAGGATTCGCAGAAGCTTCGGATGCCGCGCCATCGCGTCATCAATAGCCGCGGCAAGCGGCTCCGGGCGCATCACCATGCCGCTACCACCGCCATACGGAGTATCATCGACCTGGCGATAGTTCCCGAGTCCATATTCCCGCAGATTGCGAGTGCGAATCGTGATCAATCCGCTCGCTTGTGCCCGCCCGATAAGGCCGGCCTCGAGCGCAGCAAACATTTCGGGAAACAGGGTGATTACATGAAATTCCATTTTTTCACGGGCCAGCATTTGCCATCACAGAACCTCCGCTGGTGAAGGTTATCGCCGCGCTAATTGCACCAGCGCCGATTGGCAATGCGGATGACGGCGTGCGGCTTTATCTGCCGAGCGTTATCGGACGAACTGTGGATTAACTCCGCGTTATCATTCCTCCGGCATCAGTCAAGTAGTCCAGGCACCGGCTCGATGACGATCCGGCGAGCGGCCAAATCGATAACTTTCACAATGTCCGCGATAACGGGCACCAGGTATTCCGCCCAGCGATCACTTACGACCCACACATCATTGGCGCCGTTGGAGAAGACTTCCTCTATAATGCCAACAGGCAATCCCGCAGTCGTCACAATCTCGCATCCGATTGCCTGGAAATAGTAGAACTCGCTCGAACCCGTCGGCGGTAACGCAGCGGCCGCCACCATCACCACCGCACCACGCAAAGCCGCGGCGTGGTCCGCGCTGGTGACGCCGTCCAGGGTAACCTTGAACGTCCCCTGACCAGCCGATTGCGCACTGGTCACCGGATATTCGGCCCTCTCCCCTTCGCGGGCCAGGGTCAATCGTTGCACCCACCGCAGGAGAGCCGATTTAGGGTTATCCAATCTGACGCGGAGTGCGCCGCGCACTCCATGAGGCCCCCTGACGTAGCCAACTCGTATCAGCTCGGGCACCGAACGATTACGCTGGCCGTCGTTCGGCCGAGCCATTTCGGACTGGTTGGTTGTGCAACGGACCGCTACTTCTCTTCGATAATTTCCAGAACGACCTTGCGGTTAGTCCGCGAAGCTACGGCATTGAGAATGGTGCGAATCGACTTGGCGGTTCGACCCTGTTTGCCGATTACGCGGCCGAGATCTTCTTTGGCAACGCGCAGTTCAAGTACCGAGGCGGTATCACCTTGCGTCTCTTTTACTTCAACTGCATCAGGATTGTTGACTAATTGTCGGGCCAGAAACTGGACGAGTTCCTTCATGGCTGGCTCCGTTGACGCCGGGTCAGGTGGTCTAGGTGGCGGTCGACGCTAATTGCATCAGCTTCTTCACTGTGTCACTGGGCTGCGCGCCGGATTTGAGCCAAAGGTCGGCCTGCTCTTTTCTTAAAGTAACCTTGGGTGGGTCAAGCGAAGGGTCATAGGTGCCGATCTGATCGACGAATCGTCCGTCGCGAGGCGAGCGTGAGTCCGCCACCACGATGCGAAAGAAGGGTTTTTTTCGGCTGCCATGACGGCGCAACCGGATGACAAGTCCCATGCGCGTTATATTTTCTCCGCTGCGAATTTCATATTCACTTTGCAGGTCTTATCGCCAACCCGGTCAATTCGACCGTGCTGCGTCAACCCTTGTTCTCACCGATCAGCCCAATCCCATGCCGCGCATCATCGCGTGACTGCCGCCCATCCGCGTGATCTTCTTCATCATTTTGCGGGTCTGGTCAAATTGCTTAATGAAGCGGTTCACATCCTGAACGGTGGTGCCACTACCGGCAGCAATGCGGGCCCGGCGGCGGCCGTTCAAAATCAGATGATTATCGCGCTCCTGACCCGTCATCGAATCGATTATAGCTTGAATCCGCACCATCTCGCGCTTTGCTTCTTCTGAATCGGCAGCGCCCGCGAGCTTTTTCAGTCCCGGGATCATCCCGAGCAGGTCACCGAGGGAGCCCATTCGGCGAATCGTCTTGAGCTGGTCGGCGAAATCCCTAATCGTAAACTCATTCTTCTTGAGCTTGCGTTCGAGTTCCTTCGCCTGCTTCTGATCATAGTTCTGCTGAGCCTTCTCAATCAGACTCAGCATATCGCCCATCCCTAAAATTCGCGACGCCAAACGATCGGGATGAAACACTTCAAGCGCGTCGAGTTTCTCTCCTATCCCGGCGAATAGAATCGGCGCGCCGGTGACAGCACGCACCGACAACGCAGCGCCACCGCGGGCGTCGCTGTCCAGTTTGGTCAGGATGACTCCGGAGATCTGCAAACGCTCATGGAAGCCTTGGGCCACATTGACCGCGTCCTGGCCGGTCATCGCGTCCGCGACGAGAATGACGTAATGGGGTTGCGTGACAACCTTGAGCCGGGCCAACTCGTCCATCAGTTCGTCGTCGATTTGCAGCCGGCCGCCGGTATCTATCAACAGCGCATCGTTACCACTGAGTTCGGCCTTGGAAATCGCCCGGGTTGCGATCTCGACCGGATCCTGGTCTTCGCGGGTCTCGACGACCGGGACCCCGCATTGACGGCCGAGTACTCGCAGTTGCTCCATCGCGGCAGGGCGGCGCACGTCGGTTGACACCATCAGTGGGTGACGCTTGCGCTCGTTCTTCAGAAAGAGTGCGAGCTTGGCCAGGGTGGTGGTTTTGCCCGAACCCTGTAGTCCGACCATCATTAGCTTGACGGGAGGCTTGACCTTAAGGTCGAGTTCACGGGCACGCCCGCCCATCACTTCACAAAGCTCGTTAGCGACAAACTTCAAAAGATGCTGTTCGGGGGTGAGCGAGCGGAGAACTTCCTGGCCCAAAACCTTCTTCCGGATGTGGTCGACGAAATCGCGTACCACCCGGATATTCACGTCGGCTTCGAGCAGAGCCAAGCGCACCTCGCGCAACGCGTCCTCCATGTTGCGTTCGGTGATGCGGCCTTGGCCTCTGAGCTTCTTGAAAACGCCTTCGAGTCGATCGCTCAGAGTGTCGAACATGATTGGGAACTTACTATGGTGAGCAGGCTGGCTTCAGCCCGCTGCATCAAAATTGGAACGGGCTATTGTCCGAACAATCGAGGCTAGGCCAGGGTATCAAGTTTGTCAACGGGACAAAAAATTCGCAGCACGTGTCCCCATTGACACTCCATTTCCACTCTACACCGTCATGCGGTCGAGTGAACGATATTGTATCGCTTCGCTGAGATGATGCTGCTGGATGGCGCCGCTGCCGTCGAGGTCTGCGATAGTTCGCGCTACTTTCAAAACGCGCGTATAAGCCCGCGCGCTTAGGCCCAAGCGATTTACCGCAAGCTCAAGCAGCCGCTCCCCACCAGAATCGACTTCGCACCATGCGTGCAACTCGCGTGCGCCCATCTGTGCATTGCAATAAAGTGCACTGCCTCGAAAACGGGCAAGTTGCAGACCGCGCGCCCGATTCACGCGCTCGTGAATGGCCGACGAACTCTCGCCCCGGCTGCGGTCCACCAGTTCCCGGTACCGTACCGCGGGCACTTCGATATGGATGTCGATCCGATCAAGCAGAGGACCCGAAATCCGCGATCTATAGCGTTGAATCATCACCGCCGAGCAAGTGCATTCGTGCTGAGTATCCGTATAGAAACCGCAAGGGCAGGGATTCATCGCCGCCACCAACATCAGGCTCGCCGGAAAAGTTATGGTGCCCATGACCCGGGCAATTGTAATGCGCAGGTCTTCGAGTGGTTGGCGCAACACCTCCAGCACGTTCTTGCGGAACTCCGGCAATTCATCGAGAAACAAGACGCCGTTATGGGCAAGGCTGACCTCACCTGGCCGCGGGAAAGGGCCGCCGCCGACCAGTCCGGCGTCGGAAATCGTATGATGAGGTGAGCGGAATGGCCGCGTCGCGATTAATGCACGGCCATCGAGCAAACCGGCGACACTATGGACCTTTGTGCTCTCGACCGCCTCCTCGAACGTCATTGCTGGCAAGATCGTCGGCAGCCGTTTCGCGAGCATGGTCTTGCCGGAGCCAGGCGGGCCGATCATGAGGACATTGTGGCCGCCGGCCGCAGCAACTTCGAGCGCTCGCTTCGCCTGCTCCTGACCCTTGACCTCGCTGAAATCCACGTCGTAGCGGCTGGCGGTCTCGAAAATTTCCTGGAGATTCACCGAGGTGGGTGCAAGCTCGCGGAGTCCGTCGAAGAACTCGATGACTTCGCGCAAGCTTTCGACTCCAAGCACCGCAACGCCTTCGCCCGATACTGCTGCCTCCGCCGCGTTCTCACGCGGCACGATGATACCGGACAAATGCCGCGAGCGGGCGAGCAGTGCGCTGGGCAGTGCGCCTTTCACCCCTTTGACGCGCCCATCGAGCGCCAATTCTCCGAGTACCAAGTACTGCCTGGTGCGGTCGCGTTTTTCAAGAATCCCGTTGTCAGCGGCAGCCAGTATTCCGAGCGCCATCGGCAGGTCGAAGGCAGAGCCTTCTTTGCGCGTATCTGCGGGAGCCAGGTTGACCGTCATCCGGCCGCCCGGAAAGGGATAACCGGAATTGCGGATAGCTGACTTGATGCGGTCAAATGCCTCGCGGACGGCGCCCTCGGGCAGCCCAACCATCCGAAAGCTGGGAGCACCGCCCCCGCAATCGACCTCCACTTCAACCGCAAACGCGTCGACTCCTGAAAGCGCGCTGGACAGTACACTCGCAAGCAATCAGCTACCTCGGTCACTCAGATAGGGCCATCGAGAATGTACGCTAGCGTTCCTGGCCTTTTCTACGCCTCATAGTAGCCGAGGCCTGCACAAGCATCGAGCCCCATGCAGGGTCGAACACATGGGCGAGATTCAGCAGCAGAAGGACGGAGGCTCGTAGCCTCGAACGCGCCTCGCCCTCCATGCCGGGGTTAGAAGCGGCCCGCGCAAAGGCGCGGGCCGTCCTCCACTCTAGTGATTACATCAGCGGAACGCGCGGATCACTTTCGTGTACCGATCGAGAGCGGGCCATTGTTTATCTGGAACCGCGGTCGGGACCATCAACACTACTCGATGGAATCCGAACTTCAGTAGAGCACCGATCCGGGCTTCTAGTCCGCCCGCTGGGCGGAACTCCTCGCCGGTCAGGACACTGAAATCGAAGGCGTCTTTCGATCGGCCTCGTCGAGCAGATTCCGACCGGATAGCTTCGATCCCGCCGGCCAGGTCAATCCCGGCGTCGACCGGAATCCAGCCATCGCAGTATTCGACGACTCGCTTAGGAACAAATTTCGACCAGGCACCCATCAGGACCGGCGGCCCACCGATCTGCACCGGCTTGGGCCAGCACCAGATTGGATCGAAATTCACGAATCTGCCGTGATATTCGGCTACATCCTTAGTCCAGATTTCCTTCATCGCGAGGACTCGGTCACGCGTCACCTTCCAGCGATCCTTCAACTCAACACCGTGATCGGCCATCTCCTCCGCATTCCATCCGGCCCCGATTCCAAAGAGAAAGCGGCCATTTGAGACGCGATCCAGGCAGGCGACCATCTTGGCGAGGTTCATCGTGTTGTGTTCGGGAACCAAACAAACCGAGGTCCCGATTTTAAGCTTCTCGGTAACACCAGCTACGGCGCTGAGTCCAATAAATGGGTCGAAAAATTCTTTGTAGTATTGGGGCAGCTCGCCACCCATCGGAAAGGGAGTCTTGCGGCTGGTTGGAATATGCGAATGCTCACCGAACCACAGCGACTCGAAGCCGTTGGCCTCGGCCCATCGGCCCAGTTCCACTGGTTGGATTGTATAGTGCGTTGGAATTGCAATTAGTCCGAAATCTGCCATTGGCCCTCGCTCCTAATGTTCACGTTGAATAGCAAACCTTCAGCGCAGAGACTCGACATCCTTAAGCACTAGCGTTTCCAATCCGCCTCAATCTCCTGTTTGAGACGTGCGCGTTCCAGGATCGTTTGTGCCCGCTTAAGGTTGGGTACGTCAACCATCTGGCCCTTGAACCGAAAGGCCCATTTGCCCAACTTCCGGTGTTCTTCGAAGGCCGCCACCAGTTCGCGGCTTTCGGCAATTTCATCGTCGGACGGGAAGCAACTCTTATGGACAACGTCGATTTGACTCGGATGGATCGTGATCCAGCCGGTGTACCCCATTTCGGCGCTTTCGCGGCATTCACGCTGCATCCGCTCAAGGTCTCCGAGCAGCAGCACCGAGTCGATCGGCTGCACACCGGCCGCGGTCGCCGCCAGCAGGCAAATCATTCCGGTCAGGCGAAAAATATCAAGCAAGTCGCCATTTTTGTCGCGCACTCGCCACGCTCCAAGAGCGGCAGCCATATCGAGTCCTCCGCGTCCACCGCAGATAGCGGTCACGCGCGGACAAAGCGCAATCTCGTTTACATGCAGAATACCCTTCGGTGTTTCGATAATTGGAAACAACTCGACACGCCTTTCCGGGTATCCATGCAATTTTTCGAGCTCGGTGACAAAGGAATCAAGTTCGCGCAGCGCAGCCAGATCGCCGGCCTTGGGTACCAGGAAGCCGTCGGGGCGTCCCGCCATCGTGCTCTCGACGTCGACGCGACCCCATTCCGAATCCAGCGCGTTGATCCTCACCAGGCGCTTCTGGCGCGGAAAATCGACCTGCCGCAACCATTCCGTTACGGTTTTTCGCGCCGATTCCTTATTGTCGGGGGTAACCGAATCTTCCAGGTCAAGGACCAACGCATCCGCCTTAAGTGCCAGCGCTTTGCGCAACATTTCGTCGCTGGCGTACGGAACAAAGTGCAGAACGAATGGCCTACGCTGCATCAAAACCTCCCCTATATGCGAGTCTCACTTCAAGCCACCGCAGTTATGGTTAGCACTGTCGTCGATGAACCGTTTCGCCGCTCCTTCAACCATAGTGCCCTTAAAGAAGTCGGGATTCAGGCTGGTCCAGAGCCTGACCGCGTTACCGAAGGTGAAGGCGTAAAAGTCCTCTTCGGACATACCCCGTTCCTCGACCAATTCCCATGCTTCTTCCAGCACCTCGGTCATATCCGGCACGTCAAAATGGCTGATATCGGAACTCAGCACCGCGCCGAGTTTGGCGCCAAACGGGTTTGCCTTGGCAAAGGCGTAAGTGACTGTGGGGTCATCGGATTCGCAGCCGAAGAAGAAATTGGGCACGAACAAATCACGGATGTCTTCTTTTTTTGCGATTTTAGCCGCGGCGAAATCGTCGACATTCTCAGGCACCGCATGCCCCATGCCACGCCTATACCATAGTTCGAATTCAGCAAACCTGCTGAAGATTTTTTCCCCGCCGTATTGCTGGAAAAGGCTGACGAGTCCTTCGCGATCGAGATTCGCGGGATTCAGTTCCTGGATCGCCCTCGCATTGCGCTTCTGCCAGTGCGATATCAGGTCGGCTAAGAGGCTGCATCCCCAT